>Ga0247842_10001701_pt1 | contig 35310 bp, 30 predicted proteins | sample LaCruzMarch2015__3_FD_192411 | JGI IMG/M metagenome (GOLD analysis project Ga0247842, IMG submission 192411) | Freshwater microbial communities from meromictic Lake La Cruz, Castile-La Mancha, Spain - LaCruzMarch2015_19m | ecosystem: Environmental > Aquatic > Freshwater > Lake | place: Spain...
CGCCTTCTTCCCCTCCTTTGTCCTCCTCCAAGGCATCTTCGTCTTCTCTCTCCTCTGTCCGTCCTCCGGCGGAGCTCCCGCGTGTCTTAAGCCCCAAGGAGCAGAGATTGCAGAAGAGGCTGGAGAAAGCGAAGGTATTGCTTCCTGTGCCCAAGCCGGTATACATGCCACCGGTACTCTTGCCTTCCATGTCGCAGCGTGCGGCACAACGAATGGAGCAACGGATGCAGGTCTTGCAAAAAGCACAGAAGAGGGCGGAGGAACGGAGGGAAAGGAGGAATGGAAGATAAAGTCAGAGCCGAAGGAGAAATTGCCAAAAATGATTGCAGAGGGCTCTGGGTTTCTGTATACCTACCCCGCACTTCTGACCGATCGCTGCGGTCCTGAACGCGCGGAGCCCGTTCACCCTGAATATCGAAGGGTACCTGCTCCCCCGTTTCCTCCGCTCCCACGCGAACTGACGTCAGAAGGAAGATAAGGATTCTCACCATCGCCTCGCGAATGCATGGCCGTAGCGCCATGATTCTCGCCCTAGCGCTTTCCCTAAATCTTTGCCCTTATTCCCTCTCTCTTTCTATGATCAACGCTTCCCTCCTTCCTACGGAATCCGATCTCCTGGCTGCCGCCTGCCATGTGGGACACCCTAAAAATAAGTGGCACCCCAAGATGGCGCCCTACCTCTACGGTGTTCGAAAGGGTATTCATATCTTTGATCTCACACAGACAAAATCTCACCTGGAAAGCTGTATCGAGGAACTCAAGAAGTTCCAGACCGAAGGAAAAACCATCCTCTTTGTCTCCACCAAGCAGCAGAGCATCCCCTTGATTGAAGAAATCGGCGAAGCGCTCCACCAGCCCACCGTGACCAAAAAATGGATCCCGGGACTCCTGACCAACTGGACCACACTCAAGCGCCGTATCAAGTACTACCTGGATCTGCAGGAATCCTTCCGTTCGGGCGAGATTGAGAAATACACCAAGAAGGAGCAGACGGGCCTGCGCAAGAAGATGGTCAAATTAGAGACGGCACTCGGCGGAGTCTCCGCCATGACCAAGATTCCCGATGCCCTCTTTGTGATTGATGCGCTGCGCGATCGCGTGGCCGTCTTAGAGGCCAACGTGCTCAAGATCCCCGTCTTTGGCATCTGTGACAGCAACGTGGATCCCTCGCTGTTTAAAACCTTCATCCCGGGTAACGACGATGCCGTCAAATCCATCGGAATCGTCCTCTCTACCGTCAAAGTGTGCCTGGGCGGCAGCACCAAGGAACGCACTCCCGGAGAAGACCTTGCCAAGTTCTAAGCCAATTATTTCAAGTCTGCCTTTTCTCTCTCACCCCTAACCCCCTCCCCCATGTCCCCCGTTTCCCCTGCCGCCGTCGCATCGCTCCGTCAACGCACCGGTGTTTCTATGATGGAATGTAAGAAAGCCCTGGATGAAGCGCAGGGAAATGAAGAGAAAGCCATCGAGATCCTCCGCAAGCGCGGCATAGCTCAAATGGCCAAAAAAGCTGCGCGCGACCAATTCGAGGGACTGATCTTCCTTGCTCAGAAAGCCGGAACATCGGCACTGGTCATGCTCAAATGCGAGACGGACTTTGTGGCACGGGACGATAACTTCCGCAAGGCGGGAGCCGCCTTTGCAGAAACCTTGCTGGAAAAAGGAGAGGACGGCCTTAAAACTCTTGCAGAGACAACCGTACCCGAGCTGGTCCAGAAACTGGGCGAGAACATTTCCATCGGAGAAATGCATCTTGTTTCCGGTTCGACCCTGGGAACGTATCTGCACACGAACAGCAAGATCGGTGTGGTGATCAGTCTTACGGGCGGCACCGCAGATATGGCGCGCGATATCGCCATGCATGCTGCTGCCTTAAATCCTCTGGTTGTCAGCCCCACAGAAGTCACCGCGGAGAAAGTGGAGAAGGAAAAGGAAATTTGGCGCGAACAACTCAAGAAGGAGGGCAAGCCCGAAGCGATGTTCGATAAGATCATGCTGGGCAAAGAGAAAAAGTTCCGAGAGGAGAACGCCCTATTGAAGCAACCGTTTGTGAAGGATCCGACGAAGTCCGTGGAGCAATTCCTCGGAGACGCCAAAGTGGAGAAGTATGTGCGGTTGGCAGTGGGATAGAAACTTAGAGCCAAGTTGATAGGAATCAAAGCCTGATACTTCTACAGGCAAAAGCTCTCAGCTTGATCTCCGGTGCCCGGAATAGGAGCTTCCAAATATCCCTGCACAGGGGTATAATGGACGTTGATGTCCACACTAAACATCCTGATCGCCGAAGATGACGCAGTCCTCCGTGAGGTCTACGTGAAGAAATTCTCGCTCTCAGGGTTTAATATCCGCACCGCAGAGAACGGGCAGAAAGCGGTTGAGTTGATCGAGCAGGAAAAACCCGATCTCCTGGTGATTGACCTTAATATGCCCGTGATGGACGGATTCAGTGTCTTGGAGCGCTTTCCCCGCTCAGCGCGAGAATTTCCGATCCTGGTGCTCTCAAATTTTGGCGATACCAAGAATCGGGAACGCGGTCTTTCGCTTGGAGCAGATGATTTCTTCATCAAAAGTGAAATGACGATCAAGACGCTGCTCGACAAAGTGACGGCACTTATGAAGACAAAGCAGATGTGGAAGAAGTAAGTCAAAGATAGAGAAGTGATAAGAAGTTCTGAAAGGTTTTTGACAATTCTTTTGATCTTTCGCACACGCCTGAAACATCTTTCCTCTCTGCGACAAGCCAACAAGCCCTCCCCACGATCGCGAATCTGTGGTAAAATGGTAGGATACGTCCGTGCAGACACTGATCACACTCCTTATCGGCGTCATCCTCCTCACGGCAGCCACTGCACTGACCCTGTGGCTCATGCGTCTATGGCAAGATCTTAAGCGCGAACAGGATCTTGTGTTTCTACAGCTCCTGGTCCCCAAAAAAGAGAGCAAAGAGGATAAAGAGAAGGAATCGGAGAAATTCTCCTCTGGCCAGGATTTTAAAGAGGTCGTGGGCGTGATGGATCACCTCTTCCAATCGCTCTTTGCACTCTATAACTCCAAACCCAGTCGCCTGTGGAAGGGGCAGATGTTCTTCTCCGTGGAGTATGCCGCCCTGGGGGGCGAAATTCTCTTCTTCATTGTCTGCCCGCGTTCCACCGTACACTTGATTGAGAAGCAGATCACTTCCTTCTACCCGGATACCGTCATCGACGAAGTGGAAGATTATAATATCTTCACCGACCAATCCGTGGCCGCCGCCAATCTTTTGCTCCCCAAAAAGAACTTCTCGTTCCCCTTCAGGATGTACCAGGAACAGAAGAGCGATCCGCTGAACACCATCACCAATGCCTTCTCTAAGCTCGATCCTTCGGAGGGTGCCGCTGTGCAGTTCGTACTTCGACCCGCTGCTTCCGGCTGGCAGAAGAAATTGCAAAAGGCAGCCGTGAAGATGATCAACCCCAAGAAACACCAGGCCAGTCTCTGGAACCCGCTCACGTGGATCGGTGCCGTCTTTTCAATTCTCACCTCCAGTGAGGGCTCATTGGATCTCAAGGACGAAGCGGAGTCGACCGGAAATCGTGTCACGCAAATTCAAGAAGAACGCAGTAAGATGCTGGATGAAAAAGCATGTAACCCAGGCTTTGATTGCGTTATCCGACTGGTGAGCTCCTCCTCCACCCCCGCAAAAGCAGCACGCGTATTGGATGGAGTCCGCGCGGCATTCGCCCAATTCGATACGGTGCGCGGCAACGGTTTTCACACCCCACTCACCGTGAGCCAGGAAAGTGTGGTCCGAAGTTTCATCCGACGCTCACCGCACCACGCATTCTTGCGCTGGCTCTTCAGCCCGCGTCTGATCGCTGGAACAGCAGAATTGGCAAGCTTCTTCCACCTGCCAAACATGAAGTATAACAAGGTGGAAACGATCAAGTGGCAGAACTTCAAAATCGCCCCGGTCCCCAAGGATGTTCCTCAAGAAGGCATGGCTCTGGGGATCAATAATTTCCGCGGAGAAAAGCGCAAAGTTTACATGAAGAACGAGGACCGCTTCCGCCACTTCTACATCATCGGACAGACAGGTACCGGCAAATCCTCCATCATCCAGCTCATGGCGCGCCACGATTTCCACCATGGCAATGGGGTGTGCGTGGTGGATCCCCACGGATCACTCATCGAAGATCTGCTCCCGTATATCCCACGTGAACGCGCCGATGACGTCATCTACTTCAATCCGGCAGATACCGAGCGCCCGATGGGTCTGAATCTCCTCGAAGGAAAAACTCCGGAGGAGCGTGACCTGATCGCATTGGACGCCATGAATATGATGGTGAAAATGTTCGGAAATGAAGTCTTTGGCCCCCGCATTCAAGACTACTTTAGAAACGGCTGCCTTACGCTCATGGAAGATGAAGAGGAGGGCGGCGCCATCACGGACTTGGTCAAGCTCTTCACCGATGAAGAGTGGCAGAAGTACAAGCTTACCAAGGTGAAGAACCCCGTGGTCCGTTCTTTCTGGGAGAAGCAAATGGCCATGACCGGGCAACGCGAAAAGCAGGAGATGATCCCCTACTTCGCCGCCAAGTTCGGACAGTTCTACACCAATACCCTCATGCGCAATATCGTGGGGCAAACCAAGAGCGCTTTTGATATCGCCGACGTGATGAATAACGGCAAGATCCTGCTGGCCAACCTCAGTAAAGGACTCATGGGAGACATCAACTCACAACTGCTGGGAATGATTTTCGTCAACAAGATCCAGGTGGCTGCCATGCGTCGTCAACGCGAGGAAGCGAGCAAGCGCAAAGATTTCTTCCTCTACATCGATGAATTTCAAAACTTCGTCACTCAGTCCATCGAGTCAATCCTCTCCGAGGCACGCAAATACCGCTTAGGATTGATCCTGGCTCACCAATACATCGATCAGTTAGAGAAGGATGATCGCCTCTCAGGATCAGTCAAATTGAAAGGAGCGGTCTTCGGCAATATCGGTACGATGATGTTCTACAAGATCGGTCCGCAGGATGCCGAAGTCTGCGCCAAAGAAATGGCCCCCGTATTCTCAGAGCAAGATCTGGTGAACCTGGATGCCTTCAAGGGCGCCATGAAGCTCTGCATTGATGGAAAACCCAGCCGCCCCTTCACCATCGAAGTCCCGCGCCCCTGGCAGGACACGACCTATCCCAAGGACGCACAGGCCGGCGAGGCATTTAAGCAATTGAGCCGCCTGACGTACGGCCGCCAGAAGGATTTTGTGAGTCGTGAAATTCTAAGGCGCATAGGTTAGTAAAATAGCGTCGTCTGCCCTGCCATTTGAGTCTCTGAACGGAAGCCTGTCAAAGAGAGTGAATGAACGAAGAGAGAGAAATCATCTTAGAATCGTCATTTCTCGCTATTTTGCATATAACTTGCATTTATGTTATAATAATCGCGTAACACACACATCTCTTCCCAATCATCTTATGGTCCACAATCGTAATCTTGTCGTGATCGCACTCGCGAGTGTCCTTATTGGAGCGCTCGCCAGTATCGGCACGCTGCAGTACGCACAGATTGTTTCCATGAGCGGCATGAATCCCAGCGCCGCCAAAGAAGTCTCGCTCGAGAAAAAGGCCCCTACCTGCGTCAATCCACGCAGCATCATGCTTAATCTTGTAACAGGAAAATCGATCCAGCGTCCGTGTCCCACGGTGGATACATCGACCCCAGATAGCGACCAAACACATGGTGCCCCTTCCGTTGTTGAGCCGGAGAAAGGATGCGATGCCACGGCCAATACGCGACGCCGTATCAAGTGCAACGAAGACTTGGAACAGGGAGTCATTAAAGGGCTGCTCAATGAAACCGCTCGTTAACATTCTGCACATTCTTCACTCCTCCTTTTTTCCCCTCCCCTCCTATGGCACATCGCCATTCTACAGTCGCAATACTCTTGGGCATTATGGTTGGCGTGCTCTTGGGCGCCGGAACGGTACATTTTGCTGAAGTTTCTGCGAATGTCTTAGTCGCACGTATGGACTTTGTGAAGCGCTCTCAGCGCACAAATGATGTATATAAAACAGAAGGAATGGAGAACCCTGGCGTTGCCGATAGTCGCAATACCGCTCGCACGCCCGATACTCGATCGGAAAAAGGACTGCGTGGTGCTGCCACCGCCGCTGAAATCGCACGCGGTTGCATGAGATTTACTGATCGTGCCGGCTGCCTGGAGGATGCGCTGCAGCGTGCAATGGAAATGCAATCCGGAAATTAATTGCTTACTCTTTATTCTCTTCCTTCCCTTCTTATGGCACATCGCCACCACTCTCTTCCCGTCTTACTGGGATTACTCGTCGGAGTGATTCTGGGTATTGGCACCGTACAAGTTGCCGAGCTTTCCGCAGACTTACTGCTGGCCCGTACGGACTTGAACTACCGAAGCCAACGATATAACCGAGTTCTGGACATGGAACAAATGAACCGCAGCGATGGCCTGGAAGGTGCCCGCGCACTTGACTGGAGCACTGCGGATACACGCACGGAGAAGGCCCCGGCTACGGCCCTCCGCGGTTCCGCTATTGAGAAGCTGCGCTTCTGCGACGGCCAGAGCGCCACACGCCGTTCCCAGTGTCTGATCAATGCAGCTAACCAAATCCTCCAGGAGGAAGCTGACGGACAGTAATTTCGATCACTATTGAAGAAGCGAGCTCGAAAGGGCTCGCTTTAAAATAACCGTCGCGAAGCGCTGGGTGCCGAAGGTGGGCCCCGGCGCTGGAGCGACACCATGAAAGGGAAAGGGGTGTCCCTGAGGGGAAAACCGCTAGGTTTGCCACTCAGGAAATTATCGCACCGCCACCGCCGCCCCCACGGGAAGCGCGTGAACCAGATAGCGTTGCGAGATAGAGTCCGGCGGCCAGCAGGTGTAGAGAATCAATTCTTCTCCCGTGCCGTGATCGTTGAATGGAGTGGTGTCCGCCGCATCGATCGCCTGCTTCTGCGTGACTTCATAGGTGTAGAGCGATCCTTTGAAGGTCACATACACACGATCCCCAACCACCAGCCGATTGATCTGACGAAAAATCTTGGTGTATTGTGAAAGATCCCACGGGTATCCGCTGCTATGCCCGTAGACCATGATCTTTCCTCCCATGCCGGGGTACCCGAACAAGTGGCCCACTCCATACTGCAGCGGCTGTAGAATGCCCTCTTTCGAAAAGGGGTCTTGCGGATGTGTGACGGTAAGATCATTGATGCCGATCGATGGAATATTGACGGCAAAGTATTTTTCAGACGCATAGGGAACGCCATTCTGCACGTTCTGTGATCCGGGCTGCGGAATATACGGAGCAACGGGAATCGGAGCCACCGCAACTGGCTCCACAGGTTCCGCACCGGAAAACGCCGTCACTCCCGTGGAACGGATGACCGAAAGGCGATAGGCCATATCGAAGAACTCTCCGCGCGTGATGGCGTTGCCCAGGCGCAGCCTTCCGCGGTGCATAATGAGGTTGCGATCAATCGCCGCATTGATGAGAGATGTGTACCACTCACCACTCTGATTCTCGATATAGGGAGAGAGACGCGCAGACTCATTCTTCTTAAGTAGATCAGCACCCACGGAACGCATCAGGAGCGCCACGGCTTCGCCCACGCGCAGTACCTGTCCGGGGCGCAAGGATCCGTCGGAATAGCCGGTGATGAGACTCTTTTCGAACGCCGCTTCCACGTACGGCGCGTACCACTGGGTCTGATCCATGTCCCAGAAGAGCGGCTCCGACGGCAAATTCGTCTGATAGTGCACTACACGTTGCTTGTTTGCCGTCTGCAGATTCAAGACCACCTTGAGCGCCTCGGCACGGTTGAGTGAGGCCTGCGGACGAGCCAGACCATCGCTGTACCCTTTGATCACCCCCTGTGCGGCTAGCTCCCCAAAGGCGGTGTCATAGACCGTTCCTGTCGTATCAGGAAAAGAAGCTGCCGTTACGGACGGCACACACTGCACCAAAAAAACTGCAAGGAGAAGGCCGGAACTTGTACATCGGATAGCCTTAAGCATAAGGAGAGATATGATATGTTAATATACAATTTTGTCAATGTTCCTTCGGACAGTTAAATTTGGACAATTGGCCAAGAAACACCAATAATTCACAAATCCAATGGCTCTGCGTAAAGGCAGTATTTCCCCTTTCACCCGCACTCTCTCATGGCACTCCATATCGGTATTGTCGGGCTCCCAAATGTGGGCAAATCCACGCTCTTCAATGCACTCACGCGCACGCGCGGTGCGCAGGCGGCCAATTACCCTTTCTGCACCATCGAACCGAATGTGGGGATCGTTTCAGTGCCGGATGAGCGGCTGCAAAAACTTGCGGATCTGGTGCATCCGGAAAAAATCATTCCCGCCGCAATTGAATTTGTGGATATCGCCGGTTTGGTCCGCGGGGCAAGCAAAGGAGAAGGATTGGGAAATCAGTTCCTGGCCGCTATCCGCGAATCCGATGCCATTTGTGAAGTGGTTCGATTATTTGAAGGAGGCGACATCATCCACGTGGAAGGATCGGTGAATGGTAAGCGCGACCGCGAAACGGTCGAGACGGAACTCTGCCTGGCCGATTTGGACGTCTTAGAACGCAGAGTGGAGAAAGCACGGGGAGCCGCGCGTACAGGCGATAAGGAGAAACAACGTGAGCTTGTCTTGATGGAGAAGCTCCTCGCCGGGCTCAAGATGGGACAACTGGCTTCCCATATAGAACTCACGCCCGAGGAACGCTTCTTTGCCAAGAGCTTTCAGCTGCTCACATTTAAGCCCATGATCTACGCCGTCAACGTTGGGGAAGAGCAACTGCACAAAGTGAGCGCGCACCAAGCGCGAGAGATTTTAGGATTACCGGAGAAGGCGCAGGTGATCGTCCTCTCCGCCAAGATAGAAGAAGACCTGCAAGAACTGATCCCCGAAGAAGCGCAAGCCTTCTTAAAAGAACTCTCCGTCACGTCATCGGGCTTAGATCAACTCATCTCCTCCGCATACGCCGCATTGGGCTACCAGACGTACTTCACGGCGGGTCCGGAAGAAGTCCGGGCCTGGACCATCCTCAAAGGGAGTACCGCTCCACAGGCTGCCGGCGTGATCCACACGGACTTCGAGAGAGGCTTCATCCGGGCAGAAACGATCGCCTATGCAGACTATATTTCCTTGGGAGGCGAACTTAAAGCAAAAGAGGCAGGAAAGATGCGTGCAGAAGGAAAGGAGTACGTGGTGCAGGACGGCGATGTGATGCACTTCCGTTTCAATACTTGAATTGCGTTCTGCGTGTATCATGCGCCCCAACCATGATTCACTCCCTTCTTCCTGATCGCGAATCGCAATACTTGGGCAGAAAATCCAAAAGCCAACATGCTGCCAATAAACTGCTGCGCAAGAGAGGTCGACGCATAATGATGATAGACGAGCTCTCGCATGAGGAAGATCAACTCTTACATGGAAATGGAGAGTGCCAACACCGCCTGCAACGAGTCCGACATCTTCTCCACCGGAAGATCGGCCAACTATTTATCCTTGAGCGAAAGTATTTACATGCAATCGGCTCCCATCCGCCGCATCGAACCCACCCTGCCGGCGAACCGCCACTAGCATCCGAAACAAGGCCAACTCTGCAATCCCCGAACAATCATGCATTTATGTCCTCAAAAGAGCTCTGTCAAACACGTGAGGATCTTCGTTGGGAACGCCGTCGGCAATACCCAACACCTCCTGAGATCGAGGAGGATCTTCCGCCCACTCTCCAAAATCAGATACGCGAGTCGCAGCAAGAATTCTGCGCAGAAGACATCATGCATGCCGTGCGTGCTCAATTATATGAACAGCGTCTTTGCTATGACAGTGCAGAGAATCTCCTCCGGGTACTCGGCCACGATGAGCTTCCTATCCACACTATTCCTCCGCGCCATTCCTCCGAATACCCTCTCGACGATATCACTCCTGAAGAAGAAGGGCATTTCCTCTTCACGTGAGCGAACAACAAGAATCTATGTCTTTCCTCCCCCGCCAAGAACCCTTCGTCTGCGAGCACTGCGGCAAGGCCGTAGCGATCCTCGAGCACGGCACCTGCAGAAACCACTGCCTCCAGTGCCTCTGGAGCAAACATGTGGACGACCTGGGCCCCGGCGACCGTGCTTCACTGTGTAAAGGACTCATGGAACCGGTGGCCAAGGAACACCGCGGCGCTAAGGGCTGGATGATCGTCCACCGCTGCCAAGAATGCGGCAAGCAGATCACGAATATCGTTGCGCCCGATGATGACCTCACCGTCTTTTCTGCGCTGAATTCTGAAAGGATGAATTAGTATTTTGTTCAGATTCCCGGGCTGCAGCAAGGGCTCTTTCTTGAAATGCCACCTCGCTGGTCGTACCGTGCGAGGCCTGATGCGTTGGTTCCTCGTCATCTGCGCCTTCGGCCTCCTCTTCGTAGCGATCTAACTTCTTCGCGATGAAGACGCGCCCACCGATGGGTGCTGTTGCTTTTTATGATCATTGCTGTCTTCACCCTCCTAATCCCCAATAGTCCAATCCCTCGTCACGCCGCCTTCTTAAACTGCCCAAGATACTGTTCACTGAATTTCTGTTTTCGTGGAATGGCCACCTACGGTGTCCCTCCCACGGACCCACCCTTCCCTTCAGTGAAGTCGCTCCAGCGGTGGGGCCCGTCAGAGCCACCCACCGCTTCGCGACGGTTGTTTCATCTTTTCAAGCCAAAGAAACAATATGTTCACTCGAGAGACAACCGCTAAATCATGCTGCTTTCTTGAACTGCCCTAAATACTGTTCACTGAACTTCTGCGTGATGGGTAAGGCCTCGGCGACTTTGCCTTCCGGAACGACGGCGAGCTGATCGACGTGGGTCTTGGCATCCGGATGAACCGCGATCGTGAACTTCCCCTTCTCGATGGCACCACGAACACCATTGGAAAGGTGGAGTGAAGACAGTACCGCCGGGAGCCCGTGTACGCGCACATCCTCCTGCACTTGCTTGCGGAGTGCCTGAGACAAGACAGGCTCTGCATCCATAGCAAACTTGAGCTCGGCTAAGAGCTCATTGCGCTTCATCTCCTCTTTAAGATCCTCCGGGCCTTTCACTTTCTCCCGCAGTTTCTCGTACTGCGCCTCCGAAAGATGAAAACGCTCCTTGAGGCGTTGGCGCTCGGATGAGGGAATGTTATCTAACCAGGAGTCGGACATGAATGCAGTATGCCGTATTTCGTATGCTGCAAGAAGACAGAAGTACCTTCCCACTATTCAACCGGACCTCCCTGGAGCATGTCCTCAGGTGCATCGACATAGGTCGTGGCTACAAGATCCATAGGAACCATGAATTCCTGCGCAACCGCCACCCTCACTTCATGGTCGCTTGCGCCAGAGCGCAAGGTATCCAGCGGTTGTTCCCTCCACCAGGCGCCAACATCCTTGCCGCCGTGTTCGCTCAACTCCCCTTGGCTATCGAGATCAAGAAGCCAATGCCACGTCCTCACCTGGCACTGTGCGATTAATTCCCTCAGTGAATCTTTATCTGCCAACGCTCCAGAGGCGACGCGGAGCGACGCAGGATGCGATGCCAGTTGTCCGAGGACTTGAGGCGATGCCACACCCCGCTTAAGAGCCTCTTGGAGCTTTCTATCCGCAATCCAGCACAGTTCACGGATAAAGTCTGCAGGCTCGCCTAATTGCGCGGCTTGTTCGAGCATGATTGCGCGCGCCTCGGTCGTGGCCCTGCTCCTCAGGAGCCGCAGGAGTTGCCGCACACCCTGCTCAGGATCTTGCTCAAATAACTCATGAAAATCCGCTACGACGAGTGTCGGATTCACTTGGGAACGGGAATTATCGGGAGTGGACATAGTGAGCAATCCTATGCCAGCTCTTTTTGACGTCAAGCTCTTTGAATCCTATTCCTTCCACCCTGCGCCGGAGACGCTGTTGAGAAAACCAGCGCACGAAGCTTCGTGCGCTGGGTGGACGCTAACTACATCCAGACGTGGCGCCACAGTCCAGACACACCTCACAGCTCCCATTGCGCTTCATGCGACTGCTGCCGCAGCCCGAGCACATGGACCCCGTGAAGCCCTGCTGCCGTGCGTTTTCTATTTTGGAAGGCAGCTCGGAAGCATGCGATACGGTCTGCGGAGTGTCGGAGACGAAGTGTGTGAACGCCGCAGCCTGAGCTCCTTCATCCACGATCGGGAGCGACATGGCGAATGCATCCTTGCTTTTGGAGCCTTCGCGGTACGCCCTCTCCACCAATTCGGCATTGTGATAGCGCAACGCCCCATCTTTAGAGAGGAACTTGAGCGCCAACCACCGCCCCAGATAATCCATGAGACTCTGGACCATGGGAATTTCCTTGTTGGTGGTCATGCCCATGGGTTCAAAGCGCGTGCGGACCAACTTCTCACAGAGCACCTCCAGCGGCACACCGTACTGCAAATTCATGGAGAGGCTCAAGGCCAGCGTATCCATCACACCCGAGAGGGTGGAACCCTCCTTGGCCATTTTGATAAAGATCTCACCGGGCTTACCGTCCTCGTAGAGGCCCACATGGAGGTAGCCTTCGTGCCCAGCCACGGAGAATTTGTGCGTGAGAGACGGGCGCTCATCGGGGAGCTTGCGACGACGCGGGACTTCCTTCCAGACGATCTTCTCCACCACTTCACGGCGAACTTCTTCGTTCTTCTCTTCTGCGGCACGCTTGGCGCTCTTCTTGGCGCGAGCAGCCAACGGCTGAGAGAGTTTACAACCGTCGCGGTAGAGGGCATTGGCCTTGACCCCCAACTTCCAGGAAAGAAGATAGGCATTTTTGATATCTTCAACCGTCGCCTCATTGGGGAGGTTGATGGTCTTGCTGATGGCCCCGGTGATGAACGGCTGAACGGCCGCCATCATACGAATGTGCCCTTCTACTGAGATCAGGCGCTTGCCGTTCTTGCCGCAGCGGCTGGCGCAATCGAAGACCGACAGGTGTTCCTCTTTGAGGTGCGGAGCGCCTTCCACCGTCATCTGACCGCACACCACCGCTGCCGCGTCATCGATCTGTTGCTCAGAGAACCCCAAAGCGGAAAGGAGATCGAACGCGGGATCATCCGTGCGTTCCGGCCCAAATCCGATGCGTGTGAGCGTCTCTTGCGTGAGCGTCCACTTGGAGAAGACCGAGCGGAAGTCAAAGACCTGCGGCAAGCTCTTTTCGACTTTGGCGATGTCTTCATCTGTGAACCCCTTGCGCTTAAGCGAATCGCGATTGATGTGCGGAGCGCCTTCGAGACTGAGCGTACCCAGCACGTAGCGCAGAATATCGTTGATCTGACCGTCACTGTAACCCAGCATGCGCAGCGCCGGTTCCATGGATTGATTGACGATCTTCATGTAACCGCCTCCGGCCAGCTTTTTGAACTTCACCAAGGCAAAATCCGGCTCCAAGCCCGTGGTGTCACAGTCCATTAATAATCCAATGGTGCCCGTGGGGGCAATTACAGTCGTCTGTGCATTGCGATAGCCGTGCTGCTCTCCTTGCGCCAATGCGCGATCCCAGCACTCCTTAGCGGCAGCAAGCAAATCTGCAGGAGCACTGCGCTGATCGATGCCTACCGGCAAGACATGAAGGTTTTCATACTCGCGCGCCGGTGCATCGTAAGCGGCCCTGCGGTGATTACGAATGACACGGAGCATCGCATCGCGGTTCTCCGTAAAACCGGCAAAGGTCCCCAGTTTTTCGGCCATCTCGGCGGATGTGGCATACGACTCCCCCGTCATGATAGCCGTGAGCACGCCTCCCCACGATCGCGCCATCGCCGAATCGTAGGCAATCCCCATCCGCATCAGGAGTGCACCGATATTGGCATGTCCCAGCCCCAGCGTGCGGTAGCGGTAACTGAGCTCTGCGATCTCACGACTTGGGAACTGCGCCATAAGGACAGAAATTTCCAGGACCATGGTCCACAGACGCACTGCGTGCCTGTACTCCTCCGTCTTAAAGGTTCCATGCTCTTCATCGTAGAACTTAAGCACGTTCAGGGAGGCCAAGTTGCAGGCCGTGTTATCTACAAACATGTACTCGCTGCAAGGATTACTGGCCTCTATACGTCCCGCTGCGGGACAAGTGTGCCAATCGTTGATCGTCGTATCATACTGCACGCCAGGATCCGCACAGGCCCATGCGGCAAAACCGATCTTCTCCCAAAGTTCCCGAGCCTTAATGGACTGACACGGAGTCGGCGTGCGACCTTCTGCCTCCGCACGACGTTTTTCCGTGCGCCAAACCAAGGCCCAATCGGCATCCTTCTCCACCGCCTCAAAGAATGCGTGCGGCACGCGCACGGAATTGTTGGAATTCTGACCGGAGACCGTCTGATACGCCTCATCATTGAAATCCGTGGAGTACCCGGCTTCCGCCAACGCCGCCACCTTCTTTTCTTCCTTGGACTTCCACTCAATAAACTCCACGATATCCGGGTGATCCAAATCCAGGCAGACCATCTTGGCGGCGCGGCGCGTTGTTCCGCCTGATTTGATGGCTCCTGCGGCGCGATCGCCGATCTTGAGAAAGCTCATGAGTCCGGAACTCATCCCTCCGCCGGATAGCGGTTCGCTGGCGGCGCGCAACTTACTGAAGTTGGTCCCCGTACCGGATCCGTACTTAAAGAGACGCGCCTCGCGCACCCACAGATCCATGATTCCACCGGGATTCACCATATCGTCATGGACCGAGAGGATGAAACAAGCATGCGGCTGGGGATGCGTGTAAGAATCCTCACTCTGCCGTACTTCACCCGTCTTGGGATCAGCATAGAAATGCCCCTGAGAAGGTCCTGTGATGCCGTAGGCATAGTTGAGACCGGTATTGAACCACTGGGGACTGTTGGGCGCGGCCATCTGGTGCACGAGCATGAAAGAGAGCTCATCTTCAAAAGCTTGCGCATCCTGCGCGGTCTCAAAGTACCCCTCCTGCTGCCCCCAGTGCCGCCAACATCCTGCCAGACGCCGAATCACTTGCTTGACGCTCTTTTCTGGCCCGGTGACGATTTCGCCGTGCGCATCACGCAGAAGATTGCCACGATCGTCTGTTTGAGGAATTCCCGCACGTCGGAAATACTTGCTCATAAGAATATCCGTGGCGCCCTGACTCCAGGCAGCAGGGACTTCCGCGCCCTCCATTTCAAAGACCACGGAACCGTTCGGATTCTTGATGCGACAGGTGCGACGCTCGTACTTCACTTCTTCCAAAGGATCACTGCCAGGCGTGGTGAACACGCGCGACACAGAAAGACCCTTCCCGCGGGAAGCCTGTGCACGCGCGCTCTCGCGACGGGTCACAGAAGAAGAAGGAGAAGAGGACTGCATGGATAGGGAGGCGGAAAGAAATAGTGACACAGCATCTAGTGTGTCTCCTCGTGCAATGACACAAGATATTGATGCACATCCTCACGGTCAACATCCGACTGCGTGAGAATACTTCACACTGAATGAGAAGGAAAAGGGGGCTACTCTTACACAGAAACTCTTGGAATGGAAGAGCAGTGTAGAGTGAGCTCCGCCGCATTCCATTCCATTCGTAAAGTGATAATTTGAAGAGCCGGATTTGGGAGAAGCAAAAAGAGTGAGAGGAACCAAAAAATAACCAGAAGATATATTCTTCATCAGATACGTAAAATGATGAAAGATCCTCTGGTTCTTTCTAAAAATCAGAATGACGTCGCCAGCAGAATGATCGCAGCTAACCCCATGACTGCAGTGATAATCACTCCAAGAATATTGGAGCGCTGTGTATTCGCTTCCTTCCCCATGATCGATCGATTGTTGCCGATGAGCAGAATGATACCTAAGAGCGGCGGAGCGATGATGCCATTGAGAATCGCCGAGTAGTAAAGCATCGTGAAAGCGGGAATGTTAAGCAGGTTCACTAAGAGGCCGATCATCGTGGAGGCCACAATGACCGCGTAGAAACCCGGAGCCTGGCGCCACGTACGAAAGAGACCTTCACGCCATCCGAACGCCTCCGCAATGGCGTACGAAGCCGAACCTGCAAGAACAGGTACCGCAAGAAGGCCCGTGCCGATGATTCCGGCAGAAAAGAGCAAAGAAGCGAACCGACCGGCAAGCGGCTGAAGAATGGCTGCCGCCTCCGCGGCGGTGGCCACGGATCGGATACCGTGCGCTCCCAATGTGGAAGCTGCGGTTGTAATGATGAAGAACGTCATGAGATTACTGAATACCATCCCGAACGCGGTATCCAATCGCATGGATTTCAGATCGCGTTGTGTAATGTGCGGTTTCCCAATGCCCATATCGACCAGTTGATGGCGGGCCACCTCTTCTTCCACCTCTTCATCCGCCTGCCAAAAGAAGAGATACGGCGAAATGGTGGTCCCAAAGAGCGCCACCAGATTGACCAGATACTCTTTGGTAAAAGAGAACGAAGGCAACAGTGTGGCCCGCAGTATCTGGAGCCAAGGCTCGTTGATCGTAAATGCTGCAAGCATGTATGCCAAAAGCGAGAGACACAGCACCTTAAGTACCTTGGCATACGTTCGATAACTGATGAATATCTCAAGCACCAGAATCAACATGGTGAAAGCAAAGAGCCATCCCACTGCGGGTTTACCTGTCACTAACTCAGCCGCAGAAGCCATGGCTCCCAGATCCGCCCCAATATTGATGGCATTGGCAACAAAGAGCAGCACGACTGTTGCTACAAGCAACAGAGGCGAGTAGTGCTTGCGGATGATGCCCGCCAATCCCTTGCCGGTCACCAGGCCAATACGTCCGCACATCTCCTGCACGGCGATCATAAAAGGGGTCACAAAGAGTGCGAACCACAGCTGCGAGTAGCCGAACGCAGCACCTGTCTGGGCATAGGTTCCGATACCCGAAGGATCGTCGTCAGCCGCGCCGGTGATAAAGCCGGGGCCGATTGCCTTAAGAAAGCGGCGGAACCGTGACTGCTGCACGGGAGGATACTGTACAGGCAGAGTCCACAAGGAGACAAACTGCAGGAATAGCCCACATCAGCGTCGTCTCCGCCTGAGCTCTTGAGCGATGTTTTCAATAGAGATCTTCTCTCCCTGAAAGAGCACTAGAGTGTGGTAGAGCAGATCCGATGCTTCTTCGATCGTCCGCTGTCTGCCTTCCTGACCTGCAGCTCGAACAAGTTCTTCCGCCTCTTCCAGCACCTTTGCTCCGTAGACATTGATTCCTCCGTCCAAGAGCCTCTTTGTGTAGGAATTCTGTGAGCCGCTTTTTGCCCTTCTACGGATTGTCTCGATCAGATTCCCCAAAGTTTCAAGGGCGGTTTCGGCGGTATTGAAACAGGACTGTTTCCCTGAGTGACATGTCGGTCCCATTGGAATCGCACGGATGAGAAGTGAGTCGCCATCGCAATCACAAGAAACGGAGATGAAGCGAAGAGTGTTCCCAGACGTTTCACCCTTTTTCCATATTCGCTTCTTCGAGCGGCTGAAGAACGTAACGAATCCTGTGCTCTGCGTCTGTTGCAAGGCTTGCGCATTCATGTAACCAAGCATGAGTACTTGCCCGGTGTTGACATCCTGAATGACTGCCGGAAGGAGGCCATTGTCGTTCTTGCCCCAAGCCAATGCGGAAGAATCGAATGTCATATGCGAACGGGGAAGGATGCATTGAGAAGTGCGGTTTTCACATCACAAATTGCATACGTGCCAAAGTGGAAGATGCTTGCAGCGAGTACGGCATTCGCCCTCCCCGCGCGAACGGCGCTCACAAACGTATCCAATGAGCCGCCGCCGCCCGATGCGATGACGGGGGCAGGCACCCTCTCCTTGATCCGGGAGAGTAAAGCGGTATCGAAGCCCTTGCCTGTGCCATCCCTATCGTAGGATGTCACAAGCAGTTCACCGGCTCCCCGCCGCACCGCTTCCTCCGCCCACTCCACGGCATCCTTGTCGGTATCGTCCCTCCCCCCGCGCACGAGCACCGTCCAGCCATCGCCCTTGCGCCGCGCATCGATGGCACAGACGATGTTTGCTCTGCCCAGCTGTAGCGCCATCTCTTCGAGTAAAAAAGGTCTCTCAACCGCAGCGGAGTTGACCGCTATCTTGTCCGCTCCCGCTTCCAAAAGCTTGCGCGCATCAGACACACTCCGTACCCCACCGCCGATCGTGAAAGGGATGTTCACGACGTCCGCGACGCGGGAAGCAAGTTGAACCACGATATCACGCTGATCGGATGTCGCTGTGATATCCAGAAAGACCAATTCGTCGGCTCCCTCCTCGCAGTAGCGCTTTGCAAGCTCAACGGGATCACCCGCATCGCGCAAGTTCCCAAAGTTCGTCCCCTTCACCACCCGGCCGCGCGCGATGTCGAGACAGGGAATGACGCGGATGGCAAGATCATCACGACAAGAATCGACGATCGCATCCGCCTGTTTTTTGCAAACGCTCATAAGAGAAGGAAGGAGCGCCGGATTCTTAAGGAGTGACTTACCAACGACCACGGATGCGCAACCTGCGTTCTGCAATGCGCGAACGTCCGACGCATCGCGCACGCCTCCGCTCGCTATCAGACGGATGAGAGGAAAACGGCGCATCAGATCCGCGTAGAGCTTGCCATTGGGACCTCTCTCCACGCCATCCCGTGCGATATCCGTGACAAGAATCTGCTGGAGCCCGATGCTCTGAGCCAAACGCATGGCGGCATCGAGACCATAGCCACTCCTCTTCCGCCAACCCATGATCTTCACATCCTCGTCCTCCGCATCGAGTGCTCCGATGACGCGGTCGGCCCCGAAGAGCGTGACGGCAGAACGAATGGCCTCAGGTTCAGAGAAGAGCATCGTGCCAATCACGACAGCGGCAGCCCCTGCATCGAGGAAGCGCTGAATATCCCGGAGCGTGCGGATACCCCCTCCCGCTTGCACGTCGATTTCCCGGGAGAGCGTACGAATCAGTTCGAGGAAGCGGCCATCTCCATCAGCTTCGCTCAGTGCCTTTGAACATTCGCCACTCTTGGCGGCAGAGAGATTCACAAGATGCAACCGAGACGCTCCTTTCCGTTTGAACTCTCTTGCAATGCCAAGAGGATCGTCTCCGAACACGTGCACGCGCTCAAAGTCACCCTGGGTGAGTCTCACGACTTTCCCGTTGAACACGTCGATGGCAGGGATCACTTGCATAGTTGTGCAAAGGAAATGAGGAACCGATCGCCCGCAAATCCGGACTTCTCCGGGTGCCACTGAAGGCCGAAGAAATTCTTATTCCGGACACCGGCAACGATGTCCATGCCATGCCGGACGGTCATCGTGACGACACGGGAATCAACCGGAACGCAGATGAAGCTGTGGACGAAATAGGCGTAGTCTCCGCTGGAGAGCTTGTTCCAACCCATGTGCGGTCTTAAGACCGTTTCCGGCAACGAAACAACTTTGCCTCGAATGATACCAAGACAGTCCGTCGGTCCTTCCTCCGAGAAATCGAAAAGGAGCTGCATCCCAAGACAAAGACCAAGGAAGGGTTTCCGGAACGATCGGAGAACATCGAAAAGACCTCTCTTCCGCAAATCTTCCATCGCAGACAGCGCCGCTCCGGCGCCCGGGAAAATCAGGCCATCCAGAGTGGAGATCTCCTGAGGAGTCTCAACGATACTTGCGGGAATTCCCAGCCTCTGAAGTGAGCGTTCGACGCTTCCCGTATTGCCGGTAGATGGGCGAAGGATGCCAATCATAATGAGCCTTTTGTGGAAGGAATGCCGCGCTCGTACGGACATCTGCGGAATGCCTGACGCAGACTGCGACCGAGTGCCTTGAAGAGAGCTTCGACTTTGTGGTGTTCATTCACTCCGCGTCGGATGGTCATGTGCAGGTTGCACTTGAGCGCCTGAGCGAATGACTCGAAGAAGTGCGCCACGAGTTCCGTGGGGAGCTCCCCGACATACTCGCGCTTGAACACGCCTTCGAAGATAAAGTACGATCGGCCGGAGAGATCGACGGCGACCTCCGCGAGTGCCTCGTCCATCGGCAACAGGAAACCATAGCGCTCGATGCCGCGTTTATCGCCAAGAGCCTGAGAAAGCGCCGTTCCGAGCGCCAGCGCCGCATCTTCCACAGTGTGGTGCTCGTCTACTGTAAGGTCTCCCTTCGCTTGCAGTGTCAGATCGATAAGCGCGTTCTTTGCGAGGAGCGCCAACATGTGGTCAAGAAAACCGATACCGGTTGCAATATCGGACATGCCGCTTCCGTCGATATTCAGGAAAACGGAGATATCCGTTTCCTTCGTCGTGCGCTTGATCGTGGCAAAGCGCGGGAACCGCCCGTTCGTCTCCATGCGGACGAAGCGAATGCCCAGGTTCTTTGCGAACTCTTCATCCGTCTCCCTATCGCCGATCATGAGCGAGGAAGCCAGATCGATATCGTTCCGCCTTAGGAACGACTTCACAAGGCCAGTTTTTGGCTTTCGGCACGCACAATTCTCTTCTGCCAGGTGCGGGCAGATAAACACGTCCGCAAAGGTGATGCCTTGTCGCGCGAGCTCCCCGAGGAATTCCTTCTGTGGTTCCTCGAATTTTCGCTTCGGAAACGCGGAGGTGCCAACACCATCCTGATTACTCACCATGACAAGTGTGAATCCTCGCTTCTGTAATTGCTTCAGGCCTTCAACAACGCCGGGCAGAATCCGGAGTTTCTCCAGGCTGTCGATCTGACGGGTCTCCGGCGGTTCACAGAGGAGCGTTCCGTCCCTGTCAAGGAATGCTATCCGCAGTGCGCTGGTGCGATTTGTTTTCATGAGGAAAGAAGGTAAGTGAGTGCGGAAATGAGGTTGAGGTTCTGTTCCTTCATGCCTACCGTGATGCGCAAGGCATTGGTCAGAACGGGCGTGTCTGCAATGCGACGGAGCACGATCCGCTCTTCATCGCGGAGCCGACGAAGGAGGCCATCCGCGCTCTTGCCCTCCGGTGGAAGGATAAGGAAGAAGTTCGTGACGCTGGGAATGACGATGCAACCGAGAGCGGCACACGCCTCCATCAATGATGTCTTCGCCCTCTTTAGTCCCGTAACTCTCTTCTGCATGTCCTCTCTCTTATCCCAAAGCGCCAAACCGACCGCCTGCGTCAACGCATTGACGTTGTACGGTGGCTTGATTCTGAGCAGGACACCGATGAGGAAACGCGATCCCACGGCATAACCAAGGCGGATACCCGCTGCGCCGAAGGCTTTGCTGAATGTCCGAAGCACCACGAGATTCTCAGCTCCTTCCTTCACCATTTTTATTGCGGACGGAATGCCTGCATCATCCGCAAACTCGCCGTACGCCTCGTCCACAACGACGATGCCACGGAACTCACGAACAATTCTTGCGAGATCCGCGCGAGGAAGAGAGAGACCGGTCGGATTGTTGGGGCTGCAAAGGAAGAGGATATCCGCCCTCGCACTCTCCCCGAGGAGAGCAGGGACATCCACAAGAAGCTTCTTCGTGAGTGATACAGTCCTATAAGGCACTCCTTGCACGGCGCTGCACACCGCATAGACGCCGTACGTGGGTCCTGCGCTCATTACCTCTCTTCCCGGCCGCACAAAGGCCCTCACACAAAGATCGATGAGTTCATCGGATCCATTGCCGAGGACGAGATTCTCTCGGCTCGCACTGAACGTTGCCGCAATGGCATCCCTCAGACGATCAGCCGTCGGGTCGGGATAGCGGTTCAGAGACGGAAGGGATGGAAGTTCGATCCCGGGAACAGGCGACTCATTCGCATCCATGAATGTCCAAGAGTCCCCCTTGCACAACGAACGTGCCGATGTGTACGGCTCCAGTGCAGCGATGTTGTATGGGAGAGGGAGATTCATGGTAAGAGAGGGAAACGGATATCCACGGCTCTGGCGTGCGCCTCCAGCGCTTCGGTCCGCGCAAGGCATGTCGCGGTGTCCCGAATGGATGCAAGGCCCGTCTTCGAGAGTTTCTGAATGGTGAACGTCTTCTGAAATGTCCGCACGGAGACGCCACCTTGAATTTTTGCGGATCCTCCCGTCGGAAGGACGTGGTTCGTCCCGGAGCAGAAATCGCCGACGGCTTCCGGTGAGAATGGCCCAAGGAATACGGAGCCAGCATTGCGAATTTGCAAGAGATTCTTCTCCGGTTGAACCGTCTGGATGCTCAGGTGCTCAGGTGCGTAGAGATTGGCGAGTGAGCAGGCTTCGTCCAATGAAGCAACGAGGATCGCGCAACTTCCGGCAAGCGCCTTGGCCGCGATAGCACGTCGCGGTAACGTCGACAGCTGATCCGCAAGTCCGCTCTGCACGTCCGCAAGCAGATGCGCGCTCGTGGTGAGCAGGACGATTTGCGAGAGTGGATCGTGTTCCGCCTGGGAGAGAAGATCGCTCACGACAAATGCCGGATCCGCCGAACCGTCCGCAATGACCATCAGTTCGGAGGGACCCGCAAGCATGTCTATTGCAGCACCATCCGGATCGATACTGACCTCTGCTTTCGCTGCAATCACGTACACATTCCCCGGTCCTGCGATCTTCTCGACCTTCGGAATGCTCTCCGTGCCGTACGCCATCGCCGCGATCGCCTGTGCCCCGCCAACTGCAAAGACGTCCTCTATGCCGACGAGTGCACAAGCAGCAAGAACCGACGGAGCAATTTTGCCGTTTTTTTGAGGTGGTGTGCACAGCGATATGCGTTCTACTCCTGCAAGTTTGGCTGGAATACCAAGCATAAGCACAGTGGAGACGAGTGGCGCTGTTCCACCGGGAACGTACAATCCTACGCTCTGTATCGGACACGTCTCGCGCCAGCAGGAGACACTCGGCTGCGTTTCTATCGGTTCGGAAACAGGTACGGCTTCACATTGAAATCGCATGATGTTTTCTCGTGCTGTTTCAAGACTTAGACGGATATTCTGAGGCAAGGAGCGCAATGCCTTCCGAAGTTCTTCTGAAGGAACGCGAAGGGAGGGTATATCCACGCCGTCGAATTGCTGCGTAAAGCGCCTGAGCGCTCTGTCGCCCTCCGTGCGCACCGTATCGATGATCTGTTTCACTTTCTTCCGGTATACGGCCAAGTTCTGGCTCGGCCGCCGCAAAACGGAACGTATCTCCTCCTTGCTCGCCGATGATGATAAGAGGATGCGCATAGTCACCGGATGAATTTTTCGAGAGGAGAGACAAGAATGGCACTGCCGCCACAGGCGCGTATCTGCTCCACCACGTCCCAGAATGTCTCTTCCAATACGACCGAGTGCACGGCGATGAAGCCAGAGTCGGCAAGGGGCATGACCGTCGGTCTCTTACAGCCGGGCACGAGCTTCTTGATCGCCTCAAGTGCGGAAGCAGGCGCATTGAACATGATGTACTTGTATTTCCGTGCCTCCTGTACTCCCTGCGCACGGAGGAGCAGCTTCTCAATAATTTTCTGCTTCTTTGCCATCGGATCCTTCTTCCCGATGAGCACCGCTTGCGAGCGTGATACGGTCTCGAGCACGGTCAGACGGTTTGTCCGTAGGGTTGAGCCCGTGGAGACTAGGTCGCAGACGGCATCGGCCACCTGCAACGCAGGCGCGATTTCCACGGATCCCTTAAGAAGAACTCTTTCCGCTGCAATGCACTTGCTCTTCAGAAAACGGGCAAGAGTGAAAGGATAAGAGGTCGCAATGCGCTTCCCGGCAAGATCCGAAATATTCCTGAGCGAAGACTGCTCTGGGACGGCGATAGCGAGTGAACAGAAGCCAAAATCGAGCGGCAGGAGCCGCTGCACGGGTACCTGGGATTCATCGAGGATGTTGCTGCCGACGATGCCCAAATCTGCCACGCCGTCCCGCACGTACTCCGGAATGTCATCGTCCCGAAGGAAGAGGATGTCGATCGACATGTTCCGGCATTGGGCGAAGAGCCGGTCGCGGTACGACTCGAATTCCAGACCCATCTGCTTGAGGAGTATGAGCGAGCCCTCGGACAGGCGTCCGGATTTCTGGATCGCGATGCGCAGGGTGCCGTTCGGTTGCATAATGCTTGTGGAAAATAAAAGAAAGCCTCCGCGTGGGGAGGTGTCGAAGTCGATGGACGATTCTCTGTCACCCGATCGACGCCAGCATCTCCTTGCGCTTGCTATGTCCCTCATGATGTCCATTCAGTGACACACGAGGAACAGGGCTATGGTGCTGATGTTGCGCAACAGAGAATTTAAGCGTCTTGCGGTACCCCCCCGCTCCGCCCATCAGATAATTCCCCACGCGAGTCACCGTGGTGGTACTGGCACCGGTTTCCTGTGCAATCTGTCGGTATGTCTGCCCCGCGGCAATCCTGCGTGCCACTTCCAGTCGCTCACTCATCGCCCGCATTTCCGAGAGCGTGGTCACATCGCGGAGGAAATCTGCCACAGCGCTCTCCGTCTTACAAGAAGCCAATGCGATACAAAGAGTGCGGAACCACGGGTCCGCTCTCCAGGTGCCTTCGGTGAAGGTTCGCTTAGCCATAACGACACAAGAGTAGCAGCTCGTTTTTTGAATGTCAATGTATTATCGTGTTGTTACAATATCGCACTTTCAATCAGCCCTACGGCGTGAATATCGCGCTGACAATCGAGAATCGTCAACATTGTACAATCATAAAAAGATGTACAATGGCCCCATCATCACATTTTCCCTATGCATCTCCCCTCCTCTCGAACGTTCATCCTCGCCCTCACAATCTCAGCACTCCTAACAGCCTGCTCCAGCGGAAGCTCAACAGAACGGCCTGCCGCCGGAGATATCTTTGGAGCCCCTGCTGTGGAGCAAAATCGATAAATTATCTCGTAGCATGTTCGCTTTGAGCGTCGTCTTAACCGGCACCCATAAGAACGACTTCCTCATCGACCGCTTCCGCTTCCTGAAAACTCTGCCAGGTCTTGGCCCCCCCCTCAATGAGGATGGAGGCAATGCCATGGAACTGTTCGGATGGAGTCGTGAGCTCCTTCCAGAGCAACGGAAGATCGAAGTGCTCTGCACGCAGGGGAATATCGATGATACGCACTCCACATCTCTCAAGCTCCTTGCGCTTGGCACAATCACTACCCGGGGTCGTGACGACCATCGTTCCGGAGGCTACATCACCACTCACCACATTTGCAGAAAGAGGAATCTTCAGCTGCGGATCCAGAATGACACGTAGGGGCGAAGGTAATTCTTGTACAAATCTAGTGTTCAGTTGTGGGTTATCCGCAATGATCGTCCGCACGCCCACAAGAATGGCATCGTGACGAGCGCGTAACCACTCGTGGGCCCATCGGTCTTGCTTTATTGAAGTGATCTTGAGGGGGCTACCATCAGGCTTGGCGGTGGAACCGCTCTGTGTGCGCGACTGCTTGAGCGTCACCCAGGGGCGCCCTTTAGTTCGCAGAGAAACGAACCCCCGATTCAACCATTCGCACCGCGCACGCTCCACCGGGCCCGTGACTGCGATGCCGGCGCTCCTGAGGCACGCGATCCCCTCCCCGGAAACACGAGGATCCGGATCGATCATGCCGAAGACGACCCGCTTCACTCCCCTTTCGCGGATGATATCCGTACACGCGGGGGTTTTCCCCTCATGACAACACGGCTCCAAATTCACGTAGAGCACGTCTGTTGATCTAATTTTTTGTTCAAACTTTTCCAGTAGCTGACGCTCAGCGTGCGCTTTGCCGAATTCAGCATGAAAGGCCTCTGCGATGATGACGCCGTCGCGAACCAATACCGATCCCACGAGCGGGTTCGTGCCCACCTTGCCGCGACCATGCTCGGCGAGGGCAAGACACCGTTGCATCATCGCTTCCTGAACCATGGCACCAGTGTGTCACACATTCATCGAGATTGCCTTACTCTGCAAGACAAAGAACCATATGTATGCGAAACCCCCGAATCGCTGTGAATCGGGGGCTTCCTTGGGCATGTAAACGGAACGCTCAGGCAGACAAGGCGGCTGCTTGCCGCAATACATCCGGGGCCTCTTGGATCATCGCGTCGACCGCCTTGTCGACGCTCATCATCGACCCACAGGGTACGGTGCGCGATCCTCCGCTAGAAAAACCGATAAAGAGGGACCCTGCCCACGCCTGACCAAGAGTTCTGACGGCCTCGTGGCCAAACTTGCGAACGTCCTCCGGATCCGAACCCTTGATGTCCAGGAGAATTTTTTCAGACGACTCTCCTCTACCACCGGTGATGTTATGATACGAGAGGGTTACCGTGACCCCCCACATCGTTCGAGTGAGCTGGATATGGTGCGGTTCGTGCGATTCGAACACGGGATTGTGGCAATCGTGCCATATTCCGTACTCCGGTGTCCACAGAGAGTCCAGGAACACAAGAAACTCACTGCGTTGATTGTGCGCAATCTGCGCCGAGCGTGCTGCGTCTCGAATGGCGCGCACATATGGCTCTGATTTTCGATGCGGCCTGGCGGCAAATGCATGCAGCATTTTTCGCCAATTGCGGGGCGTGGCCTTCAAAGAGGCCATGAGGTGATACTTCATCGAAGTATCCTTTCAAAACAGAGTGTGCGGTATCTCCCTTCCACGACATCCGTGAGAAGCGGTAGTTTCCGCACGGTGCGCTCCGAAAAATTTGAGAAACACACGGTGCGAAAACCACTCGCTTCCATCTTCTTGAGCATTCCCATGATGCCTAAGGAACTATCCAGAACACTTGGCTCTGGATAGATGATCCTATGCCATTAGGCTATTCCGTCAACACAGGAACTCTGGAATCCGCTTGCCCCAGGTGCAAAGCCCCAATCCCCAATATGCCAATCCGTCTCTGCTCCTCGTTCCACTCGAAGCTCCACCGAGATATTCTACAATCGAGCCCTTTCTGAATAGCTCATAGGATGCCACGGCGAAGCCGCAGACGAAGACGGGCAATCCCTAATCCCCCTACGCTACCGCTTCACGATCCCCTGCCGCTTGGCAATGACCTCGGCGGCGACGTTGCCCGGGACCTTGGCGTAGTGGCTGGGCTCCATGGCGTAGCTGGCGCGACCCTGGGTCAGCGAACGCAGATCCGTGGCGTAGCCGAACATGGCGGCCAGCGGCACATTCACCTGGATGGTCTTGGCCAAGCCGCGGTCTCCGGTTCCCTGGATCACTCCGCGACGGGAGTTGATATCGCCCATCACGTCACCCAAAAACTCTTCGGGCGTCACAATCTCCACTTTCATGATCGGCTCTAAAATCATCGGATCGGCCTTGCGTGCTGCATTCTGGAAACCGATGGACGCTGCGATCTTAAACGCCATTTCAGAGGAGTCCACGTCGTGGTAACTTCCATCGAAGAGTTCCACCTTCACGTCCACAACAGGGTATCCGGCCTGAATACCGCGCGTCATACCCTCCTGGAAACCCTTGTCGCAGGGCGAGATGAATTCGCGCGGGATCTTGCCACCCACCACCTCGTTGACGAACTCGTACCCCTTGCCCGGTTCCTGCGGGATGATGCGGAAGACCACATGGCCGTACTGTCCGCGACCGCCCGTCTGCTTGATGTACTTCTCTTCGTGCTCCACTTCCTTCTGGATCGTTTCGCGGTAGGCCACCTGCGGAGCACCCACGTTCGTCTCGACTTTGAACTCACGGCGCATGCGGTCCACGATGATATCCAGGTGGAGCTCGCCCATGCCGCCGATGATGGTCTGGCTGGTTTCTTCGTTGGTGTAGACGCGGAAGGTGGGATCCTCTTCGGCAAGCTTTTGCAGCGCCACGCCCATCTTCTCCTGATCGGCCTTGGTCTTGGGCTCCACGGCCATGGAGATCACCGGTTCGGCAAACTTGATGGCCTCCAGGTAGATGGGGTGATCGTCGTCGCAGAGGGTATCTCCCGTGCGCGTATCTTTGAGACCGATGACGGCCGCGATATCGCCCGCCTCCACTTCCGTGATCTCGGAGCGGTGATTGGCGTGCATACGCACGATGCGCCCGATGCGCTCCTTGGTCCCCGAGCGTGAGTTGATCATGTACGTTCCTGTCTTGAGCACGCCGGAATACACGCGTACGAATGTCAGGCGGCCCACAAAGGGATCGGTGGCGATCTTAAACGCCAAGACCGTCAAGGGATCAGTATTACTGGGCTTGCGCTCCAATTCTTCCTCCGTATCGGGATTGTGGCCCTTGGCCGGAGGCAGATCCAACGGACAGGGCAGGTAGGCTACCACGGCGTCCAACATGAGCTGCACACCCATGTTCTTGAGCGAAGAGCCGCAGAGCACGGGGTAGATCTTGTTCTTGACCGTTCCCACTCTGAGCCCTTTTACAATCTGAACATCGGTGAGGGCATTATTCTTGAGATACTCATCTAACAAGTCATCATCCGCTTCCGCCACCTTCTCCATCAGGACCGCGCGATATTCGGAGACCTTCTCGTGCATGTCTTCCGGAATGGGAATCTCTACGATCTTCTCACCGTGTTCACCCTCAAACTTAAAGGCCTTCTTGGCAATGAGATCGATGATACCGGTGAAGTCGGACTCGGCACCGATGGGCAGCTGGATCGCAACGCCGGCCTTGCTCAGTCGATCATGGATACTGCCGAGAGACATGTAGAAGTCTCCGCCGGTCTTATCCATCTTGTTAACGAAAGCGATGCGCGGCACGCCGTACTTATCGGCCTGGCGCCATACGGTCTCGCTCTGAGGCTCTACTCCCTGGGAACCATCGAAAACGACGACACCTCCGTCCAACACGCGCAAACTGCGCTCCACCTCTGCGGTAAAGTCCACGTGCCCCGGAGTATCGATGACGTTGATCGTGTACACGACATCCTTGCCATCGGTATCCTTGGCCTTCCACATGCACTGCGTGGCCGCGGAGGTGATGGTGATGCCACGCTCACGCTCCTGCTCCATCCAGTCCATGGTCGCTTCGCCCTCGTGCACTTCGCCGATTTTGTAGCTCTTGCCTGTGTAGAACAGGATGCGTTCGGATGTGGTGGTTTTGCCGGCATCGATATGCGCGATAACCCCGATATTGCGGAGATTTTTAAGGTCCATGGGAGAGAGAATGAAAGAAATGAGGAGGATTGCAGAAACCCGCATCCAGCAGTCGGATGCGGAGCATCCAGAAATCTAGCCCAGAAACTATAGAGAAAGCTCCCTTTCGGTGCAATCGATTTGAGAGAAATTCACCACTTCTTATGCCCCCGCCTCCTCCTGAACGGCGATGGCACACACCTGTTCCCTAGTCATCCAGAATTGAGCATCAGGTTCCGACGAAAAATGTACGATCACTCTCTCTTCATCAAATCCTAAAATGAGCAATATATCTCCATCTTCAAGTTGCACCCCCAGCAAATCGTCACATTCCACGGTCTGCTCACCCGCCGAGTGGAATTCCCTCCCCTGTACGATTTCCGCATCGGTAATGAGGCGGCCTTGAATAGGCTCATTATCCTTGGCCTGCAGCAACAGAGGGAGGAGTCTGCTGCGCACGTGATCGGCAACGATCTCTTGGATTACCGGAGCCACTTCCGGTCGATACCCCGTATGCTCAGTCGCAGCCAAAAGATCCCATGTCACAATTTCTATCCTGCGAATCGCCTGGGCAACTTTATAAAGGTCGACACAGTTACACGCTGCGCTTGCAAGACGCTCGTACACATCCGCTGCACGCAGCGTTGATCCTTCCGAAAGATCTTTCACACATGATTCTGCAACTCTAATGGCATCCACTATCCTCACAAGCTGTTCCGTTTCCGCTGCCGTACGCTCTCCCTCCAACTGAGCAAGACGTTTCATCTCCGCAATGGCATCTTCGAGAGTTGCTGGCAGTGCCATTACTGACTCCCCCGCTTCTGTTTGACTGCCTGTTGGAACTCTATCGGGCATGGTTCATGAAGGGAAAAAGGGATGCATTCTATTCCGCAAGAAATGAACGTCAAGCTGGATCGAAGGATCCATACAGAAACAGAAAATGCTCTTCTTACTTGGCCAAGTGTGCGAATGCCTTGTTGGCCTGGGCCACCCGTCTCCGTCCCACATACGCATGACTCCGCCGAGGCGGCTCAATACCTTCAAACAACGAGGACAATCGTTGAAAATTACTTTGCGAGGTGGGCGAACGCCTTGTTCGCCTGAGCCATCTTCAGCACGTCTTCCTTCTTCTTTACGGCGGCGCCCTGGCCGGTAAAGGCATCCAGGAATTCCAAGCCGAGCCGCTGCGACATGGGCATGCCCTTGCGGCTGCGCGCAGCCGTGAGGAGCCAACGAATGCTGAGCGAAAGCTGACGGCGGGAACTTACCTCCACAGGAACCTGATACACGGCTCCGGCCACACGCTTGGGGCGAACCTCCACCAAGGGCGTCACGTTGAGGAGTGCTTTATTGAAAACTTCGAGAGGCGCATCCTTGGTGCGCGTCTTCACCACCTCGATGGCATCCCAGAAAACTCGACGAGCCGTGGACTTCTTGCCGCGCTTCATCAGACAGCAGATGAACTTCTCGATCAGAGGATCGGAACCGGCGGGAATGAACTGCTTGATGGGCTTGGGCATGGGGATGGGGATAGATAGGGATAGGATAACGTACGTAAGCACGCCATAACATGGTGAGCCTACGCCTTTGGCTTCTTAGCACCATAACGGCTGCGACCTTGTTTGCGATTCTGCACACCCTCCGTATCCAGAACACCACGCACGATGTGGTAACGAACGCCCGGAAGATCTTTCACGCGGCCGCCGCGGACCATCACGACCGAGTGCTCCTGCAGGTTATGCCCCTCACCCATGATGTACGCCTTCACCTCGTGGCCATTGGTCAGACGCACACGAGCGATCTTGCGCAGGGCGGAGTTGGGCTTCTTGGGCGTCATGGTGGTCACCTTGATGCATACCCCACGCTTGAAGGGCGCACCCTTGGGGAGCGGAACCGCCCGCATATTAAGCGTATTCCAGGTGTACTGCAGCGCAGGTGCCTTGGACTTGCGGCGAGGCTGTCTGCGAGGATGCCGGATGAGTTGGTTGATCGTAGGCATGAGAGCGGGGAGAGGTTAGGGGTAGGAAGGAGGGAAAGTCAACGATTTAGCGCACTTGTGACTAATCACCGAAAGAAAATCAGGAAGCTTCTGTGGCAGGAGGAGCTGCGTTCTTCGCCTTCTCCTTCTCCGCCTCCTTCTCCGCAAGGTTTGAAAGGTACCGCTGACGGTATACATCGCCTGTGGGGATCAGGCGACCGATGATCACGTTGGCTTTAAGATCCTGCAAGTTGTCTACGCGGCGGGTGGTGGCGGCTTCTACCAAGACGCGAATAGTCTCTTGGAAAGAGGCTCCTGCCAACCAGGAATCGGTAGCCAAGGCAGCACGCGTAATACCCAGAAGCAGATTCTCACATGTTACAAGTTTTGCATCGTTCTTATGCTCGCGCTGGATGCGTGCGTTCTCCGTATCCACCACACAGATGTCTACGGTATCGCCGGGGAGCAGATCGCTGTCTCCGGCATCAATCACGCGCACCTTGCTGAACATCTTCTTCACGATGATCTCCAAGTGTTTATCATTGATGGTCTGCCCCTGTGAGGCGTAGATCTTCTGCACTTCCTGCACAATGTACTTCTGCACGGCGTAACTCCCCTTCTTCTCCAGAAGTTCGTGAAGATTGAAGTGCCCGATATTGAGCGGATCACCCACGCGGAGCATATCGCCGGTGCGCACACACAGTGACTCGCGTCCGCCGAATTCGTAGGTGCGTTCCTGGATCTCACCATGACGCACGCGCACAATGCCGGTTTCCGTATGAGAGACTTTGCCGGCCACCGTGGCCTTGACCGTAGAACGATCCATCACTGAACGTGCAAGCACTGTACGCTCCTTCACCTCCTGACCTTTCTTCACCACGATCTCATGTCCGGCAGGGATGCGATAGGTCTCTTCTCCCAGTTCTTTGGCATACACGTGTACCTGTGTCTTTCCACCCTGGTGGGACACCTTCACCTGCCCGGCAATATCCACGAGCACGGCGGGAGTGCGCGGCGATCGCGCTTCAAAGAGCTCCTCCACGCGCGTGAGACCCTGCGTGATGTCCGCTCCTTCCGCGACACCTCCCATGTGGAAGGTACGCATGGTGAGCTGTGTGCCCGGTTCACCGATGGACTGTGCGGCGATGATCCCGACCGGCGTGCCGATCTTCACCGTCTTGTTATCTCCCAAGTCACGACCGTAGCACTTGGAGCAGATGCCTCGAAGTGTGGCGCAGGTCATGACAGAACGCACCGGCACCTCTGTGATCTTGTGGGCGTTGATCGCAAGCAGAAGTGTCGCATCGATTTCGGTATTGCGCGGGGCTAAGACCTCTCCGTCCTTGGAAATGAGATCCAAAGCCAGCGTGCGGCCAAAGAGACGAATCTCAAACTTTTCACCCACTTCCTCCGATTCCTTGCGCGTCACCATGTGGTAATCGGTAGAGCCGCAATCTTCATCGATAATGAGGATATCCTGCACGGCATCCACCAGACGACGCGTGAGGTAGCCGGCTTCTGCAGTTTTGAGCGCAGTATCGGATTTTCCTTTGCGGCCTCCGTGCGTGGCGATGAAGTACTCCAATACCGAGAATCCGTCTTTGAAGTTGGATTGAATGGGCAGCTCGATGGTGCGCCCAGAGGGATTGGCGACCAAGCCTTTCATGCCGGCCAGCTGTGCCACCTGTCCCCAGTTTCCACGGGCACCCGAGTCAATGACGTAGGTAATGTCATTCTCGTCAAACTTCAAGAAACCTTCGATCATCTTCTGAGAGATTTCGTTCTTAGTCTTGCTCCAAATGGAGATGGCGTGCATGTAGCGTTCATCCTCCGTGACCATTCCCTTCCAGTAGAAATCATTGATGGAACGCACGCGGATATTGGCCAGACGCAGAATCTCATCGCGATCAGACGGGATCAAGATGTCTTTGGAAGCGATGGAGATGCCGGAGATCGTGGCATACTCGAAGCCGATATCCTTGATACGATCGGCAAAGGCCACAGTCTCTTCGCGCCCAATCACATCCAGAGCCTGTGCAAGCAAGGAACTAAGATCCTTCTTGCGCATGGTTCGATTAATGAGCCCAAGTGCGGGCGGAACAATCTCCTGGAAGAAGAGTCGACCCACGGAGGTCTCGATGAGAGTGGGCTCCTGACCCGGGTGCGTGTAGCGCACGGTGATCTTGGCTTGCAGACTGATGATATCGGAGTCATAGGCCAAAAACGCCTCAGTCGGAGAGCTGAAGATCATCCCATGACCTTTCTTGTGATCATGCCACTGTGTGAGGAAGTAGCAGCCGAGCACCATGTCCTGAGCCGGATTGATAATCGGTTCTCCTGCAGAAGGTTTCAGCAAGTTCTGGTGGGCGGCCATAAGTGTTGCCGCTTCATGCTGTGCCTTATCAGAAAGCGGAACGTGCACAGCCATCTGGTCACCATCGAAGTCGGCGTTGAAGGCGGCGCACACCAGCGGGTGCAAGCGGATCGCCAACCCTTCGACCAATTTGGGGCGGAAGGCTTGAATACCAAGACGGTGCAACGTGGGCGCACGGTTCAGGAGAACGTACTTGCCCTGGATCACTTCTTCGAGGATGTCCCACACCTCCTTGCCGCCATCCTGGACCAATCTCTCCGCGCCCTTGACGTTGTGCGCCAATTCGTCGCGGATCAGACGCCCGATCACAAAGGGCTTGAAGAGCTTCATGGCCATTTCTTTGGGCAACCCGCAATGTGTGAGCTTAAGTTCTGGACCCACGACGATCACGGATCGGCCGGAGTAGTCCACGCGTTTGCCGAGCAGGTTCTGACGGAAGCGCCCTTGCTTGCCCTTGAGCATGTCGGAGAGAGAGCGCAACTTACGACGATCTCCCGCAGTGAACAAAGTCTTTCCCGCACGAGCGGAGTTATTGAGCAATGTATCCACCGCCTCCTGGAGCATGCGTTTTTCATTGCGGCAGATGACTTCCGGCGCGCCGATGCTCATGAGCTTCTTTAGACGGTTGTTACGATTGATGACTCGGCGATACAAATCGTTGAGATCCGATGCGGCAAAGCGCCCTCCGTCCAACTGCACCATGGGGCGCAGATCGGGCGGAATGACTTGAAGACGCGTGAGGATCATCCACTCGGGCTTGATCTGAGCTTTCTTTAAACTCATCACCAACTTCATGCGCTTCATGATCTTCTTGAGTCTCTGACCGCTGGCTTGGGTGCGCTCCTTCTTGAGCGACTCGTAGATCTCATCCAGATTCAAGTTGGCTACGATCTCTTTGAGTGATTCCGCTCCCGTTCCGGCACGGAATACGTGTCCGAACTTCATGTTCACCTCGCGGAATTTAAGCTCGGAGAGAACCGCGCCCACGTGCAAATTCTTGAGGTCATCCAAGGCCTCGCGGTGATTCAGTTTAAGACCATCGAGCTTGCCGGCGTACTCCTCATCCAGGGCATCCAGCTGCGCACGCGTTGCCTTGGCCTCACTCAGTTGTTTCTTGGCGTCCTCGTACTCACGCTTGACCTGGCTCTTTCGCTGATCCATGGATTGGTCCAGCTCCTTCTCGGCCTCCTTCTTCTGCTCTTCTTCCACCGCGATGACGATGTACGCGGCAAAGTAGACGATCTGTTCGAGCGTCTTGATGGGCAGATCCAAAAGTAAACCGATGCGGGAGGGCGATGAACGCAGGAACCAGATGTGGGTCACGGGCACAGCCAGGTTGATGTGGCCCATGCGCTCGCGGCGGACGATGGAGCGGGTGACTTCAACTCCGCACTTCTCACAGATCACACCCGAATACCGCACTCCTTTATACTTGCCGCAGAAACACTGGAAGTTCTTGGTGGGGCCAAAGATACGCTCGCAGAAGAGGCCATCCGGCTCGGCGCGCTGCGTACGGTAGTTTACGGTCTCCGGCTTGGTGACTTCTCCGCGACTCCACGCCAAGACGTCTTCCGGGCTGGCGACACTCAGCGCGACGGCGTCAAAGGAATCGGTGGCGGCGGAGATTCTGGGTGCGGGCATACGGGTGAGGGTAAAAAAGGAGTTAGGACCTTGATGATGCTGTGAGCAGGTCTCTTGTCCCGAGGGAACCGAGGGATCGATCTGCGAACGGAATGGCGTCGTTTTACGTAATAAAATACCGCAGCTCTTCCTTAAGCTTTTCGTCTGAAAAAGTGGAAGAACTCCGGTGAATGTGCGGTTACCTTACAGATTCCGCATATCAGAAACAAGGAATATTTATGTTTTACATGAAGACTAGTCTGAAGTCTCAAACGCATAACGCTTGATTTCGGCATCAAGCACCTCTTTTGGCGTACGGAAGTTGAGGGATCGACGAGGACGATTGTTGATCAATACGACGGCTCGATCAAGCTCGAGGGG
>Ga0247842_10001711_pt1 | contig 35252 bp, 44 predicted proteins | sample LaCruzMarch2015__3_FD_192411 | JGI IMG/M metagenome (GOLD analysis project Ga0247842, IMG submission 192411) | Freshwater microbial communities from meromictic Lake La Cruz, Castile-La Mancha, Spain - LaCruzMarch2015_19m | ecosystem: Environmental > Aquatic > Freshwater > Lake | place: Spain...
ATTGCTATTTTCTGATTCTACAACTATTTCTTTTGATCCGCGCAGGTTCATTTTTGCTTTGTCGGTTTCAAAGATTAGGTCGTGGAAGCTTTTCTTTGATATTAGTGCTACGATGAATTCAGAGAATCTTTCTCTTTCAACTATTACTCCTGAATTGTTTTTCATTAAACCCATTTCTATTGCGAGCGGGGCCTTCGGCGGATTTGTTAGTGACTGTCACGTTGGTTTACGCCGAGTGTGTCGCTTTTGTTCCACTGGCTTCGCATGACATCCTTCTGTCTCGCTTCGCTCGAAGAAGAGCTAGACATTGGCAAGTATAATTTGATTTTGTGGGTCCTATTTTTGTTCGTTTCTTTTTGTAAGTAATTATTAAATACTCCAACTGTGTTCTTTCTTCATGCAAGATGAATTTAGTAATGAGCCTGCTATTTTGGGTAGAGATTTAAAGGATCTTGAAAAATATGGCTCGCAGGGTTGTGCTTACTTAGGAAAAATTGTAATGTCGAGTGGAGAAAAGCCTGTTCTTGGGAGAAAAGTTTTAGTTGATGTTTCTCGTCCTCATTTAATGCTTATTTGCGGGAAGAGGGGTGGTGGAAAAAGTTATACGCTTGCAGTTTTAATGGAAGAAATGGCTCGGCTTGATCCGACAATTAAAAATAGGGTTGCGGCGATTACGATTGATACTGTTGGTATTTTTTGGGGGTTAAAACTTCCTGCTGGGGATACTGGGGAATTAAAGGAGTGGGATTTGACTGCGCAAAAAACTGATGTTAAAGTTCTTGTTCCAAAAGGGCAGTTAGCATTTTATCAAGAAAAGGGTTTGCCGATTGATGGGGCTTTTACGCTTAAGTGTTCTGAGCTTGAAGAAACTGAGTGGATGGCGCTTTTTAGACTTTCTTGGCGGGATCCTGAAGGGATTTTGCTTTCAAGAGCGGTTCAAAAAGTAAGAGAGAAGATTGGTACTTATTATGGGATTGATGATATTATTCTTGCAATCAAAACTGATGAAGAATCAAATTCTGATATTAAGCAGGGCGTTATTTCTCGGCTTCAAATGGTTAAACTTTGGGGGTTAATTGAAAAGGAAGGAACAAAGATTTCTGATCTTGCTTCGCCTGGAATGATTACTGTAATTGATGTTTCTTCTTATCGTCAAACTGTTGGTGCTGAAGGTGTAAAGGATGTTGTTGTTGCTTTGATTGGAAAAAAGATTTTTGAACAGAGAATGCTTTTTAGAAAAGAAGAAGAGATTAGGTTGATTAAAGAAAATAAGCGTTCAAGTAAAATGCCTCTTGTTTGGTTGTTGATTGATGAAGCGCACATGTTCATGCCTAAGGATGAAGAAAATATTGCGCTTCCAATTCTTCTTGAGTGGGTAAGAGTTGGTCGTCAACCGGGTTTAGGTTTAATTCTTGCTACTCAGCGTCCTGAAAAAATTCATCCTGATGCTATAAGCCAGTGTGATATTTTTATTTCTCATAGAATGACTTCGCAGCCTGATATTGCTGCTGTTGGAGCGCTTAGGCCGACTTACATGCATACGGATATTGATAAGTTGTACGCTGAAATGCCTCGCCAAAAAGGCTTTGCTCTTGTAATTGATGATAATACTGAAAAAGTTTGGATGATTAAAACTCGACCAAGATTTTCTTGGGATTCGAGTGTTACTGCAAGCGCGTTTTTGATTTGATTAAACTCAATAATTATCTTAAATTTCTTTTTTGTTGTAAAGATTTTTGATAATTTTCTGCTATTTTTTCATAAAATGCTTGAACTTCATTTCTCTTCAAAGGTTTTTTTCCAATTTCTTTGCTTAGGAGAAGATTATATAATTTAATAGTGTGTGGGCAATCTCTCTCAAATCCAGAAAAACTTTTGTTGTCTTTTATATGTTCAAGCATGGTGCCTCCAGTGTTCATAATACCATCTTCAACAATTTGACGCTTTTTTGTATACTCTTGTATCGCATCAAATTTTTCCAGAGCCCTTCTAATCCTGCTTTGCTTGAGTCTTTTGTATCTTATTTCTTGTTTTCTTTTTGGTTGTTGTCGCAATTGCATAATATGATTTGGAGTAAGTAGTTAATTAGCTTTTTGTTGCTTTAAAAGAATTAGTTAAAGTTCTTTTTGAGTTGTTGGATGATTTCCTGAGTTTTTTGTTTTGTTATTGAACCTATTTTTCTTATTATGCGTTCTTCTGTAATTGTGGCGATAATATTTGTTTTTACATAGCTTTGGTTGTTTAGTGTTCCTTCTGCTAGTTCATTTGAAATAACAAATCCTTGTTCTGGTGGTTTTGTTGTTATTGGGCAAAAATAGTGTTCAAAGTGTTTATTGAATTCATTTCCTGAAATAACTAGTGCGGGTCTTATTTTGTAATTTTCAAGGTCGGTGTATGGAAACATTACTAGTACAATGTCTCCTTGATTCATTTTCTCAACACCTTTTTTTCTTCTTTTGTAAGAAAGCTTTCCCAATAAGAATCATCTTCATCTTTCCAAGCTTCGCTAAGCGCAGCGTGGGACATTAAGATTCCTTCGTCTCGTTTCATTTTTTCTCGGAATAGTTCGCGAACAACTTCACTTCTGCTTTTGTATAATCCTTTTTTTACCATTGTATCTGCCCATTTTAGCATTTGTGAACTTACATCCGCGCTAATAGTAACCATATCCATAATATAGCCCGCTATATATTTTAATCTATTGAAGAAGTGAAATTTAAAGTGTTTTTAAATTTGTGTTAGGTATTTTGCCAGTGGTCATTGTATGACAAAAGTAAGCTTTTTTTTGGGGTGCAAAGCCGAAATTTTAATCTAGTTCCGGCTTTGTGATTCTTGCAAGTGTTCTAATATTGCTATTTTCTGATTCTACAACTATTTCTTTTGATCCGCGCAGGTTCATTTTTGCTTTGTCGGTTTCAAAGATTAGGTCGTGGAAGCTTTTCTTTGAGATTAGTGCTACGATGAATTCAGAGAATCTTTCTCTTTCAACTATTACTCCTGAATTGTTTTTCATTAAACCCATTTCTATTGCGAGCGGGCCTAAATCTACCATTCCGATAAATTCTGGTCTTACTGCTATGTGGCTTGCGTCAAGAAGTTCTACACTTTTTTCAAGGAAATTAATTGTGTTTTCTGTATCAGAAAAATTGAATCCTTTTTTTGTTCTAATTGATTCAAAGAAATCAACTATTTTTTCTTTTTCTATGCTCTGTCGGGCCATTTTTTGTCTTAGGTCTTCAAAATCATTTTCTATGCTTGAGAACAAATCAATTATTTCTTTGTTTCTCATTTCGCTCAAGATTTGTTCTTTTGTGTTTGGATTTGCTATGCTTCTGCTTTTTAGAATACTCATTTCTTGCAAGACTTTTTCAAAACTTACATTTGCTTGTCTTGCTTTTCCTATTTCATCCTTTGCTCTAAGGAGATCCCCCTCTAATCTTGCTAAACTCATCCCCATACACCCCGTTATACTGTTGCCTTTGAAATATTTAACCCTTTCTTTGTTGTTTTTAGTTGCTTTTTTTCGGGTTTTTTATCGTTAAAGGAACTTTTTTAAAGTATCTCCGACCAAGTTACTTTAGTACTAGATTTAGTGACTGATAATCTGTAAGCAAAGTTTGCAGAGTTTTTGTTTGCAAGGGTTGGGGAGTGGTCAAACCCACAGGGTTTAGGACCCTGCCGCTTAGTGCGTTCGACGGTTCGATCCCGTCCCCTTGCATTTTCTTTATTCTCTGTAGTGCTGTTGTTAAACAACAGCACAAAAGCGTATTCCGTTTGGTCCAAGCGGAATTGGACGCGGGGTGCGTTCGACGGTTCGATCCCGTCCCCTTGCATTAGTACTTAAGTCAATTAGTAATTAGTTTCTGTGTGTCTTTATTTGTTATTAATTTTCATTTTCTTTCCTTTTTTGTCAAGTGTTTCTTCTATTAATTCGATTTTGGTGTTGAGTTTGTTTTTTATTATCCAGTAATCTGAAGCGATTACTTTGTTTTTTGGGAGTTTTTTTAAGTCGAACCATTTTGTGTTGTATTGGGTTTGGAAGTTTTTTATGTTTTCCATTTTTACTAAGAAGAAGATGAATGCGTGTCTTACTTCTCCATCTATTGTTCTTTCATGTACTATTCCTGTGATTTTTTGCATTTTGCAGTCGATTTTTGCTTTTTCTTTTGCAATTCTAATTGATGCGTTTGGTACTGTGTCTTCTAGTTTCATTCTTCCAGAGGGTAAGCTGTATAGGCCGTAGTAGGGGCGTTTTTCTCTTTTTATTAAGAGGATTTTTCCTTTGTGTTCGATTAAGAGAAGTATTACTACTAGTGGGTTTAGTGATTCAGTATCTGTGTAGTATGGGATTAGTTTTTCGCCTTTTTTTGTTAAAGAATATTTTTTGATAGAGTCTTTTTCTAGTAGTTCTTTTTTTATTAAGCGTTTTAAAAAATAAGCTAGTAAGTTTGATTCTATTTTTGTTTTTTTTAGGATTTGTGAGAATGAAAGTTTTTCATTATATACAAATTGCTTGAATACTTTGCTTTCGTTTTTGCTGTCCATTAAATTCGCCTTTTGTAGGGTTCTTATTACTCAATATTCCTTGAGCAAGAGTATTTAAACTTCACAAAAAGGGTTACTTTTAATTGGATATTTTTTGGGGGCGTTTTAATGGTTGAAGGTGTAAAATTGGTTGAGGAGAAGAAGCATTTTGTTACTGCGACTGGGGTTGTTGTTAAGGATGGAAAGTATTTGATTGCTAAGCGTGCAGCTTGGGAGAAAGCTTTTGCCAGTAGGTGGACTATTCCTGGTGGAAAACTTGAGGCTAAAGATTATACGACACGAGTGCCTGATGCGGGGGTTAATTGGTATAATGTGATTGAGTCGCTTGTTCTTCGTGAAGTTAAGGAGGAAACTAATCTTGAATTAAATGGTCTTGATTATTTAACTAGTCTTGCTTTCATTCGCCCTGATGGTGTTCCTTGTGTTATTATTAGCATGTTTGGTGATTATGTTTCTGGGGAATTAAAATTGTGTAATGCTCTTACCGAGTATGCTTGGGTAACGCTTGAAGAAGCAAAGAATTATGATTTAATTGAGGGGATTTTTGAAGAGCTTGAACTTCTTGACCAGTTCATTAAGACTGGAAAGAAAACTAAGTGGGTAAAAAAATAAGTGGGTGAAGAAGTAATTTTTGCTTTTTTATGTTTTGAATATCAAAGGAGTACTTTTTTATTCTCTTATTGAGTTATTCTCGCATGAAGAAAGTGGTTTGTTTTGTTGGCTGGGCGGGTTCTGGAAAGGATGCTGCGTGTGATTTTTTAAAGAAGGAATTTAAATATCATAAAATTAATATGGGGAGTTATATGGAAGCTAAGTTAAGGCTTGAGGGGATTAGACCGACGCATGAGAACAAGAGTAAATATGCTAAAAAGTTTTTGAAAAAGTATGGTTCGAGGTATATTATTGATTCTGCTTTGGCTGATATGAAGAAATATGATTTGGTTGCGGTTAGTGGTGTGAGGCGGCCAATGGAGGTGCGTGCGATTAAGAAGGTTTTTCCTTTTGCGGTTTTTGTGTGTGTTTTTGCTAGTCAAAAGGTAAGGGCTAAGCGGAGAGAGTCTAGTGTTGCAAAGATTAGGGCGCGTGATTTGCATGATAATAAAGTTTTGGGGCTTGGGAGAGTGCTAAAAGGTGCTGATTATAAGATTGATAATAATGGTTCAAAATCAGAATATTTCAAAAACATTAGAGAGTTAATGCAGAAATTAAACTTTTCTTCATGAATTCATCAAAAACAAGATTATTTATTACTTGATTAAATGTGTTGTGTGTAAAGTTTTTTTTGTTCCTCTTTGCTTAGATTTATTAACCTTTTTTTCTTTTCTAGTATCAAAGAAGACCTAGTGAAAAGGATTTTCTTTAATTTTTTGGGGGAGAGAAAATGGCAATTGATAAATACATATACATGTTTGAGGATGGGGACAAGAGCATGAAGATGCTTCTTGGGGGTAAAGGAGCAAATTTAGCGGATATGACTAGAATTGGTTTGCCTGTTCCTTATGGTTTTACTATTACAACTGAAATTTGCAAGTATTATTATGCGCACGGTAGAAAGCACCCAGCTGACCTTGATGCAAAAATGATTGAGGCAGTAAAGAAAGTTGAAGCTAAGACTGGGAAAAAGTTTGGTGACCCAAAGAATGCGCTTTTGGTTTCTGTTAGAAGTGGGGCTCCTGCTTCAATGCCTGGGATGATGGATACTATTCTTAATCTTGGAATGAATGATAGAGTTGTTGAAGGGATTGCGTTAGCTACAAAAAATGAAAGATTTGCTTTTGATTCGTATAGAAGATTCATTACAATGTTTGCTGATGTTGTAATGGAAGTTGACAGAATGAAGTTTGAACATATAATGGATGAAATTAAACAAAAAAATAAAATTAAATTAGATACTGAAATGAATGTTTCAATGTTAAAGGAATTAGTTTTGAAGTTTAAAGAATTATATAAAAAAGAAACTAAAGAGGATTTTCCAGAGGATCCGATTGAGCAATTAAAAAGATCTAGGGATGCGGTGTTTAGGTCTTGGAATAATGATCGAGCAATAATTTATAGAAGATTAAATCATGTTCCTAATGATTGGGGTACTGCTGTTAATGTTCAGGAAATGGTTTTTGGTAACATGGGGGATGATTCTGGTACTGGGGTTGCTTTTACTAGGGATCCTTCAACTGGAAAGAATATGTTTTATGGCGAATTCTTAATGAACGCTCAAGGAGAGGATGTTGTTGCTGGTATTAGGACTCCAAAGAAAATTGATGAATTAAAATCAATTCTGCCTAAGGTTCATCAGGAACTTGTTGAGATTCGTCAAAAGCTTGAAAAATCTTACAAGGATATGCAGGATTTTGAGTTCACTATTGAGCATGAAAAATTATTCATGCTTCAGACTAGAAATGGTAAGCGGACTGCTCATGCTGCTGTAAAAATTGCTGTTGATATGGTTAGTGAAGGATTGATTTCAAAAGAAGATGCTGTGTTAAGAGTGGAGCCTGCTTCTTTGGATCAGTTGCTTCATAAACAATTTGATCCTAAACACAAGTACACTCCTTTAACTGAAGGACTTCCTGCTTCTCCTGGCGCTGCTGTTGGAAAAGTTGTTTTTAATGCGGAGGATGCAAAAGTGTGGGCTGAGAAGGGGGAGAAAGTAATTCTTGCAAGGCTTGAAACTTCTCCTGAGGATATTGAAGGAATGCATTCTGCGGTTGGAATATTAACTGCTAGAGGAGGGATGACTTCTCACGCTGCTGTTGTTGCAAGAGGAATGGGGAAATGTTGTGTTTCTGGTTGTGATGAAATAGTGATGGAAGAAAAAAAGAAAATGTTTACTTGTAAAGGGACTGTAGTAAAAGAAGGCGATATAATTTCGCTTAATGGTTCTACTGGGCACGTAATTATTGGCGCTGTTCCTGTAGTTGAACCAATGTTATCAGGGGATTTTGCTACTTTAATGCAGTGGGCGGATTCTTTTAGAACACTTAAAGTTAGAACTAATGCTGATACTCCTAAGGATGCGGAGCTAGCAAGAAAGTTTGGTGCTGAAGGTATTGGATTAGTTAGAACCGAGCACATGTTTTTTGAAGCAACTAGAATTAAGGCGGTAAGAGAAATGATTTTAGCGAAAGACGAGAAGGGTAGAAGAAGGGCGTTAGCTAAGATTGAACCTTTCCAGCAGGAAGATTTTGAAGGAATTTTTACTGCAATGAACAACTTGCCTGTGATTATTAGAATGCTTGATCCTCCGTTGCATGAGTTCTTGCCAAAAGAAGATCAGAGAAAAGAAATTGAGGAAATTGCTGCTGAGCTTAGTGTGGCTCCAAAAGATATTTTGGATACAATTGCTTCGCTTCATGAATTCAATCCAATGCTTGGGTTTCGTGGTTGCAGACTTGCTGTAGTGTATCCGGAAATAATGGAGATGCAAGTGAGAGCAATATTTAATGCTGCTCTTGCAGTTGGGAAAAAGGGTGTTAAGGCTCTTCCAGAAATTGAGATTCCGATTGTTGGTAATGTTAAGGAATATTCTCCTCTTGTCCAATTGACAAAGAGAATTGCGCTTGAAACTCAAGCGGAAGGTAAAGTGCATTATTCCATTGGGTCAATGATTGAAGTTCCTAGAGCCGCTCTAACTGCTGATGTTTTAGCTAGAGAAGCTGAGTTCTTTTCTTTTGGAACAAATGATTTGACTCAAATGACTTGTGGATTTTCTAGGGATGACGCTGGGAAATTCTTGGGTAAGTATGTTGAGAAAGGAATTTATGCTCGTGATCCTTTCCAGTCAATTGATCAGGAAGGAGTTGGCCTCTTAATGCAGCAAGCGGTTAAACTTGCCCGCGGAGTAAAACCCAGTATTGACATTGGTATTTGCGGAGAGCATGGCGGAGACCCGGCCACTGTGGAGTTCTGTCACAGAATCGGTATGAGTAACGTTTCTTGTTCTCCTTACAGGGTGCCAATTGCTCGACTTGCAGCGGCTCATGCGGCAATAAAAGAAAAAGGAACAAAGAGTGATTCAAAGTTCAATAAGTAATAAATTTTTAATATTTTGAAAGAGGATGGTGAAAAGTCTTCCTCTTTTTGTTTATTTCTTTATTTGAAATTTGTTATTTGAATAATCAAAGTTTATTTTAAAATTTTCAAAAAAAGTTGAGCCTAAAATTATGTCTCCATAATCTTTTTCATGAGAAAGGTTAATCATGCATTTAACGGAGAACTTAATTGATTGTTCTCTTCCTTTTTGTATTGTCACATACACTGCTGATTTGGTCGTTGTAAATGTGCTTCCTTCGTAAGTACTTGCAGGCGCACAATTGTTTTGGTCATACTCAAGTCCAAGTTCTTCAGCTACTTCAAGTGGTAGTAAAACAAAGTCCGATCCAGAATCAAGAATTGCATTAAAGTTCAAACTAAGCCCGTCTTTCCCATACAGTTTTATTGGGACTATTGGACGTTTTATTGTTACATTGCAGATTTTTTCATGCTTGCATCTATAAGTAAAATTCATAAATATCTTGCGGTTTGTTTAATTTTAGTAATAAGTACTTTCGAAATTGGTATTGATTGTTCTTTAACACTTGTAATTACATCATGTAGTTTTTCACCGCTTGAAACAACTTTTTGTTTATAAATTGCAATCCACGTATTGTCCTTAAGCCCTGAAAAGTCGTTATTAATGTAAAATTCAAATTCCAAATCAATATTTGCGCTCATATGTTTTCTCCTTTGAAAATCATTACTGGATTATACTATCTAACTCTGCTAGAAGTCACTTATTGAATCAATAGTAATCACTTTGATTGTCAAAGTATTAAAACCTTTCTAGCGTCTTGGCAATTGACGAAGTTATGGAAATGGTTTATTGATCTGTACTAACTGTTATAATAGTTTTATTTCAAACAAAATGGGTTAATACCCTGTGGTCTTGCCACGGGAATCTATTAACCATTTTGTAACAGTGAAGAACCCCTGGATGCCCCGCTGTCTTGCCGCGGGGTTCTTCACTTTGATTATTTTCTGCATTTTTTACACTTCCAAAGCAAAGCGTTCTCTTTTAATGAGTTTTTTGCTTGGAAGGGTCCAAATGAAACCATTTTTCATTTCGAGAATTAGGCCTCGTTTCTCCATATAATTTAATGCAACGTTAAGGGTTGAGCGCATTACCTTGTAATCAAGTTTTTCTAATATTTTGTTTCTACTCATTGGTTTTGGTGCTTCTTTTATTGTTTCTTCAACAGCGAGCACTGTTTTTAGTGTTGGGTAATGCAAGACATCTATTTTTGTAGAAACCAATTGAGCCACCTGATACATATATGCCCCCATATATTTATAACCCTTGTGTGTTGGACTTAATCCCTTCTTAGCAAAACTAATTCATTCTTTAGTAATCGTTTTCCCAGTTGGTTTGTTTTTCTTCTTTTTTTATTCTTTTTTTTGCTTCTGAGAGTTTTCTCCATATTGTTTCGTGGATTATTCGATCCCAGTCAATTCCTCCAACGTACTCCATTTCTCTCTTCATTACATCTGAGATATAAACATTTAATTCAGCCATAAAACACTCCCCCTCTTAAGTGGATTTTTCCACTTGATAGTTTTCCTTTTTTAGTTATTATAAATGATTTGGTACTATTTTGCCGACTAGTCTAAGAAAAAGTGTGTGAATTTTTATTTTATTTCTCTGACTACTTCTACTCGTGGAAAGTGTCTGTAATGTGTTTGGTTTAATATTTATTATTTATTAATGAGTAGTGGCTTTTGTGTTTGTTTGTTTCACCGGCAGTTTCCTCGGCTTGAATTTATTAAGCTTTTCTTTAGGGATTATTAAGGCATGAATGAGATTGTTGTTCGCGGTGCGCGTGAGCATAATTTGAAGAATATTAATATCTCGCTTCCGAGGGATAAATTTATAGTGATAACTGGGCTCTCTGGTTCGGGTAAGTCAACTTTGGCTTTTGATACTATTTATGCTGAGGGGCAGAGGAGGTATGTTGAGTCTTTGAGTGCTTATGCTCGCCAGTTTTTGGGTTTGATGAGTAAGCCGGATGTTGATTCGATTGATGGTTTGTCGCCTGCGATTTCGATTGAACAAAAATCTACTTCAAATAATCCGCGGAGTACTGTTGGGACTGTTACGGAGATTTATGATTATTTGCGTTTGCTTTTTGCGCGTATTGGTGTTCCTCATTGTCCGATTCATGGTGTGAAGATTGAATCCCAAACGCCTCAGCAGATTGCTAAAAAAGTTATTGAAAACTCTAAAGGAGAAATTACAATTTTAGCACCTATTATTAGTCAAAAAAAGGGGTCTCATGAACAGTTGGTTATTGATTTGGGTAAAGAGGGTTATGCTAGGGTTAGGGTTGATAAAAAAATCATTCGAACTGATGAAAAAATTAATCTTGGTCGTTGGCAGATGCATGATATTGAGGCAGTAGTTGACAGGGTTAATGTTAAAGAAAAGTCTAGAGTGATTGAGTCGACGGAGAGTGCCTTAAAGCGTGGGGGAGGGTTAATGATTGTTCTTGATTCAAAGGATAAGGAGCATTTGTATTCTTCTGCTTTAACTTGTCCAATTTGTGGTTTGTCTTTTGAGGAACTTCAGCCGAGAATGTTTTCTTTTAATAGTCCTTTTGGTGCGTGCGAGGAGTGCAAGGGTTTAGGGGTGAAGATTGAGTTTGACCCTGATTTGGTTATTCCTGATAAATCAAAGAGTATTATTGATGGTGCGATTGATATTTATGGGAAAATGGATTTGAGTTGGAGGGGACAGCAGCTTCAAGTTGTGGGGAAAAAATATGGTTTTGATTTGTTTACTCCGATTGAAAAGTTCTCAAAGCGCCAGTATGATGTTTTGATGTTTGGTACTAAAGAGCCTCTTGAAGGAAAGTGGGATACTGGTGCTGAAATGAATTTGAGGGATGGTTGGGAAGGTTTAATCCCCCAATCTGATCGGCTCTATAAGCAAACTGAATCCGAGTGGAGAAGAGAAGATCTTTCTAAGTATATGCGTTCAAGTGAGTGTCTTGTTTGTAAAGGAAAACGGCTTAAGGATAAAATTCTTGCGGTGAAAGTTAAGGATAAATCTATTATTGATTTGACTAGTCTTTCTGTTGAGAAAGCTAGTGAGTTTTTTGCTAGCATTGATTTGTCAAAAAAAGAAACTGATATTGCAAAACTTATTTTAAAAGAAATTAATGCAAGGTTAAAATTTCTTAATGATGTTGGTTTGAGTTACTTGACTCTCGCTAGGCAGGCTGGAACTCTTTCGGGCGGGGAAGCTCAGAGGATTAGGCTTGCTACTCAAATTGGTTCGAACTTGATGGGTGTGCTTTACATTCTTGATGAGCCTTCCATTGGCTTGCATCAAAGGGATAATAATAAATTAATTGAAACTTTGCACAGGTTGAGAGATATTGGGAATACTTTGATTGTTGTTGAGCATGATGCTGATACTATTATGCGGGCGGATTATGTTGTTGATATGGGGCCGGGGGCTGGTGTTCATGGTGGAGACGTAGTTGCTGTTGGGACGCCTGAAGAAATAAAAAAAAATAAAAATTCTTTGACGGGGCAGTACTTGGCGGGGAAAGTTGAGATTTTGGTTCCAAGTAAGAGAAGGGTTAGTGAGGAAAGTATTTCTTTTTTGGGTTGTGCGGAAAATAATTTAAAAAATATTGATGTTACTTTGCCTCTTGGTGTTTTTACTTGCTTGACTGGTGTTAGTGGTTCTGGTAAATCCACGCTGCTTGAGGAAATAATAAATAAGGGTTTAGTGAAGAAGCTGGGGCTTTCTACTGCAAAAATTCAGCCAGGAAAACATGATAGTGTTGTGTTGAATGGGAATATTGACAAGGTCGTTGTGATTGATCAGAGTCCGATTGGAAGAACTCCTAGGAGTAATCCCGCAACTTATATTAAAGTTTTTGATGAAGTTAGAAATCTTTTTGCAATGACTAAGGAAGCAAAGTTGAGGGGTTATGGTCCTGGAAGGTTTTCTTTTAATTTGCCTGGGGGTAGGTGCGAGAAGTGTCAGGGGGATGGGACGATTAAAATTGAAATGAATTTTTTGCCGGATGTTTATGTTGAGTGCGAGGAGTGCAAGGGCAAGAGGTATAATGAAGAAACTCTTATGGTAACTTTTAATGGGAAAAATATTTCTGATGTTTTGAATTTGAGTGTGGAAGAAGCAACAAAGTTGTTTGAGTCAATTCCTGGAATCAGAACTAAACTTGGTACACTAAATTCTGTAGGTCTTGGTTACATTAAACTTGGTCAGAGTGCTACTACTCTTTCTGGAGGAGAGGCTCAGAGGGTTAAACTTACTAGGGAGCTTGCAAAGCGCGGAACAGGAAGTACTCTTTATTTACTCGATGAACCTACTACAGGGCTTCACTTTCATGATATTAAAAAACTCCTTGATGTTTTGCAGGTTTTAGCGGATAAAGGAAATACTGTTGTTGTAATTGAACATAATCTAGAAGTAATTAAGTGCGCTGATTACATTATTGACCTTGGACCTGAGGGCGGAGAGGATGGTGGCGAAATTATAGCTAGTGGAACTCCTGAAATGGTGGCATCAAGTCCAAAGAGTTACACGGGAAAATACCTTGCACAAATTTTAAAAAAAAGTTAAAATCAAACTGGGTGTTAAAAAAATATTAAACTTAATTAACTTTAAATATTACATTTATTCAACTTTTAGTTTGTGGTGTTCTCTTCTTTTCTGAGCGTTTGAGATCTGGGTGTATAAAAATTCTCTATTTACTTTTTCTCCAAAAAACCCTTGGCCGATTTTTGTTAGCCCTCCGTCAGGGCTTAGTAAATTTTTCTTCACCATTTGTCTTTCCCACTCGCGGAGTTTTATTGCATCAAGCTCTTTTGGCGGAAAAGCCCACATCATCAAGATTCCGTCATATCCATGTTTTGCATAAATTTCGCGGACATTTCTTTGTCTTTTTATCTGTTGAATAAATTGTGGGATGATCCACAAAGCTAATGGTGCCCCCATAATATTGGGGGCTATAATTCCTGCAGCGGAGGCAACTTGTTTAGTCGCTCCCAAGTTTAAATATGCTTCCAATGTTTTTGGAATTCTGGGGTCGGCATTTGCGGGCTCGTACCACTTGCGCATGTTTCTAAATCCTATTTTTGTATCAATTACAGCCCACCATTTTGGGGGTTTGTGTTGCATTCCGACCGCTCCATCAACTAATCCTTGTAGTCCATGTCTTTGTTCATGGTTTAATTGGTACCTGGAGAGCCAGTCATTACCATGGGATGGAATGGTCATTGTGTGCGTTTCGGGCTGGTATGATGGACTTTGAGTAACAGCTCTTTTGGGTGGGTTCATAACTACTCTCTTTGGTAAAAGCACTTGCTGGTGTTTTTTAGTTTTAGACAGTTGGGCAAGTCTCTCGAGCAAATCTTTGTTCATAAAATTGACTCTTTGTCTGGGCATAAACAAGTATAGGGGCTGGTAGGTTTTATACTTTTTGGGTGAGTTTATTTACACCGGCAATTTACTCCCGTAAGAGTTATAAATTCCCAAAAAGGATATTAGTGGTAAGGGATTTGATGAAGCAGGAAATTGTTGGGCGGCTTAGGCAAATTTTTGAGGATTTTGTTCATGAGAAAGAGGGAGTTGAGTATTGGTTTGCAAGGGACTTGCAAGCACTATTAGACTATAACGAATGGAGAAATTTTAGTAATGTTATTGATAAAGCGAAAGTGGCTTGTCAAATCGCAGGTTTGAATGTGGGGGATCATTTTGTTGAGTTCAACAAAACGATACAAATGCCAAAAGGAGCAGTTAAAGAAATAATTGATTTCATGCTTACTCGTTATGCTTGTTATTTAGTTGCTCAAAATGGTGACTCGCATAAAGAACAAATTGCTTTTGCTCAAAGTTATTTTGCTATTCAAACAAGAAAGCAAGAGTTAATTGAACAGAGAATAAATCTTATTGAGCGGTTAGATGCAAGAAAAAAGCTTGTGGCATCAGAAACTGAACTATCAAATCTCATTTATGAGCGCGGGGTGGATGCAGCTGGTTTTGCAAGAATTAGAAGTAAAGGTGATGAAGCATTGTTTGGTGGAAATTCTACGCTGAAAATGAAGGATAAGTTTGGTGTTCCAAAAAATAGGCCATTAGCAGATTTTCTTCCAACAATAACTATTACCGCAAAGAACTTAGCAACTGAAATAACAAATTTTAATGTGAAAAAAGAGGATTTGGCGGGTGAACCAATAATAACTGGCGAGCATGTGCGAAATAATAGTGATGTAAGAAACTTGTTATCTAAGAGTGGAATAAAACCAGAAGAACTGCCGCCTGAAAAAGATGTGAAAAAACTTGAAAGAAAAGTCAAGGCTGATGAAATTAATTTAAAAAAAACCAAAAAACTGAATTAATCCTTGGTTCAAAACACTTTTAACTTAATTTGTATAAATAAATTAATATGATTTCTCCTTCAGAAGTAAATTCTTTACCCTCTTCTCCAGGGTGTTACATATACAAAGATGAAAATGGAATTGTGCTTTATGTCGGCAAGGCCAAGAATCTAAAAAAGCGTGTGTCTAGTTATTTTCAAAAAAAAGATCATGACCCAAAAACTTTGATTCTTGTTTCAAAAATAAAGAATATTGATTTTATTGTAACAAAGACTGAAAGTGAAGCGTTGTTACTTGAAGATAATTTAATTAAACTTCATTACCCGAAATTCAACCTTGATTTGAAGGATTCTAGGAGGTATGCTTATTTGCGTTTGAGTGAGGATGAGCTTCCTTTTATTGAAGTTGCGAGGGTTAGGGGTGAAAGCGGAGAGTATTTTGGTCCGTTCACTAGCGGAGCGATTAGAAAAGTAATTATGGATACAATTACTAGGCATTTTAAGATTTTGTATAAAAAACCTTCTTTCGCACTCAAAAAATTGATGCTTGAAAATAAGGAAGATTATTTGAAGAGAGTTGCTGTTGTGAGAAAGATTCTCAAAGGGACAGTTAGTGAATTAATAAGTGAACTAGAAATTGAAATGAAAAAAAATACAGAAATTCAAAATTATGAGTATGCTCTTACACTTAGAAATCAAATAGCTGCTTTAAAAACATTAAAAGAAAAACAGGTGATGGAGTTTTCAAGAACAATTGATTCGCATGTAATTAATTATTCGATTGTTGGTATAGAAGTTTATTTGCTTGTGTTTAATGTAAGGCGGGGGGTTGTGGAAGAAAAACAGGAATTTGTTTTTGACCTTTATGAGGACTTTTTGAGTGATTTTTTGATTTCGTTTTATGATTTAGAAAAAATTCCTAGTGAGATTCTTATCCCTGTTGAACTAGAAGACTCCGAAATTATTGAGGGCTTTTTGTCAAAAAAAGCTGGGCATAAAGTAAAGCTTTTGTGCCCAAAGAGTGGTGAAAAGAAAGAGCTTCTTGATTTTGTTGAGAAAAATATTACTGCGACTTTTTTTGCGGGAAATGAAAGGACACTTGCATTAAAAGAAGCGCTTAGTCTAGCAAAGGCTCCTAGAGTTATTGAGTGTTTTGATATTTCTCATTTGAGTGGTACTAATACTGTTGCTTCTATGGTTACTTTCACTGATGGTTTTAGTGATAAATCAAATTACCGAAAATTTAGAATCAAGGCTCCTACTTCTAGCGATGATTTGTGGGCGATGCAGGAAGTAGTTAAGCGCAGGTACACTAGAGTGATTAATGATAAATTAAGAAAGCCTGATTTGATTGTGATTGATGGTGGACCAACGCAACTTGGTGTTGCTGTGAACGTGTTAAAGGAACTTAATTTGAATATTCCTGTTATTTCTCTTGCGAAACAGTTTGAAGAAATTTATATTCCTAAAAACTTGCTTCCATTAAGGCTTGATAAGAAGCATAAAGGTCTCCAACTACTTCAGGCGGTTAGGGATGAAGCGCATAGGTTTGGTTTGAATTATCAGCGTTTACTTAGAAAAAAACAGCTTTTTAAATAATTTGGGTTTTTGTAGTGAATTATTCAATTGCTAGACTTGTCTTTAAGGCTTCATTTACTTCATAAAGCTTTTTTGAATCCAGTTTTCCAATTTTTTGTATTAGTCTTTCTTTAATATCTAGTGTCCTTATTTGGTTGCATAGTACAACGCTTCTTTCTTTTAATCCTGTTTCTTTTGTGTCAATTATTACTTCTGTTGGGTATTGTTTGTCCGAAAAAGCGCTTGTGATTGGAACTATTATGGTTGTTGGGCTGTATTTGTTTGCAATATTATTTTGTACTATCAAGCAGGGGCGTGTTTTTCCCTGTTCTGATCCGCGTACTGGGTCAAGTGATGCTAAAATAATGTCACCTTTTTCAATATTCATTTCAAGTACCTGTTTAATTCATTATCTGTTTCTTTCCATTCTTCATTTATTTGCTTGTGAACTTTAGCATATTTCTCGTAATATTCTTTCATGAGTTTTTCTTTTTCCTTTTTTCCTGCTAATTTTTCTACAACCACTTTGTTATTCTCCATTTTGACTATTACTTTGTCTTTGCTTTTTATTCCTCCTATTTCCCTTATTGATTTTGGGATTGTTATTTGACCTCTTTCTCCGACTACGCAAATGCTTTCAAACACTAAAAACCACCTAATCCATACTATTACATATCTATACATACTTATTGTATTTTAATCCAGTGGTTTTAATCTTTTTGGAAGTAAAATAGTTATTTGATAGTTCAATTAAAACCTTTTTGTAAGTGTTTTGCCGCTGGTCTGTTTATAGTAATATAACCACTCAAATCAATTATGCACAAAGTGCACCGGCTCACTAATTCTTATAGAAAAGTTCTAAAGAGAGAAGAAATTTTTATTGCTTAAACTAGTAAGAAGTTTTTGGCAATTAACCTGTTTTTGGTGTTAGTGTTTTGTTTTCATTTGTGCTGTGACTTTATTTCTAGTGTCTTCTCGAATTATTTTAAGTAAGTGTGCTCTTCTTTTGTTTTTTCTAATTATTTGTAGTAAGTGTGCTCTTCTTTTGTTTTTTGCTTCCCATTGTGCGCGGGTTATTGAAATTCTTTTAACTCTTCTTTTTATTTCTGTAAAGTCTCTATTTGTGATTACATTTTCTTTTATTGCTTTTGCTATTTCTTTACCTATTATTCTTGGGTCAAGCCCTAGTTTTGTTGCTGTTTCTTCTAGTGATGTTCCTCCGCTCAAATAACCAACCTTTAATTGCCATGCCTGATCTGGGTGTTGTTTAATTAGGGCTTGGATTCTTTCATCTACTTTTCTTGGAAACGGTCTAGTTTGTGCTCTTATTTCGACTAGAAATTCATTTGGATTATACTTGAGTTCTGCTCTTTGACCTGAATTATTTAGTTCTTTATTATGGAGTAATTCAAAATCATATAATTCTTGGTTGCCATCAAAATAAGCTTGTTTTGAGTGCCAATAATCCTGGATTGGTGTTACATGAAAATTAATTACGTAATCAGCTTTTTCTTTTTCCATCATTTTTCTAATTATTTTTCTCTCAATTATGTACTCTTTTTCTCCTTGTTTGTGCAGTAACCTTCCTTTTTGTAGTATGCTTCCTATTTGCGTTCCTCTTAATGGGTGTTTAGTTATGACAACTTGTACTCCTTGTTTTGTTAATTCTCTTGCTACGTGTCTTGCTACTATAATAGAAAATGTTTCATTTAAGTGTGTGCCGACAATGAATTGAACTTTTACCATTATTACCAATGAATCTATGCTTTACTTGCTTTTATATTTTATTAAGAGCTTTTGTGGGGTAGCAGTTGGGCTTTGGGCTAATTCTAGTTTATTTTGTTGCTTCGATTTTTAGGCTTTCGAGTGGTATTCCTGTATATTGTCTTTTGCTTATTTCTTTGTCTTCTGAGAGTATTTTTACTATAAATCCCGCTTTTTTTGCAATGGCAATGTATTCTTCTTTTAGCACTGCTCCGCCAACGCATCCTGAAATTAATTCTTTGTCTTCTCTTTGCCAGTCTTCAAGTTGTTTTAAGAGAACAATGTCAGATACTAGCATTTTTCCATTTTTTTTTAGTACTCGATATGCTTCTTTAAAAACTTTTAATTTGTCAGGAGATAAGTTGATTACACAGTTGCTTATTATCACATCAATTGAATTATCTCCGATAGGTAATTTTTCAATTTCTCCTAACTTGAATTCAGTATTATTAATCCCGAGTTTTTTTGTGTTTTGCCTTGCTAGGTCTATCATTTCACTAGTCATGTCTACTCCGACCACTTTTCCGCTTTTTCCAACTTTTTTGCTGCTAAAAAGCAGTCAATTCCAGCGCCTGAGCCTAGGTCTAGTACAATCATTCCTTCTTTTATTTCTCCTAGTGCTGTTGGGTTTCCGCATCCAAGCCCGAGGTTTGCGATTGAGACTTCCTTTAAGTCATTATCTGAGTAACCGATTGACTTTGCTATTTGGTCGTTTGATTTGTTTTTGCAGCTGCAAGAGCACCCGCAACTATTTTGGGCTATTTTTGTGTAACTTTTTTTAACAATTTCTTTCACTTTATTTTTCTCCATTTTTCCCCGCCTTTAGTTTTTCTGTTGTTTGTTTATTCAAACAAAATGGGTTTAATACCCCGCTGCTTGCGGCGACCCATTTTGTAACATGAAGAACCCGTCGGATACCCCGGGGCTTGCCCCGGCTGGGTTCTTCATTTTCAGCTAATCGTTTAATTGTGTTTAATGAAATAGATTGGTGTTGTAGGGTTATTATTTATTTGGGTGTGCCCAATTTTCGCTACAGGGCACTTACCATTCTTTTATTCACTTTACAAATGGGCTGTATGTACTCTCTTTCCCAGGGTATGGCTACCTTTGGCACTAAAAGGACAGGGCTTTTGATGGGCTAAAAGTGTACCTTGGCAACCATACCCTCGTCATTTTTTCAAAATGACTTCCCGGAAAGCATAATTTCGCGTGTAATTACGCTGATGTGTAAATTGACTTGAGTTGTGTCTGTCTTAAATATTCGCTGTATATTTTTTCCATAATCTCTCTTCGCTTCATACGCTCCACACTCCTATACAAAAACTTTTTCTTGCCGCCCTTATTCAACTAATCATTAACATACTCTGCTTTTTGGGTTGCAGTAATTTCCAGTGCTTCTTACAAGCTCGTTTATTGTTGGTAGTGCTCCAAATCTCTCCCAGTAGTCAATCCTAAATTGTTTTAAATAAATTTCTCTTTCTTTTGTTTGTATTTTTTTCATCTTTTTCCCCCCATTGATACTAAAAAGTATTATTTTTCTAAACATATTTTTCAAAAAACTTTCTTTAGTACTTGTCCCGTTTTGTGTTTATATGCTTTGTGAACTTTCAATCAGTACTGGTAATCTAGAGGCGACCTCCAGAAAGTTTAAATACTGTTAGAATGGGCGTATAATATGGAACAATTGGTGGGCCTTCAAGCACATTGGTTTTTTGGGTGTGATGTTGTGCTTGAACTGGTTTTTGCGGTAGTGGCTTTGGTTCTGGCGGTTTTTGCCTTCAGGGTATTTAAGATTACTTCTGAGCGGTCTACAGGGTTTTTGGGCGCAGGTTTTTTGTTTATTTCAATTTCTTATTTCTTCCAGTCTGCTTTGAATTTTCTGCTGGTGTATAAAGTCGGGGCAATGCCTTTTCTTACTCTCAACGATTTTTCGTATGCGATAACTCTTCAGTTGATTGGGACGCTGGGGCAGATGTTTTTCATGCTTATTGGTCTTGTGATTCTTCTTTACATGACTTTTGAGGTGAATCGCAAGTCGATTCTTGCAATAATGCTTTTGTTTGTAATAATCCCTCTGTTATTTACAAATATTTCTTTCTTCGTATTTTATTTTATTTCCACAATTTGTTTGATTTTTGTGGCGGGTCATTTTGTAAAAAACTATCTGCGCAAAAAAAAGCGTTTGAATCTTGTAATCGCAGTGGCCTTTGTTCTTTTGGCAGTTAGTGGGACACAATTTGTTTTGTCCTCGCAGGGAGGTGTGTTGTATGTTTTTGGTCACTTGCTTGAACTAGTAGCTTATTTATTGTTGCTGGTTAATTTTTACTTGGTGCTAAAGAAATGAACCAAAAAAGGGACAGGGTTGGGATTATTCATGAGATTCTCCTTCTTGTGCGGGGGAAGGACGGCGAAGCTGGGCCAACTTATATAATGTATAAGGCGAATTTGTCTCACCAGATGCTTAATGATTATTTGAATGAAATGCTTACAAAGGGTTTTATTATTGGCAGGCTTGATAAGCGCGGGAAGAGGACTTATTTTGTAACTGATAAGGGGCGTGCTTTTTTGAATGATTATCAGATTATCAGAAAGTTCTTTGACTCTTACGGTTTTTGATTATTGAATTTAACTATTTTAGTATATACATTTAAGTAAATGCTTCTCGCTAGGGATTTAAGTTAATAGCTTTCTTTAAGCAAACAGTTTTCTGTTTGGTACTTTGAATTGTTTGTGTAAAATTCTATAAATCTTGTAATAATCATCCATTTGTTTTCTTGTAAAATTTTCCTTATATAAATCATACTTTCCTCGCATCCATTCATCGGTTTGTTTTTCAACTCTTTGCATTAGTTTTGGGTATCTGTTTCTCAAAAACTCAATTGTTAAGCCGTATTCTGAAAAACTTGTATTAAACTCACGCGGCGAACCAGTACTAAATTTTTCAAAACGCGTTGGAAAGTTATTAATTAAATTTCTCGTAAATTGTTCTCGGAGCACTAATCCTTTTGGCCAGCCGGTTGGTTTATTCCCTAATGCTGAATTAAGATTTGTTCTTTCATGTAGAGAATTGCTGTATTTTAGCCACTTGAGATAATCTGTGAGCATAAAATTTTTGAGTAGTTCAAGTCTGTCTATGTTAATTACTCTTAATTTGCCAACATTAGTTATTCCTGCATATTTGTATTTGCTGACTGGCGTTGTTCTAGTGTGGTCAAACCTTCCAATAAGTCTTATCCCACTACGTTCTAATGGTTTTTCTTCTTTTGGAAATGCCTTGACTGCTGCAGCAATTAATCCGCGTGGAACGATAGCAAAGAATGCGTCAGCGGTTAGTCCTTCTTTTTTTCTTAAACTCTCAAGCAGGGCAATGTTTTTTTGTGCTCTTTCAAATCCTGTTCTTGCATTTCGGGCACGCAAAAGTCGGGCTTTTTTTATTAATCTAGTAAATTTGCGGGTTTTTGATGATGTTCTTGAAGTGGCCATGCTAGCTAATAAATTATTTTTAGTAGTATAATATTGTTTTGTTAGTTGTTTTTGTATTACTTTTTCATCAGTCTTGTCAGTAGTTGTCTTCTTCGTTTGTTTTTTGCTCTCCATTGTAATCTGCTGAGCTGGTTTCTCTTCGTGATTCCGCTTATCTTAAAAGGTTCTCTAAAGTCTTTTCTTGTCAATATGTTAGAACTGATTTGTTTTGCGATTGTGTTACCTATTCTGCGCGGGTCAAGACCTAAATTGGTTGCACTTTCCTCGGCTGACGTTCCTATAGTCAAATAGGATGAATATCTGTCAAATATTTCTGCAGGGGATTGTAATAAACTGGGATTAAAAGACTTGTTTATCTGGGTTTCTGCGCGAGATGGAAATTTTCTGTAAGCTGCTCTTATTTCGACCAAAAACTCGTTTGGGGAGTAATTTTTGCCCAATTTATATTCTATTATAAAATCAGTTGGGTTGTCGAAATTGATTGTGCTATGTTTTCCTCCACCACTAAGTTGCTCTTCATTGGTTATCCAGATCAAATGGTTGCTTGGGGTGCAATGAAAGTTAAAAGTAAATAAAGGATTTTCTTTAGCAATTATGCTTCTTATTGTTGTACGCTCTTTTTCAAATTGTTCCCTTGGATCCACCACTTTGGTATGTTTATTCTTAAAGATATGTCCAAGTCTTGTTTTTTCAAATGGGTGTTTTGCTATTACTACTTCAACACCTGTTTTTCTTAATGCACGCGCAGTATGGAGTGCCACTAGAGTAGAATATGACTCAGTTGGGTGTGTACCAATAATGAAGAGTATTTTTACCATTGCGACCTGTATAGTTGTGCTTTTTGTTGTTTTTATTTGTTTTTAGTGTTTTTTTTATTAGGGATATTTCTTTAAATCCAACCATAAAGGTTTATTTTATGGCAGAGAATAATAAGTTTAAGGTTGTTTCAAAGTTTGGTCCTGCTGGGGATCAGCCTAAGGCGATTAAGGAGTTAGCCGATGGCATAAAAGATGGTCTTGGGGTGCAGACGCTTCTTGGTGTTACTGGGAGCGGAAAAACTTTTACTATTGCTAATGTTATAGAGCATGTGCAAAAACCGACTTTGGTTCTTGCGCATAACAAGACGCTTGCGGCGCAGTTGTATAATGAGTTCAAGACTTTTTTTCCTAATAATAGAGTAGAGTATTTTGTTTCGTTTTATGATTTTTACCAGCCGGAGTCGTATATTCCGCAGACGGATCAGTATATTGAGAAGGATTCTCAGATTAATGAGTATATTGAAAGAATGCGTTTAGGTGCAACTTCTTCTCTTTTGAGTAGGCGCGATGTTATTGTTGTTGCTTCTGTTTCTTGTATTTATGGTTTAGGGAATCCTAAAAATTACAAGGGAATGGGTTTTGATATTTCAAAAGGAATGAGTATCTTGCGGCATGATTTGATGTCAAAACTTCTTGACGGCCAGTATGAGCGTAATGACATTGAGTTAATGAGCGGTCGGTTTAGGGTGAAGGGTGATACTATTGATGTTATTGCGGGCCATGAAAAGAATATTTTGAGGATAGAGTTTTTTGGGGATAAAGTTGAGAGAGTGAGTATTCTTGATAAGAATACTGGAGCTGTTATTCAAAGTCTTGATCATTATTTTCTTTTTCCTGCGCGGCATTTTGTTACGCCTGAAAGTGAAACTATTAGCGCGATGGAGCGAATTGAAAATGAATTAAATGAGAGGCTTCCAAACCTTGGCTTGATTGAAGCGCACAGGTTAAAGCAGCGAACAAAATATGATCTTGAGTTAATGAAGACGATTGGTTTTTGTAAAGGGATTGAGAATTACTCCCGCCACTTTGAAGGAAGAAAAGAGGGTGAGAAGCCTTATTGTTTGCTTGATTATTTTGGTGATGATTTTTTGATTGTGATTGATGAAAGCCACCAGTCAATTCCCCAACTTAATGGAATGTATAATGGGGACAGACAAAGAAAACAAACTCTTGTTGATTATGGTTTTAGGTTGCCGAGTGCGCTTGATAATCGTCCGCTTAAGTTTAGTGAATTTGAAGAGTATATGAAAAAGCAGAATGTTATTTTTGTTTCAGCAACTCCTGATAAATATGAACGGGCTAATTCGAAACAATTTGTTGAACAAATTATTCGTCCTACTGGTTTAGTTGATCCGCTTGTTACTGTTCGTTCTACAAAGAATCAGATTGAGGATGTTCTTAGTGAAATTAAGGAAGTTATTTCAAATGGTCACAGGGTACTTATTACGGCTTTAACTAAAAAGCTTGCTGAAGAGATGGCTGATTTTTTTGCTTCAAAAAATATTAAGTCGCGTTATCTTCATTCTGAAATTAAGACGCTTGATAGGAGTGAGATTATTCGTCAGTTTCGTGAGGGTAAGTTTGATGTGCTTGTAGGAATTAATCTCTTAAGGGAAGGGATTGATATTCCTGAGCTTGGGCTTGTAGCTATTTTTGATGCTGACAAGGAAGGTTTTTTGCGTGATCAGAAGAGTTTGATTCAGATTATCGGGAGGGCGGCTCGTAACTCTGCTTCAAAAGTGATTTTTTATGCTGATAAGAATACTGAGTCTATGAAGAAAGCTATTATGGAAACGAATCGGAGGAGGGAAATTCAAATTGCGTATAATAAAAAGTTTGGTATTAAACCAAGAACTATTATTCGCCCGATTGAGGAACAAATGCTTGTACTTAAGGGCACCAAGCACATTCCTAATAAAGAAAAAGAAAGGCTTATCCCCCAAATCGAGGTCGAGATGCGTGCTGCTGCTGAGAGGCTTGATTTTGAACTTGCGATTGCACTACGTGACCAGATTGCGAGTATGAAAAAAGAAATTGAAAGAAAAAATAGGGCTTAATTAATTTTTCTTAAATTATTTAGCGGGCTCTTTTGCTGGTTTTTTGAATAGTCTAAAAATCTCGCCTATAAAGCATGCTACAATATAGGATATTATGAAGATAGTAAAAAAGTTTGCTGGCTGGAACCCGCATTGGCATACAACTTGGGTTGTGCTAGCACAAACACCATTTGTGCATCCATAGTCATAGTAATTTGGAATTAATCCAACTAATAATATTACGAGTAGCATGAGTTTTGGTTTTGTCATAAAGAGTAGTTCGGTTAGTACCATGAATATTGATTGCTGAGGTGTGCTTTTAACTCTTTCTTGCTAGTTGTTGCTGGGCTTCTTATGGGGGTTGTTGCCAAGGTTGTTATACTCATTGGATAAAATATTTTTGGGTGAGATAATGGGTGGGAGTTTAAATTATTATTCTAAACAGAAGTTTAAGTCAAATAATGAAGCCGAGATTGTGGGTGCTGGGGAGTATCCTAAATGCAAAGGACTTTACCCTGATTGTCCTAGCGAACCAAGTTTAATGAATTCGATGTGTAGGACTTGTCCAAAAACTGATGGAATGAAGAAACCAAAAATTGAAGAATAAACAGTGATTTATTGCGATAAATAATGGTATTCTATTCGTTTTGATTTTATAGGTAGAATTTTATACTTTGTGCAGGTATTTACCTAATGGATGTAAATAAAGTCTTTTTTCATTTAAAGTATCCAAAGCTTTACGTGTGGGTTCTGTTTATTATTATTGCAACTATTGTTTTTTGGAATCAATCTTTGGTTGATTTTATTTCTGGATTAGGGCAGTTAAATTATTTTTTTTCTTTTATTAGCGGGGCTCTTTTTTCTTTTGGTTTGTTTTCTTCTTTTGCTGCGGGGTATTTTATTACTTCTTCTCCGCCGAATATTTTTGTTGCAGCAATTTGTGCTGGTCTTGGGGCAATGATTATTGATTTGTTAATTTTTAGGTTTGTCAAAGCAGTGCTTCATGTGAAATTAGAAGTGGTTAAGGAGCATAGGTACATGAAGAGAATGGACAAAGCATTAAGTCATAGGATTGGAAAATTATTAATTCCTTATCTTTCTTTTTCACTTGCGGGGATTCTAATTGCGGCTCCTCTTCCAAATAATATTGGTTTAATTCTAGTTTCAGCTGTAACAAAGATACAAGAGCGAGAATTAGCGATTTTAAGTTTTATTTTGTATACTGTAATTGCGTTGTTCTTCATTTCTTTGCAAAATATAATTGGTTTTGCCTGCGGGGTCGTGCCTTGCCCTTGGTAGTAAAGTAGCTCTGATGAATTTTGGTGGGGTTTATAAAAAGTTTTGTTCCATTAATCATTATGAGATTCTATTTATCTTCTTATAAGTTTGGCAATGAAATTGGGGAGCTCTTGGGATTGTCCCCGAAAAGCAATAATAGAATTGCGCTTATTGCAAATGCACTTGATTATTCAACGGATTTAGAAAGAAGAAAAAATGGGGAAGATGAGAATTTAAATGATTTGAAGAAATTAGGGTTTGTTCCTGAAATAGTTGATTTGAGGCATTATTTTGGCAAGCCGGCAGAACTAAAAAAAGTTATTGCAACGTATGGGTCTGTGTTTGTCCGTGGCGGGAATGCGTTCGTTTTAAGGCAGGCAATGAAATTAAGCGGGTTTGATGAAATATTAAATGGGTTGGTGCTTTCAAAAAAAGATTTTTTGTATGCGGGGTATAGCGCGGGGGTTTGTGTGCTTGCTCCTTCTCTTAAAGGATTGGATCTTGTTGATGATGTAACAAAAAAGCCTTATGGTAATATTGATACTATTTTTGAGGGGTTAAATTTGGTTAATTATTTAATTGTTCCACATTATAAGTCAAACCATCCTGAGTCAGAAGCGATGAATAAAGTTGTTGAATATTGTGTTGGGAACAAAATTCTTTTTAAGGTGTTAATGGATGGAGAGGTTATAATAATTAAATAATTTTTCAAGGCAAAGTAAATCATTTTTTGGAAAGCATTCGGTTGGCAATTTTTGAGTATCTTTTAAAATTTTGGGCTTTCAAACAAAACAGTTTTATAATATTAGCATCATTTTTGGTATTGTGGGTAATGCAAAAGCCATTTTTTGTTGGAGCGGGGGTAAAGACTCTGCTTATTGTCTGCATAAAGTCTTAACTGAAAGAGTCTTCGACGTAAAATATCTTCTTACTACGATAAATGGTAATTTCAAGCGGATTTCTATGCATGGGGTGCGAGAAGAGTTACTAGATAAGCAAGTTGAGTCAATTGGGTTTCCGGTTTTGAAAGTGAAAGTGAGTGAGGGTTCAAATAGCGAGTATGAAAAGCAAATGGAAAAGGTATTGTTAAAAGTCAAGTCTGAAGGAATAAGTAAAGTGATTTTTGGTGACATTTTTTTGGAAGATTTGAGGGCGTATCGTGAAAATAATTTGGCAAAGGTTGGGATGAATGGAGTGTTTCCTTTGTGGGGGGTGGACACAAAAATCCTGTTTAATGATTTTGTTGACCAAAAATTTGGGGCCGTTGTTTGTTGTACAAATGATGCTTTTCTTGGGGAAGATTGGCTTGGAAGAGAACTTGATAAATCATTTATCAGCCAGTTGCCGGCAGGTGTTGATTATTGTGGAGAGAATGGAGAGTATCATACTTTTTGCTATGCCGGGCCTTTGTTCAAAAAAAGAATCCCTTTTACTGTGGGCGAAAAAATCTACCGCCCGCTTGAAACAAAAACTGGTAATGATTGTGCTCTATCGTCAAATACAATAACTAAGGGTTTTTGGTTTTGTGATTTGTTGCCTTTGTAGGGATTTATAAAAAGTTCTTCTTTAACTTAGTGCATGAAAGTTATATTATTTATGGCCCAAACAGTAAATGGGGTTATTGCCAGAACTGATTTTTCAGAAGATTTTCTTTCGGATGAAAACTGGGGAGTATTTGTTAGGCTGGCTGAGGAAGCAGGTTGTTTTATAGTGGGCAGACGGACTTATGAGGAAGTAAAAAAGTGGGTGGATTATGATTTTGATGGGGTCAAGGCAAAAAGAATTGTGGTGTCTTCAAATCCCTCATTTAGGGTTAGTAGAGGGTATGAAATCGCGTCTTCCCCAAAAGAGGCTTTAAAGAAAGCAAAAAGGTTTGGTGTTAACAGAGTAATATTGGCTGGTGGGGGAGCAATTAATTCTGCTTTTATGAAAGACAAATTGGTTGATGAAATAATACTTAACATTGAGCCAGTTGTTTTGGGGAGTGGTATTAGCATATTTCATGGCGGCGAATTTGAATCTAAGCTAAACCTTATTCACACACGAAAACTGAAGTCAGGCATATTGCAGTTACATTATGCAGTAATTTAGTTGTTGAAATCAAACTTAACTCATGAATGTAAATCTTTATTACTTCCACAGCCTGTGATGAAGTAAACCCAAGTAGCCATTATAATGATTTATAAATTTTTTAACCTTAGCTCGTGCATATATCTTAGTCCTTGTTGTATTCCATTCACTGAATTATGTTCCCAGGTTGTATTTACAGAGTATCCAAATTTGTTGCCGATTATTAGCGGGTCTGTTAGTTCTCCGCCCAAACTAAATGAAGGTAATAGTATAACTCCTTTTGGGTTAAGACGGTTTTTTGCGTCAGTTAAAAACTTTTCAAACAATTCTGGTTCCATTATCATACTTGCTGCAATTGTATCCATTTTTTTTGGAAAACCAGGGAAAAATGGAATCATCCATAGTATAAAATCAGCTGTTTCATTAACATTCTCAAAAAGATCACTTTGAACTACTGTGCAAAGTTTTTCTAAACCAAATTTGCTTATATTAAGCTTTGTATTATTAACAGCTTTTTCTGAAATGTCAGTTGCAATTATTTTTTTTGCCCCGTATTTCGCCATTACTACACTCATTAATCCTGTACCAGAACCAATTTCAATAACATTTTTTCCTTGAAATAAATTTGAATGATAAAATAAGTATCGTGCATGATATCCGCCAGAAGCTAAAAACGGGTTCCACACCCCCCTTTTTTATTGTAAATCCATTAAGAATATCTTTTTCTCCGCTAACATCAAAATCAATTTCAAAATCCATATGTTGGTGTTTTTGCCATTGGGTTGAGACAAGTTCTTTTTGTTTTGAATCCATTAATTTTAGTGTTTCTTCTTCAAGCGTCATATCTAATTTGTAATGGGCATTTCTTTAAAAACATAAATCCTTGTAACGTGTGTGGTCTGTGATGATGTAAATCCTAGTGGTCCTTATATGGATTTATAAGTAATTTATCAGTATTTGAGTGGGTTTTTTATTAAGTTCTGTTGAGTTATTATTTTGTGGTTTTATGTTGGATTTTGATGTTGTTTTAGAAAAGGATAAATCAGGGCAGTTTTTTGCTTCGGTGCCTGCTTTGCCTGGATGTTATACTTACGGCGATTCCGTTGAGGAAGTACTAGAAAATATAAAGGACGCAATTTTTTTGTATTTTGGAAGTTTGAGTTAGAGTGTTTGTGGTGGTTTTATGGGTAAACAGTATAGCGTTGTGATTGAACGAGATGAGGACGGTTTTTTGGTCGCGGATGTTCCTGAGTTTGAAGGCTGCCATACACAGGCTAAAACAATGGATGAACTGCTTAAAAGAGTAAAGGAAGTTATCGCTCTTTGCAAAGAAGACGAAAAGCCTTCTAAAACAAAGTTTGTTGGAGTTCAAATGGTGGAACTGAATGTCTAAACCGGTTAAACCAAAAGAATTGATTAAGATAATTGAAAAGCTTGGTTTTAAAGAGACTCGAATTAGCGGCAGCCATTTTAGGTTTGAGCATTCGGATGGTCGAAAAACAACTGTGCCTGTCCATGGCACAGAGCCTATCGGGGCGGGATTATTAAATAAAATAATTAAAAAAGATGTGAAGATAACAAAGGAAGAGTTTGAAGAACTCTTAAATAAACTCATTCTTTTATAAACCTGAATCCGCCTAATTATTTCGGCCAGTGATGAAGTAAAGACCTATACTGCCTATAGGTATTTACCCTCCTTTTAACTTCAAGTTGAAGCGTGGGATTCTTTGTCATAGCAAGGAGAAAGAATAAAAACACTAACAAACGCTATTTCTACGAGGGTTTATGGTGGATAAAGAGAAAATGCTTGAGCTTATTTCAAGGAATACTGAAGAAGTAATGACGCGGGATGACCTATGCAAAATGATTGATGCTGAGGAAAAGATAAAGCATTATATTGGGTTTGAGATATCCGGAAAAATCCACTTAGGGACAGGAATAATGTGTATGTCTAAAGTCAAAGACTTTATGGATGCTGGAATTGATGTATCTATTTTTCTTGCTGATTGGCATGCTTGGATAAATGACAAACTTGGCGGCGACAAAGAGGTAATACGCAGTGTTGCCACAGGCTACTTCAAAGAAGGTCTTAAAGCGAGCTTGAAGTGTGTTGGAGGCGACCCAGAAAAAGTAAATTTTGTTTTAGGTTCGGACTTATACCACAATAATGATAAATATTGGGAAACTGTAATAGAAATAAGCAAAAATACTTCTTTGTCAAGAATTTTGCGAAGTATAACAATATTGGGTCGAAAAGAAGGCGAAGGCGTTGACTTTGCAAAACTAATCTATCCCCCAATGCAAGTTGCAGATATTTTTATTCAAGGTATAAATTTGCCGCATGCTGGGCTGGACCAAAGAAAAGCACAAGTTGTAGCAAGAGAAGTAGCCGAAAAACTAAAGATGAGTCCATTAAGAAACAAAAAGGGCGAAATCATAAAACCGGTAGCAGTACATCACCACCTAATCTTAGGTTTAGGGAAACCACCAACATGGCCAGTCCCAAAAGACCAGCTACAGGAACTGTGGTCTTCTCTTAAAATGAGTAAATCAAACCCAAGCACGTGCATATTTATTCATGATTCTCCTGAAGACATTAGAAAAAAGATAAAGGATGCTTTTTGTCCTGAAGGTGAAACTGAGTTTAACCCCATACTTGATTGGACAAAACACCTCCTTTTCAGAAACCCAGACTCGAAACTAAAAATTGAACGACCTGAAAAATTTGGCGGCAACATAACTTACAACACATATACAGCAATAGAAAAAGACTTTTTAGAAAAAAAATTACACCCAATGGACCTGAAAAATGGAGTTGCTGAAAGCATAGTAAAATTACTTGAGCCTGCAAGAGAGCATTTCAGTAAAGGAAAGCCAAAAGAGATGCTTGATGAAATGCAAAAATTATTAATTACAAGGTAAAGTGGGCAAGATGAACAAAGTGGGTGAGAAAAGTTTCTCGTTTCTTAAAAGCAATTTCTTTCTTGACTCTAAGGGGAAAAACATAAAGGAATTAGTAAAACAAGTTGAAATTACTACTAGCAGTCTAATTTTGCATCAAGGGACAGGGCCAGTGTATCCTGCGAGTAAAGTCCCAAAAGAGGATATTTTTTCAATGAAAAATCCAAGAAACGAGTTAAGTTCGATTTATAGGTTCCTTGGTGGTGCGGTAAAATCAAATCATCCACTTATGTTAAAAAACATAATTCCGTTGCCAAATTTTGTTTCTTTGAGTAGCAATCTTACAGCGTCGCTTTTAATGGCAAATGCAGTAACAGAAGAGGATGCTGGGGGAATTGTTCTTGATAGTGCTATTGAAGTTGCAAAGAATGTTGATCTTCTTGTTAAAGTGAAAGAACCGGTTGAAGAAGAGTATCATTTGCTTAGTGTGTTAAAAAATAAGATTTTGTTTACTTATTTGCATCTTGCTGCTGCTCCGAAAAGTCTTACGCTTAATTTAATTGAAAATAAAATCACTTCTATTGCTTATGAAACTGTCGAAGATGAAAATGGAAAATTGCCTTTGCTTACTCCAATGTCTGAAATTGCTGGTGTGCTTGCTGTTCAGTATGGTGCGCAGTTTTTGCAAAAAAAATATGGTGGTTTGGGTGTTACGCTTGGAAAAATTACTAATACGCCAAGTGCTAATGTGCTTGTAGTTGGTGCTGGAATTGTTGGGAGTAAAGCGGCTTTAACTGCTGCTGGAATGGGTTGTAATGTAACGATTTTAGAAAAAAATCTTGCGCGTTTAGAACAATTAAAAAAAGAATTTAAATTATATCTTGGAGAGAATTTGTTCAAGAATGTTAGTTTTGTTGAATCTACTCCTAAAAATTTGGCTGAAGAAATAAAGAATACTGATTTGCTTATTGGGGCTGTGTTAATTAAGGGTGCTAAGGCTCCGCAAGTGGTAACGCGAGAACATGTTTATTCAATGAAGCGTGGGGTGTTAATAGTTGATGTTGCTATTGATCAGGGAGGTTGTGTTTGGGGTTCTATGCCTACAACCCATGATAAACCAATTTTTGAAATTGATGGTAAAATTTATTGTTGTGTTGCTAATATGCCTGGGCAAGTTGCTTTGCAATCAACTCGTGCGTTATCAGCAGCTACTATGCCTTATATAATTAAAATGGCTGAACTTGGAGTGCTTGGTTTAATAAAAAAAGACGCTGGTTTTGCTAAAGGACTAAACGTGTATGATGGAAAAATAGTTTATGCTAGCGTTGCAGAGGCGCTAGGGCTTGAATATAAAGAATCCATTCTGGTAAAATAAATTCTTGAAAAAGAATTTTGTTTGCAATTTTTGAATATGTTTCAAAATTATGGGTTTTCAAACAAAACAATTTTATAATATTAGCATCATTTTTGGTATTGTGGGTAATGCAAAAGCTATTTTTTGTTGGAGTGGGGGTAAAGACTCTGCTTATTGTCTGCACAAAGTTTTAACAGAAAGAGTCTTTGACGTAAAATATCTGCTCACTACAATAAATTATAATTTCAAGCGGGTTTCTATGCATGGAGTAAGGGAAGGGTTATTGGACAAGCAAGTTGAGGCAATCGGTATTCCAATTTTGAAAGTGAAAGTGAGTGAGGGTTCAAATAGTGAGTATGAAAAACAAATGGAAAAGGTGTTGTTAAAAGCCAAGTCTGAAGGAATAAGTAAAGTGATTTTTGGTGACATTTTTTTGGAAGAATTAAGGGTGTATCGTGAAAATAATTTGGCTAAAGTTGGACTAAAAGGAGTATTTCCTTTGTGGGGAATGGATACAAAAACCCTCTTTAATAATTTTATTGACCAAAAATTTGGGGCTGTGGTTTGTTGTACAAATGATGCTTTCCTTGGAGAAGAGTGGCTTGGAAGAGAACTTGACAAATCATTTACCATTCAGTTGCCTGCCAGTGTTGATTATTGTGGAGAGAATGGAGAGTATCATACTTTTTGCTATAGTGGGCCTTTGTTCAAAAAAAGAATTGGTTTTACGATTGGAGAAAAAGTTTATCGGCCGCTTGAAACAAAAACCGTTAATGATTGTACTCTATCGTCAAATACAATAACTAAGGGTTTTTGGTTTTGTGATTTGTTGCCTTTATAGAGCTTAATAACTGGCTGGTCAAAAGCGCAAGTTTTAAATATGTGTGCGCACATAAATATCATGTGAAACTATGGTTAATATTACTCTTTCAATTCCGCCTGAAGTTAAGGCGCGTATGGATAGGCACAAGGATATCAAATGGTCAAACTCAATCAGGGTGCTAATTGAACAAAAATTAGATGATTTTGAAGAAGCTGATAAGCTTGCAAGAAAGCTTGATTTAACTGAAAGTGACATTAAGCCAATACTAGATAAAGTTAATGCTGATATTAGGAAGCATTCCGAGGCGCTTATTAATGCAAGTCACAATAGACGCTAATGTCCTTTTTGCCGCGCTCATAAAAGGCGATGAAACAAGAAAACTTCTCACAAAACCTGAATTAAGAATCTTTGCGCCAGCATTTATTTTTGCGGAGTTATTAAAATACAAATCAGAAATTTTAAAAAAGAGCAAAGGTAGTGAGGATGAGTTGAATTACTTGATTGTAATTTTGTTAAAAAATATTTCTCTTGTTAATGACAAAGAGTTAGCTCCTTTCATTCCCGCGGCGCAAACACTTACTAGTGATATTAAAGATATTTCTTATTTTGCATGTGCGTTGTATAAGGACACTGTGATTTGGAGTAATGATAAAGAATTCAAAAAGCAAAAAAGAGTGAGGGTATTTACTACTGATGAAATGATTAAAGAAGCTGGGGGCTTGTAGGGATTTATTAATTATTGTGAATATAGTTAGTATATGTATAAAAAGAATAAAGTAATTGGAGTGCTTGGGGGAATGGGACCTGTTGCGTCCTCTAATTTATACGCAAAAATAATCAAATACACTCAGCAAGAATATGGTGCTGTGCAAGACTTTGATTATCCGCCAATTATTATTTACAGTCTTCCTCTGGTTGGGTTTGATGAAACAGGAATTGTTAATGAAGAATTGGTAAAAGAGCAGTTGATTGCTGGAGTTAAGAAGTTGGAATCTGCTGGGTGTGAATTAATTATAGAGAAGTTTGAATAACCCCTATTTTTTCAGAAATTCTTATTAGTAACGTCGTGCATATATATGCACGAGGTGTTTGTGGGTGACGTTTGAGCAAGGGATTATGAAACAGGCTTATCAAAAAATGCAGGGCTTGGGTGATAGGTTGGAGTTCATGAAAGGAATTGTTGATTGGAACAGGTTTGTTCCAATCATTCGAGACGTGTTTTTTGATAATAAGGAAACAGGCGGCAGGCCGCACACGGATGAGATTTTGTTTATTCGAGTGACTGTGTTACAGTCGCTTTATGGTTTGAGTGATGAAGAACTGGAATTTCAATGTCACGACCGGTTATCGTTTCGGAATTTTTTGGGTTTCCCTGAAACTATTCCTGATTTTTCCACTGTGTGGAAAATTCGCGAAAGGTTGAATGCTGCAGGCAAAACAGATTCTATTTGGGCTGAGTTGCAACGGCAACTCAACGCAAAAGGTTACATCGTGAAAAAGGGGGTTATTCAGGATGCATCTTTTGTGCATGCTGACCTTGGCAGAAGGCGTTACCAGAAAGAAAAAAAAGCAGAGAAAGAAGGAAAAAAAATCGAATACACAGACAAGCAATTGTCTCACATAGACAAAGATGCAACCTTTTCTGTCAAGAATGACCAAGTGTATTACGGTTACAAGCAACACACGAAATCGTGTGTTGATTATGGACTCATCAGAGATTACGACGTCACCACAGCATCAGTGCATGATGGAAAAATAAACCTCATCACACCAAATGATATTGCAGGCTATCGTGACAAAGGATATTTCGGCACACCATTGCCAAAATCAGTGAAAGATAAAACCATGCAACGCGCCACACGCGGACACCCGTTAACGAAAAAACAAAAAGAACGAAACACACGCATTTCAAAAATCCGCTGTCTCGGAGAACGCCCATACAGCGTCATCAAAAGAACATTTGATGGCGGAGCAACTTTTGTGAAAACCTTGGCTCGCGTTAGCATTAAAGAAATGTTCAAATGTTTCACATTTGATTTGTATCAACTCGTCACAATTGACAAGAAAAAACGTCTAGCGTAAGCTATCGACAATGATAGAAAAATAAGGGATAATCAAAGAATTTCCCAAATAAAACGAACTGCCCAGAGGCAGTTCTGGGCAAAAAGCCCAGAAAAAAATCCAAACCATAAAATTAAAGGGTTAATCCAACCCCTC
>Ga0247842_10001714_pt1 | contig 35178 bp, 34 predicted proteins | sample LaCruzMarch2015__3_FD_192411 | JGI IMG/M metagenome (GOLD analysis project Ga0247842, IMG submission 192411) | Freshwater microbial communities from meromictic Lake La Cruz, Castile-La Mancha, Spain - LaCruzMarch2015_19m | ecosystem: Environmental > Aquatic > Freshwater > Lake | place: Spain...
TCCAAAAAAGCAGGGCCAAATGACATTTACCGAACCGTTTTGAACCGAGTCATTTCAAAACTTCAAGAGACAAACGATGAGCTTTCCAAGCAACTTCTCCAAAGCGGCTTGTTGAGACGTTCCGTAGTCAAAGTTCCGGTAATGGCTATGCCTTACGGAATCAAACCCCACGGGACGCTGGAAGCTATTGATGCTGAGTTCAAACGGATCAGCTTCAACGAGCCTAAAACTTATGACATACTACCAGATAACGTGAGGCGAAATGCGGCTCTACTTCTTGGTAATGCCATACGAGACGTTATCGGTGATCTTTTGAACGGGCCGAAGGAAGTCATGGAGTGGCTTAAAGAAACAACGAAGAAAGTTTCCAACCAAAACGTGTTCGTCCAATGGCTAACCCCTAGCGGATTCAAAGTGGTGTGTGCCTACCCAAAATCCACTGTTGAGTCATACAATTTGGTATGGAACGGAAAAGCAGTAAACCGTTCATCTATGGTGGAGGACTATTCAACGGTCAGTTCCAGAACCACAGTCAACTCAATCTGTGCCAATTACGTCCACAGTCTTGATGCTTCCGTAGCCCACATTGTTTCCCAACGTGCTTCTGAAATGGGCATATCTCTTGGGGTCATACATGATTGCTACGCAACCCATCCAAGTGATGTTCAAGCTGTAATCTCTTTGGTGCGAGACACTTACGCCGATATGTTTTCCGTGAATTTACTGGAAGATTTTCGGCAGCAGCTATCGTGCCAAGTAACCAAAAACAAACCCGAAAAAATTTTCAGCATTGATGAAGATTTTCCTATTGACCAAGTGCGTCAGTCCGAATACTTTCTCTGCTGAATCAACAAGGATTCATGTAATCAAAATGAACGAAAGACCAAAATACATCCGTCTCGTCAGCCCTAAAGGGGTGGCTGTCTATCCGAGGCTCAACACCCCTTCAACGAAGTTCAAGGAGGAAGGCGAATATTCAGTTCGACTCGCAATTCCTGTGGCAGATGCATCCCAATTCCTTGAAAAGATCAAAAGCGTTGCACGGGAGTTCTACACGGAACAATGCGCTCTCTTGAAAAAAGAGAAGCTAAAGGTTCATCCTTTCCCTTGGGAAGAAGATGGTAACACCGTTACCGTCAAGTTCACCAATGTCGCTAAGATTACGTCGAAGTCCGGTCAGGTTTACGAAATGAAAGTTGCCCTTCTTGATACCAAGGGTAATCCTATTACCGATCTCATCGGTGGTGGTTCAGTTCTTAAAGTGGCATCGGAAGTTAAGCCTTGGTATGTTCCCGCATTGGGAGTCGGCGTTAGCCTCAGATTGAAGGCAGTTCAGGTTCTTGACCTGAAGGCTCCCTCTCAGTTGGTTAGTGCGGAACAGTTCGGCTTCTCAACTGACGAAGAAGGCTTTGTTTCGGGTGGCGAGACATTCAGTGATTCACTGTTTGGCTCCGATCAGCCGAAAGAGCCTTCCGAGGCGAGCAACACCGCAACGTCTGGGGGGGAATTTTAATCCTCCATTAACCGAGACAATGCTAACCCATGCCTAACCGAAGACGTAAAAAATCAGAAGCAAAGCGTGGGTTACGTTATCGCTCCAAATTGGAAGACGGGGTAGCAATCCAAATTCAGTGTTACAGCACGTTTGAATATGAGTCAAAAAAAATCCCATTCGTGGTTTCGGAATCTTGTGTTTACATTCCAGATTTCATACTACCTAATGGTATTCATATTGAAGCAAAAGGCTATCTACGTAGGGAAGATCGTAAAAAACTTCTTCTCGTAAAAGAGCAACACCCTGATCTTGATTTGCGCCTCGTCTTCCAATGCGCGAGCAACAAAATAAATAAACGGTCTAAAACGACTTACGGCCATTGGGCCACAAAACATGGATTCCTTTTTTCAGACAACGGACGAGTCCCTAAACAGTGGCTCCTCCAACCTTGTAAGACACATACCCTGTGAAGCGTGTGGCTCAAGTGATGCCAATGCTCTTTACACGGACGGACACGAATACTGCTTTAGTTGCAAGGCTTACAAACACGGTGATTCTTCACCAACAATAAAATCTCGCACTAATATGAGTTTTGAACCAGTAGCGGGGGAACATCGTCCCTTGCAGAAACGCGCAATCAACGAGGAAACAGTCCGTAAGTGGGACTACCAAGTTGGTATCTACAACAACCAGCCTGTTCACATTGCCAACTACCGTAACCTTCAAGGTGAGTTAGTGGCTCAGAAACTACGGTTCCCTAACAAAGAGTTCATCATCAAAGGGGATGCTTCCAAGATGGGCCTTTACGGTCAGCATTTGTGGAAAGATGGCGGTAAGATGATTGTTGTTACCGAAGGGGAAATTGATGCCCTGTCGGTGTCTCAAGTTCAGAACAACAAATGGCCCGTGGTATCCGTTCCTAACGGAGCACAAGGAGCCTTGAAAGCGGTCAAAGCTAACATCGAATACTTTGATAACTTTGAAACTGTGGTGTTCATGTTTGATAACGACGAGCACGGAATAAAAGCTGCTAAGGAGTGTGCTTCCATTCTCAAGCCTAATCGGGCCAAGATTGCTACTCTTGAAGCCAAGGATGCCAATGACCTTCTTGTTTCCGGTAAGGGAGCCAAGATCATTGACGGTGTTTGGAGTGCCAAGAGCTTCCGTCCAGATGGCATTGTAGATGCGGCTCAAATGTGGGATGCGCTGGTTAACGCCCCAAAGATGGAGTCTATTCCCTACCCGTGGATCGGTCTGAATGACATGACAAGAGGGATACGTAAGGGTGAGCTTGTCACGCTTACCGCTGGTTCTGGTATCGGAAAGAGCCAGATATGCCGTGAGATTGCCCACTGGCTTGTTCAGTCCGGTCAGAGTGTTGGGTATATCGCACTTGAGGAAAGTGTTCGCAGAACCGTTTTGGGGATGCTTGGAATCCACCTTAACCGTCCGTTACATCTCGATATGAACGTCTCTGAAGAACAACTCAAGGAAGCGTTTAATGAAGTTATCGGCGGGGGTAAGTTCTTTACCTACGACCATTTTGGCTCCATTGAGTCTTCTAATCTCCTTAATCGCATTAGGTATATGGTTCATGGATGTGAGTGCGGATGGATTATCTTGGATCATTTGTCTATTGTTGTAAGCGCATTTGGGGATGGAGACGAGAGGAGGCTTATTGATTCGGTGATGACCAAACTACGCTCATTGGTTGAAGAATTGAAAATTGGAATCATCCTCGTTTCCCACCTAAAGCGTCCTGATGGTAGAGGACATGAAGAAGGTGCGTCAACATCCTTGTCACAACTCCGTGGTTCTGCTGGTATTGCACAACTCAGCGATATGGTGTTAGGATTGGAGCGTAACCAGCAAGATGAGCAAAACAAACACCTTACCAGAGTCCGTGTCCTCAAGAACCGCTTCAGTGGAGAAACTGGGCTTGCTTGCAATCTTCTTTACATACCAGATGAAGGACGTTTGCGGGAAACCCATGTTGAAGCTGATGTCCCAGACGAACTAGCCAAAAAAGGAGAAAGTGATTTTTAGTAAAATGAAAACCAACAAACGCTACGAACAAACGGAGTTTGATTTCTCTAAAAAGATGAAACGCAAACCCAAGTCCAACAACCAAAAGAAAAAGCTGATTAAGCAGATCAGAGAGGAAGAAACCCAAATCCAACTTAAATTATCTTATGAACTCTGACCCTAAAAATCTAAAAGCTATCTACGACGAAATGTATGGGATAAAGCCTCGTCGCGTGGCCGAAGTGGGGGTTAATGATCCACACCTGTGCTCGCTTTTGTCATTTATTAACGAGGGTATTCCCACCTTACTTGTCGAACCTTTACCGTCTTGCTGCCAGAATTTGCGTGACGCTTTTACTGGAAAGACAGTAGAAGTTATTGAAGGTGTCATAGGCGACAAAGAAGGAAGCGTCCTTTTGTATGACCGTGGGGCGGGTAGTTGGATAGAAGATGTTCCGAAAGGTGGAGCACCGGACGAACACCCAAACGGTTGCAATACGAAGCGGGAGGAGTTTAATCATAGCTATGTCCGCACGGTGCGAAGCTACCGCTGGCAAATGGTTGATCCCAGCGACATTGACGTTCTTTGCGTTGATACGGAGGGAGCAGAGTGGTTTGTTGTGCGTGAAATGATTAGCCGACCAGCATTGGTGCGCTGTGAAATGCACTTCCCTCCTACTGGGTGGATGAATCCCCATAACGCAGCGATTCGACAGAAAATGGAAGAAATGGGTTATACTGTGATCGGAGAAGACGTAAGTGATGTTCTTTGGGCGAGGACAACTAAATGACCTTACTTTTTGACACCGAGACAGACCACTTGATTGAGAAAGCTACCAAGGTTCATTGCCTTGTTACTTACAATGTCGAGACAGGTAAAATCAGTCGGTTCAATTCGCTATTCGGGAATATCGAACAGGGATTGAAACTCCTTGAATCCGCTACGCAAATCGTGGGACACAACTCCCTTGGTTTTGACGTTCCGGTTCTCAAGAAACTCTACCCTTCCTTCAACCCGAAGCGTGTTCTGGATACCCTCGTGTTTACCCGCTACATCTGGGCAGACCTAAAAGATCGGGACTTCCAACGTCTGTCAAAAGACGCTGAGTTTCCTAGGAAATTGATTGGTTCTCACAGCCTTAAAGCGTGGGGCTACCGTCTCAAAGTTCTCAAGGGAGACTTTAAGGAAAACAACTCCTTTGAAAACTGGTCGCAAGAGATGGAAGATTATTGCGTTCAGGATGTCATGGTTACTAAGCGGCTGTGGGAGCTTGTTCAGGGGAAGACTCCAGACCCAAGATCCGTTGAATTGGAACACACCTTTGCCGAGCTTATCTACGGTCAGGAAAAAAGTGGTTTCAAGTTCGATGTCCGTAAGGCTCAAGACTTGTATGCCGAGCTTGCCATGAAGCGGGTGGACATTGAGCAAGAGCTTCAACGTGTCTTTGAACCGAAAATTGAAGTGATGAAAAAGCGGCACTACCTTTTCTTTGACAAGGTGTTTTCCACAAAGGGGGAAGCTACTGCCTATGCTAAAGTTTGGGCAAGGGAACAAACCATGACCCAAAAGGATGCCCTTGCTCTCATCAAGGAGGGGGAACCCTTTAAGAAAGAGATTCCCTTCAACTGTGGTAGCCGTGAGGAAATTGCCAGAAGGTTCAAGGAGAAATACGGATGGGAGGCGAAAGAGTTCACACCTGACGGAAAACCGAAGATGGATGAATCCATTCTCTCGTCCCTTGACTTCCCTGAAGCAAAGCCCTTGCTGGAATACCTGACCATTCAAAAGCGTATTGGTCAGCTTGCCGAAGGTAAGGAAGCGTGGATTAAGCTGGAACGAAACGGACGTATTCACGGACGGGTCAACACTAACGGAGCCGTTACCGGACGTTGCACACACAGCAACCCCAACATTGCTCAAGTTCCCGCTGTCCGTGCTGCTTACGGTAAGGAGTGTCGTTCCTTATTTACTATGGATACTGGCAACAAGTTGGTAGGATGTGACGCTTCAGGTTTGGAGCTACGTTGCCTAGCTCACTACATGGCTAAATGGGATGACGGAGCTTATGTTAAGGAGTTGTTGGAGGGCGACATTCATACAGCCAACCAAACGGCTGCTGGACTCCCTACTCGTGACGATGCCAAGACCTTTATCTACGCTTTCCTTTACGGTGCGGGGGATGCCAAGATCGGCTCTATCATCGGTAAGGGGCAAGAAGAAGGTAAAGCCTTGCGGGAAAACTTCCTACGGAAGACCCCTGCTCTCCGCTACCTTAAAGAAGCTGTGGAAAAGGCTTCAAGTCGGGGATACCTTATCGGTTTGGACGGAAGACATCTTGTAGTTCGTTCCCAACACGCAGCACTTAACACCCTGCTACAATCGGCAGGAGCCTTGGTTATGAAGAAAGCGGCTTGTTTCCTGTGGGAAGGATACCGTGGGGTATTTCCTTGGAAGTTTGTTGCTAACATCCATGACGAATGGCAAATCGAAGTAGCGGCTGAAAACGCACCCCTCATAGGCTCTGCGTCAGTTCAAGCCATGAAAGACTCAGGGGAATATTTCAGCTTCCGCTGTCCCTTGGACGGAGAGTTCCGTATCGGTAATAATTGGGCAGAAACACACTAACATGGACATAAAAGACACCGATCTAGCTTACGTTGGAGGATACTTTGATGGAGAAGCGTGTATTAGGTGGTCATCCTATTCACCTAAAATTGGAGTCCAAAGTTGTAACCCAAACCCCTTAAATTTTATTTGTAATCTTTTTAATACTGGGAACAAAGTGATTTTAGATAAGCGAAGAACCTCAGTAGGAAAACCTGTGTATCGTTTAGAATACTACGGAATAAAAGCTATAAATATTTTATCACAAGTTAGCCCCTACATGATTGAGAAAAAACCTCAATCCGAGAAATTAATACAAATGTTTAACCTAAGAGAAGAAATCAAAGCAGAAAAAAATAAACGACATAAATGAAACGCACACTACTCATTGACGGAGATACAATCGCTTACCAGCAATCAATCATATCGGAAGTTCCGGTAGATTGGGGTGATGGGTTTTGGACACTACACAGCTACGCTAAAGAAACCATAGCGGCTGTGGAAGACCGGATCGTTAACTACAAAAATGATCTGGAAGCTGATGAAATTGTTATCGCTTTATCAGATTCCAAAAACTTCAGGATGTCGATTCTTCCTTCCTACAAGGAAAACCGCAAAAAGGGCCGTAAACCCCTGTGCTTGGGGGATGTCCGAGAACATCTCATCTACAACCACAAAGCTGTAATCATCCCTACCCTAGAGGCTGATGACGTTATCGGGATCATGGCTACGGAAAACACCCACCGGAACACAGAGTTCATCATTGTAGGCATTGATAAGGACTACAAAACCATTCCAGCCAAGACCTACAACCCGAACAAACCGGACTTGGGGATTGTTGAGCAAAGCCCTTTGGAAGCTGATCGGTTCTGGATGATGCAATCCCTTATGGGGGATGCTGTGGACGGTTACAAAGGCTGTCCTACAGTCGGCCCCAAGAAAGCTGAAACACTGCTTGGGGAGCTAAAAGACTTTGATTCCATGTGGCTCAAAGTGGTGGAAACCTATGAGAAACAAGGACTTACACGGCTTGACGCTTTGGTTAATGCCAGAGTTGCCCGAATCCTCCGCTTTGGCGATTACAACAAAAAAACAAAACACATAAATATATGGACACCAAGTATTTAGCCCCATCTCCAGATGACCTTAAAACCATGATTTGCGGTATCATTGACCGTGTTATGGAGGGAGGTAAAGCCAAGCACGGGGAACACATTTGGTTCCTCAAGGAAACCGTGCGTCACCATGCCGATAGGTCTTCCCGCCATGCTCTTACAGCCGCAATGCGGTGGGAGGGGGATGAATCCTCCGTAAGCGATGGGGAATCTGCCGTAAATCACATGGAACGTGGCGTTATCAGGGGGTTGTTTGCCCTTGCCAAAATGAAATCAATAGCTTAAAATTTACGTTAAATGGACGAAACCCCTTCAATTCCTAAACAACTCATTGATTGGTTGTCTGATCGTATTCCAGAACGACACCCAACTATTGACCAATCGGATAGGGAAGTGTGGTTTAATGCTGGAAAAAGAAATGTTGTCAATTTCCTTGTTGACAAATACAACGAACAAAACCAAAACATTCTCCACAACAACCTTTAACTAAATACTTTATTATGTGTATGCCATCAGCCCCGAGAGGGCCAGATCAATCTTTAATTAGGCAACAGCAAGCGTCCATGCGAAAACAGGAAGCTCTGCTGGAGCAACAACTAAATGAATCTAAAGCAGCCGCAGAAGCTACGCGCGCCCAGCAAAAAACGGCTAATGAGAGGTCTGAGAAAGCTCTTGCTGACGCTGAAACTAGACGTAAGGAGCAGGAGGAAAACCTTAAAGTAAAACAGGCTAAAACTGAAGCAACTATGGCTAAAGGGATTGCCAATATTACTGACAAAACAAGGGGCAGGGCTGGATTGAAAATCAATAAGCAAATGCCTTCTGTTGGGATTTCAAACCCGATGGAATCACTTCTTAATCTACCAGTATAAACATGATTGATGCAGGGGGAGCAAAACATTGGCAAGGTGAGCTAGGGAAACTAGCTCCTCAAGTAATCAAGGTAAATGGACATCATTACGAGAGAACTGAGTTTGGTGGCCCTTGGAAGTCTTTTGATCCAGCCCAAAGAGCCAAAGATGAACAAGAAGTTAAACAAGCCTACGAAAAACGCATATTTGACCTGAATACCGCTAAAGATTGGTATTCAATGAGTGAAGATCAACGTAAAGATGTAGGTTCAAAACTGTTCCCAACCATAGCTACCCCTGAAGGTGGGTGGACAAAAGAAAAAGCAGTAGAAGCTGGTATTTTTTCCAAAAATGCCCTGTCTCGTCCTGAAAGTTCTGCTTCTTTTTTCAATGCTGTAGGACAAACTGGAAGTATTGTTTCAAAAGGAATGGATACTGAAAACCAACCAATTTATGCTTTTCAAGGTAAAGGAAGCTCCACGGTTGCTTCCGGTTCTGACCCTTCAGGAATAACAAGGTTTTCTCAATTAGCTCGTTCTGAAGGATACTTCCAAGAAAATACAGAACTTAGTGATTTCCTTACTGGACTTGGTAGAGAATCCAAAATGGAAATTACTAAAGCGACTCCTAAATACATAGAAGAAGCTAAAGCCAAAGCACTTAAACAAAAAATAGAGTCTGCTGAAACTATGCCTTCATCTGGTGGACGACCTTCCCTTAAACGTGGTCTTTCATCTTCCCCAAAAAATTCCTTGCGTATCGGTGGCGTTGCTGATACTGATGAATCACCTGTAAACATTCCAACCTAAACTAAACCCTTATACCTTTATGCCTATCCAAACTTCACCCAATCCTTATGGTCTTAACGGAGCCGTTGTCGAAACCGGAACCACTGCTGTTACTGGCCGGTTTTACGCTATCCAATGTCTTGAAGATACCGTCTTTTCTTCTGTTACTGTAAACTACGAAGGAGACGCTATTACTGGTGTCACCATCCCCAAAGGAGTCTTTCTTTACGGTGATTGGAACGGATTTACCCTGACTAGCGGTAAAGTTATTGCTTACAAAATGAGTTTCTAAAATCATGCCTAATCTTGGGTTACAACTAAGTCGAACATCTAATTTTTTTGTTGGTGGGGAGTTTTTACCAACTAACCTCTCCGATCTTGTTGTTTGGCTAGATGCAGGGGAAGGGGTTCTATATATTGAAGGTAACAATTTTACAGACTCTAACAGGACTTTTACACTTTCTGGTTTCCCAACTTCCCCAGCAGGAGGAAGTGTAAATGGGCTTGCTTCACCAACTGGCTCAATTCAAAATGGACGTAATAGCTATAATGTTCCGTGGGGTGGAAACCTAGATGGAGGATATGCTACTATGTATTGGAATACCAACAACTGGTATTTAGAGGCAACAGAGTTAGACGGTGAAAATACCAATAATTATGTATATACTGCATCTGGTAATACCACGTATCCTTGGCAAGCTGCTTGGACTGATGGAACACTTACGCCAACTGCTACTACTGTTGACGTTCCTGCTACTAACAACCAAACCGTAGCTAAATGGGTAAATAAGGTGGGTGATCGCTCGCTCACTCAAACCACTTTAGGGTTACAACCACAATTTAGAAATTTAGGTAATGGAGATGTGTATGTTAGTTTTAACACTGACTATTTAAAAGGGGAAAACGTTGCTTCTGAACCTAATTGGGCTAGTTCTTGGTCTTATTACGTTGTTTCAACTCCAATGACCGCTGCTGGACAAAGCGCAACTATTGCAAGATATGTGTTGGGTCATAGTGGTGGTAGTTTTTCTAGAGGTGGTTTTGGTTCTACTATAGGATCACTAGAAATTAGAAATGGGCTTTCGGCTTTATCTACAACACCAACAGTTACATCTGGTTTAACAGAAAACCCCAATGCAACTTATGTGTTTTCCGCAAGAGTTTTCTCATCTGGGTTTTATTTAGGAAATAACTCTACTTTTGTAGGCAAATCCACACCAATAGCTTCATCAAATCAGCGCACTTTATTTCTAGGAACCCTTGGGGGAAGTTCATCTGATAGTATAGTTAGCGGCAACATTAAAGAAGTTTTGGCTTACCAACAAACACACACTAACCAAGAGGCAAACCTAGTTGTAGGATACTTGGCTCAAAAATGGGGAGTAACGCTATGACGATAAAAATCTACAAAATCCATCCCGATTACTACCCCGATTTTCAACAAGCTGTTGATGCGGCTTTTGAGGATACACTGATTAAATCAGGTAGATGTAAACATATTTTCCCCCCAGAAATAGAAATTGCTGAAGATGGGTATATTTACCTCCACGTAAAAGATTTTATTGCTAGTCTTCCTAATATGTGGCAGTTTTTGGCTGAACTAACCGAAGTAGAACAACCCTAAACCTCATTACCATTATGGACATTATTAACCTCATCTCATTTATCTCCTCTCTTAACTGGCTTGAAATTGTTGGAGCCGTAACAACGCTTCTTACCGTTTTGATTGCCATTTTTGAGTTCATCCCTAGCGATCAACCTGAAAAAACGCTTAAAGCTATCGTCTCCTTTATCGAAAAATACTCACGAAAGTAAACCTTATGAGTCTCTACGCAAACATGAACAAACGGAAAAAAGAGGGAACATCCCGTTCTAAATCCAAGTCAACCATCAGCCCTAAAATGTATTCTCTTATGATTAAAAAGAAGGGTGGGTTTGCTCCTAAAAAGTCTAAATGAAACTTGGGATTGTTTTCTTAATTTCTATGTTGATTACTGGATGCCTGACGGTTGGTGTCTCTTATGACCAAAATGGCACTCAATTTTCAGCAGGGTATTCGGATGGAAAAACTGTTTTGTCTGCTACCCAAGGAAGTAAAACAATAGATTTGAAATACAAAAAACCTTAAAATGGCTAACGATTCTTACAGCAAAGTATCCCTTCCAACCGAAAACGGTGAATCTGAGGAAAACGAAGGAACAGCCGCTTCTCTTTACGCTAGTTTGGAGAGCAACCGACTCACGTTTCTAGATAGGGCTAGGGATTCTTCCAAGCTGACCATCCCCATGCTTATTCCCCCTGCGGGATATGGGGAGCATACGAAATACGATACTCCTTTTCAGTCTATTGGAGCTAGGGGCGTAAACAACCTTGCCTCTAAGTTGCTCATGGCTTTGTATCCCCCAAATAGCCCTTTCTTCCGGTTGGTTATTGATCCCTACATCCTTGCTAAAGAAGCTGGGGAAGATGCCGATAAGCTCAAGACTGAGATGGATAAAGCCCTCAGTAAGATTGAGCGTATTGCCATGCAGGAAGTTGAGACTACTGCCATCCGTGTTGGAGCTTACGAAGCCCTGCGTCATCTTATTGTTGCTGGTAACGTCCTTGTTCACACCCCTGATGAGGGAGGGTTGCGGGTTTTCCGTATGGATAGCTACGTAGTTAAACGTGATCCCGCTGGGACTGTGACACATATTGTAGTCAAAGAACGTGTCAGCCCTATGACGCTTCCTCCCCAAGCTAAAGCTCTTTGTTACTCTACCGAAGAAGAACACGGAACCAAGGAATACGTGGATGTTTACACCAAAATCTGCCTTGAGGAAGAAGACAAGTCTTACGAAATCTACCAAGAGATTAACGGAGAAGAAGTTCCCGAATCTCACGGTGTTTACCCTGAAGGTAAGTTGCCGTGGATGGCCCTAAGATTTAACCGTATTGACGGTGAGGACTACGGACGAGGCTTTGTTGAAGAATACATTGGTGATCTACGCTCCCTTGAAGCCCTTTCCCGTGCTGTGGTCGAGGCTACGGCTGCTTCTAGTAAAGTCATCTTTCTAGTTAACCCTACTGGGACTACCCGAATTAAGACTCTAGCTGATGCACCCAACGGAGCTTACATTAGCGGTATCGCTACTGATGTTACTTCCCTACAAGCCGATAAACGTGCTGACCTTCAGACAGTTATCTCTTTTACCCAAGACATTCAGGCCCGACTTTCCTTTGCTTTTCTTCTTAATAGTGCAGTTCAGCGTAATGCCGAGCGTGTCACGGCTGAAGAAATCCGCTTCATGGCTCAAGAATTGGAAACAACCCTTGGTGGTGCTTACTCCATTCTTAGTCAAGAGTTCCAGCTTCCCCTTGTTCGCCGCCTCCTTGACCGTTTGAACAAGCAAAAACGGATGCCTAAACTGCCCAAGGAGGTAGTTAAGCCTATGATTGTCACAGGCGTTGAGGCTCTTGGTCGTGGTAACGATTTGATGAAGCTGGATCAGTTTCTTGTGGGTATCCAACAAGCCCTCGGCCCTGAAGCTATGCGCTACATTAACCCCTCAGAATACCTTTCTCGCAGGGCTGCTGCCTTGGGTATTGATTCTGAAGGATTGATTAAAACTCAAGACGATTTGGCTGCTGAACAAGAAGCTGCCCAACAGCAACAACAGCAGCAGCAAATGGCGGCACTAGCCCCTGACATGATTAAGGGTATGGCTCAAGTTGCCAGTTCTACCCCAGAAACAGCCACAGCCGCTACCAGTATGCTTTCCCGTGGTGTGGCCCAAGCTCAAGGACAGGAATCTAATGTTCCTATGAATTTGGAAGGATTTACACCCCCTTCCGCACAAAAGAAAACTAAATAATCAAATATCAAAATGACTAATACTGTCGAAATTAAATCCGAAGAAACGGGGGCTGATGCTCCTATTGCAGAAGAAACCAAACCTACTACCGATACCCCTGAAATCGAAATTGTAGATCAGGGAGGAACAAAGGTAGCCCGTCCTAAACAGGAAAATACCGAAGATCGTCCTGAAGCCCTTCCAGAGAAGTTCAAATCTGTTGAGGATTTGGCTAAAGCCTATAGCGAACTGGAAAAGAAGTTGGGTCAGCCTAAACAAACCGAAGAAATTAAAGAAGATGAAAACAAACAAAGTGATAGTGAGGAACCCAAAGACGAAGAAAAAGAAGCCGAAAAGCCTGAAGACCAGCCGGAAGACCCCAAAACCCACAACCTCGCAAAATTCTCCGAAGAATGGACTGAAAAAGGGGAACTCTCCGAAAACAGCTACAAAGAGCTTCAGAAGTTGGGCTACCCTCAAGAGTTTGTGGACACTTACATTGCGGGTTTTCAAGCTCTCCAAGATCGTCAAGTAGGGGAAGTTTACAAAACTGTGGGTGGTGAAGATAACTACAAATCAATGATTGAGTGGGCTTCTACTAACCTCCCTAAAGAAGAAGTAGAATCATACGATAATATCATTACCAGTAACGACCCTTCCCAAACCAAACTTGCGGTTAAGGGGCTGTGGGCGCAATACACTGAAGCCAATGGTAAACAACCTAAGCTGATTGGTGGTAGCCAAAGCTCTAGTAGTTCTGTTACCCCGTTCCGTAGCACGGCTGAAGTGGTCAAAGCTATGAGTGACCCTCGTTACTCCACTGACCCAGCTTATCGTAAGGATGTTGAGAAGCGTCTAGAATTTTCAGATGTTTTGTAAATTCTTTGTTGACAAAACGATTCTAATAACCTAAAAGCTATTTAACCGAAAAATACATAAAGTAAACAAACTACTTTTGGCCCTTTGCGAAGGATAACCTTTGGAAAATGTTTCTTAAACGTAACTAATCGGGAAACCAAAACCAAAAAACTAACAACTAACATAGAAAGAAATAAATTACTATGGCTAATGGCGATACTACTGTCTCTCGTTTGGGGCAAGTTAACATTACTTCGGATGTTTACAGCCTTTTCTTGAAGAAGTTTGCGGGTGAGGTTCTCACTAGTTTCACGACTGAGAACATCATGATGCCGTTGCATACGGTTCGCACAATTTCCAATGGTAAAAGTGCTCAATTTCCGGTCACTGGAACTGCCTCTGCGAAATATCACACCCCAGGTCAAAACATCCTTGATTCGGGTAACTCCTACCTGTCCCAGATCCGCGCTGGCGAACGTGTTATCACGATTGATAACCTGCTGCTCTCCTCAACCTTTATTGCTCGTATTGACGAAGCGATGAACCACTACGATGTGCGTTCCATCTATTCGACTGAGCTTGGTCGGGCGTTGGCTCAGAAGTTCGACAAAACGGTTCTTCAGGTCTTGTCCACTACTGCTTCTGTTGCTGAAGCGTTCACTGGTAGTGGAGCCGGAACGACTCTGAACAAAGGCACGGCTGTGCGGACGGGTGCTAACCTTTCCGCTGCGGTTTACGAAGCTGCTCAGACTCTCGACGAAAAGAACATCCCCTCGGATGGTCGTTTCGTTGTGGTCAAGCCTGCTGAGTATTATGCTTTGGTTCAGGAACTTTCGGCCCCTTCTAAGCCCTCTCCTGTTGGTTCGTATGTGAATGGTGACGTTGCTGTGATTGCGGGTATCCGCATCTTCAAGAGCAACAACCTTCCTACGACTAACGTGAACGCTGGACTTATCGAAACCGGAGCCAACACCAACTACAACGGTAACTTCACTAACACTGTCGCACTTGTCGCCCACAAAGCGGCAGTCGGCACGGTGAAGCTCCTTGATTTGGCTATTGAATCTGAGTATCAGATCACTCACCAAGGAACTCTGATGGTTGCGAAATACGCTATGGGTCACGGAGCACTCCGTCCTGAGTGTGTTGTTCGCATCACTGCTGCCTAACATTTGGCGGGGTGTCTCTAGCTTAATACGGTTTTTGCTCATTTTACCGTAAAGCTAAGGGACACCCCTCCCAAAAAATTTGTTTGAAAATGAGTCTTAATTAGGTCTTAATACTTCCATGTCACTTTCCCTTACTTCCAGACTTGAAGCAGTTAACTCAATGCTTATGTCTATTGGGGAGGCTCCTATTAACCAGTTGGACGGACTTACGGTGGATGCCTCTATTGCCGAAGCTACTCTTGATGAGGTTAGCCGTGCGGTTCAATCTATTGGATGGCACTTCAACACAGAAAAAAATTTCCCCCTTTCTCGGTCTATTGATAACAAAATCCCACTTACTTCTGATATTGTTCGTGTCGATCTATCTGCTTACGAATACATCAACATTGATGCGGTGCAACGCAACGGTTTTCTGTATGATCGAAAGAACCATACTTACACTTTTGACACTGATCTTAAAGCAGAGGTTGTCAGGTTGCTTGATTGGGATGACCTCCCTCAACCAGCCCGAAGTTACATCATGGTCAAAGCTACTCGTATGTTCCAAACACGGGTTGTTGGTAGCGATACCCTTGCTGGGCAACTAGCGGCTGATGAGCTTTCGTCTCTTGTGGTTTTCAAAGAGTTTGATGCTGACACAGCCGATCACACGGTTTTTGATAATTACAGTGTTGCTGAAGTTCTTGACCGCTAACTAAATATGTCCCTTCTCAACGTAAATGTTCCAAATCTTCTAAACGGTGTCAGCCAACAAGCAGACTCTTTGAGGTTTGCTACTCAAGGTGGAGAGCAGATTAACGGAATGAGTTCGATTGTCAGTGGTTTGACTAAACGTAATGGGGCTGAATTTGTGTGCCAACTTTCTAGAAACAGTTTACGAAATCGAAACCCCTACGTTCACTTTATTAACAGAGACGAAAACGAAAAATACGTAGTTTTGTTCTACGGTGGACTTGAAAAACCTGTAACTTATATCCAAGACTACGGTTTTATTCGTATTTTTGATTTACAAACAGGAAACGAGAAAAAAGTATACGGGCGTTTTGAGGATGGATCACTTATTGCATCCAATACCCCAATATTGACTTACGGAACAAGTGCTGGAGCACCAGAACCCATTACTGGTGGAGATCAAGAAACAATAGGTTATTACGATGAGTCCTCATTTTACATCGGTGAAAACCCTAAAAAAAACCTTAAAGCATTTACTGTAGCTGACAGCACGTTTGTTTTAAATACCAGCAAAACTGTTAGAACAACCCCCGCAACCCGCCCAGCAACGCTTACTAACAAAACTGTCAATAGGTCTGGAACAACAGCAACCGTAAATTTAGGGGCTGGAGTTTCTAACTCTGTTGTAGAAATAGGTGAAGTAATTCAGGTTCTAGGGACTACAACCCTTGCTGGTAGTGTAACCGTTACTGGAAAACCTAATGGAACGAGCTTTACGTTTGATACTGTAGATGCTGGGCCAGTTACTTACACTAATAGTATTTCTTTTGAAAAAGGGGAACGTCTTGTTCCCTTTGATATGCCTCACACTTTGATTAGACAAGCTGACGGGTCTTTTCTTCTGGAGAGAAATTACTGGAACGCTAGAGGAGTTGGAACTAGATCGTCTAACCCAAACCCTTCATTTGTGGGTAAGACTCTTAACGACATATTCATGTATCGTTCCCGTTTGGGTTTCCTTTCAGATGAAAATGTTATTTTGTCGGAAAACTCCCAATTTTACAATTTTTACAGGACAGAGTTAAGCACTTTGCTGGACTCTGATCCTATTGATGTCTCTACCAGCCACAGTAAAATAACTATTCTTCATAATGCGGTTCCGTTCTCAGAACGTCTTGTTTTGTTCTCAGATGAAGCCCAGTTTTACATGACCGCTGTTGATATTCTCACACCTAAAACAGCTTCTATTCAACAAACCACTGAATTTTCAGTTGATAAAAACGCTAAACCTATTGTTGTTGGTAAAAACATCTTTTTTCCATTTAACAGGGGAAACTTTTCAGGGGTTATGGAATACTTCATTACCCAAGATACTTTAGAGTTTAACGGTATAGATGTTACGTCTCCGATCCCAGCTTACATTAAAAATAAAATTACTAAAATTGTTTCGTCTAACAACGAACAAATAGTTGCTTTGATTACAGAAGATTCTGAAAACACAATTTACGTTTACAAATATTTTACTACAGATGATCAGAAACTTCAAGCATCTTGGTCTAAATGGGAATTAGGATCTGTTAATGATAAAATTTTGGGAATGGAATTTATAGATAATTATCTTTATTTAGTTGTCGATAAAACAAGTAATGAGGCGTTAGACATTAATCAAAACCAAGATATAGTTTTTCAAGAACAATCTACAAATTTACTAAAAATCAATGTTCAAGATTTTTATTCAGATTCTAGTTCTGATTTTTTCGTTAAATTAGATAAAAAAATAGATGAATCTCAGTTGCTAAACGCTTCTTACAATTCCTCTACAGACATCACAACCTTTACGCTTCCTTACTTGGAAGGAGGAACTTCTTTAGTAGTTGCTGAACGTGCTGAAACAGACAGAATCAGTTACGTATTTGATGCGTCACCACAAAACGATTCAGTTATTATTCCCTCTGGATGGGACGATTTTGGGGGAGATTACACCCTTTTATCAAGGGGAACAGCTACCGTTCTTGAATCAGTGTTTTTTACGAGCAATCCTTTATCCCTAACTGGAAAAGGTTCTAAAAATCTGTATTCTAGTGGGACTAGTTTTGCTTCCGCAAAAGAAAATGGAATTGTTTGCTACATAGCTTCTTTTACCGGAAGGGAATCAACTAACCCAATTCCAGAAACAACTGTTCATTGGGTAGTAAGTCAATATAAAGACAGTGATTTAATTCAATTTTACATTTCCAAACCGTATCCTGATTTTTCAGCTAGTTTATGGAACGATACTGATGACCCACTATTTAGCTCATCTTCTACCTCTCTACCTCAAAGCCTTCCAACATATCCTTGGGAAGTTACTGAGTGGTATTCCAATATTATCAATAACTCTATACTAGATTACCCGTTTCTTAATTTAGTTAGTGGAGATGCTTATTTGACTGATCCAGTTAATAAAAAACTACACCCCCGTAGGAACCCTCAAACTACCGTTTCTCTCCCAGATACTACAGTTGGTAAACTGTTTCCTGTTGAATCGGTGTCTTCAATAGCGATAAACAACCCGTATTGGAATAAAGATTTCGACTACACACAAATTCAAGTAAAAGGAAACCAGCTAAACAAACCACTTTGGTTTGGTGTCCCTTACGAATTTAAATATCAGTTTTCTAATCCATTCCTTCGTTTAGGGGGAGGAGGAGGTCAGAAAACAGCCGTTTCGGACGGGCGTTTTCAAGTTAAAAACGGAAACCTGACTTTTAATGATACAGTAGCTTTCGATGTCGAAGTTACTGCTCCATTCCGTAACAAAAATGTTTACAAGTTCTCCAATTACACCCTTGGTCGTGGGGATTCAATTATTGATACCCTACCCATCAAAAGCGGAACCTTTCGTTTCCCCGTGTTAAGTCGGAACGACAAGGAACTAAAAGTTGAAATCGTAAACTCTACTCCATTCCCCTCATCCTTTATTTCAATAGATTGGGAAGCATTTTATTCTTCACGAGCCAGACGAGTTTAATGAAACTGAGCTACAATACCTGTAAAATCCGTAAAGCCACCCTTGAAGACACCGATTACCTCGGCCCTAAGCTCCGTCCTGAAGACCTCCTTGAAATTGAGAGTTTTCGTCCTAACAGTGACCCAGCAGAAGCCCTAGTAGCGGGTGTTGAGGCTTGCGGGGAACAGTGTTGGACAGTTACGTGTCTAAAAAACAAGCCTATCCTCATGTTCGGGGTAGCTCCGGTTATCCCAGAACAGTTTGGAAGTATCTGGCTCCTTGGAACCCCACGAATCAAAGAAATCCAATGGGAGTTTCTGCGTAATTGTCGAACAATCCTTGATGAACTCCACAAAGGCTTCCCAATTCTCGGTAATTACGTATCCCTAAACAACCGTGTTCACGTTAAATGGTTGAAATTTATGGAATTTAAGTTTATCAATAGGCTGGACAACTTTGGAAGTTTAGGGTTGTCTTTTTACGAATTTATCCATATTAAAAACTAACTAAGTATGTGTGAACCTACAACTATTGCTATTACGTCCGCAGTTTTGACTGTAGCCGCTACAGCCGCTAGTTCGTATATGCAGTATCAGGCTCAAAACCAAGCTGCCTCTGCTGCCCAACAACAGGCTAACTACATGACTCAGTTGGAAATCCAGCGTATGAACGCTGAAACTCTCCAAATGCAGGTGGTTTACAACCAACAGGAAGAAGCTCAACTTCTTGCTATGCGTAATTTGTCGGAGGATTCTATGAGAGCTTTGACGCTTTCTGATAAGCAGTTTGAAAGACAGCTAGACGCTATGGATGTCGAATACAACAAAGTTGCTCGCCAAACCAAGGAAGGAGCCGCTTCAGCCCTTGTTCGTGCGTCTGAATCAGGTGTAGGTGGCCTTTCCGTTGGGGCTTTGTTGGCTGATTACACTACCCAAGAATATGATGCTCGTCTCACACTGGATAAACAATCCGGTTATCTTCTTGAGGACTTCACTTTCCGTAACCAAGACATTAAGACCACTCTTGACCGTGCTAAAGAGAGCTACACAATCCAGAGCCGTAACGATATGGGAGCACTTGCGCGGGGTCTTTACTCTACTGAGCTACAATCTTCTTTTAACCTCGCTCAAATCAACGATCCTTCCCGTATGCCTACTGGTGGAAGTCTTCTTGCTGCGGGACTACAAACAGCTGGTGGGGTTTCTGAAGGGCTTAACACACTTACTTACGCTGGTGTATTTAAACCCAGTAGTCCTAGAGTTCCAACCGGAACCCTTGCATAACAAATTATGGCTATTCAAAATCAAATCACACCACGTAAGGAAGTAGGTCGGGCTGTAGATTATCTATCACCATCCACCCAAATTCAAGTTGGTGGAGGGCCGCAATCCTTTTCTGTTAGTGCTTCTAAGTCTGTAACCATGCCTACCCCGTATGTAGGAAGGGCTGCTAAAAATACAGAACTTATTGAGCTTGCTGAATCCCTTGGGATGTTCAACAAACAGATCAATGCACTTTCCTATGTAGTAACTAACAAGGCTGAAGAACAAGCCGAACAACAGGGTAAAGAAGATGCCGTAGCTAACACTGAATTGGCTCGTGAAATATTCAAACGAAACATGGATCAAGCCACAAAAGATGGTCTTTTTCCTAAAAATGCTCACCCCGCATACCGACTTGCTTACACTGAGACAGCAGCTAAAGCTATTGTAGCCGAAGATTTACCAGCATACTTGGAAGAAAATTTAAACTACTTGGCTAGTGCTGCCAACATGGAACCTGTCGGCCCTACAGTTAGAAATGCTGTAAATAAACGTATGGCTGAGATGTTCACTGACCCTTCCGCACGTAGGGCTGCTATGGAGTCTGCTATACCTTACGGTATTAGGTTTGAGGAGCAAATGCGTAACAAACGAGAAACTAATTTTATTCAAAAAAGCCAAGAAGTATATTCCCAAAACGTAATGGGACTAACTGCTAATTTGGCGTTGAACAATGATGAGGACGATCAAACACAGCAAATGGTAAGTCTCGATCAACTAACTCAGTTGCAACGCAATTACGATCAACGTATGGCACATCCCGATTTCCAGAAAACAGGGTCTAGGGATTTTGCTAATGAAGTATCTGCTGGTGTTATTTCTCAAGTTAGAGACGGGAAAGTAAACCCCACAGATGGTATTGATACTATTAACAAAATTAGAGATTCCATCAAAAGCGGAACTGGGCCGATTGCTGGTATAAGCGAAGTTGCCGATGTGTTTAACAACGCTCAAGCTACTTTGATGGGTTTGGCTTCAAGTCAATCTTCTGCCTTGTTAAGTCTGGAAAAAGCTAAACAAGAAGACCTTTCTACACAGGTAAGAGACTACGTTCAAACATCTTTACAGGAAGGTAATGTATTAGACGTAGCTACAGACTCAAAATTTTTTACAACTGTTTCTCAAATGTATGATGCTCTAGGTATGCCTTTTAATCGTGATGAAGCTCGTGCTTTGCGAACAGAAGCTATGGACGAATTAGCTAACTACAACAAACAAGAGCTTGAGTTAGGGGAAGAAATGAACAGGTTAATCGTTACTGACCCAAAACAAGCCCTGGCTTATATTAATGCCATGCCTTCACTTCCAAAAGCCACTAGAGACAGCTACAAAGAACAAGCTACTCAACGCATCAATGTTGTTGGTGATTTAGATAAAATTGGTGGATTTAACTCTAAAAAAGGGGATTTGGATAAACTGGCTAAAGATTTGATGGGTATTCCTGATGGTATGAGTATTACTCTACTTTCGTCGGAAGACATGAAAAGTCTAATGGAAGACGATAATGAAGTATCTCCCGAAACTCTTATTCAAGTTCAAGAACTCATGGCTTATGGGGAAAACGAGTTTCGTCAGTTGGCTACCGATAAACTATTAGACGAACTACGGATCGACCCAACGCTAAAAGACCCTGAACGTGAAAATGAATACACCACCACCGTTACTAAAGTTATTAATGACGCTAAAGTAGAGACTTCTAAGCGTATGAACGAGAGAAAAAACGCTATTAAAACTAAAGTTGAGCAAGAAGAAAAAGCCAAGACTGATCAATTTGGGAAAGGTGGGAGAGTTGTTAGTAAGGCTGATCAAATTTTTAAGTCTTTCAATGAAGGTCAAATCAATTCTGCTGATTTTCAGCTTGGAGTTCACAATTTAAAACAGGACGTTAAAACCCTAGCTAGGGATGTTATAGCTGCACCGGAAAACGAAAAAGGCCCGTTGACTGAAGCGTTTTTCAATCTACTGACAAAAACAGGTATTGGAATTGATGCCGTTCTGACTGGTGAAAAGATGGGTGTTAAAATCCCAACAGAACGCATTGATTGGTTTCGTCAACCCCTGTATGAAAGCAGGGAAGAATTTGAAGACATAAGACAGGAACAGAAAAATTCCATTATGCAGGGAGGTAGCGGAGGTAGTCTTGTGGACTTTGTTATCCGTGAGGAAGCTGGGCCAGACGGAAAATCGTTTTATTCAACCCCCACACCTGACCACAAACAAAATAGTATTGGTTACGGAACCGAAGCTAGGGGGCCAAATGACCGAGTAACCCCAGTGGAAGCCAGACGTAGGCTTGAAGAAGCTTTAGGAATAAGAGCAATAGCGATTGATTCAGCCCTAGACAAAGTTGGACTTATTTTAAGTGAAAACGAACGTAACGCTTTGATTTCTTTCCACTTTAACACTGGTAAGGGTGAGCAAGTTATCCTTAACTCTGGTGGGGACAAAGCACTTATCAGAAGCGCACTATCACCAATTAACTCTAGCGGAACAAATAAAGGTCAATATGTCCACGTAACACGAACTCCCGATGGAAGACTCCTTTCAGTTCCTAAAGTCCTGTCGGGTTTGGTTGATCGTCGTCAAAGAGAACTTGACTTGTTTGACGGTAAATCCTATCAAGCACCCGCAACTAAAACAAAATACATTCAATTACTTGAGCAGCTAGGAATCGAACCTAATTCAGAAAAAGAAAAACTCTTTGTTAAAACTCAAGTAAAATTGATTGATAAACTTAACTTTAAGCCTTAATGAATCCTACTCCTACCATTCTTGATAACGCTGAAAGTCTTGATGACATCCTAAATAACGACATTGCTGCGACTACCGCTACTAAAGAGATGCTTGATGCTGCTTTGGCGGCAGAAGAAGGTAGGGAATACGTCCCACCAAATCCCCAGCCCACCCCAACCCCCACCCCAACCCCAACTCCCGAACCCACCCCTGCTGAATTCGCAACGGCAGCACAGGCTTACGAGGAAATAAACACGGATTTGGGAATTTCTGTTGGGGGTGAACAACCCGCACCTAGTGATAAATCAGCTTTGGAAGAAACTAAGGACTCGGCTATGGCTTTTGCAGCAAACGCCGCTAACACAGTTGCCCCAACTACGGCTGCTATGGCTGCTTTCCCTTATGGTATGACTGGTGGTGCTGCTATTGGTGGCCCTGCTGCTCCGGTTACAGGTATTATTGGTGGTTTAGGTGCTGCTGGTCTTGCTTATTGGGCTACTTCTGCGGCTCAAGAAGCGGCTCTTGAGACTGTTGCTCCAGAATCTTACGCTAATTTCAAACAATACCTAGAAACGGCTAAAGAAGAATACCCTGTATCGTCTTTTCTTGGAGAAACGATGGGTGGTCAACGTGGGGTGATGAAAATGAGCATTTCGGGTGTCAAAGAAGCTATGTCTTTTGGCCGTCAGTTGATGGGACGGGGATTCAGTCGGGAAGAATTACTCACAAAATCTAACCAGTATCGAATGGACAACTTCATCAATGTTGTCTTTGGTGCGGGAACTGAAATGGCTGCTGAAGCTGCCCGTCAATTCACAGAAGAAGGTAAGATTGACCTCCCACTTCTCGGCATGGCTACGGTTGTGGGGGCAACAATGAACAAACCTACCGCTTTGGGTAGTAAATTGACCAATGCTTTGCCGTTTAAGCCTGATTTCAGTAAAGGTGTTGACCCCACTATTAACAAAACGGACGAAGAACTTGCTCAAGAAGTTCTTGATAAAATGGCCGGTAAAGAGCAGCCACCACCACCTGAAGCTGAAGCCCCTCCGGTAAGGCAATCTCAAATAGATCACCCTAAAACACAGGTTGAACGTCTCCACGAGGCTTCAGATATGTCTGTTGACGGTCTTAAAACTGGTGGATTTGCTGCTAAAACAGATAAATACGGTATTTCTGAGTGGACAAAAACCGAAACTTATTCTGATGGGGAAACAGCTTCTACACGGAAATTTTCGCATCCTAACTTCCCCGACAAAGTTTTTAAGTCCAAAAACAGTCTGATTAAAGCCCTTAAAATTAGGAAAGAAGCCAAGAAAAACAACACTTGGGATGCTCCGATTGAGGCTACTCCGGTTTCTGTAGAAGTTACCCCCAGACCTCTTACCAAAGAACAAGAGAAACAGGCTGCTATTGCTGCTGGACAACTGAGCGATTTTGCTAAACACTTGGCAAACAACATTGCAAACCCACTAGAGGCTACTGTTCCCCCCAGAACCCTTAATGGGGAGGTTCTGAACTCGGTAATCACACGCGAACCTGAAGAAGCCATTATCGCTTTGGCTCAAACCCTTAAAACGGAGCTTCACAAAGCCAAAGGCAACCCGCTTACCCTTCAACAACGGTTGGCTGATGCTAAAGAGTGGCTGGAAAGTAACGGATTTGGTGATCGGGTTAACATGATGCAGAAAAACGTCAAAGCCCAAGAAGAACTGCAATATCAAATCCTTGCTGCCCGTGCTGTTACCGAAAGAGCTACACAATATCTCCAACAAACCCTTAACAAGTGGAGAGTAACCAAAGACCCTCGTGACTTGGCTGAAGCTGTTGTAGCTATGCAGGACGTTAAGAAAGTTCTCATGCCCTTGGAAGCAGCTAGAACTAACTGGGGAAGAATGGGACACGCTTTTAGAACTATGGGGCCAGAAGTCCGTAGCCTATCTACAGTTGATTTCATGCTCAAAAGCTCTGGTATTGAGGTTGGAACGCTTGATGAACAGACTGCAACAAACCTTGCTGAAAACATGGCAAGAGCTTTGGACTCAGGGGATTATGGAAACATCAAGAGAGCTTTGAATTACTCACTAGAAGAAAAGATTCTTGGAGCAATTAACGAAACGATGTCGGGTTCTGTTATGAGTTCCACTTTTACAACTGCCGTAACTGCTGTTGGTGGTCTTGGTGAAGCACTTGTTTTTGCCCCAGTTAACGGAACTGTGGGAGGTTTGGTAAGACTTGCTGCTACTATGGCAGAAAAAGGTAAAAGCGAGGAAACAAAACGAGCCGCTATTGAGCTAAAAAACATCTTAAAATATCATTTTATGGTGTTTGAACGCTTTAAAACAAACCTAAGAGTCGGCTGGGAAGCGTTTAAGAATGCTGAACCTCAGTTTGGAGCAAAAACATCACAGCTAATGGATGTCAAAATGGGGGCAACTCCGGCACAACGAGGGCAACGTGTTTCAGACGAAACAAAAGGTTTTAGTGCTGCGGCTGCTAGATTGTTTTACAAAGGTTTTGAAAAAAGTGGCAATATTGGTTTTGTTAATCGGGCAACAAGTCGGATAACTTCCGAAAGTTTGGGTATTGATCCAAACAAGCATCCTATGGCTGCTGTGCTTATGGATATTTATGCTGAGATTATCAGTTTTGTCCACAGACCAATGTTGATGGCAGATGAGATGATTAAAAGCAGCAACGCTTATGCTCACGCAAAAATCAAAGCCCTTACTGAAGGTGAGATGAAAGGATTGAAGGGGCCAGAGCTTAAAAAGTATGTGCAAGAAACGATGGATACCCTGTTTGACATGAACAATAAGCTCTATACGAAACAGCGTGTCATTGATGAAGTTAAAGCGGAACTTCTTAAAGAAGGTTTGAAAACAGATGACCCTGCTTTTTATGCTGAAATGGTTAAGCGTAGTGAAGCTCGTTATAGTTCCGATTTAGGGGCGATGGCTGAAAACGCAGATAAATGGGCAAGAGAAATCACTTATCAAGCTGATCTTGGTAATTTGACTACTGGTAAACCGACATTTGCTAAACGATTTGCCACGTTTATGAACGAATCCCCTGCTTTTAAGTTCGCTACCGGAACTATTTTCGTAACTAGCCCACTGAACATTGTAAAAATGATCGGAAAATACACCCCGACAGCTTTTATTTCTCAAACAGTCCAAGCACATAAGTTACCTAGTGGTAAAACTCTTGGAGAAGCGTTTCCAGCATTGAGAAATGTTCAAAAAGAATTTTACGAAGCTATGCAATCTGACGATGAGTTTAGAAAAAATCAAGCTGTTGGTCGTCAAATTACAGGGCTTTTTATGTCTATTCTTGGGTATCACTTTGTAATGAACGACATTATTACTCCGAGTCTTCCGCCCACTAAAGAAAACCGGAAACTACAAGCATCTAAAGAAGTTCCTTATGCTTTTAAGATCAAAAAAGAATCAAATATAGGAAAAGCTATTACAGAAAGTATTAAGTTTTCTGGGTTAAAAACAGATTTTGAAGACGTAGATAACTACTATTTTGAGTTTAAACGTATCCACGAGCCTACTTCTTCAATCATCATGGCTATGTCCGATTTGGGACAATACCTAAAAAGCCCTGAATACGACGAAGCTACTTTTCAAGATGGAGTAGCCTTAACTGCTGCTTCTATTTCAAGCATGATGATGGAAAAGACTTACTTTAATAACTTCAAACAGATGTTTGATCTAATGCAAGCTATGTCAGATGACAGGAAAGATTGGGGTCAAAAAGTTGCCAATTATTTAGGACGCAGAACATCCTCAATGATTATGCCTGTCATGGAAGCTCGTGACCCTGTTCAGCTTGAGTTGCATAGTTGGACTCAACAAGTAGCTAGACGCTTTGACCCTAACCTCCGAGATGTTGTTTTTGGGGAAAATTACTACCTACCTAAAGCCTATAACATTTTGGGTGAAAACATTGACGCATACATAACAGGAGTTGCTCCTATTGATTTTGTCCAACCGTTCTACGTTAGCGCAAAAAAGAATGATGAACTAATTGATGAGCTTCTTTTGATAAATGAAAATTGGTCATCACCTGAAGCTGTTCCGTTTACTAAAACAAACGAACAAGGCCGTCCTGTTGTGTTTAACATGAAAAAGGTTCCTTTTAAGCCTCTCCCTATTAACTTAGTTCAAGAGCCTAATCCTGATGACACCACTTTTTACCCTGAAAAAGCCCTTAAATACCTTCAATCTCAAGAAAACCCTACCGAAAGAAGTAATGGACTGCTTCAAGCCTACGTAAAACTTGGTGTAACAAAACTTCCTGAAATTAATCAAACAGCTTATGACCGCTGGAACCAAAACATCGGTCAAATCCGGTTGAAAAAATACAGATATAAAACTCTCCGAGAAGCCTTGGAACACGAAATCAATACCCCTGCTTATCAAAGACTTTCTGCAATAACTTTCACTGGTGAGTTGAACCCACGAGCAGCACATTTAACACAGTTTATTTCAGATTATCGGCAATCCGCTTTGGCTCTTACAATGATGGAATATCCTGAAGTTGAAGAAGCCAAAAAAAGTAAAAAAATTGTTGATCGTCTTCTTAAAAAAGGAGCCACTAGAGAGCAAATTTCTGAAACTCAGAAACAAATTACTGAATTACTTTCGTTTCCAAACCAACCAGACTAAAAATAATTGACATCACGTAACCAATAATTAGGTTTAATTTTATGGCTTTTGCTTACACAGACTACACAGCTAATGGAACTGCTACCACTTTTGGTATCACGTTCCCTCGTATCAATGACAACCATGTAAAGGTGTATCAATCCACCAACTCCGTGTTTAGCTTGGTGTCTGGAACGGCTTATACCATTCAGAATAACAATGTGGTGTTTAATGCGGCCCCAGCCAACGCCAACACAATCCGAGTAAAGCGTGAAACCCCAAATAACGCCCGATTGGTGGATTTCCAAAACGGTTCTCGACTTGGGGAAAGTGATTTGGACACAGATAGCCTTCAAGCGTTTTACCTTTTGCAAGAGGAGCACGATGACCTTGAGCTTTACGGTATTTACAACACCATGTCAGTCATGGGTCAGTGTTCCCGCATGACGGATGGCACGGTCACTATCACCACTCAAGGAACTTACGTCCTGTTCCCAACGGCTGTAGCTGCTACCCTTGACGCATCAACGGCGAATGGCATTGAACTCGACACTTCAACCAACGGCTTTGTGCTTAAAAATGTCTCCGGTATCGGGCGGTTCTTCCGAGTGTATGGAAGCGTTGATGCTACGTCTGCAAACAACCAAACTTTAGGTGTTAAACTTAATCATGTGGGTGGTGGAGGAGTATTAAACGCTTCTGAGTGTCGTGCATTTACTGGCTCTGGGAACCAAGAAGCTAAACTTGTTACGTCGTGGATTATTTATATGCCCAATAACACAAGTGTTGGCTTGATGTTGGCTAACCACAGCGGAACTCAAAATGTTACTGTAAAACGTGCTAGATTGGTGGTATCGGCTGTATGAATGAGGATGTAGAACGTCTAGTCAGGCTTGAAACAAAGCTGGATGTGGTTTTGGAAAATCAAAACTACTTTCGTTCTTCGTTTGAAAAGCATGACGAACGGATTAAAAACCTTGAAAACAGTCGTTCTCATACTCTCGGCTATGCTGCTGCCATAGGTGCGGCTCTTGGTCTTTTTCTTGATAACATAAAACACCTTTTTATCCGATGAACAAAGAAGCTGTCCTTGAAAAACTTTCCGTTCAGTTGGCTGAAGAACTGCTTAATCGCATTTCTAGCGGGGAAGCTGCCCCTGCTGACCTGAACGTAGCCCGTCAACTACTCAAAGATAACAACATTACGGTAGTCCCTGAAGCCCAACACCCTGCTCAAAAGTTGGCCTTGGTGCTTCCGTTTGAAGAAAAACAACAAGCTCATGGCTAAACGAGATTACGCTAAAGAATATCGGGAATACCACGCTAAACCTTCCCAAATCAAAAACCGTTCCAAACGAAACGGAGCTAGACGTTTGATGATTAAGAAACACGGTAAAGCTAAACTCAAAGGAAAGGATGTTGACCACAAAAAACCCTTGAAAAACGGGGGTTCAAATAGTATGAAGAATCTTCGCATCCGTTCTGTGGCTAAAAACAGAGGGGATAAATCCTTTTAACTACCTAAAAGAGCAACCAAAATGAAAAAAATTTTATTGGAATCGGAAATTCCTGATTCTTTGATGTCATTAGATCTTAATTGTGAATATCTTGTGGAAAACCAGCAAGTTTCTTACTTTGCTGTCAAAACAAACGGAGATTTGTTGGTTACAAACGTAGGTCAAAACGATTTCCGTAATTTTAAAATTGATGATGACCTGAACGGAAAAGAACTTGTAGTGTTCCGTGCGGGTGGTGGTGGGGATATTTTGTTTATGTATCCCCTATTGGACGAGATTAAGCGTAGGTTTCCTTCTTGTTCGCTTACTGTTTGTTGTAACTCTGACTATCACTTCGTAGCCACTAACTGCAAATCTGTTGATAAAGTATTATCGTTTCCCATTAAAGTTAAAGACCTACCTGAAGAATGTGTTATTCTAAATCTTGAAGGTGCTGTTGAGAAAAACGATGCAGTTCCAGCGGTGGATTGTATGTTCTGGGCTGCTGGAATGGCTCGTCCCGACTCTGAAACCATTAAGAAATCCTTGGTCTATACCCCAAAGGAGGAAGACGTTCGTAACGCTCACCTTATTCCTGTAGCCAAAAACAAAGACCGTATCCGCATTGGTTATCAATGGTCAGCCAGTAGTCCTGTCAGAAGTTACCCTCACAAAAACTCGTGCGAACTTGTGACAAAATTAGCTCAAGACGGAGGTTTTGAAGTGTGCTTGTTGGGGGAACCAGATAGCATTGAGATCGGTTCTTCTCCCAAAAAAGGTTGGGTTTACAACATGACCAAACAGGGTCTTTCATGGGAACAATCCGTAGCTTTCCTCAAATCCTGTGACCTTGTTATCGGCCCAGACTCAAGCGGTATTCACTTTGCTGGGGCTATGGGTATCAAAGCCCTCGGCCTTTACGCTCCCTTTCAATGGGACTTGAGAACTAATTATTTTGACTCTGTGTGGTGTTTTCAGCAACGTGGGGAGTGTGCTCCGTGCAAGCATCACACCAACAACAAAAATGGCCTTTTCCCCAAAGACAAACCTTGCAGTCAATCTGGTCAGTGTGAGGTTTTGGCAACCCTAAACCCTGACCGTGTATTCAAAAAAGCCTTACAACTACTTAACAAATGAAAACTATTGAAGAACTTCGTCGAATCCGTTGGTTTACCGACTTTGCTTATATCCTTAAACTTAACAAGGACATTAAAATCCGAACATTCTGTGAATGCGGTGTGGGGCCGCTGGATATTGCGGCTGCTCCAGAAATCTACAACCAGAAACTTGCTGATAAGGTAATTTTGGTTGAACCCAACGAGGAACTAGCCAATCTTGCTGTAGCTGCCATGCCCGATGCTGACATCTGGAGGGTAGCCATTACCGATACTGAAGAAGTGGGGGGAACAGCCAACTTCCGTGTTAACGGGGGGTCAAGCTACATTGAGGGTCACTGGAGTCCGTCTCCGAGCTACGGCCCCATAACAACGGTTAAGACAAGTCCCTTCAGGGTCATAGACGATGGAACCATTGACGCTATGGTGCTGGACTGCGAGGGAATGGAATGGGCTGTGTTGAAAAATATGAAAAGCCGTCCTTATTTTCTCTCTGTAGAAGTGTGGAAGGGTCACCCCCATGAGAATGAAATCTTTAATTGGCTTACGGAAAACAAATACGAGATTCGTTTTACCACCGGCCCAGAGGGTGAAACCTTCTTCCTAGAACGAAATGTCGAAAAACCAAAAACACGCAAAAGCCGTAGCGATTGACCCAAGGTTACATGACTTTCGGAATTTCCTGTATGTGGTATGGAAACACCTAAACCTACCACAACCTACTGATATTCAGTATGATATAGCCGAGTTCATTCAAAACGCACCTAAGCGTTCCATCATTGAAGCCTTTCGTGGGGTAGGTAAAAGCTACATCACTAGTGCTCACGTATGCCATCAGTTGCTTCTGAACCCTGATAAAAAGTTCTTGGTTGTCTCTGCTTCCAAGAGCCGTGCCGATGACTTTAGCACCTTTACCCTCCGTCTTATCAACGAGCTTCCCATCCTCCAGCATCTACGTCCCACTGAAGACCAACGTAGCAGTAAGATAGGGTTTGATGTCGGCCCAGCAGGAGCCTCCCACAGCCCCTCTGTGAAGTCCGTAGGTATTACTGGCATGATTACTGGTAGCCGTGCTGACGAGATCATTGCCGATGACGTAGAGAGTGCCAACAACTCCATGACTCAGGGGATGCGGGACAGGGTAGCAGAATCGGTTAAGGAGTTTGAAGCCGTGCTTAAACCGGATGGTAAAATCCTTTTTCTAGGCACTCCCCAGTGTGAAGAATCTCTTTACAACAAGCTACAGGAACGTGGCTATGTGTGCAGAATTTGGCCCGCTCGGTATCCCGAACAAAATAAGGTGGTAAGCTACGGTGATAAATTGGCTCCCCGTATCTGTGATTTGATGGAAAAAGACCCTAATATTTCCCTCAAAACTACTGACCCTAAACGCTTTAGCGACCTTGACCTTATGGAACGTGAAGCCAGTTACGGTAAAAGCGGGTTCCAGCTTCAGTTCATGTTGGATACAAGCCTAAGCGACATGGAGAGGTATCCCCTTAAACTCTCTGACCTTTGTGTAATGAGCCTTAACCACGAGCTTTCCCCCCAGAAGATTGCTTGGGCAGGGAGTCCCGATTACGTCATTGATGACCTTCCGTGTGTCGGGATGAGTGGGGATCGTTACTACAGCCCCATGTTTGTCAGTAAGGAAGATTGGCTACCCTACGAGGGGAGCATCATGGCAATAGACCCATCAGGTCGGGGAAGGGATGAGACTTCCTACGCAGTTCTTAAATACCTTCACGGTATGCTGTTCCTCACCGAAAGTGGGGGCTTTAACAGTGGCTATACAGAAGATACCCTAAGTGCGTTAGCAACTGTCGCAAAACGACAGAAAGTAACACAAATCATTGTCGAGGAAAACTACGGTGGGGGTATGTTTACCCAACTGCTTAAACCAGTTCTAGGGAGGGTTTATCCGTGCTCTGTGGAGGAAGTTAAGCACAGTAAACAGAAGGAGTTACGGATTATCGACACCCTTGAGCCAATCCTTAACCAGCACAGGCTTATTGTGGATAAAAGGGTTATTGAACGGGACTACAGAGATAACCAACACCTTCCCCCAGAAATGGCACTTCGTTATCAACTCTTTTACCAGATGAGCCGCATCACCAAAGATCGTGGTGCGCTTGCTCAGGATGACCGTCTAGATGCCCTAGCCATTGGTGTAGCCTTCTGGACAGAGAGAATGGCACAAGATATTGACAGGGCTGTGGAGGATGCTAAAGAAGCCAAGCTAGATGAAGAACTCAGAAAATTTCAAGAAAATGTCTTCGGACACAAACCCAGAGAAAAAACATGGATCAGCCAAACCGTAAACGTAATATGAACATTCTAACCAAAATCCTAACCAGCCTATTCCCCCGTAAAGACACTGTTCCGCTATCGCCACCCTCCCAAGCAGTAAAAACGCCTCCTAGACCCCCTGTGACTCAAAAGCGCATGGCTTTTAGCGAATCATACCGACCCTCTCCTAACGTATCCCCTAAACCTATCCGACCCCGCTACATTGTTTTGCACCACACTTGCGGTAGTTACGCTGGAAGTGTTGCGTGGTGTCTTAACCCTGCCTCAAGGGTGTCCTACCATTGTATTATCGCTGAAGACGGTAGGAGAACAGTGTTGGCTACACCGGATAAAAGAACGTGGCACGCTGGGTTGGCTAACTGGAAGGGTAAGAAAGACCTCAATAGCGTTAGTGTTGGACTAGCCTTTGAAAAAGACACCTACGACAAGCCTCTTACTTTGGAACAGATGTATTCAGCTTTAGAGTATCTTAAACCGATCCTCAAAAAGTATGAGATTCCTCTTTCAGATGTTATTGACCACAGAATGATTGCTCCCAACAGGAAGAACGACCTTAACCCTGTTGAATACAACAAGTTGAAAAAGTTCCTTTTTTCCAACTACCTATGAGCTTGAAATACGAACAGTATCGGAGTCTTAAATACACTCGTGAATTTTTAAGAGACTTGTTGAATCACGACACCAGACCTAAGACTGTTAAAGAATTGAAAGAAAGATCACTGAGATGTCTTCGTCATTTTCCAGCGTTAGCTGAAGATGGACGACCTTACTTCAGTGAAGATACTTTCAAAGACCCTTACTTTAACGACAACAAAAGTCCTTTAATATCAACTACTTAGAACTTTGTTGGAAAAAGATGCTTGACAGGATTTTTTCACCCTTTTAAAATCAATCTTAACAAGGAGTTAAAGCGATGTTAAAAATTGGTTTTGGAAAAAGAATTGCTTAACAAGTTAGTTAAAGGGGTTGTTAAAAACATTGTTCCTCATTAACTTCTAACCCAACTACAACAACAACATCTTAAATTTAATTATATATGAGTGATAAATCTAATGTATCTATTAGGCTGTGTATATCTCCTTCTCTTGATTATAGTGAGGAGAATGTTAAAGACTACCTTGGAAGTATCCCTTTAGGTGATTTAGGATTGGATAAGAAAGACTCTACTTCTCTACAAGTAATTGCAAAATTGGATAAGAAATGTTTTGTTGGGGATCATCCTGTATCGTTAAAGAATACCTTTTGGTGGATAGCCTATAGCGAGGCTGGTAATCCAGTAGGCTTTAGTGGGCTAAAGATGTGTAAGAAGAAAGAGAACAAGGGGTTGGGGTATTTCAGCAGGGCTGGGGTAATCAAGAGCTACAGGGGGCATGGAACGCAAAAGAAGATGATTAAAGCACGGATCAGGAAGGCTAAGGAACTTGGGCTTACTCATTGTGTGACGTATGTTAAGGGCTTCAATCTGGCTAGTGCTAACAGCCTTATCTCATGTGGGTTTAAGCTCTACAACCCTCACTACAAATGGGGTGGTAAGACAGCTTTATATTTTGTAAAGTGTTTAGAATGTGGTAAATAGGTTAAACGACATTGTGGATAATGATGCAGGAAGTATGTATAAACGAGGTCGGTGACGTTTTATTTTTTAAGACTCTTTAAAGACTCTGATAAGACCCCCCTTAAAGGTTTTTGGGTAAAAAATCTGAGAAGGTGAATACGTATTGAGCGACAGCGAATTCCCCCCTATCGGTCATCAATTATCAGGTTGGGGGGCCCCACGCTCAAAGCCACCAGCCAGGCCACCGAATAAACGCAAACCGTTGATTTCCAACGCTTCAGAATATATATTTCCAATATTCCACCGCTTGTTTCGCCTTATTTGCACCGGAGCAGCCTTGCTTTGATGCCCAGCCAGACCGCCAAACATATCGCCACGCTTGCGAGCATCCTACCATTTTCACTATCACGCCCATACTATTGATTACCCTATATCATATCACATTCTCAAAAATTTTTTCCTTTACGCTCGTAACCTTTCTTTAACTTGTTTGTCTTCTCTCCGCTCATCTTCTTCTCTTGTTCGTTGTATGTTGTTTGATCTTATCAATTTATATGTTGTAGATCATTCTATAACGCTCACTTCGTTCGCTTCATGTTGTGGTCGTTCGCCTATCGGCTCACTATCATCGTTGGGCGCGAATTAAAAATCAATTTTCAGTTTGCCGCAGCACGTACCGGATGGGTGCAAATTGATTCTTGAATTGCAGTTGAGCAGCACGGGCGCGAAAGTTGAAAATCGTTTTTCAAATAGTTTCACCACGCCGGCCATGTGCTAATTGATTCTTAATTAGTAGTTAAGTAGCACTTGGGCGAGAATGATAAATCACTTGCAAATGTCTGGGCCGAGTGTGGACCGATAAAGCCTTCCCACTATTTGCAAATGCTTTCCCAAATCTGCGGCAAATGTGAAACCTAATTACCGCTTATTCGCCGCAAATTGATAACACGCTTACAGCCCTTGGGCTACGCTTTGATTGTTTGACCATATAAACGCAAGTGCCTGATTTTCAACAATTTATGCAATATTCAAAATGATTGGCTATGGTGACACCTTGAAAAAATAAAAACGCCTTATATCGCAAAATTAACAAGGTTATCAGATTGCAGAAAATGGCGTTTTTGCCTTTAGCAAATACCGTGCCAACCTGTAAAGATGGCCGAAAATATATTTTCTTTTATTTTCACTAATTCGCTTGCCCTTTGCACCCGCCCGATTTATTCTTTTATCTCAATCATGAGCCTCACCCAACTCCAAGCCGCCCTTGAGCTTTTCTGCTTTTTAGTGATTCCCGCTCTCATGCTGGCTTTCACTATCACCAAAAAATAAAACACACCCAACACCAACAAAAACATGAGCACCAAAAACCTCGAAACCCTGACAACCGCACCAATCCCGCACCCGACCAAGCTCGCGATCTGGCTTGCCGATGCGATCTTCTCCGAACACCGGAAAACTGACGGCACTTGCAATGTCTCCGACTCAGCACTTAACCAGATTGCCCGTTATCTTCCTGCCAACGTGGAGCCGCTTTTCTGGAAATCCCTCAACCGCAAACGCAACGCCGCCGAGATTGCCGCCGCCCAACGCAAA
>Ga0247842_10001721_pt1 | contig 35088 bp, 29 predicted proteins | sample LaCruzMarch2015__3_FD_192411 | JGI IMG/M metagenome (GOLD analysis project Ga0247842, IMG submission 192411) | Freshwater microbial communities from meromictic Lake La Cruz, Castile-La Mancha, Spain - LaCruzMarch2015_19m | ecosystem: Environmental > Aquatic > Freshwater > Lake | place: Spain...
GGCGATTTCAAGGAGTATATGGCGCACCGTTACGTCTTGCACCAAATAGGTGCAAGGATGACACTGCCATCCGTCAATAGGGGCGGGGCTATTAGCGGATTCGGCCAGTTCAACTGCCGACTATAGGTTCAATGTCTGCCTGACAATGCCCACATGGTCGCAGACGCACGGATGAGGCGCCTCCGCGACCAGAAGAAGGAGATTCGATTCCGAGATCTCCTCCAGCGTGGAGCGGAATGAAGCTATGAGACCGTGCGGAAGGTTCCGGATGAAGCCGACGGTATCGGTCATGAGTACTCTTGATCCCTGTGGCAGCTTCACAAGCCGGGTCTTCGTGTCAAGTGTGGCAAAAAGCCTGTCGTCCACGTAGGCATCGGCGGAGGCAAACGCGTTGAGGAACGTCGACTTTCCGGCGTTCGTATAACCTGTCAGCGAAACCAACGGCCACTGGCGGTGTCTTCTTATCCTCTTTCTCTGGTCGCTTATCTTCTCCAGCTTTTCCTTTAGATCCCTGATACGCCTGCGCATTGGCGCATTGCGAAGTTGGAACGGGCTTTCCCCGGGCCCTTTCATTCCAATACCACCCTTGAATCGCTGTTGCTTCGCGGAGACAGGGATGCGGGACACAAGATATTCAAGCTGGGCAAGCTCCACCTGGACCTGGGCCTCTGCCGACCTGGCGCGCCGGGCGAAGATCTGCAGAATAAGTTCGGTCCGGTCAATAACCTTGATCCCCAGCGCCAGATCAAGATTGTTGACCTGAACGGACGCAAGCTCGTTATCAAAAATGACCAGATTGGCATTTGTCCGTCTGCACGCCATCTGGATGTCAGCCACCTTCCCCTCGCCCACAAAGAAACTCGGAGTCGGCCTGTTGAGGTTCTGGACAACACTGCCGACAACCGTAGCCCCGGCCGTGTCAGCCAGCCTCTCCAACTCGCGAAGCGATTCCTCAGCCATCTGCTTGCCGAGAGACCTGGTTACGACCTGCGCAAGCACACACCGCTCCTGCTGGTCCTGATGAAGATCGTGTCGTGTGGTGGTCGTCATGATTGCTGTTTTCCCTCCAGATAGCCGATCCGGGGAAGCGTCTTCCTTCGAACGAACATTTCCCGTCTGATCTTCTTCCTGGTTCTGACCGGAATCTCCTGTTCCCAGTCGTGAAAGAGACCATACGCCCGTTCATTCTCAAAAGCCGGACATTTCTTACCATGCCATTGTTCATGCGGATACAGGAACCCCCAGCAGAACGAGCCCTGGTTCAGCGGGCATTTGCCGCACTTGCGTACCGGTTTCCTGCTCTTTCGCATGATCGAACTCCCCAGCCTTGAGCAAGGTGCAATAGCACCGTGTCCAGATCCGAACCAGTCCAATGGTATCACCGCCGAACGATGTTCGGCGGGTCCCGCGCTGTCTATCTTGTCACATTTCTGCTGTTTGCCTGCTCGATTCCACGAATGCGCACCCACGGAAAGGCCTTGAAGTCCTGATCCCTCGTTACAATTTCCTCCACGCCATGTTCCCTCATAATAACCGCAATGTGAAAGTCGTGCAGGAGATTGCCGCAAAGACGATGGGTCTCGTTCCGGGACTGTTCCAGGATGTTCTGATGTTCCCCGGTTTCCGGGAGAATGACGCAATTCTCTTCCTGAAGCGCGGGTGCGATAAACCCATAGGCTTCCTGAAGAGTCAACGGCTTTCTGAAAACACGAGGATGGGTCGCCACGCGAAGGAATTCGTAGATGATACCCCACGTCAGGCACCACTGTTCCGGCCCGTTTATAAAGGATTCCAGGCTTGTGCGGTCTGCTTCATGAGACGGCGAATCGCTGTTGACGGCATGCAGAAGGATATTCGTATCCACGAGAAACATCAGCCTTCCTCCATCTTCCGGTATAGTTCTTCGCGATTATCGACGTTGACATGGGGAACTCCCATTGACAGAGGCTTGAGACGAACAAGAGAGCGTCTGCCGCCATTTGTGGCCATTAGTGATCGCTGAAGAAAGTCCTCTGTGGCTTCGGTAATCAGAGCGGATAGTCGAATACCCTTCTCCCTCGCCGCTTTCCTGGCACGCTCATAAACAGGATCGCTTATTACCAGGGTCGTCCTCATGATCCACCTCCCATTCATAGGTTGTATGCGTATGCATCTTCCAAATATGCCACGATGCCACGCATCTGTCAATATAGCGCAATTCGGATCAGTTTCACTAGCGTCCCATAGGACGCAGGTTGCTAGACTGAAGGCTGAAGGCTGTTAGGAAATTCGCATCATTCTGCATAGTTAGACTCGAAGTCATTTGCGATAGTCCCGGGTTGTTGAATTCGTGTTTTACCCTCAGTCTTCAGTCTAAACCGCTTCAGCCTTAGCGGCCATATGGGACACCAGTGGATCAGTTTCTCATGTGGCTGTCTTGTTCCAGCAGCATCTGACGTCTGATCGCTGACAGCTGACCTCTGTCCTTATCGCACCGCCCTAATACGATAGAACCGCCCGACATCGGTGCTTGAATCAATGTAGTTGGTATCCGTTGGTGTCGGAGGAATGTTTGTGAAGACTGCGGCCCATTGCTCGGTTGTGGACATCAAGTCGCGCCGCATCTCAAGATACTGCGTGACGGCACTTCCACCTTGCCAATAGACCCACACCCCCGACTCGTCAATCGTGACATTTGTGACAGAAAGCAGCGAGAGCGGATTGGTTGGATCCGTGCCGGCGATGTATTCCTCCCAAGCCGGCATCCCATCGCCATCGTCATAAAGCGCGCCGGAATCGTTCGTGGAGAGACCGTACTGCGCCAGCCACCAGAGCGGTGTGTCGTTGGTTGCGAGATTCATTGCAAAATTGGCAAAGATTTGGCGCGCTATTGTCATGGGCGCTGTAAGCTGATCAGAATTTGTTAAGCAGTCGTTGGTATCCCCACCCCAATACCCGAAATGGTAATAGATGGCAGGCACAGCGATGACTGAAACATTGCTCCCGTGGTCCTTCCAGCCATTCGACTCTCCGCCCACGCCTCCGTTCCCTGAAGACAGTGCGCCGAACATATACTGCGTTCGCCAATTCCAGGTCAAAGTCGCGTCATTCGTCAGGGTCAGGCTCACGTTCGTGAAGCCATTCTGACTGTAGCTGTTGCCAACCACGACACCGCCGTTAGCCAAATACTGAGTGGTCCCATTTAGAACCGGCGAATTCGTCAGATAGAAAGGCTTTGTTGTTCCCCAATCCACCGTCGTTGTTCCAGGACTTGCGCCAACGTGCTCGCTGTTTACAGTGAGCGTTTTCTGGTCGATTACAAAGTTCGCCGTAACACTTCGCGCTTGAGTCATGTCCGCCCAGAGCACGTTACCGACAGCCGTGCAGCCGTTTGTCCCTCCGCTCCAGGATGCGAAATGAAAGGGTGCCAAACCGGTTGCAACGATCGTTACGTTCGCGCCGGAAGGACACCACTGGCTCTCAACACTCACTGTTCCCGGGCCACTGGCAGCCGTCGCCAGCCAGAAGTTTGTAGCCCAAGTCCACGTCAGATTCGCGTCATTCGTCAAGGCCAACGTGATGTTTGTTGTATTGACCTGGATAAAGTCATTGCCGAGCACCATGCCGCCATTTGCCACATACTGGGTATTCCCATTCTGCACGAACGAGTTCGTGAGATAACAAGATAAACTCGTTCCCCACTCTGCCGTGGTCGTTACTTGGCTCGCCCCGCCATGGGCACTACTTGTCGTCAGTGTGTGCTGGTCAACTGCAAAGTTAGCGGTAATCAGTTTTGCCTGATTCATCGTCACGGAAAGAGTCAGGTTGGTATCTAATCCGGACAAACCAGTCCCAGTCCAGTTGATCAGATTCCAGAAAGGTGACGGAACAGCATTCAGAAGGAAACTCGTTCCATTGGTATACCACCCATTTGTGGCTCCTGTTACAGCGCCTGAACCGGAGGTCAGTACCCCCAGCCAATGCGTTTCCCGCGCAGTACTGTAACAGAACATCGGCGCATTGGATGGATCACCGTCGTATGAGTATGCCATTCTCAGAGTATTGTTGGCAAAGAACCTGTTGGTCATTATGAACACTATCGAATTGCCGGCCACCCAGTTTGATTGCGCAACTATCTCATTCACTATGCCGGCCAGATTTGGCGTTCGCTGGCTCGCTCCAGGAAAATTCGTTGGCCCCCACCATTGATTCAGCTCCCAAGTGACCCTGGCGGCAGTATTTGACCGCTGAGATATATTGCGCGTGGCGGCCACAAAGGCCGCAGCGTTGTTGGTCCGCTGGCCCATGATTACGACAGCTGTATTCGAAAACGTCTCATTAGCACCCATGAATTGAATGTATGCGTTGGTTACAATTGCATTCTTTTCGAGGGCAATACCCGTGAATCTCAGGCCGGTGTACCATGGACCAGGTATCTCTTTGCGGCCCAGCGGCAATGTCTGGTCATCGAGACTCACGCCGGAACCGCCGCCAGCGGAAGTTTGAATTGCATCATCATTGCTGTGGGCAACTCTAATCTGCTCATAATGTTGGAAGGGGTCGATCAAGTCCGTTGTGAGAAAGCGGCATACTGCTCCCGTGGTAGTCGCAATTCCGTCTGATGCTGTTGCGTACCACTCAAATTCAGTGGCAGTCTTCAGAGTGCTCCACTCAAAGGATGCTTGCTGCATGTTAACCACACCACTGATGCTACCCAGCACAGTAAAAACACCGCCGGTGTTTTGCATGTCATATGGAAGCGCAAACGAACTGTTCGTTGTCGGATTCTGCTGGTTGAGGTACGGAGAGTATGTTCCAACTTTGATCGTATCATTGCTGGGAGAAAACATCATGAGCCTCAGCCATCCATTCCCGCCATTCGGAAAGTCCTGGTAGTCCGCAAGAATTGAATACACCGTATTGCTGTTGTACGTATCTTGTCTGCGAGCTTCTCCGCGGGCATCGCCGGACAGCATCATGAACCAGTTCGTATTTCCCTTCAATGTGTCGTAAATGGATTGTCCTTGCGCCGTAAAATGGCCAGCGAGGTCAAGACCCGCATGCGTAACGACAATCGCACGGCGAGACGGATTCGCCTTCAGCACACCATCAGCCCATGTATTGACAGCTGAAGCCGCGCCGTCTGCTATTGAAAGCACCAGAAAATCTAAACCGCCGACGGAGAACAATTCATAATGGTTGTCCCGGTTTGAGCCGTAGTGCCCGCCGTCGTAACTTCGCCCTTTGAAGTGATTTGTTCCGAAGTGCAAATTGAATGTGGATGTATCCGTTCCATTCCGTTCATGGGTACCAACCGCAATACCATAGGGAATACCTTCGGACAGGTGTGTCAAATTGGTATCCTCAAGCCTGTACATGGCGTTGGTTGCCACAGACCACTGGCTCGAATCGGTGACGGAATTGACGAGATCGCCCTCTTGTGCAACAAACACGATATTGCTGCGGACCCTGTTAGCGACTATCCAGTTAACCTGTTGCTGGAAAATGCCGTTTCCGCCATTTGTCGTATAGTTCTGCGTATCCGGAAGAACGGCTACTGTGAAATCTGGGCCAGGCGGCGGTATTTCCCTGCCGTAATAAGTGATGGTCATCGTGTGGGCATGCAGGTTGGATGCGGTTACGCTCAGAACAGGCGGAAGTGAGACATTTGTTGTGCCGTTAAGGGGCGCATAGGCAATGATACTGATGATGTTCGGGCCATTGGTGGCGAAATTGGCAGTAATCGTCCTTCTTGCCTGACCCATTACGAGAGGGAGAGTGAGGTTAGTATCTGCACCGGAGAGGCCGGTGCCAGTCCAGTTGATCAGATTCCAGAAAGGTGACGGAGCAGCAGTCAGAAGGAAACTCGTTCCATTTGTGTACCACCCGTTTGTGGCACCCGTGACAGTACCATTCCCATTGGTCTGAATGGAGAACCAGTAATTGGTTGCTGTCCAGAGCCAAGTGATCGAAGAATCAGTATCTAAAACAAATGCCGTGTTCGTGCCCACGCCGTTCGTGACGTTACCGGTTCCAGTCCACCCCGTGCAAACATACTGGGTACTTCCACTCAGCACTTTCGGCGAATTCGTCACAAAGCACGACCGGGCACCATAATTCAGCGTGTTGGTCCCGGGCGCAGGGACACAAGCGCCTTGCTCAGAAACCACAACCAGTTTGAACTGGTCAATGGCAAAATTCGCGGTGATGGATCTTGACTGATCCATGGTCACGGACATGGTCAAATCCGTGTCAGAACCAGTGAGACCCGTCCCCGTCCAGTTCACGAAATTGTAGTGTGGCATCGGAACGGCGGTTAGAAGGAAATCCGTCCCATTCGGATACCAGCCATTTGTGACACCAAGAATTACGCCATTGCCGATGGTTTGGACGGATAACCAATAGTTGGTCGTCGGCCAGAGCCAGGTAAGAACCGCGTTGTTGGTTTGGATCATTACAAAGTTGGTCGTCGAGCCGGCCTGTGGATCGTCTCCCGTCATTGTCCAGCCGGTACAGACATATTGCGTCGTAGCATGGTTATCAGGGCTCACGACCCAGTTGGTCAAGACAGCACCAAGCATATTTGTATAAAGTCCAGGTGCTGGTGATGCCGCGCCCACGCTTACGACCGATAACGTGAAAGTGGGACCCAACGTCGCAAAGTTCGTCGTGCTGGGCGCCCAGACAACGAAACCAGCAGAGTTGCTGGCATAACAACGGTAGTAGTACGTCATGTTGGATGCCAACCCTGCAATATTCGTTGAGAATAGGCCCACTGGACGAATTACGAACTGAGTTACGTTGGTCCATGACGTCACATTTGTTCCTCCGTCCGTCGGACCCCAGTACATGCCGACGACCGTCACTGAACTCCCAGTTGAGGACAGCATTCCGTTTAGAGTGGCGGAATTGCTCGTGACGCCCGATGCACCAGACGCGTTGTCGACAGAGAGCGAGGTTGATGATGCAGAAGCTAAATTAGTAGCGTAAGAAATTATGAATATGCCAGAACCACCGTTACCACCATTTGGATTATCGTACGCGCCGCCGCCGCCGCCTCCTCCGGTAGACGGAGATCCAGCTACGCCAGCAGTGTTACTAATTCCCCCATTTCCTCCACCTCCAAGACCCCCAGGAGCAATGAGTCCCTTCCAACAACCGCCGCCGCCACCACCAGCATAATAATTAGTTATCCCTGCAATGAAGGAAAATGCTCTACCGACACCGCCGGTAGCACCTACATAGATTAACCCTGCTGGAGCATTCATTCCGGCAGCTGCTGCACCACCTCCTCCACCTCCGGTCATTCCAGATAAACTAGAACCTTGTCCACCACCAAATCCCTGTCCAGGAGTTCCCGTTCCTCCATAGATAGCATTCGTAAGCCCCTTGTCTGTTTCTGCTCCACCTCCACCAGATCCACCATGTTGTCCTGGATTTGCATAACCATTAGTTCTTGATCCGCCACCACCGCCACCCACAGCAGTATATGTTGAAAACGTGGAATCAGATCCGTTAGCTCCACAATTAGGAGGGCTGCCAGAAGTATCGCCGGCTCCTCCTGCTCCAATAGTAACAGTATAGGTTCCAGCAGTTACGGTTACGGAATTGGTACAAATCAACCCGCCCCCGCCGCCACCACCACCCTCTGTATGCCCACCGCCTCCACCTCCTGCAACTAACAGAAGAGAGACTTGATTCGTTAAGTCAACTGGGACAGTAAATGTGGCATTGGCATTAGTAAAAGTATGAATTCTAAACACGCCACTTGAATTTGTAGCAATTCCACCTGTTGGAAGATCGGATGCAGTATCTTGTGCTGCCGATGCCGCACCCATCAACGACAGCATAGCCAGAACCACCACACCGTTGATATCCGCCACAATCAGCCACAATCCGCCAACGCTGACCGCAGATCGTGCCCACTGCCGCCATTTCCAATGAAGATCGGCCATGAATCGAGGAAAGAGGCATGGTGAATGATTCACAACTCAGTCTCTCCTGTTTCGTTGCAATGAAGCGGCATCTTCAGAAGATCGTTCCTGAGAGATACCCATTGCGTATTCTGGACCGAACCGACCGCTTAAGCCGAAATTGAATCGGGTACCAAGTCCGGGATCGATCAACCGCCTAATCAGGAACTTGACCGGCGACTTCTTGGCAGGAGCCCAGAATCGGTGGCCGGTTTGACCCGAATACGCATCCACCACGATGTGGAGTTTAACATCAAACAGTGTGCTCCATTTCTAAAACGTGCAACTCCCACTCGAAGCCACTCTTGACCAGCTTTTCCCCAATTTGTTTTACGCAATTCAGAACCGTCTTCTTGTGTGCCGAATCCATCTTCTCCTCGAAGACGGTCACTTTCCCAGTCAGTGGCTGACGACACTGCAAGCTGATATACGCATTACCCTTTTGTGAACTCGAAATGATCACCACCGTTCCCTCTTTTGGGGCCTTCTTCATGAACTGATCGAGACTCTTCACCACGTACCACTTGTTCATCTTGCACATCTCCTCTAGTCGGTCGTCTCAGAGAGGTCTTTTTGTTGGCTGGATTTCGTTGGGCAATTCTTCGGGTACCGTATGCGCCTTGGTTAGGTTTTCGAGCGTCTCTTTTATTTCCAGCACTTGTTCGAGTTGCGAAAACGCTTTCGAGAGGCTTCCTAGCAAAGTATCCATTTGTGCGAGGAGGCGCTTCAATGCAATGACTGAACCCTTCTTACGAAACCGTCTCAAAAAAGCATTGAAGACGTGCAGTTTCAGCTTGAGTTGATCACCAGAAAGGCCGTACCGATGGAGTATGTCTGCATACCGATCATGCTCGTTGCCAATGGTCTCCATCGTTTCGCGCAAACTTTTCCGGGCTTCATCCCAAGCCTTGCCGACAAGAGAACGAAACGTCGGGTCTCTGCGAGAAAAGTCGATTCGAACGTAACGCCCTTCGTCGCGAACAAGCATGTCGATTATCTCTTCACAGTCGCCCAAGAATTTGTTCAGATGTTCGCCTTCAGAAATCTTCTCATTCATTGCGTTTCCTCCCGTTAATCTCCTCCTCGATTGAAAGGATCGACTCAATGGCCTCGTGGAGGGCAGAGCTTAGCTCATCCAGTGATGCTCTCGCCTTCGGGGGAATCTCTCCTGGTCCCCAGTAATTTGGCAAATTCTTTATCAACTCGCTGGTACGCGGGAATCGGGCATCTCTGTTCGGTTTGTGCTCAAGAGTCATCTCGTTTGTGCCTTTCGTGCGTCGAAAAATAAAAAGGGCGCTAACCTCCCCTGCATTTCGCATGTTTCATCTGAGGGCCGCCAAGCCCTTGCACGAAAACACGGAAACCGGAAAGGCGCGCCCACGGGGCGCGTCCCTTCGCAGTTTCGTTTTCGTGCATCAAACTTGGCGGTTTCAGATGAAACGATTACCGCTACGACGCAAAACTTTATTATGTGTTCAAATCTGAATCTATAGTTTCATCCCCCGTCGATAAAATGTCGGTCACACTCACGATGCAAGATGCTAACAGTCCGAAAGGCGAGTTAGAAGCACTTTGTTTGTAGTACCGGCTGAGAGCGTTGCCCCCTTGGCTCCGCAATCAGCGCAGGTTGAAGAGACTTACGCAGCGCGAGCTGGCCAAACGGCTAGATTGCGAGCCGTCGTTCATGTGGCGTATCCGGCTTCGTCCCAAGGCGCTGCGCGCTTGGAACTACGCCGGACACGTCGAGAAAGGCGAGCGCCGGCTGGATGTGCTGGAGTTCTATTGGGTGTGCCACGCTCTTGACGTCGATCCGGCATCTACGTATTCAGAACTGTGCGCTTCATTCCGCGCATGCGAGCCCCGCAGTATGCGCTGCGCCCTGAAGTGAAGCGAGGCGCATGGTTCAGGGCTGCGCTTTCCTACGGGGTGAATACCGGGAGAACCGATCAACCCGGCTTGTGGCAGCGGAAAGATGAAACAAAGGAGATAGTCGCCATGGCTGAACATGTCATGGCTGATTCATCCCCCGTTGCAATAACCACATAACTCAGCCATGCGACTATGTGGCAATATAGGGCGGAAAGCGTGACAGGCGGAAAGCGTGGCTTGCAAAACATGAAGGGAACAGATATGGTCTTCGCATGGTCAAGCGACAGAACATCAAAACATTCGTGAGACAAGTGGCGGCCCGGTTTCATCCGCAGCGGGTGATTCTGTTCGGTTCATACGCCTACGGCAAGCCCACGGTCGATTCCGACGTGGACCTGCTGGTCGTGATGCCGCACGAGGGCCATCCGGCCGTGCAGGCGGCCGAGATCAGGCAACGTATCCACGCAGGCTTCCCTCTGGATCTTATCGTCAGAAGTCCCGAGACCATTCGTCAACGTCTCGCGATGGGCGACTATTTTATCGAAGACATCCTCAGCCAAGGCAAGACACTCTATGAAGCCGACTACGCGAGAGTGGGTTGAAAAAGCCGAGGCCGATCTGGCAACCGCCCGCCGTGAACTGCGCGCGAGGCGGCAACCGAACTACGATGCCGCCTGCTTCCATTCCCAACAGGGCGTAGAGAAATTCCTCAAGGCACGTTTGATTGAAACCGACCTTCGCTTTGGCAAAACGCACGACCTCGAACAACTCCTGGATCTCATCATTACCGTCGAACCCCTGTGGGACTCGTTTCGAGCGACGCTTAACGCGCTTAACAGTTATGCTGTGGACTTCCGATATCCCGGCGAATCCGCCACGCGTGAAATCGCAAAGACAGCAGTGGAAACAGCGCACGGCATTTGCCGTGTCATTCGTGAGTCTCTTGGCGTCCCACCACCGTAAGCCACGCTGGATCCGCCCTTTGAGCGTAGACCCACATAACATCCGACCTCTGCGCCTCATTCCGCTTATGCGAGTATCCGGAAACCGCTCAACCCGGCTCATTGCGGCGGGAAAGAGAGAATAGACAGATGACAGGATCAAGAGGAAGAAGTTATGAGTGGAGCCACTGTTGCCAATATGGCTGGGAATCGATCTCGATCTATTTTTCAGCACGCCATATGATGAAAGATGGGCCGGGTTTGTGCAAGCTTGATGATGGGCGCTGGTGCAAAGGTCATCAGATAGCGTGATAGACAGCCTATCCCCGGCCTCCCCTCCGAACCACATCCGGGATGTGATGTGCCTGCCCTCCTGTGACGGGCGACAGTCAAAGCGATAAATCCCCCCCCCCTGACAAAAGCCTGAGCTGTACATGGTGGCACTGCATCAGTTTACTCCTGCGGTTCATGCAGGTGATAGTCAAAACCTCATGCAGTACGGTCGAAGAGTACATCGCACAGGAAGCCCATCGGGGTGTCCGACCACCTGAGCAATGTCCGCATTGCAACAAGCCGCATAGCTTTGAACATCTGGGTTACTACCCGCGGGGCTGTACCGATTCTACCGGCAAGATCCGGGAAATCAGTGTAATCCGCTTCAAGTGCCCCCTCAGCAAGCGCACGGTGAGTTGCCTGCCGGACTTTGCCCAGCCGTACCGAATGGTCAACAACACAACTTCCCAAAGGTTCTTCAATGGCGACAGGAAATCGGCAGACGTTCAACGAAACCGCGACACTCTACGCCGTTACTGGCGCCGGTTCACCGGCATGGCGGCATGTTTCCGGCATCTCGTAGGCTGTTCTCTCGGGAGAGCGCCACCGAAAGAGCCTGCCGCCGGTCTGTGGCGACGAATACTTGCGAAGTATCGAACTCTTACCAACGCCACGCGTCATCTCACGCGCGAGTTCAAGATAACATGCTTCGGCAAGTACCGCTGTCACAGCCCGGCTGCGCAGGTTGCGTAAGGAGGGCCACTCCTGCCATTCAAACCGGAAGGACCACCACACAACCTTGCCGTGTACCAAGCCGGGGCCATTCTGGCAAGGTCAGGGGTCATGAAAAACAACACAGAAGACCCTGCCGATTCAAACCGACTGGCAAAAGACATCGAACTGGCCCGGTACGATGCCGTACGTTGGATCGAGGAGGCGATAAAAAGCGGACTTCCGCTTTATCGCGCGATCCAGAACGCAGCGGTGCGCCCATGGGGCGGCAAAACCTACTCCGTTCCAAGCTTCGAGCGATGGTACTACGCCTATCGAAAGAACGGCTTCGACGCACTGAGACTGAATGAACGCACTGACAAGGGCGCGACCAAAGCGCTATCGCCGGAAGCATGCGAAGCGCTTGCAAAGTGCCGCAAAGAGCATCCGGAACTGAACATAACCAGCCTGGTCCGCCAGATGGAAACAACGGGTGTCATCACGCCCGGTTCAGTGAGCATATCCAGCATCTACAGATACTTCATGCGACTCGGTTTAGATAAACGCACCATGAGAAACATTCAGAACAACACAACCAGCGGACCGACCAAAGCCTTCGAGTTCGCCTTCTCCAACCAGCTCTGGATGACCGACTCAATGACCGGTCCCTTCCTGCGCAACGGGAAGGAACCAGGCCAAAAGACTTTCCTGTTGGCATTCATTGACGACTGCAGCCGCCTCTGTCCGCACGGCCAGTACTATCCGGCCGAGAATCTTGAATATCTCCTGGACTGCTTCAAACATGCCCTTCGTTCCAGAGGCGTGCCCGAGAAGCTGTACACCGACAACGGAAAGATCTTCACCAGCAGGCATGTCCAGACAATCTGCGCGGCCCTGAACATCAAACTGATCCATGCCAAGCCGTATCATGCCTGGAGCAAGGGCAAGATCGAGAGGTGGTTTTTGACCGTGCAACGGGATTTCGAGCAGCGGCTTGTCTTCCAGCCGGCAACGACAATCGAAGAGCTCAACAGCCGGTTCTGGCAGTGGCTCAATGCCGAATACCACCTGCGTGTTCATGGTGCTCTGGACGGGCATTCCCCCTCGAATCGCTGGAGCGAGCGTGCCGGTGGTCTGCGGCTCGTTGACGACGACATCGACCTTAATGGTCTTTTCCTGGCACGGACAACCCGCCGGGTCCGGCTGGATGCGACAATCTCCCTGGAAAGCAAGATCTTCGAAACGCCGGTCGCCCTGAGGGGACGCGACGTCGAGGTCAGATATGATCCATTCGCCTTTGCGCGGGTGGAGATCTGGCTGAACGACAAGCTCATCGGCAAAGCAACGCTCTGTGACAAGTATCTGAACAGCAGGACATTCGACAAGGAGAACTATGAAAAGCCCGAGTAGAAAAAGTGCCTCGTTGGAAACTGAACTCAAGATGCTCTGGGGCGCCAGCGCATGGCCGTTTGCATCGGCCATTCAGAAGCCATACGCATCCCAGTCGTTCTCGGATGCGTATGATCAACTTACCCAGCTCTTTGCGGTGAAAGCCTCCGGTGTGCTCACCGGACCAAACGGAGTTGGAAAGAGCCTGCTGGTGAACGCTCTGCTGGAGCAACTTCCACAGAAAGCATACAGGCCAATCCTGCTGGCTCACTCCTCGATTACCGCGTCGGACCTTATCAGGCATCTTTGCAGGCTGCAGGGCATTGCTGTTTCCAATCGCCGCTGTGACAACGTGCTGACGTTGAGAAAGACCTGGCAGGATATCGCTCCGGCTTGGCCGGTCCTCATCCTTGAGGAGGCGCAGAATCTATCTGTCACAGCCATGGAGGAAGTAAGGCTTCTGGCTGCGGATCGAACCGACACGCAAACTCCGTTCAGCCTGTTGCTGGTTGGCGATGACGACCTCATGGCCAGACTTCTTCTGGGAGTCAACCGTCCGCTCCTCTCGCGCTTCGGCTTCTGCATCCAGATGGAGACATGGTCGCCGGAGGATCTTCAGTCTTACATCCGCTTCCGCCTTCAGGAGGTCTCCATCCATGACGATCTGCTTGAGCCGCAAGCCGAACAACTTCTGCTTGAGGCATCCGGCGGACTGCCTCGCACCCTGAATAATCTCGCCCAGCGTGCCATGGAACACGCCGCAAGGGCTCATTCCAGGCTTATAGGTGCGGACCATGTCAGGCTCGCACTCAAGCAGTTGCCATGGCTCATCAGGCTGCCGGAACAACAGGAAGACAAATCGTCATGAAATCGGGCGTGCTGAGTCTGCGCGGGAGGATAGGGCTACGTGGTTGGGGGATCACGACCCGAGCGCCCCGCAGACTGTCGAACCGTCACTGGTTAGGGCAGCTCTGCGTCCCCTCCTTCGGGAGGGGCGCAGACTCAGCATGCTCGCACATCACACAGCCTGCACTTGCCCCGCTCAATCCCATCAACTATCATGCCGGTGATGTCATCACATAGCGTGCGAAAGGACACGATCTTCCAACGGATCTTCCAACGTCGAGAGTTTCTCTTGACCAAGAGAACTCTCAGAACTATGATTTGAGCATATTGGAGAGTGGAGGTCGCCGTGAGTCCTGTCGAGACATTGTTCAAGAATCTCCCGCTGGATCTTCAGAGGGAAGCTGAAGATTTTGTTCTTTTCCTGTCGCACCGGTATGAATCGACATCCGCGGGGCGATCAAAGAAGCCATCGTGGAAGACCTTCCTGATGGAAACCTACGGTTGTATGGCAAAGTCTCCCATCCGCCGGGAAGATCAGGGATCATTAGAAACGCGCCATGAGTTGGCATGACCTACCTCCTTGACACAAATACCTGCATACGCTACTTGAACGGAACATCAATTCGCGTGCGACAGCATTTAACCGCTGTTTCAGAAGGGGAAATTGTACTCTGCTCTGTGGTCAAGGCAGAGCTTAATTTTGGCGCTCTGAAGAGCGCCCGCCCCAAAGAGAACCTGCTGAAACTCGCTCGTTTCCTTGATCGATTTGTATCTCTGCCGTTTGATGATCACGCAGCGGAAGTCTATGGCGAGATTCGCCTGAAGCTTTGTCAACGGGGACTGCCTATTGGTCCGAACGATCTGCTTATTGCGGCGATCGCCATGGCAAATCACCTCACCCTTGTGACCAACAATACGGATGAGTTTCGGCGAGTCTCCGACCTGCGGGTCGTTGATTGGGAAAAATAGCTCCCGCAAAGGGAGCATTCGACCACCAGCGCTTGATCTCCTGCCCCGGTTCAACAAACATACACTTCCGGGCCATTATCCCAAACCTTACGGGCGGCAAAACCGACTACTTCGTGCGCGATCCGCAAACAGCGTCAGCCTCCGCCACAGCTGCAGATGTATGTGCTCCGGTGGATTCATACTCAACACCCGGAATCATTCGGGCAACCCTTTCGTGGATGCGCTGGAGTTCTATTGGGTGTGCCACGCTCTTGATGTCGATCCGGCATCTACGTATTCAGAACTGTGCGCTGCATTCCGCGCATGCGAGCCCCGCAGTATGCGCTGCGCCCTGAAGTGAAGCGCATGTTTCAGGGCTGCGTTTTACTGCGGGGTGAATACCCGGAGAACCGATCAATCCGGCTCGTGGCAGCGGAAAGAACTTGAGCCAGAAACACTACGAGTGGCTCGAAGATAAGCAACTACAAAGACGACACTACAAAGACGCTTTTATGGATTTCAGATCCGCGAAGAACCGAGGGTCAAATTTGAACTTCTGAGGGACACCGATACGGACTCTTGGGAAATCGGGATGCTTCGGGTTCAACAGGTAGTTCCGCTCTGCGGGCACTACAACACTTGGAACACTGAGGAGCAGATCTTTCCCCTGTGCAACCAACCTGTCGCCTATCGACTGGGTAGTCGATGGCGGAGGATAGGCAGACCAGTTACGCGGAATACTCTTCTTATGCAATACTCGCACCATGTCGCGATGGAATTCAACAGGTATCAGAACATACCTGTCCATCGCCGCGGTATTCTCGATATGTACCAGCAATTCGAGTATGGCAAGCGCGGCGTTCTCAGCCAAATAGACTATCGGCGTCCCAACTGAATTCCAGCGGCCACCATAGCGCCTCGCGCCTTCGCCATCGAAAGCTCGGTTCGCGCAGGTCGCCCGCGTAATCCGCCAAGCCGTGATGTTCATGTGAAGACACCGTTCTCCAATCGGCCTAGCAGATTCATCACCTCTTCCGCCCCTGGCTCAGTATCCGCATATTCAAGGGGTGGGGTGTCGGCGAGCGCATGTTTGGGAGTCTTTAGCCATTGTCTCGCGCTGCCGGCATCGCCAAGAACCTGAACGGCCCGCATGAACAAGCGGGCGATGCGAATAACACGTTCGGATTCGTCAGACCGCAGGCGCCCTTCTTTGGCGCGGCGCGACAATGTTCGCCCCGGTATGTTCACCGTCGCGGCAAGTTGAGCGCTCGTAATTCCCATCTGCTGCTGAAGGACCTGTATTGTCGTTGCGGGAAGACCGACCCGGATCTGATCCACAACTGTCTGTAGCCCGGTTTGTTTGATTCCGATGATTTTGCTGACATCGGCCCAGTAAGTCGGCCGACCCACATGGCATTCCCATCTTCCTGTTGTAGCCGGGTTCCATTCTCTTCCCTCTGCAGTGAAAGCATCGGCCCTGTCGCGAGTCTTCCGTTCGATAGTATCAATGGTCATGGTTCCTCCTCATTGCCAAGTGGCCAATATGGCACAGCCATTTGGCTTTGTCAACAGTCACGCAACACTTCTTTCGAACTGGTTCTATTGGGGTACCCCTCGGGAATTCCTGCATTGACCGACGCCCCACCGCCTTTATTGCATTTTATGCTGGCATAAACTGTCACGATGCGCAATTAACGCCATATGAAAAGGACGTTATTGGATGATTTGATGAGATGGAAGTTTTTGCTGGCCGCAAACCATTGATTCTGAAAGGAGAAAGACAGAGCGGCACACTTGGCGCCATCCGCGACCTGCCCCTCTATCTTACAGGGCAAATCGATCGTCACCTTCCGTCATGACCCCACTGCAGCTGAACCCGCCTATGCCGCTCTTCGCTTGCGACATACGGCCATCCAGTGATAGCTTCATCTCATGTGCGGACGGTATACAATCAGGAAGCCGGGACGCGTGGTCCAGGTCTTCCAGCCGGAAGAGGTCAGCTTCGATCTCAAGAATCCGCGATACAACATAGCGCCAACTCAAATCATTCCAGTGGTGGCTGTTTGCGAAGACAAGAAGAGATTGCTGGCATCGCAGTGGGGCTTTGTGCCGGGATGGGCGCAGGATCCCCTCATCGGCAGCAGAATGATCAATGCACGCGCCGAAACACTGGCAATCAAACCCGCCTTCAAATCGTCCTTCCTTCACAATCGCTGCCTGATTCCTGCCGACGGATTCTATGAGTGGCATACCACCGGAAAGGACAAACAAGCCTTCTACATACACGCCGAAGACGATGATACGTTTGCCTTTGCCGGGCTTTACTCGGTGTGGAACGGAGCCGCAACAGGGCCGCTCACATCCTGCACGATAGTGACAACAGCCGCCGACAGCCTGATGTCCCCCATTCATGATCGCATGCCCGTGATCCTGCCGGAATCGAAGTGGGATGCATGGCTGGATCCAGGCGAGACCAGGGAGGAAATCATTCAGCGCATACTGCAGACACCACATGGCAGGCAGATGCGGATGTACATGGTATCAATGCTGGTCAACTCGCCGACAAACGATACCGAGCAGTGTATTGCCGAGTATCATCCTGGTCCCGCCAAAGACCTGTTCACCTGAGCGAGGAGGCTATCTTCTCGACTTTGTCCAAGTCGCTTGAGCTGATCACAAGGCAACATTGCTTGTCGTCATCAGCGGCCGTAGCATAGATGTAGTTGATGCTGATCCGGGCCTTGGCCAACAGCGTCGCAAGCCCGGCAAGTGCTCCTGCCCGATGGGGCAGCACTATGACTGAAACATTCTGAGCGGTATAGGATAACTTCGCCCCATCAAGCGCCTTCTTTGCTGCTTTTTCGTTATCCACGATAATCTGAACCAGGGCGGTGTCTGTGCTTTCCGCCACGGAAATGCCCTCAATATTGACGTTAGCCTTGGCAAGAATGCCGGTAACACTTGCCATGGCTCCAGGCCTATTTTCAAGATACAGCGTATATTGGATCTTTATCATTCCATCACGTCCTCTCAGTAAATCAACTCACTCGATCAACTGGAATCTGACCGACAGTTCAGTTTCGGATGCCACGCCGCCGCTCCTGCCCATGGCGGGTACAAACCTTGTCTTCCTTATAGCCTTAACAGCGGCATTGTCCAGCCCTGAATAGCCGCTGGACTTGACCACGGTCACAGAATCTACACTTCCAGAAGCATCCACCTGCACCTGCAGGGACACGGTTCCTTCTTCACCTCTCAGCCTCGACCCCAGCGGATAGACTGGCCGAACTCCTGAAACAGGACACACTGCTCCTTCAACTCCTTTATCTAAAACGTCAGCATCGGCTTTCTGCCCGGGAATTTCAGGCCCGGCCACCACCTCTGGCTCGACATCAACATCACTCTCTTTCGGGGCATCGTCAACAGTCAGATCCGGTTTATCCACCACCGCAACTGCGACCAGTTCTTCCTTCTTTGCGTTCGGTGCCGGCCCCTCCGGAATACTCACCGAAGGTTGCGTCTCACGCGGCTTTTGAGGTGCCGGTTCTTCCGGCTTGCTGTCCGACGAGAAGAAGGTCACCGCAAGACTCGATGCCCCCTGCTGGAAGCCTGGCATCAAAGCATCACGGCCGGTCTTCACCACAAAAATGCGATCCGCGCATACCACCCCGACAGCATGCAAAAGCACCGCCATGGCAAAAGGAATGGAAAGATCCCTCTTTATCTTCATGTTCATCAAACTGTCATCCCACCCGCTAGAAGCACGGTCGACTCAACTATCTCGCTGCATGCGCCGATGAGGTCGCCTGTTATACCGCCGAGTCTCCTTCTGCACCAGAGCCCGAACAACCTCGTAACAGCCCATCCCGCAAGAATCACCGCAAACCATTGCCAGCGCAGACCGCAAATCAAAGGGATCAGGACAACTGATCCTGCCATGGCCATGGATAGATGCCGCCAGTCCGCGCCCTGCGCAAAGGGCGCGGCCGTTCCACCGCCAGGCCGTGCATACGGATGAGTGGCCAGTAGAGCCGCCTGCATCGTTCTTGAAACCACGTACGCGGCTATGATCCACTTAAGCTCACCAGCCCCAATCAGCCGGCTGAAGCAGACCCATTTGAGCAGCAATACGCTCGCAATTGCAAGCACGCCGAACGAACCCACACGCGGATCTTTCATGATCGCAAGGGTCTTCTCCCGATCCCTCGCACCCCAAAAGCCATCAGCCCAATCGGCCAATCCATCGAGGTGTATGCCCCTGGTAAGGAGTATTGCCGCCACAACAAGAATAGCCGCACACCCTTCCGGCCACCCCGGTCCGGCCAGACGTCCGAACAAATCGGCGATTCCATACAGGATAAGGCCGAGAGACAGACCCGCGACGGGAAACCAGGGAAGGGCGGAAACCATCTTGTCGGCATCCCGGCCCGGAACCGGAATAGCCGTCAAAGTTCGGAACGCCGTTATCAAGCCGCCGCTCATTCTTCCTTTTCGCTCACACCCGCCGAGCTGAATGTCGCCATCTCATTATACACTTTCACCGAGGCCTCTATCATGGTCATTGCCAGCGCCGCCCCGGTCCCCTCTCCAAGCCGCATCCTCAGATCCAGAATGGGTTCAATACCGAAGTGTTTCATGAACTCCCTGTGCCCCTTCTCCTCGGACATATGGCTGAAGAATGCGTAATCCATGACGGACTTCTTCATCATGAGGGCCGCAAGCGCGCCGGCCGACGAAATGAATCCATCAACGACAACCGGAATACGATTCGCCGCCGCGCCAAGGATAAGGCCGCAGATACCGGCTATTTCCAGCCCACCCAGCGCGGCAAGTATTCCGAGTGGAGTACTCAGCAGCCCGCGATTCACCTCAATCGCCTGCTTAATAACCTCAATCTTGTGTCCGAGTGTGCCGTCATCTATCCCCGTCCCCCGACCGGTTACATCTTCCACGGGACACCCAAGATACGCCGCAAACAGCGCCGAAGACGGCGTCGTATTGGCTATCCCCATGTCGCCCGTGCCTATGAGTGTCACACCCTCCGCCCTGGCGGTGTCGGCCAGTTCCACTCCAGCCAGGATGGCGCTCTCAGCCTCCTCAACCGTCATCGCAGGCCCACGCGCTATGTTGCCGGTGCCGCTCCTGATCTTTCGTCTCCACAGTCCTTTTGCGCCTTCCAGCGCATCATCGACGCCCATGTCCACAACGACCATTTCGGCGCCAGCATGACGGGCCAGCACATTCACAGCCGCGCCGCCTGCCAGCATGTTCATGACCATCTGCGGCGTTACTTCCTTGGGATACGCCGACACACCTTCATCCGCCACGCCGTGGTCACCGGCAAAACATACAATTCTCTTCCTGCCCATGACCGGCTTGACAGACCCGGTGGCAAGACAGTATTTAGAAGCGAACTCTTCCAGTCTGCCAAGACTCCCCCGCGGTTTGGTCAGATCGTCAAGATGCGCCCTGATCGCCGCTTCAATCGTCCTGTCAACCGGAGCTATCGAATCAAGAACTCTCTGCACGTTGTTCACTTCTCGCCACCTTTCAAAATCACCGGCAGCCCGCTGACCATCAGAATCACATTATCAGCTATCCCTGCAATTGTTGCGTTCAACCGCCCGGCAATATCACGAAAATGCCGACCCGCTTCGTTATCAGGAACGATTCCCATGCCAACCTCGTTCGTGACAATGATCAAGTCCACAGTGGATACCTTGATCGCACCGAGGAATCCGGCAATCTCCGGAAATGCCTCCGTCTCCACACCATACTTATGCATCAGGTTGCCCAGCCACACAGTGAGACAATCCACGATCACCAGATCGATTCCCTCCGGCAGAGTATGCAAGACTCTCGCGGGATCCAGGGGTTCCTCAATAGTGAGGAATTCCTTTCCCCGCTCCCGCCTGTGCGCGGCTATGCGCGTCTTCATTTCGTCGTCGCACGGCGTTGCCGTAGCCAGGAAGACTTTCTTCCTCCGTAATCGCGCTGATTCAAGCGCGTAGCTGCTCTTGCCGCTCCTCGCGCCGCCTGTCACAAGTGTGATTGTTCCATGTTTCATATCAGAACCCATATGACACTCCCACCCTGAACGCCCTGCCCGCGGACGGATAGTAGGCCGCTTCCGTTCCGCTCCAATAACCCACGCTCGCGTATTGTTTGTCGAATACGTTATCCACAGCGACGAAAGCTTCGATGCCCTTCATCGCCCTTGGCGTATACCGCAGCAGCACATCCGCCAGCACATACGAAGAAAGCTGCTCGCAAGTATTGGCGTAATCGCCCCCGAGGTACTCGGTGCCCACGTAGCGTGCTCCCAACCTGAACGAGAGATCGCAGGGCAGGCCAAACGTCGCATTGGCGGCGGCAGTGTGGCGGGCCACAAGCGGAATATCCTTGCCGGAATTCAATCCACCGGTGAATTCAGCCGCCGTATAGGTGTAATTCGCATTGAGTTCAAACTTACTGCATGGGTTCCACGCCACCCCTGCTTCAACACCCCGGCGCCGCGTGCTGTCAAGGTTCTCATTTACATAGGTCGTCGGATTGAATGCTATCTCATCACGCATGTTCATCTGGAAAAGCGTCATCCGGACGTTTACCCGGTCTGTCAGCTTGATCTCAGTGCCAAGCTGAACATCAATGCCCGTCTCAGAATCCAGATTAGTGAGAATCTGGTCGCCGGCATACCCGTAGTAGCTCACCTGTTCGTCTACGAACGGATAGCGATAGATTGTGCTGACCTTTGCAAACACCTTTGATCTTTCCGGGAAGTTGTATGTCATCGAAACATTCACAGCACTGTTGTCGTGGGTCGTATCGCTGTCAAACAGACTGCCGCCGGCGGCGGTCTCGCTGCCACCGATGGTCGCCCTCTCAACGCGGCCGCCCGTTCCTATCACAAGAGACTTGGTTAGACTCAGTTCATTCTGAACATAGGCACCGAGTGTCTTCTTCGTAATATCAGCCGACGAAGTCTCTGTTTCCCTGCTGGTATCGGCAAAACGACGGACATTCATCTTGTCCACGCAATAGTCCACGCCTCCCAGCAACCGGTCCGCCCGATCCAGTATGCTCGACTCGATAACGCAATTCGGCATTATCCCAAAGGTGTCAATTGTCGTATCGGCAATGCTGTTCCAATACGTTGTCGTCCAGTCGAAGCTGTTGTTCTTCCTGCCGTACAGGAAGTTCACCGCCGCCTTGTTGTTGTCGCCGAAAACGGCCGTCAGACCCAGGTTGGCATTGTAGATGTCGTTCCGCGCGCTGTCATCCGGATTGGTGCTCTGTCGCGGATTCTGGAGCATCTGTTCTTTGGTGAGATAGTCGGGCATTTCATAGTCCGCCCTGTTGCAGGACAGCTGGAGCAGCGCACTGAGCGTTTCGTTCAGATCATAACTCACGCTGCCGCCAGCACCCCATGCTGAGAAGGCCGACCGGTCCCGGTACCCATCCGTGCTCTGACGCTCTGTATTCATCGAGTAGGACAGCTTGCCGCTCGATCCGGAGATCTCGGCCCGTTCCGTGTTTTCCCCGAAACTGCCGCCGGAACCGTGCACGGAGATCTCCGTGTCCTTTGTACCCTTATGGGTTACGATATTGACGACGCCAGCGACTGCATGGTCGCCATAGAGGGTGCTGTCGGAACCGCGCACAACCTCAATGCGCTCCACGTTGCTGAGCGGAATCTGCAGCCAGTTGATACCGGCCATGTCGGGCCGGTTGAGCTTCTGCCCGTCGAGCAGCACCAGCACCCTGCCATGAGCGTTTTCACCAAACCCACGCATTGAGATCTCGGCCTGGGAGGGATTGCCTGACGACGATCGGAACGAGATACCGCCCGCCTCCTGCAGCGCCTCCACAACATTCTCATAGCCGGCCTTTTCGATCTCCTTGTCGGTCACCACGGTCACATTTGCCGGCATCTGGGAAGCCTCCCGGCTATTCCTGCTCGCCGTGACCACGATTTCCTTGTTTGTTTCGACCGCACCCGAGGTTCCAGCCGCCACTGTAAATGCCATCGCCACTACCGCTATCCTTCTCATCTTACGCATTCTCCGCGCCTGTTGCAGGCGCATTGCATCGGGACTATTATCCTGCACGAAAAAAAGAGGGCCTTCGTCTTTGCAAAGCAGAGATGAAGGCCCCCGAATATTCCGTGTAAAGCCTCTCATCCTCTTTTCCCGCGAAAGAGCCTGGGACGGCATCGCTGCCATCCCTTTGATGAGTGTGAAGGAATCCGTCTCCTGGCTTCCGGCTTTAACCTACTCCCTCGCCTTCCCGCTCGCCTTGCGGCTCACAGTGGCTGTTGAGGATTCGTAGCCGGTTACAGTGGCGCGACCGCGTCCGATTTTCACGGACTTCCGTAAACTCCATTCACGCACATAACCATTTATTGAAAGAACTGGAACGGAGCGTATCCATGAGCCCACACCACGTCAAGGGTAAAACGGTTTCCAAGGTGCCACTCTGTAACAAGACTCAACGGCGTGCTTGCTTTTCCTGGTGCATTCTGACACCTTTCCAACATCACTATCTGATCGTATCTAAACCAGACAGAAAGGAACAGCGATGAAACATCATATGGCAATGTTGATCGGGATCTTCATGGTTCTGGGCATAGCAGGCGGATGCGTCACATCACAGGTTGCAGAGTCGGATTTCGATTCCGTCCGCGAATTCACGTTGAAGAACTCACAAGGCATGTCGGTCCGGCTGATCAACTACGGAGCCATAGTGACCGCGATCGAAGTTCCAGATCGCCACGGCAAGACCGCCGATGTGACACTTGGATACAACTCGCTGGAAGGCTATGTGAACGCTGTAGACCGCCCCTATTTCGGTGCCATTGTAGGACGTTACGGTAACCGGATCGCAAAAGGAAAGTTCACGCTGAACGGCAAGGAATACACACTGGCGACAAACAATGGTGAGAATCATCTTCATGGCGGAAACATAGGTTTCGACAAGGTGATCTGGACAGCCAATGTAACAGGCCCGAATACGATTCAGTTTTCATATCTCGCCAGAAATGGCGAAGAAGGCTATCCCGGAAACCTTTCGATCAGAGTCACCTACACATTGACCGACAAGAGCGAATTGCGGATTGATTACTCCGCAACCACGGACACGGCGACGCCGGTCAACCTGACCAGCCACAGCTATTTCAATCTGTCGGGTGAAGGTTCTCCAACCATTCTGGATCACCAGCTGATGATTTCCGCAAATGCCTTCACTCCAGTCAATCAGGGCCTGATTCCGACCGGAGAGATACGTCCGGTTGCCGGAACTCCGTTTGACTTCCGCACCCCTAAGACCATCGGAAAGGATATCGGCAATGACGATATCCAACTGAAGTACGGGTTGGGCTACGATCATAACTGGGTGCTGAATAAAGGACAGGGCGGCATGACGCTTGCCGCAACGCTCTATGAGCCCCGCAGCGGTCGTTTTATGGAGGTATTTACCGAAGAGCCTGGCCTTCAGTTCTATTGCGGGAACTTTCTCGATGGGCGCCTGACAGGAAAGTCCGGCAAACATTATGCGCATCGCAGCGGTCTTTGCCTGGAAACACAGCATTATCCTGACAGTCCAAATCAACCCGGCTTCCCTTCCACAATTCTTGAGCCCGGCAAAGAGTATAAGACTGCCACAGTATACAAGTTCAGTGTGAGACCATAGGCCAGGACGGCACGCCGCAAGCGGCGGAGCCACATGAAGAACGGACCATGCACAGGTGGCCTTGACACATCGTCGGATACACAATCCGGCGACTTGAAGTAAAGGCGATCACCGTCTAGTATGGCCGCAAATGAACTCGTCCTTGAAAGCAACAGCCCTCACTATTCTGTCATTTTCCCTGACGGGTCTGCGTTTGCATGCGGGGCCTGCGGCGGATCTGGGCGGGGAACGAATAGTTTCTCTTGCGCCCAATCTCACCGAGATCGTGTGCGCCATCGGAGGCGCCCACCACCTCGTCGGCCGGACCAGCGCGTGCGACTTTCCTCCGGAAGCCATCAAGGATGTGCAGGTGGTGGGCGGCTTCGGGGCCCCATCGCTCGAACGTCTTCTTGAGGTCAAGCCCTCCATTATCCTCGATGTGGCCCTGGCGGATGAAGCGCTCGGGCAGAAAATCGCCGACATTGGCCTGAGACGGGAGCGGATACACTGCGGTTCGCTGATGGAGATTCCTGAAGCCGTAATAGCCGTGGGCCGGTTGATCGGCCATGAATCCGAAGCTGAAAATCTTGCGTCAAATCTGAGGAGCGAAATAGAAGCGTTTCGTCTCCGCGCCGCTGCAACCAGGAAACGGCCGCGCGTGTACGTCGAGATCTGGTGCGATCCGCTCACCACGGTCGGAAGGACATCCTATATTTCTGAACTCGTGGCCCTGGCAGGCGGAGATAACATCGGGGATGAGGCCAGCCGGGATTATTACCAGGTCGGTCCGGAATGGGTGATCGAGCAAAACCCTGAGATCATCCTGTGTCTCTACGACACTGGTTCAGGCATGACACGCAAAGACAATGCAGGCGCAGGCATGGCGCGCATGGCAATGCTGCAACGATCCGAGTGGAAAGTCGTCAGCGCGGTCAGAACCGGGCGTGTCTACGACAATCTCGACTACAACCTTGTCTTGAGACCGGGTCCCCGTGTGACGAAGAGCCTCGCCCTGCTGGAGCGCAGTTTCCAGCAACCAGGAACCGCCGCAGCCATGCCCGGCGCCGCCGATATAGCGCACGCAAGTCAAAGGCTACGCCTGTTCAGACTTCTGGCAGCTCTCGTGGTTGGAGCCGCCCTCTCGTGCGCCGGGGTGGTATTGCAAGCCTTGCTGAAGAACCCGCTCGCCGAACCGTACGTTCTCGGCGTAAGCAGCGGCGCGGCCCTCGGGGCGGCCATTGCAATACTCACCGGCTGCGCAGTTGCGGGCGCCTTTGTGATACCGGCCATTGCCTTCGTCTCAGCCGGTATCACGCTGACGCTGGTTTACCTTCTTTCGCGCAGCGGCGGCACACCTTCAATCTACGGTCTAGTCATAAGCGGGGTTATCGTCAGCTCGATCTGTTCGAGCTTGCTCATGTTTATCATAACGCTCGCTCCCGTGTCCGGGATTCACGACATTCTCTGGTGGATGCTGGGTAATCTCCAGGTGACATCCTATCCCCTTCTGCGGGCGGTCGTGGTGCTGTCGGTTGCCGGGATCGCCGCGATATGGCTGCTGTCGCCGGATCTCAACGCACTGACCCTCGGCCGCGAAATGGCTCACTATGTCGGGGTCCGGACAAACGTGGTGATTCCGCTGGGGTTGACGCTGGCGACGCTGATTACAGCCGCCGCCGTGGCAATGGCGGGCTTGATAGGCTTTGTGGGCCTGATTGTCCCGCATGTGGTCAGGAGCCTGGTCGGTCCTGACCACAGGCGACTGGTCCCGGCCTCAGCCCTGGCGGGCGGTCTATTCCTCGCCTTGTGCGACCTGGCCGCCCGCACCATACTTGCTCCCGTGGAAATACCTGTGGGAGTCATTACTGCCCTGCTGGGCGGACCATTCTTCCTCGTGATCCTGCGGTCGCGCAGAAGACAGGGGTGGATCGGATGACGACAGCAATTTGCATGAAGTTGGTGTCTGCGGAATATGACGGGCGACGCGTCATAGACGGTCTTTCTCTTGAATTGGCTGAGGGCGAAATGGCAGCCCTGCTGGGACCCAACGGGGCCGGCAAAACCACCATACTGCGCGTGCTTACCGGGCTTATCCGCCCGGCTTCCGGCTCAGTGCACCTTTTCGGTCGCGACATCGCATCATTGAGCGCCCATGAACGGGCAAGACTCGTGGGCGTCATACCACAGGAACTCCAGATTCCCATGCCATTCCCCGTACGCGAGTTCGTGATGATGGGACGGACAGCATCGCTGGGCCGCTGGTCACCGCCATCGGCAAAAGACCGGCAGATTGTGGAGCGCGCCATGGCTTACACGGATACCACCGACCTCAAGGATCGCTCTGTGAGCGAACTGAGCGGTGGCGAAAAGCAACGGGTCATAGTCGCAATGATCCTTGCGCAGGAACCTCGGATCATACTCATGGATGAGGCCACATCGCACCTGGACATGAACCATTGCATTGAGGTAATGCAGATTGTAGAACGCCTCAACCGGGAGGAACTGGTCACGGTCCTGATGGTTAGTCATGACCTTAATCTCAGCGCGGAATTCTGCCGCCGGCTCCTAATTATGGAAAATGGCCGCCTGATGGCCGACGGCACGGCCGCAAACGTGCTGAGCGAGGATCTGCTGCGTCGTATCTATCGTTGTGATGTCCGCGTTCAGAAGAATCCCGCGACAGGGTCCGTGGTCGTAGCACCGGCCCGCCGGCTCGCCTCGGGACGGTCAGGCCGCGGAGTCGGCATACACGTCATAGCGGGCGGTGGATGCGGCGAGCAATGCCTCCGCAGCCTGAGCTTGTGCGACTATACCGTGACGTGCGGCGTCTTGAACCAGGCCGACAGCGATGCCGAAGTAGCGCTCGCGCTCGGTCTGGACGTGGCGCTGGAAAAACCTTTTTCTCATATAGGACGGACAGCGCTTGACGAAGCCAGCCGGATGGCTGAAAAGGCTGATGTGATTGTCGTTTGCGGAGTTCCCTTCGGCCCGGGTAATGTGATCAACCTGCAATTGGCGAAGAAGGCAATGAGCATGGGCAGGAAAGTTGCCGTGATGGATGGCATCGAGGCCCGCGATTTTACACCCGCACGTGAGGCAGAGAAAACCATTGGCGATCTCATAAGACAGGGCGCGATCAGGTGGAGCACCGTTTCGGATCTGCTTGCAGCACTGCCGGGAAAAGCGTAGATCGTTTTGTCGAACCATGACAACGTTACGGCGCAGTTGCTGCTGCGCTGTAGCCACGGCGCTCCGTCGCCGTGTTTTGGTCGGGGCCAGCGGGCCACCTTGGGAAAGACTTGAACCATGAAAACAACGCCACGCATGCTCAGAACAGTGCAACACCTCAAGGACTGGCGGGCTAGCCTTGGTGCCGAAGCGAAAGACGTAGCCGTTGTTGTCGGCACATTCCACATACTTCATCCCGGCAATCTAGCCGCCATACGAGCAGCAAAGAAATGCTCCCGTCACGTATGCGTTATCCTTGAGGGCGATGCTTGCGGCTCAAATGAATGCGACCGGCCTGTGATATCCTTGGCAGAAAGAGCCGAAATGGTAGCCGGTCTCAAGGACATTGATGTTGTGGCATCCTTCTCGCCGCGCGACGCGGCAAAATGCATCGCCAGCCTGAAACCTTTTCTTCTAGTATCATGCAAGAAGCAGGTTGACGGACCGTTGGCAGCCCGGGCGGTGGTCCTGGCCGATGCACGGGTGGTAATCCCGACTATTCCCGGATGCTTCACGCCGGACATTCTGCGCGCAATTCGCGACGGCAAAACGCCGATACTCTTGCCAAAATGTTATTCTCGCACACGCAGGACCTCCGGGGTCAATCCACGAAGAGGCAGGCTGGTTACGGTCAACGGCTGTTTTGACGTGCTGCACATCGGGCACCTGCGCTTCCTGGCGGAGGCCGCCACGCTTGGCGACAGGCTTGTTGTCCTGGTGAACAATGATGATTCGGTCAGGAGATACAAGGGTTCGACCAGACCGGTATTTCCCCTCGCCTTCAGAAGATCCGCGCTCATGGCGCTCAAACCGGTATCGGATGTGCGTCCGTTCGCCGCGGACAACCCTTTGCGCCTGCTTGAAGGGCTCAAGCCCGCGGTCCATGTCAAGGGTGGTTCCTATGAACCGGAGCGGGTCAAAGACGAACGCAAACTCCTCAGACAATGGGGAGGCCTGGTGGCTTTCTGTCAGATGGTGGAAGGCCGCAGTACAAGCAATTACCTGCGCAAGGTTTCGGACAGCCAGGATGACTGCCCATAGCTAGACCCAGCTCGAAAGCTCTGAATAACCAACAGCCAACAAGGAATATCCAACCGAACATCGGTCCAAGATGCACGGTTGCGTCTGATATCTAGCGACGGTTTGCGAATGTCTTTCCTTGGACGTTGGAATTGAGTGTTGGATATCGGATATTCGGTCTACGGCGCCTGCTGAACCCTCACATCATAGAATGCGGCAGGAGTGCTGGTATCGGCATCAAGATAGTTCGTGTCGGCACTTGATCCTGGAACGCCATTCGTCAATGGCGCGCCAAGCCAGCCTTCGAGCAAATTGGTCGTCTTGTAGACCGAGTAGGTTCTGCCTGTGACTGTAGGCCAGAAGATTTGGCTGCCGGCCATGCTGTTTGTAATGCCACTGACGGCCAATACCGACAGGAAGTTCGTCGGATCTGTACCGGCGATGTATTCCTTCCAGGCGACGTGGCCATCACCGTCCGTATCAAGGATGGCGGCGTTATTGTAGTCGTTAGTGCCGGGATAGTAGATATCCAGCCACCATTCAGGAGTGTCATGCGCCCATAGAATCGGGTTGAAAAAGCCGACAATGCTCCGGTTGTTGGTCATCGGCAGGGTTATGCTCGCCGAATTAGTGTCCGGCGCGATGCCATCGACAGCACCACTCCAGCCTGCGAAGTAGTAGTGCAAATTGGTTGTCGCCTGCACCACGGCATTAGAACTGGCCTTCATCCACGCGTTGCCCCCTTCAATAATGCCCAGGCCATTAGTGGTCACTTCAAGCCAGTACTCGGAGACTGCAAAATTGCCAGTGATGGTGCGGGCTTTGGTCATCGGCACCAGAAGGCTCGGATTGTTCGTGTCGCCGCAGCCATCCACATCACCGGACCATCCGACAAACATGGAATGCGGATTGGTCGCGGCGACTATCGTATTGGTGGAACCGATTACAGCCCACACGTTACCGCCGGAAATTGAGCCGTTCCCATTTGTAACAACTCCAAGCCAGTAATTCCCGGACGGGTACCATATGTGCAACGCTGGCGCATTGGATGGATCACCGTCGTATGAGTATGCCATTCTCAGAGTATTGTTGGCCAGGAACCTGTTGGTCATTATGAACACTATCGAATTGCCGGACACCCAGTTTGATTGCGCAACTATCTCGTTCACTATGCCGGCCAGATTTGGCGTTCGCTGGCTCGCTCCAGGAAAATTCGTTGGCCCCCACCATTGATTCAGCTCCCAAGTGACCCTGGCGGCAGTATTTGACCGCTGAGATATATTGCGCGTGGCGGCCACAAAGGCCGCAGCGTTGTTGGTCCGCTGGCCCATGATTACAACAGCGGTATTCGAAAACGTCTCATTAGCCCCTGTGAATTGAATGTATGCGTTGGTTACAATTGCGTTCTTTTCGAGGGCAATACCCGTGAATCTCATGCCGGTGTACCAGGGTCCAGTCGTCTCTTTGCGGCCAAGCGGCAATGTTTGGTCATCGAGACTCACGAAGGAACCGCCGATAGTGGACGTTTGAATTGCATCATCATTGGTCTGACAGACACGTATGACAGTGTGGTCCATCCCGTTCGTTACCAGCGCCCCGGCATTAGCTACGAACAGCGTGCTTGTCGAAGCGCTGCACTGGAGCGAACCAAGGTATGTCCGCGCAGTCAGCCTCGTGCTGTGCGTCAAAGCCAGCGGACTGGAGTAAAGATGGTCGTTCCTGGTAGGGATCGAGCCATCCGTGGTATAGAATATCTCCGAGCCTGAAACTGATGACGAAATCGAGACCAGTACCATATTAGTGAAGTAGTTCGTGGAGACTGATGGTGTAATCACCGGCACCGCAATGACTGTGGTACTCGTGTCGATTATCGTCCATTCAAACACCGTATTCCCGCCCAGGCGAGCATTGGCAGAAACATTGGTCAGCCCGACAATCACCGTTTCATTAGATTCGGCGCTTGAATCCTTGATTACCTGAAGTGGTATGTGCTTAACCGTGTCGTTCGGCCAGAAAACAAGGGTGCCGGGACTGAGCGCATAGTCGACGCCCTGACTTGCGGTTCCGCCAACAACACCGTAGGCGACCGTGACAGTATCCGTCGGTGACGGATACATCGAAACCGCTATGCTCACGGTTGTATTCGATTCATAGCCTGAGTCATGGAGAATCAGGAACGACACGGTGGGCGTGCCGTTGGTATTATTGGGCAGACCAGGTGTGCCGCCAAGGCTGGCCCCCACCCAGTTCGTCGGATCGTTACCATAGGCCGTGCAGTTAACCCGCTCCAGCGACGCTCCGCCGTTGTCGGCCAGTGTCGGCCACGGTGTATTGTCGCCGTAATCGACTTCATCGATCAGGACGTACGGCACCTCGAAATGAGTATCCTGCGCAACCGGCTTCTTGAGTCTTACCACGTCGCCGCCATTGCCAAGCTGCCCGCTTCCAGGGCCAAATATCCTTACCGCCGGATTCGTCAGGCCCGTCGTCATCCGGAACTCATCGGCGGCCACCCCCACTATCAGGATATACTCGTTGGTATTGATCCATGTGTTGGTCGGGAAAACGTACTCCAGACCGCCAGTAAGCTTCCACGTGTTCGTCGGCTGCCCGAATTGGAGGTCAAACAGCGGAATGTTGCTGCTGGTGATGTTATGAAGCTCAACATATTCTTTCCCGCCTGCCGACGGGTTGTACATGATCTCGCTGATTACCACCGGGCCGACCTTCGGATAGGCATTCGACGCATTTCTGGTCAGGTCGCTCATTGACGTAAAGTCCACTACCCCGTCACTGCGCGTGTACCTGCCGAAACTGGTGCTCCGTTCCGCCGGCCCGAAGTCAACGGAAGTCCTGTAACTGGTAAGATTGGTGCTTGCTCCGCCCGACGACAGGTATGCGGAATCACCCATTTCGCTGAACGCGAAGCCTTTCGCCAAACCCAACACATTTGTACCAAAGTGATTGTACTCCGTGAAGTTCGTGAAGCCATGCGGCGGAATTATGACGCTGTTGGTTATCCTGAACGCCGTCAAGTTCGTAGCGCTGTGGCTGATAAACCAGTTCTGTATGTTTATGCTGTTTGTAGTGGTATTATAGAGCTCGATCCAGTCGCCGACATCCGGAGTCTCACCATGCGAGTGGGAAAGCACCTCGCTAATGACTATTCCATACGCGGCAGAAATGTCATCGGCGCCTGGACTGCCGCCGTTTGTGGAGCTGGGCCGCCAGTATTCCGGCAGATCCGGGTTGCCGATTGATTGATTTGGCGTTACCGGAACCAGCGAATAGCCGCCGCCATCAGTTGTTGGATACCAGGCATCATTGTAAGTAACGTCAATAATCGTATTTCCGCCCGCATCCTTTATTCGAAGTCTCTCCCCGCCGTTGTCCAATCCGCCGCTGAACACCCCATTGTACGATCTACCGGGGTACCTGTTGGTATATGAGACCGGATCTTTTACTATGACGTAGAACCCACCTGCAGTGAGATTCGTAGCTGGAAAGTCGTAAGTGACACCATTGCTGAATGTCAGACCTGAAAGGTTCAGCGTAACTCCGCCGATATTCTTGAACTCCAGAAACTCATCATTCCCACTGGTCAGCGGATTATACATGATCTCTGTCATCCGCAGATAGTTTGTCAGGTACTGCATCATCGCCCCAAACGCCGTTGTTGCGGCTACCTCCTCTGAGGGCAGCGATTCGCCCCTTTCATGCCAGGCCTTGACCCGGTAGTAGTAAAGGGTGTTCTGTGATATCAGCACATCGTTGTAGCCGTTGGAATTTGCGACCACGTTGGTCAACCACGACCAGGTCATTCCGTCCAGTGATCGCTCTATCTTGAAGCTCTGCTCATCGCCGCTGTTATCCTGCCAGGCAAGATGAATCCCGTTCGTCGGAACCGTCATAACCGCAGCGGTAAGATTCGACGGCCACATCGGTGTCGCACCGGCCGGGAACAAGGCACCCATGTAGGCGCCGTCCGATCCGCCGGCCAGACAAGGGGAAATGCCCTGCAGCCTGTAGTCGCCCTCGCGCGCGTCCTTGAACCATGGATTCCGGTTGATGTTCGAGACCCCGGCATACAAACCATCCCATGGTTGTTCAATGTCGCTGTAAGTGACCGCAGCTCCGTTTGTAACCGAAACAGTATTGCTCCAGCAGATGGTATTCCATGTCACCGACTGAGCCCCGGCCAATCCCACCCCGCAGCCTGCTATCGTGTTGTTGAAGTTGGTCGCGGCTGTAGCGGTCTCAACAAGAAGCCCGGTGCTGCAGTTGTTCAACAGGCTGTAACAAACCGAAACGCCGGCGGCAGAGGATCCGATCCTGACGCCATTGCCTGACATTCTGGAGATGGCGCAGTTGGTAATCATTCCCGCGGCACCGGCCTGGAATCGAATACCGTCCACGCCGGCGTTCATGGAATTAGTCACCGATGTGCGACTCACCACCACAGTGGAACCACCAAAAAGCATCCCGCAGTCGCTGAAATTACGGAAAAGGGAATCCTCCACCTGGACCGTGGTGTTACTGAACGAGGTCTTCTCAAAATCGGAGACTATGCAGCGTCGAAGCTGAACCAGGCTGGAGTCGGCGGCTGAAACAATACCCACCGCATCTCTGTTCTCGCCTATCCTTGAATCGTCAAGATTCACCTGCCCGCCAGCGCCGACTACAACCCTGCCGCCAGACGCCCGTACAAATGCCCCGGAAATGGACGAACCGTTCGCCTCGACCGACCACGCGGATGTTCCGTCGTACGGGTAGAGATAGACAAAACTATTGGTCGTCCCCTGGAGCAGCAGTGGACCACCGGAAGCGACAATCTTCTGGCCTGAATCAAACATTATCACAGTACCGGCCAACACTGTCAGACTGCCGCCTGGCTGAACCGTCACAGTGCCGGAAACGCGATGGGTTATGTTGTTACTCCAGATTACAGGCGTCGCAATATCGCCGGTTTCAGAAGCGGTATTCGTGCGCAGAATCACGGTCAGGTTTGTGGCAATGAGCACATTGCCGTAGTAATCAAGTGTCTTGATTGGTATAGAGTTCACGCCGGCTGAAAGAATAATACTGTTGGTGGTGCGCCACTTGCCATATGTGTTTTCCATATCCGCGTTCGTCCACGTATTCCATGCGGCAGGAATCCCGTTTATCAACAGGCTGGCGGTATAGTCCTGTGGCAGTTGACCGGAAAGCCTCAATGTTGCGTTTGTTACCACGGCAGCAAGATTCCCCTGGTACACCGCATTGCTTACAGCGACAGTCAAATTCGTCTTGAAATGCGGTACAAGGTCGCTGCGCAACGTATCCGCGTTACTCTGGTACGTAGTCCGCCAATTGTATCCAGGGTTGGTGTTGGTTGCGCCGGTCCCCATCTGATCGATCATAACATTCATGTTCGACGTGGACATCACGTCGTTCAGCACGGTCAACACATCTCCCGCGTAGAAGTAGACCATTGGCGGATTGAAAAGAAAATTGCGTACCGTCCCCTGCACGCCACCGGAGAAACCCCACGGAATCCTGGCGTTAGCGGAGCCGACAAGGAGCACGTCACTGAAATCCCAGGGCCACCAGGAGAATCTCATGGTCTGATCGCCATAGATGCGCATTTCATCGCCCGCAACGCCTGCTGGTCTGAGCATGCCGGGCTCGGAGTTGTTAATCGCGGTATTCACCGCAAAGAGTCGTGCCCAATCATGAACGTCACTGACCCAGTTCGTGACTTGAACCGCTAACTGCGCAGCGGGCAGATTGAGGACGTAAGTAAGATTCGATAGATCAGCCCAGGCCGTGACTGGATTCCCGGTATTGCATCCATACCCATGACCGGCGGTCCCGGTCTGCCGGTACTCCGCCAGAGTATCCCAGTGGGAGAGATCGCCCACCCGATAGCCATCGCCGTCGGCCTTGTATTCATTTCCATAATCACCAGGGTAGAGACGTCGCGCCACGTCAACGGGCCGCTCCACACGAAGATACATGTACTGACCCAGAGTGTCGGATTTCGGATTGCCGGGCGTCAGATAGGTACCGTTCATCCAAAGCCGCATCAATGCCACCTGCGATGCCGGATTGCCTGCGCGCGCCGTAATCTTGTACCCGAGAAAATTATTAAATTGGTTCTGATAGTTAAAATCGACCTGATTGTACCCGTCATGAGTCTCGCCGGCCGGCAGTGCAACCGAGTAGCTGTATGGAGGTACACGCGTGCTGCAGCGTTGCTTGAATGC
>Ga0247842_10001724_pt1 | contig 34962 bp, 28 predicted proteins | sample LaCruzMarch2015__3_FD_192411 | JGI IMG/M metagenome (GOLD analysis project Ga0247842, IMG submission 192411) | Freshwater microbial communities from meromictic Lake La Cruz, Castile-La Mancha, Spain - LaCruzMarch2015_19m | ecosystem: Environmental > Aquatic > Freshwater > Lake | place: Spain...
CCCTAAAACGGGGACTGTTACCATGGATGTTGGAAAGGCCGTTAAAGAAGTAAAAGCCGGTAAGATCGATTTTAAGGTTGACAAGTTCGGTATTATTCATGCTTCTGTTGCAAAAGTTTCCTTTGAAAGGGATAAAATTGTAGAGAATGCCAGAGAACTCATCAACACGATCATCAAACTGAAACCTTCTTCGGCGAAGGGTACCTATGTAAAGAGTATTTATATGTCAAGTACCATGAGCCCAAGTGTTCCGGTGGATCCGAAATCGGTTACGGCTTAAACAGAAATCTGAGAGAAAACAATCATGAAAAAAGTAGAAAAAACCCAGCTTATAGATTCCCTGACAGAACAGCTTAAAGGAGCAAACTCCTTTTATCTGACTGATACTTCGACGCTGAATGCGGCAACAACAAGCAGGCTTAGAAGGACGTGTTTCAAGAAGGATATCAAGCTCAGGGTGGTTAAAAATACCTTGCTACGGAAGGCCATGGAAGGCAGCGGTAAATCCCTCGAGGAATTTTACCCTGTACTGGTCGGATCAACCTCCATTATGTTTTCGGAAGTTGCCAACGACCCCGCCAAACTGATCAAGGAATTTCGTAAAACCGCTCCAAAGCCCATCCTGAAAGGCGCCTACGTTGAAGAAAGTATCTATCTAGGTGATGATCAGCTGGATGCCCTGGTGAATATCAAATCGAAGTTCGAATTGATTGGTGATCTGATCGGTCTGTTACAATCCCCAACGATGCGCGTTATGTCGGCTTTACAGTCGGGCAGCAACAAGCTTTCAGGGATCGTTAAGACCTTGTCGGAAAAACCTGAGTAACCAAAACTTAAAAAAATAATTTAGTAATAACCGTTCCGACATACCGGAACACAAATAGTAACAAAAATGGCAGATTTAAAAGCTTTTGCAGAACAGTTAGTTAATTTGACAGTAAAAGAGGTCAACGAATTAGCGAAGATCCTGAAAGATGAATATGGTATTGAGCCAGCAGCCGCAGCAGTAGCTGTTGCCGCAGGACCTGTTGCCTCCGCCGCTCCTGAAGCTGAAGAAAAAAACACATTCGATGTGATTCTGAAATCAGCAGGACAGGCTAAGTTAGCTGTTGTTAAATTAGTTAAGGAACTGACCAGCCTTGGTTTGAAAGAAGCAAAGGAATTAGTTGATGCAGCACCGAAAGCAATTAAAGAAGGTGTTACAAAAGACGAAGCCAACGCTTTAATGAGTCAATTAAAAGAAGCTGGTGCAGAGGTTGAAATTAAGTAAGACGGACGATTCTTATACCTTAATAAAAGCATAGATCTCTTCAATTTGAAGAGGTCTATGGTTTATTTATAAAAATTAATTTCAAACCTTCCCGCTCTGCGGGAATAAAAAATACGACCTTGGCTTCAAAAAAAACCGAAAGAATTCGCTTTGGATCTACCAAGATTCAAGCTGAGTATCCTGATTTTCTTGGCATTCAGGTGAAATCATTTCAGGATTTTTTCCAACTGGAGACGAATCCTGAAAATAGGGTCAATGAGGGGTTATACAAGGTTTTTACTGAAAATTTCCCGATTTCCGATGCCCGCAACAATTTTGTATTGGAATTTCTGGATTATTTCATCGACCCTCCGCGATACTCCATTGAGGAATGTATTGAACGTGGTTTGACTTACAGTGTTCCTTTAAAGGCCAAACTGAAACTTTATTGTACCGATCCGGAACATGAAGATTTTGAAACAATCATCCAGGATGTCTATCTTGGAATGATCCCCTATATGACTCCGCGTGGCACCTTTGTGATCAACGGAGCCGAACGGGTTGTTGTTTCTCAGTTACACAGGTCACCCGGCGTGTTTTTCAGCACCAGTTTCCATGCAAACGGAGCTCAGCTGTATTCAGCCAGGATCATCCCTTTTAAAGGTTCGTGGATTGAATTTACGACCGATATCAACAATGTCATGTATGCATACATCGACCGGAAAAAGAAATTGCCGGTAACGACTTTGCTTCGTGCCATCGGGTTTGAAACGGATAAGGATATCCTCGAGATATTCGGTCTGGCCCAGGAAATTAAAGTCAGCCGTGCTGCATTGAAGCGCGTGGTGGGCTCAAGGCTTGCCGCCCGCGTGGTACGTGCATGGATTGAAGATTTTGTTGATGAAGATACGGGAGAAGTTGTATCCATTGAACGTACAGAGGTGATCATTGAACGCGAAACCATCCTCGAGAATGATCACGTTGATCAGATCCTGGATGCCGGTATCAAAACCATCCTGATCCACCGCGAAGAGGCACTTGCAACCGACTATTCTATCATTTTCAATACGTTACAGAAAGACCCTGCCAATTCTGAAAAAGAGGCGGTTGAATTTATCTACAGGCAGTTGCGTAATGCAGAACCTCCCGATGAAGAGACCGCACGCGGAATCATTGAAAAATTGTTCTTCTCCGATAAACGATATGACCTCGGTGATGTTGGCCGTTACCGGATCAACCGGAAACTCAGTCTCACCACCCCGGTCGAAACCAAGGTTCTGACCAAGGAAGACATCATCTCCATTATCAAATACCTGATTGAACTTGTGAACGCCAAAGCTGAAGTGGATGATATTGACCACTTGAGCAACCGTCGTGTAAGGACTGTGGGCGAGCAGCTGTACAACCAGTTTGGAGTGGGTCTGCTGAGAATGGCACGTACCATCCGCGAGCGTATGAATGTTCGTGATAATGAGGTGTTTACACCAATGGATCTGATCAACGCCAAAACGTTGTCGTCGGTGATCAACACCTTCTTTGGAACCAACCAGCTTTCACAGTTCATGGACCAGACCAATCCATTGTCGGAGATCACGCACAAGCGTCGTATCTCTGCCCTCGGACCTGGCGGTCTGTCGCGTGAACGTGCCGGGTTCGAAGTTCGCGACGTTCACTATACCCACTACGGACGTCTCTGTACCATTGAAACTCCTGAAGGTCCGAACATCGGATTGATCTCCTCTTTGTGCGTTTATGCAAAAATCGATAAGCTTGGCTTCATCGAAACGCCGTATCACCGTGTGGTCGACAGCAGGGTAACACTCGAAGAGCAGCCTGTTTACCTGACTGCCGAAGAGGAAGAGCACAAGATCATTGCCCAGGCTACAACCCCTATGGATAACGTGGGAAATTTCTCAGAAGAGAAGGTGAAGGTCCGTTATCTGGCCGATTACCCTATTATTGATAAATCAAAGGTTGACCTTGTTGACATAGCTCCCAACCAGATTGCCTCTATTGCGGCCTCCCTGATTCCGTTCCTTGAGCATGACGATGCAAACCGTGCACTCATGGGATCGAACATGATGCGCCAGGCTGTTCCCTTGTTGAATCCTGAGGCTGCGATTGTCGGCACCGGGATTGAAGACATGGTGGCCCGCGATTCAAGGGTGCTGATCAATGCCGAAGGTGATGGCGTTGTTGAATTTGTTGATGCCAACGAGATTATCATCCGTTATAACCGTGATGACAAAGAACGGTTGATCAGTTTCGATGATGACTGTAAAAGTTATACCCTCACAAAATTTGCCCGCACAAACCAGAATACCTGTGTTAACCTTCGCCCCATCGTTCGTAAAGGGGACAAGGTAACCAAAGGTCAGGTTCTTTGCGAAGGGTATGCCACCAAAGATGGTTCTCTTGCCCTTGGGCGGAACCTGATGGTTGCATTCATGCCCTGGAAAGGTTACAATTTTGAAGATGCTATCGTAATCTCCGAGAAGGTATTGAAGGAGGACATTTTCACCTCCATTCATATTGAAGAGTTTACTTTGGAGGTGCGCGATACCAAACGCGGTGTTGAAGAGCTGACAAATGATATCCCCAATGTAAGTGCTGAGGCAACCAAGGATCTGGACGAAAACGGACTGATCAGGATTGGTGCCGAGGTGAGCGAAGGTGATATCCTCATCGGGAAGATCACCCCGAAAGGGGAGAGTGATCCCACTCCGGAAGAGAAGCTTCTGCGCGCCATCTTTGGCGATAAGGCTGGTGACGTCAAGGACGCTTCACTCAAAGCACCCCCGTCAATGAAGGGTGTTGTCATTGATAAAAAACTCTTTTCAAGAATTATCAAAGACCGCAAAGCCAAGGCCCGCGAGAAAGATGATATCAAGAAACTGGATGATGAATACCACAAGGAAGTTGACAAACTGAGAGCCAAGCTGGTCGAAAAACTCAATGTTCTGGTGAGCGGCAAAGTTTCACAGGGAGTTTACAACAACTTCAAGCAGGAGGTCATTGCCAAGGGAACAAAATTCCAGACCAAGAGTTTGATGGATATCGATTATCTCAACATCAATCCGAACAAATGGACCACCGATAAAGAGAAGAATGATCTCATCAAGACCTTAATCAACAACTATATCATTAAGTTCAAGGAAATTATGGGCGTTCATAACCGCAAGAAATTCGTTGCGGTTGTCGGTGACGATCTTCCTGCAGGAATTGTACAGATGGCGAAGGTTTATATTGCCAAGAAGCGCAAGCTTAAAGTTGGTGATAAAATGGCCGGCCGCCATGGAAACAAGGGTATTGTTGCCCGCATCCAGCGTGAAGAGGATATGCCGTTCCTTATTGACGGAACACCGGTTGATGTGGTTCTAAACCCACTCGGGGTTCCGTCACGTATGAACCTCGGACAGATTTATGAAACGATTCTTGGATGGGCTGGAAAAAAACTCGGATTGAGGTTCAATACCCCGATTTTTGACGGTGCCACCATCGACCAGATCAACGATTATCTTGAGAAAGCCGGTTTGCCCAGGAACGGAAAAGTTTATCTCCACGATGGTTTATCAGGAGAACGTTTTGATCAGCCTACTACTGTTGGTTTCATCTATATGCTGAAACTGCACCATATGGTCGACGACAAGATGCATGCACGGTCGATCGGCCCCTATTCACTTATTACACAGCAGCCACTTGGCGGAAAGGCCCAGTTCGGAGGTCAGCGTTTTGGAGAAATGGAAGTCTGGGCGCTTGAAGCCTTTGGCGCTGCCAATATCCTTCTTGAGATTCAGACTGTGAAATCAGACGACGTGATTGGCCGGGCCAAAGCCTATGAAACCATTGTGAAGGGTGAATCCATGCCGACACCGGGAATCCCGGAATCATTTAATGTACTGGTTCATGAATTGCGTGGTCTCGGATTGAACCTTACGTTTGATTAACGACCCTGGCGATCATTCGCCATTGAATGTATAAGATTTTCTCTGTTTTTGGTTTTTCAATCGAAATATAAAACAATATGGCTTACAGAAAAGACGGTCAGGTAAACAGCAGCTTTTCAAAAATTACCATCAGCCTTGCTTCTCCGGAAAAGATTCTCGAAATGTCGAGTGGTGAAGTATTAAAGCCTGAAACCATCAATTACAGGACTTACAAACCTGAACGTGATGGGCTGTTCTGCGAACGCATTTTTGGTCCTGTTAAAGACTGGGAATGCCATTGCGGTAAATACAAACGGATCCGTTATAAAGGGATCGTTTGCGACCGTTGCGGTGTTGAGGTAACCGAAAAGAAGGTGAGAAGAGAGCGCATGGGCCATATTCAACTCGTCGTTCCTGTGGCGCATATCTGGTTCTTCAGGTCACTGCCCAATAAAATAGGATCTTTACTTGGGTTGCCTACCAAAAAGCTTGAGTCGATCATTTACTATGAAAAATATGTTGTCATCAACCCTGGAGTGAAACAGGTTGATGGTTTGAACTACCTGGATTTTCTTTCGGAGGAGGAGTATTTCGACATCATGGAAAAGCTTCCCCAGGAAAATCAATACCTCGACGACAGTGATCCCAATAAGTTTGTCGCCAAAATGGGGGCGGAGGCTTTGAGTGAATTGCTTGCACGGATTGATCTTGACAAGGAATCCTACGACCTTCGTTATAAAGCAAATACTGAAACATCACAACAGCGCAAGGCTGAGGCACTGAAACGTCTTCAGGTCTTTGAATCGTTCCGTGATGGTCAGAAACGACTTGAAAACCGTCCGGAATGGATGATCGTAAAAGTTGTTCCTGTAATCCCGCCTGAATTAAGGCCATTGGTGCCACTGGACGGCGGTCGTTTTGCCACCTCCGACCTGAATGATCTGTACCGCAGGGTGATCATCCGCAATAACCGACTGAAGCGACTGATTGAAATAAAGGCGCCTGATGTGATCCTCCGCAATGAGAAACGTATGCTCCAGGAAGCGGTCGATTCGTTATTCGACAACTCCCGCAAGGCAAGCGCTGTAAAAACAGAATCGAACCGTGCACTGAAATCACTGTCCGACAGTTTAAAGGGGAAACAGGGACGTTTCCGTCAGAACCTGTTAGGGAAACGTGTTGACTATTCAGGCCGTTCGGTCATCGTGGTTGGCCCGGAACTCAAATTGAGTGAATGCGGGTTGCCAAAAGAGATGGCTTCAGAATTATACAAGCCTTTCATTATCAGAAAAATGCTGGAACGCGGTATCGTAAAGACCGTTAAATCAGCCAAGAAAATTGTCGACCGGAAAGATCCTGTCGTTTGGGATATCCTTGAAAATATCCTGAAGGGACACCCGGTATTGCTTAACCGCGCACCTACACTTCACCGACTCGGGATCCAGGCCTTCCAGCCTAAACTGATCGAAGGAAAAGCAATCCAGCTCCACCCGCTCGTATGTACGGCTTTCAATGCCGACTTCGACGGTGACCAGATGGCTGTGCACGTTCCCCTGGGAAATGCAGCCATCCTGGAAGCTCAGCTGCTGATGCTTGCTTCACACAATATTCTCAACCCTGCCAACGGCGCCCCTGTAACTGTTCCTTCACAGGACATGGTTCTTGGATTGTATTACATGACCAAGGCACGCAAAAGCGACAGCACGCTCAAGGTAAAGGGAGAGGGCATGACTTTTTATTCTCCGGAAGAGGTGATTATCGCCTATAACGAGAAAAGTATTGATCTGCATGCCATTATTAAAGTCCGCCACACCTTCGTTGAAGGAGATGAAATGGTAACCCGGATTATCGAGACAACCGTTGGACGTGTAATTTTCAACCAGGTGGTTCCCATGGAGTATGGTTATATCAACCAGCTTCTGACAAAGAAATCTCTCCGGGATATCATCGGCATGATCCTGAAAAAGACAGGAACTGCAAAGACTGCCAAATTCCTTGATGACATTAAGGATCTTGGATTCAAGATGGCTTTCCAGGGAGGTTTATCCTTTAACCTGGATGACGTTATTGTTCCGGCAATCAAGGAATCACTTGTTGCCGATGCAAGACTTGAAGTGGAAGAGGTAGTGAACAACTACAACATGGGTTTCATCACCAACAATGAACGTTACAACCAGATCATCGACATCTGGACCCATGCAAATTCACAGCTCACGGTTTCACTGATGAACCAGCTGATCAACGACAAACAGGGATTCAACCCGGTTTACATGATGCTTGATTCAGGTGCCCGTGGTTCCAAAGAGCAGATCCGCCAGTTATCTGGTATGCGTGGTTTGATGGCGAAACCGCAGAAGTCCGGTGCAGGTGGAGGTGAGATCATTGAAAACCCGATCCTTTCCAACTTCAAGGAGGGTCTGTCGGTACTCGAGTACTTCATTTCAACCCACGGTGCCCGTAAGGGTCTGGCCGATACCGCTTTGAAGACTGCCGATGCAGGATACCTTACCCGTCGTTTGGTTGACGTTTCGCAGGATGTGATCATTTCAGAGGAAGATTGCGGAACATTGCGCGGATTGACCATCACTGCATTAAAGAAAGCGGAAGAGGTTGTAGAATCCTTATATGACAGGATCCTTGGCCGTGTTTCCCTTCATGATATTCATCATCCCCAGACTGGCGACCTGATCATAACAGCCGGGAGTGAGATCACCGAAGACATTGCGCACGTTATTGACAGTTCGCCGCTTGAAGGCGTTGAAATCCGCTCCGTACTGACCTGCGAATCGAAGAAGGGTGTTTGTGCAAAGTGCTACGGCCGTAATCTGGCTACCGGAAGCATGGTGCAGCGGGGAGAAGCCGTTGGTGTTATCGCTGCCCAGAGTATCGGGGAGCCGGGAACCCAGCTGACTTTGCGTACATTCCACGTTGGTGGTGTGGCTGGTGTGAACATCGCCAGCGCTTCGCGTATTGATGCCAAGTATGACGGTATCCTTGAAATTGATGAACTCAGATCGGTTGAATATACCAGTGAAGCAGGAGAGACCTACGAGATCGTCATCGGTCGTTCGGCCGACATGCGGATTGTTGATAAAAACACACGCATCGCCCTGACCTCTGCCCACATACCATATGGTGCCCGTCTGTATTTCCGCAACGGCGATCCCATCAAGAAGGGTCAGCTGATCAGTGACTGGGATCCGTACAATGCTGTAATTCTTTCGGAAGTTCCCGGAAAGGTGAACTTTGAAAGCATCATTGAGAATGTGACTTTCCGCGTTGAATCGGACGAACAGACCGGTTATCACGAGAAGGTTGTTATTGAGTCACGCCAGAAAGCCAAGAACCCGGCCATCAATATTTTATCTTCCACAGGCGATATCATCAAGATTTACGATATCCCGGTTGGAGCCCACATCAATACGGAGGATGGCGCCAAGATCAAAGCCGGTGAAATCCTGGTAAAGATTCCGCGTGCCATCGGCAAAGCCGGTGACATCACGGGAGGTTTACCCCGCGTTACCGAACTGTTTGAAGCACGTAACCCGTCCGATCCTGCTGTGGTTTCTGAAATTGACGGTGTGGTGTCCTTTGCAAAGAAACTCAAAAGAGGAAACCGCGAAGTCATCATCACCTCCAAAACCGGTGAAGAAAAACGTTACCTCGTTCCCACCTCAAAACAGATCCTGGCACAGGAAAATGACTATGTTCGTGCTGGTACCGCCCTTTCCGACGGGGCACTGACCCCGAGCGATATTCTGGCCATCAAGGGACCTATGAAGGTTCAGGAGTATATCGTGAATGAAATCCAGGAGGTTTACCGTTTACAGGGGGTTAAAATCAATGACAAACATTTCGAGACCATTGTCCGCCAGATGATGCGTAAAGTCGAAGTGGAAGATCCGGGTGATTCAAGGTTCCTTGAAGGAGAGTTGATCAACAAAATCGACTTCCAGGAGGAAAATGACTGGATCTACGGTAAAAAAGTTGTTGAAGACCCGGGTGACTCCCCAACCTTCAAAGCCGGACAGATCATCAGTGCGCGTAAACTGCGTGATGAAATTTCCATGCTGAAACGGAAAGATAAAAAGCTGGTTGAAGCACGTGATGCAAAACCTGCCACGGCTTTCCAGATTCTTCAGGGTATAACCCGTGCCTCACTTCAAACCAAGAGCTGGATTTCTGCGGCCTCCTTCCAGGAGACAACCAAAGTGCTCACCCAGGCTGCCATCAATGCACGCCAGGATGATCTGCTTGGTCTTAAGGAAAATGTGATCGTTGGTCACCTTATTCCGGCTGGCACAGGTTTACGCGAGTACGAAAATATCATCGTTGGCAGTAAAGAAGAATACGAAATCCTTCTTGCTTCGAAAGAGGAAGATTAAATCTTAAGCTATGCAGGAAAAAAAGAATCCGCTTAATCAGATTAACATTGAGATCTCTGATGAAGTAGGTGAGGGTATTTATTCCAATCTCGCCATCATTACCCATTCTCCGGCTGAATTCATCATTGATTTTGTAAAGATGATGCCCGGCGTTCCGAAAGCGAAGGTGAAGTCGAGGATCATCCTAACCCCGCAGCATGCAAAACGGCTTTACAAAGCGTTAAAGGAAAATGTGGCCAAATACGAAGCCATGCACGGCGAAATCAGGGATTCGGAAGGGGAGATTCCCTATAACTTTCCTTTACCTACTGCGCAGGCGTAAGTTCGTGACACGTGACGCGAGACGCGTGACGAAATATGGTTCTTGAAACTTTATTTCTGGAATTTTCTTAGCGTTTCTTCCATTACGCTGGTATCAGCGTTGTCTTTTTTAGCCATTTCAATGGCTTTCCTTTCATATTTGATTGCATCGGCTTTCTTGCCTAACTTGAACATCAGGTTGGCATAGGTGTCGTTGTTTTCGGGCGTGCTTTTTAAGGCAATCGATTTTTTTGCCCACAACGCTGCCTTTTCAATCTGCGTTTTTTCGGTCGCCATCTTGAAAAAATTCACTGCCATCCGGTTCAGCATGGCATAGTCGTCAGAATAGTTTTGGTCCACACCCTTCATGGCAAGATTCAGGTACTTTTCCGTTTCTGATTTCATTTGATACATGTTCAACTCACCCTGAAAAAAAACCTTATCTGCATCGGTATAACCTGTGCCCTTTATCTTTTGCTTAATCTGGTTAAGGCTGGCGTCGTTGAATGATTTGTTACGGGACAATGTCATCAGCGCCTGTGTATATACCCCAATGACTTTCCCAAAAACGGAATCCCGCGTATACAATTTTTCATAATCCTTATGATGGCTCAGCAGGAATTTGAATTCTTTCGAATCGAGGTCAAAAACATACTGGTATAATATTTCCCAGTTCGCCCGGCTATACATATCTGCCTCCTTTTGTAAAGCAAAATACTGATTCAAGGTTTCATTGATGGGCAGATAGGCTCCCTGAAGCCGGTCAAGGTACTTCAGAATAAATGCCGGAGCGCGGTTTCCATCCAGGTATTCTTTTTCACAGGAAGCAAATCCATCACCGGGAATCATGGCGACCATTCCCATTTTAATATAATCCTGAACTTTTTGAGGTGCGCCAACGCGTTGATGGATCATGTCACCGTTTGCACTGATAAATAAAAGGGTGGGATAAGCCCTCACATTGTATATTTTCGCCAGGTTCGGTCCTTCTCCTTTTTCCATGTCGAAATGCGCGCATATAAATGTCGAATTGTAGTAATCCGCAATGGTGTCGTTGGTAAATATTTTCGATGCCATCCATTTGCACGGACCGCACCAGGAGGTAAAAGCATCAAGGAAAATAAGCTTGTTCTCATTTTTTGCTGTGGTCAATATTTCCGCCCAGGATTTGTCAATGAATTGAATAGATCGGTTTTGATTAAAACCATCGACGCTGGTAAATAAAATCAGCAGGGAAAGGATGCCAAGAGTTTTTTTCATATGATTACTTTTGATGATTAACGGTATAAATGCGAAAGATAGTGCAAAGTTAACACCATATCTTTGTATTTTTGGCGAAATATTCCAATAGTGGCAGTTAAGAAAATACAGGATGTGGTTCTGATCGGAGCGGGGAACCTGGCTGCCCATCTGGGTCTGGCAATGCACAGGCAGGGTTTTAGGGTAGTCCAGGTTTATAACCGTACCCGCGAGAAAGGGATTCATCTTGCCAGAAAGGTTGGCGCTGAATTCGTTGCCGATCCGCGGAACATCACCCGGCATGCTGATCTGTATATGCTGGTTGTTGCCGATGCTGCAATAAACGAGGTTGCATTATCTCTTCCGCTTCGGCACCAGTTGGTGGTTCATACCTCCGGAACAATGGATATGAATGTCCTGTCGGAGATTTCAGATCACTTCGGAGTTTTTTATCCCCTGCAAACTTTTTCACCCCGGAGGAGGATTAATTTTAAAAGAGTTCCGGTTTGCATTGAGGCAAACTCGCCCAAAGGATTGGAATTGCTTTCAGAAATGGCGCACAGCCTGTCAGAAGATGTTCGGGTAATTGACAGTGACCACCGGAAGGTGATTCATCTTTCAGCGGTGTTTGCCTCCAATTTTACCAATTTCATGTATGTCATTGCAGAGGAGTTGCTGGAGGAGCATAAAATTCCCTTTGACCTGCTGGAACCCCTGATCAGCCAGACTGTTCAGAATGTCAGAAAGAACCATCTTTTTCAAAACCAGACAGGGCCGGCACTTCGGGGCGACAATGCGGTGCTGGATAACCACCGGGCACTATTAACGACACATCCCGGGTACCTTGAACTTTATAACAGTATCAGCAATAACATTATCAAATACAAAGCGTTACATGGCAAATTATAAAGAGTTCCTTCCCTCCATCAATACCTTTATTTTTGATTATGACGGTGTGTTGACCGACGGGAGCGTGATCACCACCAACGATGGCGAAGCTCACCGCATTTCAAGCGTCAAGGATGGATATGCCCTGCAGCTAGCCCACAAAAAGGGATATCGGGTTGCGGTAATTTCCGGTGCGCGGTCTGATTCCATGATGCACCGGATGAAGGCTTTGCAGATCCAGGATGTGTTTTTGGGTGTTGAACGGAAGCTGGATGTATTCAGGGAATACTTGAAAAAGTACGGCCTGAAGCCCGAGCAGGTGCTCTATATGGGAGATGATATTCCCGATTATGAGGTAATGCTGGAGGCCGGTGTGTCAACGTGTCCTGCCGATGCTGCTGAAGAGATCAAATCGGTGGCCAGGTACATTTCTCATTTCCCGGGTGGCAAAGGTTGTGTACGCGATGTTATCGAACAGGTGCTGAAGGTACAGGGTAAATGGATGAATGATGATGCCTACCACTGGTAGTCAAAAGTTTGAATTCAAAAATGCGAAGAAGAAATTAAAAGTAAAAAAACCAGGTCGATGAAGTTAAATGGTTTACCGGTTACATCCTACCTCGGGGCGCTGGCGCAGTTAATCCGCTTGCCGAATGTTCTGATCATTTTACTTACCCAGCTTTTGCTTCGGTACTGTATCATCAGTCCATTCATTTATAGCAGCGACCCGGGCGCCATCTCGCTCCTTCCTGATTTCCTGATCCTGGTATTGGCTACCATGCTGATTGCCATTGGTGGCTATGTGATCAATGACTACTTTGATGTTAAAATCGACAGCGTCAACCGGCCCGATAAACTGGTTGTGAACAAGGTGATCAATGCAAGAACGGCCATCAAAGTGCATATGATCCTGAACGGGATTGCCATACTCCTGGGATTCTATCTTGCCTACCGTGTAAAGGCAATCACATTTGGCTTGCTGTTTCCATTCATTTCAGGTGTACTCTGGATCTATTCAGCCAAATATAAGCGAATGATTTTCTGGGGTAATTTCATTGTCGCCGGTACCACCGCTTTCATCATCCTTGTTGTATGGTTGTTTGAGTTCTTCTGGCTGCGGCTGAATGCCTCTCTTTTCGCCAACGAAATCCCTGAAATAAACAGTGTTACCTATGTATTCGTGGGTTATGCCGTGTTTGCCTTTCTTATTTCGATGGTTCGTGAACTCGTCAAGGATATGGAGGACACAGAAGGAGATAAATCCATCGGAAGTAAAACAATCCCGCTTGTACTCGGAATCAACAGGACGCGATACCTTGATGCATTGATCGTTTTTACAGGATTGATCCTGCTTGGGTACGTTCAAATGATCCTGTGCCGGCTGGACATGATGATGCTTTTCTGGTATTTTCTTATAGCTATCCAACTCCCTTTTGTCTATTTTCTAATTAAGCTTTTTGGCTCACGTGAAAAACAGAATTATCATTTTCTAAGCAGTTTATGCGAATTGATAATGCTGACCGGAATATTATCCATGGAAGTTTTATTCATCAGTAATTAACAAACCATGATCAATCGTCGCCTGAACGGGAGGCATCTTATCCTGGCCTCACAGTCCCCCCGCCGCCAGTATCTTTTAAAGGAACTTGGCTTTGATTTCGAGATACGGACTACGCAGATCGAAGAGATCTATCCCGGGGGCCTGCTTCCTCATGAGATCGCCACCTACCTGGCGGTGCTGAAAGCATCGAGTTTTGATCTGACCAGGATGGATGAAAAGGCCATCATCCTGACTGCTGACACCATTGTTTCGATCGGAAATGAAATTCTGGGAAAACCCTCGAGTTATGGAGAAGCCGTTACCATGCTCAAAAAGCTTTCAGGGCGGAAACATGATGTCATCACTGCGGTTTGCCTGTATTCAAAGCAAAAGCAACATGTATTTCATGTGATCTCCTCGGTCTATTTCAAAGAACTCAGCCTTGAGGAGATCGAATATTATATCGATCATTTTCAACCGTTTGACAAAGCCGGCGGTTATGGCGTACAGGAGTGGATCGGGTATATCGGGATCAATAAAATTGAAGGATCCTTTTTTAATGTGATGGGGTTGCCGGTGAAAGAGCTTTATGAAGAATTGCTGAATTATTAATTTGTCATTAACAGTTATCTGGAATGAAGGATAAACCTTTAATATTGATTACCAACGACGACAGCGTAAAAGCCCCCGGAATCAGGGCCCTGATCAACTATATCCGTCCATTCGGGCGTGTGGTGGTGGTTGCCCCCGATCGCCCGCAGTCAGGCACTGCGCATGCTGTTACGATAGCCCATCCTCTGCGGCTTGATCTGATTACCCGTGAAACCGGTTATGAAGAGTATTCCTGTGACGGAACACCGGCCGATTGCGTAAAAATGGCTTTTAAAATAGTCATGCGCCGACGGCCCGATTTTCTTTTTTCAGGGATTAACCATGGTACCAATGCCTCAATCAACATCGTATATTCCGGAACCATGGCGGCCGTGCTTGAAGGCGCCCTGGCCGGGGTCCCCTCAGTTGGGTTTTCGCTCAATAATTATAGTCTGAAAGCCGATTTCGGACCCTCCGGGAAGTTCATTAAAACCATTGTATCGGATGTCATCTCAAAGGGTCTTCCGGCGGGAGTATGTCTTAATGTCAATATTCCTGATGTGCCCGAAGATCAGATTAAAGGTATTAAAGTTTGCCGCCAGGCGGAAGGCACATGGGAGGAGGATTTTGATGAACGGGAAGATCCGAACGGGAGAAAATATTACTGGATGAAGGGTGTATATGTTTCGACCGGGAATGGGAAGGACTCCGACCAGTGGGCTGTTGAAAATAAGTATGTGGCTGTTGTTCCGGTCCAGTTCGACCTGACAGCAAACAGTGCGCTTGAAACACTCAGGAACAGGTTCTGATGCGGTACTATATCATTGCCGGCGAAGCTTCGGGCGACCTGCATGCTTCAAACCTGATGCGGGAGTTGAAATTGCTCGATCCGGAAGCACTTTTTCGTTGCTGGGGGGGCGATTTGATGCAGCAGCAGGGTGGGGAACTGGTGAAACATTACCGTGATCTGGCGTTCATGGGATTTATGGAAGTGATTGCCCACCTGCCTACCATCCTGAAAAATTTTCATTTCTGTGAAGAGGATCTCGTTTCATTTCAACCTGATGTACTGATCCTTGTTGATTACCCGGGTTTTAATCTGCGGATGGCCAAATTTGCAGCCCGTAAAGGGATTCGGGTATTCTATTATATTTCTCCGCAGTTATGGGCATGGCGGTCATCGAGGGTGCAATCAATCCGGAAATGGGTTGAAAAAATGTTTGTCATCCTTCCCTTCGAAAAGGAATTTTATGCACGTTATCATTATCTGGTAGATTATGCCGGTCACCCGCTTCTCGACGTCATCCACAAAGAGATGCATACGAAAAGCCGTGAAGAGTTTCAGTTGAAAAACGGATTGCCTGATCGCAGGATGATTGCACTCCTGCCAGGAAGCCGTAAAATGGAAATTGAGAAAATGCTGCATATGATGACAAGTGTGGTATCATCCTTTCCCAACTATCAGTTTATCATCGCTGCGGCACCATCCGTTCCTGCTGATTTTTATGAACGGATTCTAAAAGAGACCGGGGTCCGGATGGTGATCAATCAGACCTACGACCTGCTCAGCCATTCCGATGCAGCCCTTGTTGCATCAGGCACAGCCACCCTTGAAACCGCTCTGATGGAGGTGCCCCAGATTGTCTGTTATAAGGGAAACGCACTCTCTTATCTGATCGCCAGGCAATTGGTTCATGTTCCCTTTATCTCTCTGGTCAACCTGATCGCCGGGAAAAAGGTTGTTCCTGAATTAATCCAGTCGGAGTTAAATCAAAAAAACCTGGTCAGTTCACTGACAGAGATCCTTGAAAATGGATCTTTACGGCAGAGGATCCTTGATGATTACAAGGTTCTGAAACAGGATCTCGGCGGAAGCGGTGCTTCGGGCAGAGTTGCTGCCTTAATGATACAATATTTACGAAAAAAGTAAGTTCCTTTTTAAAACAATTTAATCCTTTATGAAACAGTTTACAATATTCGTTGTTGCAATTATTTGTGGATTACCTTTCAGTGTGAATGCCCAGCAAAATCCACCCAAAACCGGAAATACGCAGGAGACCATTTTGCGTCTCACCCCTCAAACGGCAGATACCAGTAAAAATAAAGGGGTCAAATCTTCAAAGGGGAATGGGGATAAATCAGGAATGTCCCATAAAGTATATACCCCGGAGCAGGAGGCTGCCAGAAACTTTTTTAAAAATGGAATTCAGAAGGCCAAAGCAGGCGATTTGAATGGTGCGATCGATGATTTCACAAAATCACTGGAACAGGTTAAAGATGCAAATGTTTATATAAAGAGAGGCACGGCTTACCTGATGATCAAAAATTACGGAGCCGCCATCCAGGATGCTACCGAATGTTTGCGTTTGCAGCCAGCGCTGTTTAAAGCATATTACGTCCGGGGTGTCGGGCGATATGAAACAGAGGATTATAAAGGAGCCAAAGAGGACCTTGACCTCTACCTCGGGAAAGACCGGACCAATCCGAGCGCCTTCAATTACATGGCTGCTTTGTTGTTTATGGATCAGGATTTTAATGGCGCATTGATCAATTATAACGAAGTGGTGAAGCTTGATCCCAAATTTCCAGATATTTATACCAACCGCGGAATGATGCGTCATTACACGCTGGATTACAAGGGAGCCATCGAAGATTATAATGAAGCGCTGAAACTTACGCCTGATAACCCATCTGCCTATAACAACCGGGGGGCAGCCAGGATGATGGTGAAAGAACTGGATTCCGCCATGGTTGATTTGAATAAGGCCATATCCCTCAATGACAAATATGCTCAGGCTTATGATAACCGTGGCAGATTAAAGCAGGAACTTGGTGACCTGGCCGGGGCCTGTGCCGACTGGAAGATAGCCTATGCCAATGGCCTTGTAGTTTCCAACGAGCGGATTTTGAAGTTCTGTAAATAGACCAGCCCAACTGTCCTCCATTCTCAATGAAGTTATCCTGTTTTAAGATCCTCCTTCTTTTCTTATTTGGAATATTTGCTCAATCATCCCTGTATTCACAGGATCCTGCACAAAAAAAGCTCATTGATTCAGGGATACTTAAGGCCAAAATGGGTGATTTCAAAGAGGCACTGAAGGACTTTACAATGGCGATGGCTATTGACACAAATGAGGCAGAACCCTATTATAACCGTGGTATTGTCCTCACTGAGCAGAAAGATTATCAGGGGGCGATGAGGGATTTCAATAAAGTGATTCTGTTGAAACCGGCCCATGCTGAACCCTATTACAACCGTGGGTTGGTGAAGGATTACATGAAAGATTACATTGGGGCCATCCAGGATTACAACAAGGCCATTTCTTTGAAACCTGAATATCCTGAAGCATACCACAACATGGGACTTGCCAAATTCGACCTGGGTAATTTCGATGAGGCGGCTAAGGATTTTTCACGTGCGCTTCAGTATAAACCTGACTTTGCAGAGGCCTATTATAACAGGGGATTGGCACGATTCAGCATGCATGACCTCGCAGGCTCTGTCCCGGATTTTGATGAAGCGATTAAACTAGATCCTTCTCAATTTGAATATTATGCAAGCCGTGGGGCTGCTCAGGCTGCATTGGAGCAATATACCGAAGCTGTTGACGATTTCGAAACAGCCCTCAGTCTCAATCCTGCCGACCTCAATTCACGGATGAACCTTGCCCTCGCCTTTATGTATCTTAAGAAGTATAAAGAGGCCATTGATGAATATAATCAAATCGTTGAAGCCAACCCCTTGAATCATGAAGCACTGGCAAACAGGGGAGTAGCCAGGCGTTATATGGCCGATGAGGCCGGTGCATGTGCTGACTGGACCCTGGCTGCGCAAAGAGGTTCTGAAAAAGCAAAAGGCTACCTGTCGAAATTTTGTAAGTAAAACCGTGTTACCTTTTGGTTTTATCCTGATTAAGCAGAGATAAACATGGTAATGCAATATGAACTCCTGGAGGCCCTATCCTCTCCTGAGACTATTGTTCCCTTTCCTGGCCGGGATCATGGTGGAATTGTCCTTCGGATCATTCGGGATCGGGTATGGTTGCATCGTGGCAGCCCTTTTGTGTTTACAGGGATTGTTGTTTTTGTTTTCCAGGTATTTAAAAATTTATCGGTTTCGCTGGTTCCCGGGGGTGATGATTAACCTTTTTTTATTCATAGCCGGATATACCATCGCAGATTATCACAACTCTTCAAACGATCCTTCCTATGTTGGTCATGATCCCAATGGATTATTCCTGGCAACCCTTACGGAGCCTCCCACAATTAGAAAGTCCTCCCTCAAGGTAGTCCTTGATATCAGGTATCGCCGGTGCAACACGCGGTGGGACAGGTGCAGAGGTTTCGCAATGGGATTTCTTAAATACGATGCAACAACGCCGATACTTCAATATGGGGATCATATCATCCTGCATGCCAGCTTGTTAAAAATCAGCGATCATTCAAATCCGCATACGTTTAATTATACCAGGTATCTTCATAACAAGAATATTTACCACCAGTTATTTGCCGGATCAGCAGACTGGAAGTTGATCAAACTGAAACCGGGTGGCGTTGTCCGCAAGATTGCCTTTCAGCTGCGTGATCGTTTGCTCAATATACTGCGCGACAATAAAGTCACAGGGAAGGAGTTTGCCGTGGCTTCAGCGCTTTTGCTTGGGTACGTTGATGAGTTGGATGCTGATCTGAGAAGGGATTATGCGGCAACCGGAGCCATGCATATCCTCTCGGTTTCAGGGATGCATGTGGGCATAATCTATGTTTTTCTGGAGTTCCTGCTTGGCTTCCTGAATAAACGCAAAGCGGGACGGTTTCTTAAAGCCATCATATTGCTGGTTTTTGTGTGGTTCTATGCCCTGATCACAGGATTGTCACCATGTGTGTTCCGGTCGGCTGCCATGCTGAGCTTACCCATTCTTGCAAAGTCGATGAACCGGTCTCCTGAAATGTTCAATGTCATTGCCGCCTCCGTTTTTATATTGCTTGTTGTGGATCCTTTTCTCCTGCTTGATGTCGGGTTTCAGTTGTCGTACCTTGCCGTTGCCGGAATAGTTCTCCTCTATAAACCGATCTACGATTTATTCGTTACTTCACTCTGGCTTCCTGATAAGATATGGTCTATTCTGGCTATCTCCATCGCTGCCCAGATTACCACCTTGCCCATCACACTGTATACCTTTCACCAGTTCCCGAATTATTTCATGCTCACCAATATTTTTGTCGTTCCGCTGTCAAGTTTCATCATTTATGTCGGAATATTGCTGATGGTCGTCGGTGCGATCCCTGTTGTGTCGGTCTTGTGTGCAAAGCTGCTCATTGCCCTGGTATGGCTGTTGAACAGCATCATTCATTTCATTGAACAGCTCCCCTGTTCCACACTCAGGGGGATTCATATTTCATCGGCAGAGATGATTATTCTCTACCTGGTTATTTGCTTCTGTTTTTTGTATTTAATCCTTCGCCGGATTTCCTTTTTATATCTTTTTCTTTTTGCTTGTATCTGGCTTAACCTTGTTCTTTTGGATTTCAGACTGAATCGTCTTGGGTCAGCCCGGCTCCTGGTCTACAATTCAAATCGCCCCGCCTTTTTTCAGATCAGCATGCAGGACAAAGCGGTCTGTTTTTATTATAGCTCAACTTTGTACGACCCGGCCGTATTGAAAACGAAGGCGGAAATGGTAAATGCCGACTTGGATGCCCATGGAATCAGGTTTCATCGGGTTTATTGGTTTGGCCGTACTGAAAGAACTGTGCATCTTTCAGGTGATTTTTTGCCGGTCCGGTGGATTGGTAATTTTATTCAGTTCAGGAATTTCAGGATTGCCTTACTGAACAAATCCATCCCCAGGGGATTAAAAGATACGATGCAGGTTGATTTTCTGATCCTGTCTGGAAATCCAAAAATCAGGATTGCCGAAGTCATCAAACTCTTTCATCCGAAACAAATCATCATTGATGCAACCAACTCCAGGGTCAGAACCATGCAGTGGTTGAAAGATGCAGCCATGCAAAGTATGGCATGTCAATCGGTTACACAACATGGGGCCTTCGAAAAAGAATTTCTTAAAGATGTTGGTAATTCAGAAAATTAGGATTACTTTTGCGTCACATTTGAGGATCGGTAGTTCAGCTGGTTAGAATGCCGCCCTGTCACGGCGGAGGTCGCGGGTTCGAGTCCCGTCCGGTCCGCAAAAAGCCCTGTAAATCATTAATTTGCAGGGTTTTTTATTTTCGGGCACCTGATTTGCCCCCAAATTAACTCCAATACTTTTTTTATGATTAGTCCGTTTTAAGGACCAGTTTATTGTGACAAATAATTTTCTACCATGAAAAAGAGTATGCTTGGAATATTGGTTATCTCAGGACTTATATGGTCATGCAGTAAAACCAACACCAGTCCGAGTTACACCCCTGATTGCACCGGCGCTGCAAAATCTTTTAGCAGTGATGTCAGGCCGCTTATTCAAAGTTCATGCTCAGGTTGTCATTCCAATTATTCGACTTATTCTCAAATATCAGCATCGAAATTTTCGATCCGAAGTAAAATTGTCAGTGGAAGTATGCCTCAGGGAAGTTCCTTATCCGATGCGCAGAAAAATATCATTGTTTGCTGGATTGATAATGGCGCTCCAAACAATTAATAGCCTTTCATAGCCCGTTCAACATTGTTTTTCTTATAGTGAAGAGGTGTTCATCGATCTCTTTCCACAGCTCGTCGGTTTTAAAACCGCCACAGCCGATTCTTGCTATCTCAGCCCGCCTGTGCGGAATATCTTTGCGCCATCAACTTAAAAAACAAAAAAAATGAACGCAAAGTCAATCATCATAGCAGCTGCTCTCACCCTACAAACAGCTTTCCTTTTTGCAGACAACAACATCAGCCCAACCCCGCTGAAAAACGAAAGTTCTTCTGCCATTTTATCTTCACTTTCTCCGGTTACGCCCATTGAAGCAACATTTGAAGAATTGTCCGATGTTTTTGAAGTCACTGCACTGATACCCGTAACACCGAATGAGGCTGATTTTAATGATGTTGCCATCAGTGTGAATGTCGCTGTCCCGGATCTTGCACCGATGGTACCTGTTGAGGCTGATTTCAATGATTCTGCCGATCTTCCGATAATTTATAACTTTGATGTTTAAACAAAAGAAGAAAATGAAAAAGGTACTGTGCGGCAATGAAATGGACCGGATGCCAGACTGGGCGTTCAAAACCATGGCCTTTATGTTTAATGTTACGGATTTCTTTAAATCCTCTCAGAAAAAACTGGACCGGTTTGGTATACGAAAGGGGCAAACTGTCATTGACTATGGGAGCGGAACAGGCAGGTACCTGAAAAAAGCATCTGAACTTGTTGGTGAGAAAGGGTTGGTGTTTGCTGTTGACATTCATGAATTGGCCATCAAATCTGCATTCAGTATTATTGACAAGTATCATCTGAAAAATGTAAAACCCATTCAGACCAATGGAAAGACCGTTGACATACCACAACTTACAGCCGATGTGATCTATGCATTGGATATGTTCCATATGGTGAAAGATACCAATGGGTTTCTCATTGAATTGAACAGGATGATGAAAGCAGGTGGCACCCTGTTTCTGGAGGATGGACACCAGCCCCGTGCCGCAACCAGGAATAAGATACTGGATTCCGGATGCTGGGATATCCTTGCCGAGAATAAAGAGTTTCTTACCTGTGTTCCTAAAGCCAAATAATCGCATACCCCATGACAAAATCTGAAAATGCTACCCTGTATTTTACAGACACCTTTAATTGCTCTCAGGCCGTATTAGCGGCTTTTGGACAGGATTACGGGCTCTCGGAGGACCAATGTCTTAAACTTGGATGTGCTTTCGGAGGGGGTATGGCCAGACAGCAAATGACGTGCGGTGCAGTTACCGGCGCCCTGATGGCCCTGGGACTGGCCTTTGGACGTGGGGCCAACGATCCCTATTCAATTACGGGAATTACCTACCTCAAGGCAGCCGAACTTTTTAAGGAATTTAAAAAGCGAAATGGTTCATTGGTATGCAGGGAATTGCTGCATGGATTGAATATGAACGATCCGCAGGATCAGAAAAAAATCCAGGAACTCGAGTTGTTTCAAATAGTGTGCGTAAAGTATGTGCTGGATGCAGTTGAAATAACCGAACAGCTCATTGCCGATGGTACGGCTGATTATCCTGAAATCAGGAAGTAACCTATTTTGCGTAGCTCACAGCCCTCGTTTCCCTGATCACAGTGATTTTTATTTGTCCGGGATAGGTCATCTCGCTCTGGATCTTTTTAGAAAGATCGAAGGAGATCTGGTTGGCTTCAACATCGGTGACTTTATCCGCTCCAACAATCACGCGAAGTTCACGTCCAGCCTGGATGGCATAGGTCTTTACGACACCCGGATAACTCAGGGCAAGATCTTCGAGGTGCTTGAGCCGTTCAATGTAGGCTTCAACCACTTCACGGCGTGCGCCTGGCCTGGCCCCTGAAATCGCATCACAAACCTGGACAATGGGTGATATCAGGTTATCCATCTCAATTTCATCGTGATGAGCGCCAATTGCATTGATAATCTCCTGCTTTTCCTTGAATTTTTCGGCCATTTTCATACCCAGGATGGCATGTGGCAGTTCGGGTTCCGTATCAGGTACTTTCCCGATATCATGAAGCAACCCGGCCCGTTTTGCCAGTTTCGGATTCAATCCGAGTTCTGCTGCCATGGTGGCGCAGAGTTTTGAGACTTCAATTGAATGCTGAAGCAGGTTCTGGCCATAGGAGGAGCGATATTTCATTTTTCCAACCATCCTGACCAGTTCATGATGCATGTTGTGGATCCCCAGGTCAATACTGATTCTTTTACCGGTCTCAATAATCTCCTGTTCGATCTGTTTTTTTGTTTTGGCAACAACCTCTTCGATGCGGGCAGGGTGGATCCGTCCATCGGTTACCAGCTTGTGCAATGAAAGCCGGGCGATTTCACGGCGCACCGGATCAAATCCTGAAAGGAGAATGGCATCGGGTGAATCGTCAATGATGATTTCAACACCGGTAAGGGACTCCAGTGTCCGGATATTCCGACCTTCGCGGCCAATGATCCGTCCTTTGATCTCTTCACTTTCGATGTTGAATACAGAAACAGTATTTTCAATGGCGTGCTCGGATGCAGTACGCTGGATCGTTTCGATGATGATTTTTTTCGCTTCCGTATTTGCCGTCAGCTTGGCTTCATCAATGATATCCTTTATGTGAACGATGGCATCAGATTTTGCCTCCTCCTTGAGGGTCTCGATCAATTCTGCTTTGGCCTCGACTGCCGAAAGACTTGAAATGGCTTCAAGTTTTTCGATCTGGATTTTCATTGCCTTGTCAAGGTCAGTCTGTTTTTTGTTGATAATCTCAATCTGTTGTGACAGGGTTTGCTTGATTGTTGAAACCTCTTTCTGCCTTTTGGCAAACTCTTCAACTTTCTGGTTTAAAGTGCCCTCTTTCTGTTTAAGCCGGTTTTCATTGCGGGCGACCTCTTCGTTTTTTTCATGAATAAATTTCTCATGTTCACCTTTCAGCTGCAGAAATTTCTCCTTGGCCTGCAGAATTTTCTCTTTTTTAACAACCTCGGCCTTTTCCATGGCCTCCTTTAACAGAACGTCACGTTTGCGCTCAATAGCCCTGTTTAAAATTGTTCCGGTAATTACACCTCCCAGGATGATTCCAGTCACCCCGATGATGATATATAGCAGAATTCCTCCCATCGGTATAGTTTTTATTTGCAGCCACTCTATGCCTAGGGAGGCTGCTTAGTTAGTAAAATGAGGAAAAGCGAGAAAAGAAAAAACCCGCATTAATCAGCGAGGTATTGATAAACCTCTAACGACACGAATAGGACTGCCAAACTTTTCGAACTTCCACTGTCCGGGAACTAACCCGATTCTTCTGCCGAAGCAGAAGTGAGGCCTGTCCTACGAGCTAGTGAGCTTTGTCCTAATATTTGTAATGTTAGGTTTACAAACTGTCTGAATTAATGCGGGTAAATCTTAAGAATGTTTCAAAGAACGGTTTGACTTCAATACTCAAATTGTTCATCAAGTGCCTGATCCATTGCCAAAAGTTTTGCTTTCCATTGCACCTCTTTCTCCGACAATAACTGATCATTCTGCAAGTAGCCGGTGGCATATTCCAACGCTACCATGGCAAGGAGGTCCTGTTTATCTTTGTATGCGTAACTGCCCGAATAATCTTTTATTCGTTTATCTATCAATTTTGCAGCATTGCGAAAGAGTTCCTCATTTTTTTTATCAATCGCCAAACGGTATGACCTTTCAGCGATGGGTAACGATATGGATATTTCCTCCATGGGCCTTTTACAATTCTATTCTAAGTATTTAAAAGTCCTATACATTTATCAATTTCCCGCACAAGTTCGTTGATCTTCAATTTTGCTTCTACGTTTCCCTCTTTTATTTCAAGTGTTTTAGCTAATTTTAAAATTTTACTTTTTTCTTCCAGTTGATTGATCGTCTGTTTTTGTTCGTTAATAACCTCTGTTAATTCCTGAATTTTACTGGTTAACTGTTTGTTTTCACTGCGAGCCAATTGATGCTGGTCAATCAGTTTCCTCAACTTATATTCAATTCCGGAAACCAATGTGGCGACATCCTTCATTTCGCAGTCTCCATTATAATTTATTGCAAAGATAACTTATTTTTTTATTTTTTTTCAACAATGCATATCACCTTTTGACCTTTCACCTGATTAAGCCTGAAAATTATTTTTCCTCAGCAATGGTTCCCATGAATGAACAATTCCTTTCGTACCTGTGGAAGTACAGACTCATCAGGGCTGACCTGGAAACCGAGTCGGGGGAGCCGGTAACCATCCTGCACCCCGGGGATCAGAACAGCGACAGCGGTCCTGATTTCTTTAATGCCCGCATACGGGTTGGTCCGACTACCTGGGCAGGAAATGTGGAGATCCACGTGCATGCTTCAGATTGGTACAAACATGGTCATCAAACAGATCCAGCATATCATAATACCATCCTTCATGTGGTGTTTGAATCCGATGTTGAAGTAAAACATCACAATGGGGAGCGAATCCCCACCCTGGTGCTTAAGAATCAATATTCTGACAGGATGTTCGACCAATATGCATCAATGATGGTCAACAGGCAATGGATTCCCTGCTACAATCAGTTAAAAGAAACAACTGACCACAATTTTACCCTTTGGGCTCCATCCCTGGCCATGGAGCGCCTGATTTACAAGTCGATGAGTATTAAAAAACTCTGGGAAAGTTGTCAGAATAACTGGGAGGAGGCCTTTTACAGGCACTTTGCGTTGAGTTTCGGATTTCGGATCAATGCACTTCCATTTGAGTTACTTGCAAAATCAACCCCGCTGAAAGTTGTCAGGCAGCAGGGAGAGAAACTGTTTCAAACCGAAGCTTTATTGTTTGGTCAATCCGGATTGCTGGATAATGGCTATGCAGATGAATATCCCCGCAGCCTGCAGAGGGAATATCGTTTTTTAGCTGATAAGTACAACCTTAAACCAACTCAGGGAAGCAACTGGAAGTTCCTCCGGTTAAGGCCAACAAATTTTCCTACCATCCGGATCAGCCAGTTTGCAGCATATCTCATTCAATCGGACACATTGTTTTCGGACATGCTTGGTTTTACGACCTGCAGTGAAGCAGCCTCTTCACTTTATATCCGGGCTTCAGAATATTGGGATACCCATTATTTATTTGATAGACCGGCATCCGTCCGTTTGAAATACATCGGGCAAAGTTCTGTCAACCTGTTAATGATCAACGGGCTGGTCCCTTTTCTGTTTTTTTATGGGCTGGAGAAGGATCAATCCTCCCTTCGCGAAAAAGCGTTGAATTTCCTGGAGCAACTACCCGGGGAAAATAATGCGGAGATCGCATTCTGGGAAGAAGCCGGGCTGCCATGCAGGAATGCCTTGCAAACCCAGGCATTGCTTCATCTCAAAAGGTTTTATTGCGATAAAAAACAATGCCTTCACTGCAGAATAGGAGGTGTACTCCTTTCAAAACTAATGTAGGAATCGCCTTCAGGTCATATCAATAAATATATCATGCAGATTCAGAAATCAATTACCAGGGGAATCCAGTCAGTGTTCAACTATCTGACCTATAATCGCACCGAGCAGCGCGGAATTTTTGTTTTGTGCCTGGTACTTACGGGACTGATTATCTCAAATGTAGTTATTCCGTCAGGAACATTCCAGAAACCGCCTGATTTTTCGGCCTTTTCAAAGGAGATTTCTGCCTTTGAAGCAGCCTGGCAAAGTGCTGCTGATTCCGACAGCATCGCACGAAAACAGAAATATCTGAACTACAGGAACCACTTTAATGGTTACAGGCACGATTCCTTGAATTCCCCTTTTATTAAACCCAAACCAGTCGTAATGGTCGAGCTGAATTCAGCCGATACGTTTGATTTACAGCAACTGCGTGGCATCGGGCCCTCATTTGCACGGCGCATTGTGAATTACCGTGAACGGCTGAGAGGCTTTACCAACAAAATGCAATTACTGGAAGTTTTTGGGATGGATACGGCCCGGTTTGCTATGATTGAGCCCAACCTGAAGGTGAATCCTGATTCCGTAAAACCAATCAACCTGAATGTGGTAACTTTTAAAGAGCTGCTTCGGCATCCCTATTTCCCATTCCCGGTGACCAAAAACATCATGATTTACAGGCAAAAAAATAAGAATTTCAAATCTTTGGAGGAACTAAGAAAAATTGATGGGGTAAACGATTCACTTTTCCGCAGGATGGTCGTCTATCTGAGGCTCGGCCCATGATCCGTCATCGTTTTCGTCTTCGTCTCCCCAATCCCATGGCTTGCGCTGAGGCCCCTGGTTGCGGTAATAAAATGCAAGTACGATTCCGGCGAGAAGTCCCATCAGATGCGACTCCCACGAGATGGGCTGGTTGGGAAACAGTTGTGGAAAGAGGCCCCAGATAAGTCCTCCATAAAGAAAGGCAACGAGCAGGGTGAGTACCATCAGGCCCTTCTCCCTCCGGATGATCCCGCTGAAAAACAAGAAAGAGGCAAGTCCGTAAATAATGCCGCTGGCGCCGATGTGACCGGCCCCGCCCCGTGCATAAACCCACACCCAGATCCCGGTGATGATATAGAGTAAACCAAGGATCATCCAGGCAATTTCCTTATAAAAATAAAACAGGAACGCGCCTAGGACCAGTAAAGGAATTGAATTTGCGAACAGGTGTGCCAGGTCTGCATGCAGGAATGGGGAGGTGAAAATTCCAGTCAGTCCTTTTGCCTGCAAAGGATAAAGGCCATAATTGTTGAGTTCCAGGTCAAACAGGATATCAGCACCTTTGATCAACCATAACAGGACCACAAATATTGCAGGATAAAAAAAACTGCGGTAAAATTTTATTTTTTCTTCGTCAGCCAATGGATAATAATTCTCGTTAAAATTAGTTAAAATAGGATTATCTCCTAATCTCAAATAAAATTTCGAGTACCTTTGATCACTCAAAACCACTGTTAATTAAGCCATTTATGATAAATAAATCAATTTTTTCGCAACGCTACCAGACATGTGCCTTGATGATATTTCTCCTGTTCTTTTCATTCAGCGGACAAACCCAGACATCTCGGACCGATCCGAATGCAGGGATAAAAAAGTATAATGCTGTCATGCAACTGATCAATTATGCCTATGTTGATACCATCAATGAAGCCAGGCTTGTCGAAAAATCAATCATTGAAACACTGAAAGAGCTGGATCCGCATTCGGTCTATATTTCCAAGAAGGATGTACAAAAAGCAAATGAACCACTGGAGGGCAACTTTGATGGGATAGGGATCCAGTTCGAAATTTTAAGGGATACCATTTCAGTTGTTCATGCCATTCCCGGTGGTCCATCCGAAAAGCTTGGAATTTCTTCAGGTGACAAGATCGTAAAAATTGACGGAGAGGTGGTTGTTGGAAAAAAAATCACCAACCAGTTTGTCCTTGATCATTTACGCGGGAAACGCGGAACCAAGGTTGCTGTTTCCATTTTCAGACCAGGAAAAAAGGAATTGATCGAATTTTCAATTACCCGGGATAAAATTCCCATCAACAGCATTGACGCTGCCTACATGATAAAGCCCGGTATCGGTTATATCAACCTGAATAAATTTGCGCAGACCTCGATGCAGGAATTCAAGGAAGCAGTTACGCTTCTAAAATCGCAGGGGATGAAAAGTATGATCCTTGATCTCCGCAATAATTCGGGCGGATATATGGGAACAGCCATTGAATTATCAGATGAATTTCTTGGCCAGGATAAGCTGATCGTGTTTACCCGGGGCAGAAATTCCCCGCGTGAGGATTTTTATTCCACTGCCCGTGGACAATTTGAGAACGGGAAACTGGTGGTCATGATCAATGAAAATTCTGCTTCGGCCAGCGAGATTGTTGCCGGGGCCATCCAGGATTGGGACAGGGGGATCATCTTAGGGCGCAGGTCGTTTGGGAAAGGTCTCGTTCAACGGCCATTCCAGCTGCCCGACAGTTCACAGATCCGCCTGACCACAGCCAGGTACTATAATCCTTCAGGTAAATGCATTCAGAAATCCTACGCAGAAGGTACCGACAAGTACTATGAAGATTTCAGTTTACGAATGAAACACGGGGAGTTCATCCATCCCGACAGCATTAAATTCCCTGATTCCCTTAAATATTATACTTCAAAAAAACGCGTGGTGTACGGGGGGGGCGGAATTATGCCCGATGTATTCATTCCCTGGGATTCTACGCCGATTTCGGATTATTACCTCGACCTCCGGCGCAAAAATGTGATAAATACCTTTGTCGGAGATTATGTGGATAAAACACGGCAATTCCTCAAAGCCACCTATCCCGATTTTGCCAGGTTCGATAAAAAATTCCTGGTCGACAGCTCCTTAATGAACAGTTTCTTTGCCTATGCTGAGAAAGAGGGGGTGAAAAAAGATGAAAAGGGGTATGCTGTATCTGAAAAGCTGATCAAATCACAGATCAAGGGGTTGGTAGCCCAGAAGCTCTGGGACATGAACGAGCTCTATGCCATTGTCAACCAGGAGGATGAAGAGGTTCAGAAAGCGCTGGAGGTAGTGCAGGATGATACAGTATTCGAAAAAATTAAAATTGATCACTAAGCCTGGCGGGGATTCTGATTTACCCTTTATTCGTGTGGCCCTTCCGGTCATGGATGAACCGGATCTGCTGCCAAGAATACTGCAATGCATATCATTCCAGTCTTACAGCGGGTTCAAACTTTATGTTTGCGTGAATCAACCGGATTCCTGGTGGAACGATCCGGAAAAAGCAGCTGCCTGTGAAAATAACGCGGCAAGTTTAGAACTGCTTTATGGATGGAAGGGTAATGAAATTGCTGTTCAGGACCACTCGTCCAAAGGAAAGGGATGGACAGGAAAACGACGTGGGGTAGGGTGGGCCCGCAAAACCCTGATGGATTATATTGACGCAGAGGCCAACCCGGATGATATCCTTATCAGCCTGGATGCGGATACGGTATTTTCGAAAGACTACTTCCGGTCTGTAGCCTTAAACTTCAAAAGTCATCCTGAAGCAGTTGCCTTATCCGTTCCCTATTTTCACAAAACAGTTCCCGATGTGTCGGCCAGCCGGGCCATGCTCAGGTACGAGATTTACATGCGCTATTATTTCCTAAACCTGGTGCGCATCGATTCTCCCTATGCCTTTACCGCACTTGGATCAGCGATGGCTTTACCAGTGTGGGCCTATCGTGCCATCGGGGGCATGACTCCCAAACTCAGCGGGGAAGATTTTTATTTCCTGCAAAAACTCAGAAAGTTCGGACCTGTTCTATTATGGAATGAGGAAATCGTGTACCCTGAAGCCCGGTTTTCAGACCGTGTTTTTTTTGGAACAGGACCGGCCATGATCAAAGGCGCAACAGGCGATTGGCTAAGTTACCCCATATACCCAGCTGAACTCTTTGATGAAATTCTTAAAACGTATCTTCTGATTCCGGAATTCTATCTGAAATCGATCCCCACCACCATTGTAAACTTCATGGCAACGACATCAAAAGAGCCTGATCCTATCAGTTCATTGCGGAAAAATCATACGGATCTGGAACATTTTACAAGGGCTTTCCATGAGAAATTTGACGGGTTACGGTTATTGCAGTTCCTGAAGAGTTCGCACGAAAAAAGTCAGACAACCGATGAGGAAAACCTGGTTGAATTTCTACGCAGGTTTTATCCCGGGGAAGAGTTTGTCAAATCCGGATTCGATTTAACAAATTTATCTTTCAACGAATCCACTCTTAGTGAACTGGAAAAGATCAGAGGATTCCTTTTTGAGAAAGAGATGCAGGTCAGGGCTACTTTAGTACCTGAGTTACCAGGTCAGCTGCCTCTTTGAGGGTGATGGCAGAATGGACTTTTAATCCGGAATCATCGATCAGTTTTTTCCCCTCCATCGCGTTGGTCCCCTGAAGCCTGACAATGATAGGAATGTTGATCTCCCCGATGTTCTTGTAAGCATCAACAACACCCTGGGCAACACGGTCGCAGCGTACAATTCCACCGAATATGTTGACAAGTATGGCTTTTACGGCGGGGTCTTTCAAAATGATCCGGAATCCCTCTTCTACGCGTTTCGCATTGGCAGAACCACCAACATCCAGGAAATTGGCAGGGTCCCCGCCCGACAGTTTAATAATGTCCATGGTCGCCATGGCAAGGCCGGCACCATTCACCATACATCCGACGTTGCCATTCAGTTTGACGTAATTCAGGTCGTGCCTCGTGGCCTCCACCTCCATCGGATCCTCTTCGTCCAGATCGCGCATCGTGGCGATATCAGAGTGACGGAAAAGCGCATTGTTATCAATGACGATTTTTGCGTCGGCTGCCAGGATTTTGTTATCTGATGTTTTAAAAACCGGATTTATTTCGATCAGGGAGGCATCACTTCCTTCATAGGCTTTATAGATCGCAAACACGAATTTCACCATGTTTTTATAGGCCTCCTCTTTTAATCCGAGGTTAAAAGCTACTTTTCTTGCCTGGAAAGCTTGTAAACCAATTTTCGGATCAACCTCCTCGGTAAAAATAAGTTCGGGAGTCTCTTCGGCTACAGCTTCGATATCCATCCCTCCCCTGGGAGAATACATCAGTACCGTATGACCCTTCTGCCTGTTGAGGAGGATACTCATGTAAATTTCTTTTGGTTCGGTGGGGCCAGGATAAAAGATGTTTTGCTCAACATAGATCTTACGGACCAGTTTGCCCTCTTTGCTGGTTTGCGGGGTGATGAGGGTCATTCCAAGGATTTGGGATGCAAAAAGCCTGACTTCGTCAATGGATTTGGCCACTTTAACACCGCCTCCTTTTCCGCGGCCCCCTGCATGGACCTGCGCCTTGATGACAAATTTATCACTGCCGGTTGCCCCCTGGAGGTATTCGGCTGCTTTAACTGCCTCTTCCTCTGTATGAGCTAAAACTCCTTCTGGAACTGCAACCCCATATTGTTTGAGGATCGACTTACTCTGATATTCGTGTAGATTCATTTGAAGTTAAATGATTTTAAATCGCCCCCTGAAATGTTTGACAAGGGATTTCAAAATTAACAGAATGTATTGGATTAACAATAAAGGAGGTGCAAAGATTTCATTTTTCTTACCTTTGCAGATCAAGCAGCCGTATGATCATAGCGAAGAACATTCAAAAAAATTTTGGTCCCCTCAGGGTGCTTAAGGGGATAAGCCTCGAGATTGAGAAGGGTGAAATTATATCCATAGTAGGTGCATCGGGCGCAGGTAAATCAACACTGCTGCATATTGTCGGTACACTTGATAAGGCCGATTCAGGCACCGTTGAACTTGATGGAATCAAGGTTCATGAGTTATCGGAGCGCAAATTATCAGATTTCAGGAACAGGCACATCGGTTTTGTCTTTCAGTTTCACCACCTTCTGCCTGAATTCACAGCACTTGAGAACGTTTGTATCCCTTCATTCATAGCGGGGACCAGCAAAAAAGAATCTGAAAAAAGAGCTAAGGAACTGCTCGAATTCATGAACCTGGCAGACCGTATGGATCACAAACCTTCGGAGCTTTCGGGAGGCGAACAACAAAGGGTGGCCGTCGCAAGGGCCCTGGTCAATAATCCATCAGTCATCCTTGCTGACGAACCATCAGGGAACCTGGATTCCACCTCCGCCGTGGAACTGCATAAACTGTTTTTCCGTTTGCGGGATACCTTCCGTCAAACCTACCTGATCGTTACCCATAACCTTGAACTTGCAGACATGGCCGACCGGAAACTCACCATCCGGGATGGCATTATTGAAACAAAGTTACCGGTGTAATTATTTCATTGAAATCCCGTTATTATAAATAGTCACACACCGATCACCAGAACGTACCCGTATCGCATGAAAATATCCGTTTCCAAAAAATCATCTGTAATCCTATATTTTATTCTGCTTTCCACTGTTTCATTCGGATTGTTTTTCTCCTATCATTTTATTTCCAATCCTGGCCTCCCGGGTGAGCAAAACTTTTCACGTTTGGAAGGAGATACGATCCCGCCCAGGAAATCAGATCCCACCGATTCGGTTTATCGTGCCATCCTGGTGACTGCGGATAAATATCTGACTCAGAAGGCATATGAGAAATCGTTGACTGAACTGAAAAAGGCCCAGCTGATCAAACCAAACGACCCATTGCTGAAGGAGAAAATGTTTAAGCTGAATGGATTGATTGCGACTCAAAAACAACAATTTGAGACCAGTCAGAAGTCGGTTGTTTCAGGAGATGCCTATTTCAAGAACAAGGATTATCTGAATGCCAAATCATCCTATCAGCTTGCGGTTTCGCAAAATGCTGATGATACCATAGCCCGTGAGAAGTTGCGCAAAACCCTTGATTTATTGCGGTCCCAGAAGGCCCAGAATATTTTGTTTGATGTGGCCATTGCAGGTGCCGATAAGTTGTTTCAGGCGGGTGACTATGTAAAGGCTCAGCAGGAGTACGAAAATGCCAGCAAACTTTTACCAGGCGATCCATATCCTAAGAGCAAAATCAATGAAATCATTAAGATCCAGGTAGACAAGCAGGTAAGGGATGAGGATTATGCCAAGGCCATACTTTTGGCCGACAAGTTCTATGCTGGCAAAAATTACCAGGATGCCCTTCTTAATTATAAAAAAGCGGGGACATTGAACCCTGACGAAAAATATCCACAGGAGAAGATTAAGGAGCTCACTCAGTTAATAGCGGACATAAAATCCAGGGATGAGGCTTACAAGAAAGCCATTGGTATAGCCGACCTTGCTTTTGCTTCAACCCGCTATGCTGAAGCGATGAAATCCTACCAGGATGCATTGGTTGTAAAGCCTGGAGAGGTCTATCCTTCAAATAAAATTAAGGAGATTGAAGGCATCCTTGCAAAACTCGCGAAAGCCCAGGCTGATTATAATCAATACATCGTGCTGGCCGACAGCTTTTATATTGATAAACAGTACCTGAAGGCCAGGGATAATTACCAGATGGCTATTTCAACCAAGCCGGGTGAAAGTTATCCTAAACAAATGATGACAAAGGCCGAAATGATGATGACCGGCCAGGAAGCAGCCATGGCCAGGTTAGCTGAAGAACAATATGCCAAAGCTATAACGACGGGAGATAAGCTGCTGCTTGACAAGGAATATGCCCAGGCAAGATTACAATATCAGGCGGCGTTGAAAATCAAGGCAGCGGAGCAGTATCCCAAGGATAAGATCACCGAGATCGATAAAGTAATGGCGGATTTGGGATTGCTCAAAGACCGCGATGCAAAGTATGCAGCCGCTATCGCCAACGGGGACAAGCTCCTCCTGCAGAAATCATACGCCCCGGCAAGGGCTGAATATACCAATGCCTCCTCGATCAAGCCGGATGAGAGCTATCCCAAAGAGAAGATGGCAGCCATCGACAAGGTACTGGCCGACCTGGCGGATGCCAAAGCGCTGGAAGACAAGTACACCGGGATCATTGCCGCGGCAGATAAACTGCTTGCTGCAAAAACTTACGACCAGGCACGGACTGAGTATCAGAAGGCCGTTGATGTGAAGCCTGAAGCTACCTATCCGAAGGAAAAGATGGCAGCGATCGATAAAATCCTGTCAGACCTGGCAGCCCTGAAATCGCTGGATGAAAATTACAAAGCTGGCATTGCCAAAGCTGATCAGTATCTTTTGGAAAAGAGCTACGAACCTGCCAGGGCAGAATATGCGAAAGCCTCGGAACTGAAGCCTGCCGAGCAATATCCCAAAACAAAAATGACCGAGATTGATGGGATCCTGGCTGCGATCGCCAAACAAAAGGCGCTCGATGATGAATATGCCGCAGACATTTCAAACGGAGATAAACTGCTTGCCGATAAATCCTATGCCCCGGCGAGACTGCAATTTCAGGGAGCCTTGAAATTAAAGGCCTCAGAACAGTATCCAAAGGATAAGATCACTGAGATCGACAAGGCCCTGGCCGATTTGGCGTTGATGAAAGACCGCGATGCAAAGTATGCAGCCGCCATCACTAGCGGGGACAAGCTCCTCCTGCAGAAATCATACGCCCTTGCAAGGGCTGAATATACCAATGCCTCCTCGATCAAGCCGGATGAGAGCTATCCCAAAGAGAAGATGTCAGCCATCGACAAGATACTGGCCGACCTGGCGGATGCCAAAGCGCTGGAAGACAAGTACACCGGGATCATTGCCGCGGCAGATAAACTGCTTGCTGCAAAAACTTACGACCAGGCACGGACTGAGTATCAGAAGGCCGTTGA
>Ga0247842_10001726_pt1 | contig 34935 bp, 48 predicted proteins | sample LaCruzMarch2015__3_FD_192411 | JGI IMG/M metagenome (GOLD analysis project Ga0247842, IMG submission 192411) | Freshwater microbial communities from meromictic Lake La Cruz, Castile-La Mancha, Spain - LaCruzMarch2015_19m | ecosystem: Environmental > Aquatic > Freshwater > Lake | place: Spain...
AGTTTTACCTCTTATTTATAATCGACAAAACGAATTGTGCTAAAAAAGTAAAACGAATTGTGCTAAAAAACACACAAGACCGGCTCAAATCTTCAAGTCGAACGAGGAGTACCGATCGTTCTGTGGAACTCGCCTGATGAACCCACTTTGAATATTACTTAAACAACGTTCAAGCGTTCTTATAAGCGCAGGAAAAACCAATTAGTAAGCCGTAAAGAAGGTAAGACAAACGTCGATATCAAGACCGTGGCCCTCATCCAGCGTGAAGTACGTCAAATTCCCATCCGTTCCGAGAATATATCTTACCGTTATTATATCGTCGGTTGATGTCTTAACTTGTAAATATCCGCCGGTAGCAAGTGTAGGACGGAAGCCTGCCGGTATGTTTAATACTATGAGTCCTACGGGATCAATGGAAACGTGTATCTTTCCGTGGAGGGTGACTGTTTTAAGTGATTTTCCAAGTAATAAACCGCTACCTGTGACAATTGTGGTTCCATTCATCAGTGTGGGATCAGCCCAACCTACCTCTAAGAAAACGTCCTTTAGGTTCAGCACCTGGTCAGCAGAGATAGTGTATAAAGTACCTTCAGGATAGGAACCCGGTAAGCACAGAAGCGCATTTCTTACTTCATAGGTATTGTGTTGTATACCATCCTTGAACATTTTATTTCCATCAGGATCATGGGACACATAAAAAGCCCAATTCGGCACATCCGGATAATCTACGGTATGTTGGTATACGTGCCAGATTTCTCCCTGGTAAAAAATAGCGCCTTCACTGACCTGGTAATTTTCTGTTTCAAGCTCTACGATCTGACAGCCGAATATAACGACTGCCTGATCCCCCGCCAGACCTCTCATAATATCCCGGAGTGCGAGCCGAATGGCATCATCATTAAACCTCAGATCATTCAGGTTAAGGGGGAAACCTCCGTTGTAATTGGTGTTTATACGGTTCATTCTGTGTAAGTTTTAATGTCGAAAATCGGACCGGCAATTTTGTACTTTGCAACAAGGCCGGTCATAAAATTGGTGTCGAAAACAAGGGTATCCGGTACCCAAACTGTAAAGTCGGTGGCCTCTCTTTCATCTGAGTTTGAGATATAGACCGGATCTTGCGCTTCTGAAAGGTTATACAGGTAAACCGGGTCCTGATTTTCCAGAAGGTTAAATAAATATATCCGTTCCTCAAGGTCATTATCGGAAATGAAAATCTTGCGGAGGCTCCCATCGTCGTAAAACTCTGTGTTGAGCATGATCTCCAGCACGGCCACCTGGCCTGTTATGGATACTTCCCAACGCTTTATTTCCGTGAATTCAATGAACTGGTCATATAATGATACGATGGTCACTGAAAGCGCCTCAAGCCACCCTTTCATCACCGGTTTTCTGAAAAACCAGGGGAGTAGATTATTGACCAGCTTTGCAAAATCAATGCTATACATGAGGCGTGTAGGTAAAGGAAGTAATCAAAGGATATTCAGGATCAACTTTAAAGTACCCTGATTCGGGAACGTGGCTCACAACAATGTCCTGGTAATCGTATTCCCCGTACCGGTGCCTGAGCGTAGTCAGGGAGACATCAAAAACACCTGGAACGGCAAGTATTGCATCCGTTATTGCTGTTCTCTTCAGCCGGCCATCAAAAGGAAGCGCCCTCAGGTAGTCCTCAATGGCTGTATCTACCGGACGGGAACCATCTGCCTTGGAGGTGCCATCTGCGTTGATCAGAAGCGGATCATAGTAAATGGTGCTGGCAAGCTGCAGTTTGTTGCCTTCGATATTAATCACCGTGGTGTGGGTGCCGGCAAATTTCACTTTCTGTATGAAGGCCTGGAATGAATTCTCCTGCTCGATTGAGAGCGGCTGAAGGCTCCCATCGACGTCTTTTGCCACCTTGATCACCAGCCCGTCGGCGGCCTCGCGAACAGAACACTGATCAATGATCCTGGCTTCTTCGTCCAGTGTTGCATATCCATACGTGCCACCGCTGAACACCAGGCCGTAACCATATTGAAACCCCAGGCAAGCTGACCGATACCAGGGCAATGTCCCAGGAATCTTTGACGCGATGATGCCGTCAATTTCAGCCCTGAACAGATCATGCATCGTCTCGACGGTAAACAGAATAGTAGCCGTGATCCATGCCCAAAGTTTCCAGATTGCCGTACCGGAGGTTGAGTCCAGTTCCTGAAGATCAGAATTAGCCTCTTTGGCTGCAACGATCTCGTTGAATATGGTTGTGATTGTTCGTGCCATGGTATGGTGTTATTCGGATGATATTTCTGCAAACAGTTCATCCCAACGGGCCTGCTGTTCTGTGGTCATCTCCCTGATCAAAGGGGCGACAGCGTCAAACTGCTCTTTTTTATCCGGCGCGTAAGCAAGCGGAATAATATAGAACTTGATCTCTTCTTCGCATTCCTTATTCAGAAATTGATTATACTCATCGATCTCTTTCTGATACTCGCGTATAACCTCATCGTACTTCTTGTCAAGTGCTACCCTGCCTGCGATGACTACGGGGTCTTTAAAGTCAACATCCAACTGCTCCACCGGCGTACCGTCAGGTGCAAAAACTGTTTTCAACTTTTTAATACCATCCTGGGTTGTGACGGATTTTTCGTAGAATTCCCTGAGCTCACGCTGGTATTTTTGAAACTCTGAGGGCATAGGTATCAGTTCTTCCTGGGAAAATGCCTCAACAACCGGTTTTAGCCAGTTCACCGTGCGGTTAATGGCATAAACCAACTTTATGCCTTGTACGCCTTTCAGGCTTTTCAAAGCGTTATAAAGCTGCAGTACTTCAATATTCCTTAGCTTTCTGTCTTTTTTAACTTGTGGTTTTTTCATGTTTGATTAGTTTATCTGATTCCAGGAGGTTCCATTGCTTTGAATGATCACTGAGCTACGTTCTGTGACAGAAGTGACAGATGAGTCTGTCAAATTATAATAGGCGCTGATGGTAATCGCGGCAGAATGCTTGTTGGCAATTACATAAATTCTGCCTGTTGCACCGGAAGCGCTTGGTAAGGTTATGGTGTGGGCGCCTTTGACGATCACCGAGAAATGTGCCGCGGTTAAAGTGAGATCGCCTGAAGTTGACGTTATCGCAGCGCCAATTGAACCTGCTGATTGCAATACGCTCACCGGATCATCAGAAACCGAACCGGCGATAAGGCCTCCATAAATTCTTGTAAGACCGGCTCCGCTGATCAGATGGCGCACGGCAAAACTACCGACGTCATCAGCTGTATGGGTTTTTAAAGTGTATTGTGTCCCTCTTCGAGATTCCGTAAAATCTTGTGTAGAAGTAAATTTGATCTCGCCGACATCTACCCCTGCGCTGCTGGAAACCCTTCCATTCACCTTGATCGCTAATAGATCACAGCTTGAGTAAATTGCTTGGCCATCATCAGAACGGTAGCAGTCAATGATGTTAGCCTGGGCTGAATGGGTTGACTGGCAATGAAGCCTGAAAACAGTATCTTTATCATTGTTGAAAGCTCCTATAGACAACACATAATTGTCAGGATCATAACCAAATGACGTTGAGGTTATGATAGCTTTTGTATCATCAAAAAAAGCTATAAGGCCTTCTTGTGGAGTGCCTTTCACTACAAGCACCAAATTTTCCGTTGCTCCTGGCATTTTAGCATAAAGGCCGTCTGATTTGGCACAGAGTCCCACCTGATCGGTCAGTACCGTATCGACGGTTGACTTGGCGTATAAATTGATTTGGGCGTAAAATGCAGAGGTAGCCATGTTATGAGCCTATGATGATTACTAATCCTTTTTGCGCGATATCGGTATTCACCGTGACATCGCCTGTCGACTGGCTGATGATGATCTCGGCGGTGGCAACACGGTAATCGGTAACGCCGTTCGTCTCGACAAACTGCACCATGGGCTTGAGGCCGCATCCGTGTGTCGCTGCCGTGATGGTCATGGTTGTAATACCTGAACCGCCGCTCTCATAGCTGGCCACGTAATATTTGGCAACGTTAGCAGGCAAGTCTCCGGCAGCGAGAATTCTCCACGACGGATTGTTATTCGTTCCGGAGTTGCTCAGGAAACTATTCGCTGTGGTCGATTTCGTTAGAGCTGACCAGCCATTACCAACTGAAGCATATAGAATATCTCCCTGGGAGCATCCCGAAGGTAATGTGAAAGCGCTCCAGCCAAAAGCTGATGAATTGATCGCTCTGATCACTTTTCCGGTTGTACCGCCACTGAGCGTATGGTCAGAACCCACTAAAGCATGCGACTGGTTATGCAATTGAGCATGTGTATGATTACCCCAGGCCACGTTATTGGCAGAAGTTCCAAAAGGTATATTGACAATATTTCCTTCCAGACGTCCGGGAACACAGTTTACATTCACAGCAAAGGAAGAAGGAACGTCACTGCGATTAGTAGCGTTAGCAAGAATAGCATTGGCATTAATGTACGCCAATGATACGGTGAGCTCTTGGCCGTTTAAACCTAATGTTTCAGTAAGGGCGATACCGCTGCCATTGAGGTGTTGTATTTTCTTGCCACTGGTGACGTTATAGACTTGTCCTGAATTTACCTGCCAACCCCAACTGTCATAATGTGTGTGTGTTGCCCAGGTAACCACACCCCCGACCATAGTTAGTACGGTGCCGTTAGCCCCTTTGGCAAGGCTGTTGAACGAGGAAGTGGTATCTGCTACCAATAGATCGCCAACCGCAGGCATAATTGCTTTTCCCGTGCCTCCTTTGGAAGTAGGCAGAATATCGACATTATACTGGATGATGTTCCAGTCTTTTCCAACAGTGGCATTGTCACCAGCCGGCGATCCGTCGGCAGTGCAAAACAGGGTATCACCGTTATCGACATTCAGACCATCTCCACCCCCTATCTTACCCGGCACCGAAACCACATAAACGTGGCCACAATCTGCCGCCGGGTAGTCAGGATTTATGCTGCAGTCGATTGCTCCCTTGTAGACAAAAGAGCCACTGCCTCCTATGCGTATTTTGTCGCCATTAACATTTGTGCTATACAATTGCCCGGCATCTTGTGCCCATAGCAGCTCGGCATTCAAACCCGGATAGGTTTCAAGATCCTGTAATAAACCGTGCTTAATCTGTAATATTCCCATGTTTAAAAACTGCCTAAATCAATAACCCCGTCATTGATAAAAATCCCTTCTACGTCAACCCCGTCATCCTCGCCAAAACCGCGAACCTCATTTGCCCGGACCGGATCAAGGAATGACTTGATGCCGTCAACCACTTCATTTCCCCTGATGTGAACATAATCGCTGTCAATAAGGCCGCTGCCGGTTCCACCGGCGCCTATGCCCCCGATCATGATGATCCACTGCATGAGGATAGGCAGGTAGGGCGTAAGGCTTTCTTCGTTTTTTACGACATCTTCTAAAACCTGTACCGGCCAGATCTTGAGCGTATCGCCGGGAGTAAGATCCTGGGTGATGCTGGTGATCTTGTCCAGGTTGGCCATCATGACCGTGAAAGCACCCTCGGCTGTTCCATATTCCTGGATAGCGATGTCGAACAGGGATTGAAAAGCCTTGACCATGATCGTTTTTATCTTGTAGGAGCTCATTTGTATCGGGCTTCAATTTCTATTTGTGATCCGTTGATGTGTAAAGAGGTCACCTTCATGCCGTCTTTTTCAAATTGCGATCGTATCTCGGTCACCATATCGTCGCGCTCATCGTTCAGGAAAGTCTGGATGCCTACGCCTGTGTCAGGGTATTGCATGATGTCGCCGGGTTGGGCAAGTAGCAATAATTTTTGGTGCTGAGGGGTGGATTCGGCAGCCACGAAATCGCCATTGGCGATCATCAGGTCAAGAGATCCGGTGAGGGCAATATCAAGCATTTAGTGTTTGATCTTATCGTTCTCGATACCCGAAAAGTCCTCCTTATTGGTGATCATGGCCAGCAGTGGTGTCAGGCTGGCTTTTGTAATACCACCGTAAGCGTCAATAGTTGTCTGGTTGAGCGCGTTAAGCAGATCGTCCACCCGTTTTGTAAGTTTGTTGAGCTCGCTTTTCAGGATATCGGCATTGGCCGTGGTGTGCTGGCCTTCGTTGTATACGAACCCGGCTTCGGTAACCTCCAGTTTCATATCGCCGATATGGCACAGTACCTTATCGACCACTCCTACAGCCTGGACGTACATCTCGTTGCTGTGGCCGATGCGACCAATCAGCACTGTTGAATCCACGGCCGGATAAACCACTACCCGGTTGCCCTGGGAGTCGATGATCGACCTCAGACGGATCGAAGAAAGCTCCAGCCCATTAACCTGGATTTCCACCGTGTCAAGATTTTCATCGACGCTCACCACGTCGGCCACGAACACCTGGTCGCCCGAGCTGCAATGCTGCCTGAGCGCGCGTAACAATTCTTCGTTTTCACGTCCCATATCAAGATAGTTTTATACCGAGGGTGATCTTGCGCCTGGCTCCGGAGAGCCCGTACTTCACCTCGGTGGATTCTACAAAATAACTGCCCGACCGCTCCGGAAACTGAACATCGCTCAGGATGGCCGTCATGGTCGGCTCGGCGTAAGGCCAGAGAAAGCAGTTAACCGAGCCACGGTAGCCGGTGTATTTATACTTGCCGATCTCAGCTTCGGCCAATTTTTCAAGCTGCGCGCGATTATGCACATCGTAGAAATACAGCGTCCGGATCTCGCCGTCTTCATCGCCCAGTTCCGCTTCGATCCGGCTGCCGTTGCGTTCCATGCTCACGGCCTTGATCTTGAGCTTGACATCATCGGCATTGACCCACTTGAGATCATCGCTTTTGATCACGTTGCGGCCGGTCGTAAGTTTCACCTCGCCGGAGGAGCGCGTGTAGGCCAGGCCGGCATAAAGCTTTCCGTCCTGGGTAAAGTATAACGTAAGGCCATAGGTGTCTTTTATCTTTTGCAAAGCCCATAAGGCAGTCTGGTTATTCACCAGGAAATTGGTGATGGTAACATCCACCGTACCGTCTAACAGTTCAAAGCCTGCCTGTGTGCCGATATATTCAAGGATTTGTTTCAGCGTAGCCGATTTCCAGGACTGCTTAATGTTGACCGTACGCAGTGGCCAGGTGTAGTCTTCACATTCGATCTCCAGGGGCATCTTCAGGTTCAACCGGCGCACGTATCCGATAAATTCAATATTCAGCAGGCCGTTATATCCCAGGGATATCTCCACTTTGTCGCCAACTTTGAACTTATCGCTGGTCCGGACCTTTTCAAGCTGCTGTGTTGTGGCATTGCGCATATAAGCGCTCAGGGGAAGCTTTATCGTTGCCGTATCGCCGATGGCAAAGATCGTGCGCTTGATCGTCACCTCGTTGACCGAGTCAAAGCGGATGTTTCCTATTTTGATATTGCTCTCCAGGGTGAACGACATGGCCTTTATATTTCAAGTTCAAAATAGGTATCGCTGACCATGTTCAACTCAAATACCTGGGCATTTTCGATGCCCATCATATCAGGCAAGCTGATCGAGGTGATTACCACGTTGTCTTTGGCCTGCAGGAAAATGTCCGTAAGAGGGCACTGCAGGGTAAGGGTTTTGTTTTCGCGGTAGAGCCGGTTGATCGTGTGCAGGGTGTTTTCAGGCCAGGTATTATCCGGGTAGATCTCGGTGCAGATGATCTTGATCCTGTAATCCTGTAGGTTGATGATCTCCTTGACCGAACCGTCGGCGCCCACCATGGGGGTTTCGACGATGGTTTTCTGGCCGGTGATGGTCACCAGGGAATTGGGAAGGGCGATGTTCTCAAGGGTAGCCGGCAAAAATTCCGGCCGTCCGAGGACATTATCGCGATAAAGAGGCTTATCGAAAAAGGAACGGTCTTTTTTTACGACTGTTTGTGTTTCACTGAAGGCTTCGGCTACCGGGTTGCCGTTAAACCCCGAAGGCATCGCCGGGAAAGGCAATCCGATTTTTCCGTACACCGTGGCCAGGATATAATTGATATCGAGCGTGATCATCCTGCTACGGCATTACCTGAGTTAAGAACACGGAGCATCGCTTCGGTAACGATCTTTTCCATCTCGTCAACCCCTTCCTTCAGTGTAGCCGAGTGGATGATGATATTGTCATGAAGCTTGCCCAGGTTAAGGGTGATGTTGGTGGGCCTGGAACCGCCGGAGGTGATGTTCTCCGAAATATCGTTGGTGATATCACCACCGCCGCCAGTGCCGGTTGATTTGCCGGCATTGGCCGGGTTAAGGGCATCGAGTTTTTTCTGGAGCTTGTCGGCATCGAAACTATTAATGCCGGCATCCATCCCTTTCGCCCAGGCTTTAGACAATCGCTCACCTGCTTTAAAGGCATTTTTTAACCGGGAGGTGTCACCGGTTGTCATGGCTTCCCATACACCGGCAAAGAAGTCATAGATGATGCTTCCAAGCTCTTTGATCGATTCCCACAATGCCCAGATAAATCCCCTGACTTTATCCACTTTCATATACAGGATGATCAATGCTACAACCATTGCAATAACAGCTGCAATGACCCAGGTGAGCGGGTTGGCCCACATGGCCGCGTTGAAAAGCCACTGGACAGCCGTGGCTCTCATGGTGGCAACTATCCAGGCATAATATTTTATAGTCCAGAGCCCGAAAGCGATCGCGTTCCAGTTTGCCCAGATGCCCACGGCTGCCAGGATAGGCGAAAGGGCTAATAGCGTCATACCTATAGCTTCAGCAAATGGCCGGATGGCCTGAAACAATTTCTTTAGATGTTCGAATCCTTTGATGATCATCTGCAGCCCCTGGGTTGCTAATTCACGCAGCTTATTGTTAATCGGGGTGAAAGTCTCAGCCCAGGCAAGCCTGGTCTTTATTTGCATGTTGTTGAGATCATCCATTTTTGCTCGGGTGGATTCCAGCGCTTCAGGAACTCCTTTTTCATAAGTCCTGCGCATTTCTTCAGCAAACCTTGGCAGAAAGTCTTCGGCCATCAGTTTGCCTTCAGCCATCATTTTCATGAGTTCGGATTTGCTCACACCCATAGCCCTAGCGGAAATGTTCAACGCGCCTGGAAGCCGCTCGCCAAGTTGCTGGTTCATTTCTTCTGCATTGATCTTGCCTTTGCTCATCATCTGGCCCAGGGCAATAAACGTTCCATGCACATCAGCAGCGCTAAGGCCCATCACCCTGGCACCCATGGATACGCTCTCGAATATGTCCCTGGCTCCCTGTCCCTGGAGTTTGGTGCCCATCATAGCCCCGCTCAGGGTTTTAAAGCCTTCGTAGGTTTCCATCATCGGCATTTTCATTTTGCCGATAATGTTATCCTTCAAAAAACTCATATTTTGGGTGAAGTCATCCGTATCTTTAGAGGAAAACCGGATGGCATTGGTCATGCTTTCAACATTAGCAGCCGTTTCAATTGCCTGGTTATTGTAATTGACAAGACCGGCAACACCGGCTGCAGCTCCGACCATTGGCAACATTTTTCCAAGACCGCTTTTCATCTTGGTTATCCTGGCAAAAAAGCCGTCGGGGGGAAGGTTTTCTAAACGTAGTAACTCTTTCTGGGTGTCTTTGATGGCCGCGTTATACCGCTTGATATCGATCTCATCGAAAGCGGCATTTCGCCGGGATACAAGCAGGGTTAGCCGCTGATTTAGCCCGTCGATATTTCGGCCGGCTATGCCGATGGAACCGCTGACTTTGTTGACCAGGCTGGCTGTATGACCAAAATCCTGCATTTTTTTTGTAATTCTATCCACCCCGGTGTAGAATTTTCCAAAAACGGCATTAAATTTGTCATGTAAATTGATCGTGTAGTCAACAACGTGTCCCATAAATGGAAATATTAAATGTCATAAGCTGGATTTGCGCTACAGCGCTTGTAATCCTTATCGCCTGGTTTTTACTGTCATTCTTGTTTAGAACTGGTGTATGGTTTATCGCCGCGCCGTCGGCTTTTTTCCTTCAGCTCTTCAAATACAGGGGTGTCCTTCTTACTTTCCTTGCCTTCGGCTTACCTGTCTGGTTGTTCCTGGATTATCTTTCCACCGGACAACTTTCAACCGGCCTCATGATCCTGCTCACTTTCCTGATCTCCCTGGTTCCGGCTTTGCTGGCAAGGGCTCTGATCGCTTTCAGGCTCCGGAAGCTTTAGCCTCTTCTTTTCTTATTCGTTCCAGGATTCGCAGCTGCAGAGCCCACTCCTCGTCAGAGAGTTCTTCCGGATTTGCTATGTGCATGTAATGCCGAAGCTGTCCGTCAGCCAGGTTGATCCAGTTGATCCGGCCGGACGCCTCGGCTATAACTTTTTTATCTCAGAACTGGCAAATTCAATCATCTGGTCCAGTTGCTGCATCGCGCCAAAGAACAGTCTGTCATCGTCGATGATCTGCCGGTCGCCGTCGATCCAGCAGTTGTTAAGGATGATCTCCCCGAATTTGATCGGATCGTTTTTTCCGGTGCTCAGGGCCATGGACATTACTTTTCTGGAGGGTTTTTTCAGGTAGGCTACATGTCCTTCCACATCAAGGGAGAACACTTCACCGAATTGTTTTTTCCATAATTCGATCTGCTCGGTGGTGGCGGTCGATACTTTTTTTTCAGTCATGTTCGAAACGGTTTTAAATACTTGTTTATGTGATCTGTTGCTTACGGTTACCGGACACCTGCTAAGGTGCCCCGAAGTATTCCTTGATTTCCAACTTGTCAAGTCTGGATTTTTGTGCGGTTGCCGTAGTTGTAAGTCGCATCTTATATTCCCGGTACCGGTTATCCGTCGCGTTGCTGATCAGCGCTGTCGTATCCGTAGTCGTCGCATACCAGGTCACCGTTGATCCGATCTGTACCCATGCTGAAGTGGTGAATTTTCGACCCCAAAAGCTGAACGCCACCCTGGGTGAGCCGCTTATCTTTGTCAATTTCACCAGGACGTCCTGTGTAGCCGGCCAGTCTTTATTGGATTTGGTCAGCGTCCAGATCGTATCGGTGGATTTGAGCGTGTCGGCCGCGGTGCAGGGAACGTTTACGTATGTCGCTCCTGCCGTAAGACTCACCGTGGTCTTGTCCTGAGCTATTGTTGTTGCAGTGATCAGAAAACTGATCGTGAGTAAACAGAAAAATAAAATCTTTTTCATCTTTGTTGTTTGTTTAAGGGGTTTGTTACTTGATTGTTTTATACGTTATACTGGATCGCCAGGCATTTGAACGGGAGAGATATCTCCATGTCGCTGTCGCCCTGCTTCATGCCTTTTTCGAACTCCTGCAGCTTGACGCCCACCAGGACGTCTCTGCGCAACGCGCCTGCCTTTTCGTAGGCAATCGAGATGTTGAACTGGGGCAGGTCTGTCGGATCGCTTCCTGGAACCAGCAGCTGGGCTTTGGTGATCAGCGACTCGAGTTCGCTCTGGCCAATTTTGATCTCGCCTTCGTACTTCTTGTTGCCTTCCTGGATGCCGAGCGGGTTATTCCCGCGGCCGTAGATTTCCTTGGTTTCCCTGGTCACTTTGTATTTGACCTCGAGTAAGCGGGCCAGTACCCTTCCGAGCATCACCACTTCCAGGTCGCCCCAGGCAAATTCGGCTGAATTGAATTCCATTATTGGGAGGTATTATAAGGGTTTGACAATCCGAGAGTGATCTCGATGAATTTCGCGTAGCCCACCGGAAGAATGCTGATCGTCGCGTAGATCGTGTCGGTGGAAAGAACATTCTGGTTGGGATCGATGTAGCATTCAGCTTTCACGATCTCCTTTTTGGCCGTCATGTTGATGCCCAGCGCCTGTTCGATGTTGGTCTTCCAGGCCGCGATCAGCGCAGGGGCCACCATGCCGGTGTCGGGCTTGACGGGGATCTCCTCGTTAAGCTCCTCGACGAAGGTCTGGTAAGCGATCACCAGGGCTTTGTCAATGACGCGTCCGCGTGCTATGGCGCTGAAGTCGTCCGTGTCGGCGGTGGCTGTCGGGTCGTCTGTAAAGAAGAACCCGCTTTTGCCGTATATCCTCCGGAAGAAGATATAACCCTTGTCATGGACGGAATCCCAGTTGGCTTCCAGATCGGCTGTCGGGGTGCCATCCGGGAAATAAGCTGCTGTCAGGCCCACGTCGCCGTCTTTCACCCTGGCTATGTTGCGCTGTACCGGGTTGGCTGCCAGACGGCCCAGCGTCAGGCCGATGGCTACACTGTCTTCGGTGTCCGATCCAAGAACGATGGCTACATGGTTGTCGTTGCCACCCTTGAGGTCTCTTAATACACTAATTTTACCGATGGTAAATGCAAGACCGGGAAGCAGCGCCCTGAATGGCTTGTAGGCTTCGCCGTAATGGCCTGCCATGGTTTCCAGATTAGCCATCCCGTCAAATACGTCTGCGTCCACGCACTCAGTGTCATCAGGAGTATAACCCCCTACTGGTATGCGGTTGATGCCCAGGATCCGGATCCTGCCCGATGCTGCATCGAGCAGCTTTTTGGCGTATGCTTCTGTTTCGTCGCATATATCAGCAAACAGGACAGCATCGCTTACCAGCATGAGCCATAGTTCGGCTCCTTCGCCGGCCTGGTCATAAAAAGCTTTCGCATCCTTGTACGCCAGCGGGTTATTTACTAGGGTCACGCCCAGGTCGGTCAACTGTTTGAACGAGAAGAGCTGTACCGGGGCTGAGAGGGCAAGATCGACAGTGGCGGTTCCTGATAAAAGCAGGCCGGCAACACCGTCGTCTGTGGCGGCGACCCTGCCGAGTTGCCCGTTGGCTATGGTGATATTTACATTGGGTAGTGGCATGGCCTAACGGTTTATGATGATTACTTGTAATGAGGCATCGACGGTCTTTTGATGCTCCCTTGCCCATTGCTGTTCGAAGAACGGCTGGCCGTCGCTTGTAACGAAGAACTTGTCGGTAGCGGGATGAACATCAAAGTAAGGCTGCAGCTTCTTTCTCAGAAGCTCCTTCTTTGTATCAACGGCTTCAGGTGTTTTTGCCTGGTCTGCATCCGTTGCAGCTGAAGTAATTTCTGCTTCAGCTTTTTCGGAATTGACTTTGTCTTTAGCTTTCTTTGTCATATCAAATGATTGAAAAGAGTTTTTTTAACTTAAAAATGAAGTAACCGGCTGCAATGAGAATTTCTGCAAGAAATAAAAAGCCGGCCGTATGAAGGGCTCTGTGAAAGAACCCATTTTTGCCTCCCCAGGCTCTGCCTCCGGGAGCGGGTATGATCTCAACCCGGGATGTCGTATCAGCTGAACTTGTAAAAAACCTTGAATATCTCTTGTAAACTTCTGCCGAATCTACACGACACGTCAGATAGATAAAATTGTCTTTGATGCGGATCTCAGGTTTCACATTTTTACCTGGTGAATAATCCAGAATGTTTTTAACGATCACATTGCCGTTGGCATCACTGCCCAGTTCGACGGTGATCTTACCGCTGTCTGCCTGCGTATAGGACTCAACGGATACTTCACTGACCGAGTCAGTCTCTACCCGGCCGCTTGTCACCTGGGCGACAGGATTGGGCAGCCTGGAGGTTCTGCAGGAAGTAAAACTCAGTACCAGGAATGCAAATATGACCAGCTTAAGTTTCATTTTCCGTGATCCTTATGTTGTTTTTTTTGAGTTCAACCATGAGACGTTTGTTTTCTGCCCTTGTGCAGATAAGTTCTTTGCGGAGCTCTTCCATCTGCTTTCCAAGCATTTCGTTTTCATTTACCACCACGATGATCTTTTCCCGCAGATTTTCGAGTTCCTTCTTAAGATCCAGGATCATATCACGGTAAATGTCAAGCGCATTCTGGACATTGTCCAGCTCTAAAGCCTGGCTCTGCGCCCGGTACTTGCGGCGCGATAATAACCAGGTTATAATATTGGTGACAATCGCCGGGATGATGATAAAAAGAACCTGTTCCATAGTCGTTGATTTGTTTTGTAAATACGACCCCTACTCACCTGAAGCTTTCGGGGCCGTTTCACACATCACGGGTTATTGATTTGCTTCTTCAGATGCGCTGTACAAAGCGGCGATCATCTTTGAGCGTTTGGGCAGGGCAATGCCGCGCATCTGGAAGTTGATGATATCGCCTTTTTGTTCAGGATCCTTCAGGCGTTCGAACATGTCGAACGTGCCTTGGGCGCGCATGACTTCACTGTTACAGAAAGCCACTGAGGCCATCGTGTCGGTAGTGGGTGCCGATGCGGCGCCAAAGGCGACTTTTACACCGGTAGTTTTGTTGTATTTTGGCGTCTTGGAAAAGGTGTAAATCTGGAAGCCGAACAGCTTTTCGCCACCTTGCATGATAGCCTTCATGAGTACCAGATCCTGCTTGGCAAGCTGGTTGAAATGTGCGGGAGCCAGAACCAGGGTTCTGTCCTCTGGAGCGTCCAGGTCGTCAAACCTGGTTTTCAGATCCAGGATGTCTTCGAATTTGATTAACTTGAATCCACCGGCGTTTCCACCGGTTGTGGCCAGTACTGGCGTGTAGGTGGCGTCAGACGCCGGGGCATAGGCATGTATGGCCTTCTGGGAGAACTTGTTCAGCAGGGCATTCTTATGCCCTGCCAGGACACTCGACCGCTTGTCATACGCCAGCTCGATCAGCTCTGCATTTCGCAAAACGGTACCTTCAGTATCATATACATCCAGTACAAGTTCCAGCGGCGTATCCGATCTTTCTGCGAATGGTACCGGATAGGTCGTGTTGTTGATCAGCACGGAAGGGTCAACGCCCGCTTCTGCCAGGTTTATCTTATCGTTATCTACAAACTGATCCATGTTGCTAGCTGCCGCAAGAAAGGACCACTTAGGGATAAAGGCCTCCATGATATCCGCCAGCCAGATCTGTTTATATAGTGTGATCGATACCACCCCGGCCGCCTGGGGAATGAAGGAGACTGCATTGGCTACGATGATGCCGGACTCGGGTGAAAACCCTGCCGCGACGGCCACCGAGGCCCCGACAAGGGTATTGAGCAGGATGATGAACAAAAGTGAAATAATCTTGAACATAGTTTTATGGGTTTTAAATTGTTTTCAAAATATCATTGAACGGCATTTGATACGACCGGTCACGTCTTCCGCTGCTTCCTGGCAGTGTGATCGTCCACCAGTTTCTGGAACTTGGCCGGGTCTGTCCGCCTGAGGTTCACCAGCTTGGCCGGGTCGTTTTTCTGAAGGTAATCGAACGATTCGGTATCGATCTCATTCTTATTGTCCTTTGTACGGGAAAGAGACTGTTTCAACAATTCCGACACGGTCATCTTCTCTTCCTTTTCCGGGGTATCCGTCGTTTCTGCCGGCGGCTGTTTGCGGCCCAGCTTGAGCACGCGGATGGCGTTTTCCGGATCTTTCTCCTTCAGGCTGTCGTAGGCTTCTTTGGCCTCGGTATCCAGATCGGCGGCCTGGGCGTCGACGAATTTTTTAAGAACCACGTGGTTCTTTTCGGTAGAGAGCAGACCTTCGACCTTTGCGATGATCTGATCCTCGGTGGCCTCTTCAGCCAGGCCAAGCTTTAAAGCAATTTTTTTCATTTTGTGAGTGGGTTTGATTTCTGGTAAGATCATGTCGATGGCTTCTGTGCTCTTGTTGGACGACAACTGCAGGCCGCCCCGGCGAAGGGTAAGGCAATCGGTATTGTTTGGCAACGGGGTGATCGAGCCTTCATAGACTTCGTATTCCGTGACGGTCGGCCTCCTCTGGCCATGCTTGAGCATCAGCGGATCTTCGCTTAAGGTGATGATGTCCACTCCCAGGCTGCCGCCGTTAATGTCGCCATTCTCCCATTTGCGCTTGACCTGTTTTGCTTCTTCATCCTTTTCATCAAAAACCGGATCGGCAATGATCCTGGCATTCTCCACCCGGATGTTCTCCCAGTGTCCGATAGGCATCTTGTAGGTGTTGTGATCGTAGAACATCACCGGGTTCTTTCTGAAATTCTCCAACCGGGCGCCCGATACCGGCAGCCAGGTTCCGTAATGGTTCAGGTTTTCCGTTGACAGCACGATAGATTTTGGCATAAAAGCAATCGTTTTTTTCGTCGTTTGAATCGCAAAGATGTATAAGGAAAATTCATTTATCAAATTAAGAATGAATGACAACGTAAATACCGGATATCATTACAGCATAAAGCGCAACGATATATATCCAATTTTGATAACGAGCAGTCCCGTGTCATCTTTGTAAGATCATTTTAATAGAACATGGCTAAAAAATCAGAGAAACTCTTAGCACGGGAACTGTACCTGAACACCTCGATGACACAGAAAGAGATCGCCGACCGGCTGAACGTCACCGTGAAAACCATCGGCGACTGGAAGGATGAAGGCAATTGGGAAGCCCTCAGGGCGGCCAAGAAAGTCACCAAGGCGGCGCTGATCTCCAACTACTATACCATCCTGTACACGATGCAGGAGCAGATCGCCTCCCGAAGTGTACCTGACAACATGCCTACCAGCAAAGAGGCCGACATTATGGCCAAGATCGGCAGCCAGATTGAAAAGATCGACAAGCAAAGCAGCCTGCAGGACTATATCCTGGCATTCGAGGAGTTCCTGGAGTTCATGCTCGAGCGCGATCCGGAGCTGGCCCGCAAGATAGCGCCCTACCAGTATGAGTTCCTTCAGGTCAAGGCTGTAAAAGCGACAGGAAGATGAAACCGGTAACCAAAAGCGATAACCTGGCCCTGGAGCGTTTCAACCAGCTCAAGGATCGCATCATGCGGGCCACCGCCGACAGACCGCTTGAATCTGCCCTGCAAAAAACCGAACGCATCGCCCGCGACCGCAAGCATTACCAGTACTTCGTCCAGGATTATTTCCCGCTTTATGCCACCTCAGCCTGCGGCTGGTTCCATATCGCGGCTGCCAAGCTGATCCTCAAATATCCCTATATCAAATTGCTGGCCATGTGGGCCAGGGCTCACGCCAAAAGCACCCACTTCAACCTGATGATCCCCATGTGGCTCATGATCCAGCAGCCGGCGAGGCTGCACGTGATGGTGCTGGTGGGAAAAAGTGAAAAGAATGCCCGTACCCTGCTCTCAGACCTACAGGCGGAACTGGAGAGCAACCAGTACTACATCGATGACTTTGGCGTACAGATGCAGATGGGAAGCTGGGAAGACGGCTGGTTTATCACCCGTAACGACTGTGCTTTCTATGCCCTCGGGCGTGGACAATCGCCCAGGGGGCTTCGCCACCGCCAGCACAGGCCTGACTATATCGTCATGGACGACGTGGATGACGACGAACTGTGCCGCAATCCCGACCGGGTCAACAAGATGTACGACTGGTCAAAGGAAGCCCTGCTGATGAGTTCGGATATGGGCAAGTGCCGGTTTATCGTGGTAGGGAATAAGATCGGCAAGGACAGCCTGGTGTCGCGCTTTGAACAGAACCCGGACTTCAGGGTGATGAAAGTGTGTGCCCTGGATAAAAAAGGCAACCCGGAGTGGAAAGAGAAATATACCAAGGCCGATATCGAAGGGATGATCAAGACCCTGGGGTACCGCTCTGCTCAGAAAGAATTATTCCATAATCCGATCGCTGAAGGAAGCGTGTTTAAAAATGAGTGGATCCGTGTTAAAGAGCCGCTCCCCTGGTCAAAATATGAATATGTGGTCTCCTATTGCGACCCCTCCTTTAAAAATAGCCCCACAAGCGATTTTAAGGCCGTTATGACCGTCGGCAAGACCGATCAGGAGTTCCACATCCTCTCCACCTTCGTGCGCAAGTGTTCGGTATCGGAATTGGTCAGGTACTGGTACGACTTTCACGAAAGTCTCCGCGGACGGCAGATCGTCGATTATTTCATGGAGGCTAACTTTATCCAGGACATGATCTTAGACGAGTTCATCAGGGAAGGCCGGCTGAGAGGTTACCAGCTCCCACTTCGCAAAGACCTGCGTAAGAAACCCGACAAGTTTGCCAGGATCGAGTCCATGAGCCCGTTTTTTGAAAACGGCTTCATCTTCTTAAGCCGCGACATTAAAGACACCGAAGATACCCGCCTTTTCATCGACCAGTTGCTGGCCTTTGAAAAAGGAAGCCATTCACACGACGATGCGCCCGATGCACTGGAGGGCGCCGTATACATTTTGAATCAACGTACAAAAAGAATCGCCGGCGGCATGCGTACCGGAAAATATCAATCAAACAATACCAGGAGGATCTGATCATGTATATTCAGCCAAACGACTACAAAGGAAGGATTTCAGCCGATCTGCTCGACATGGCGACCGAAGAGGACGAAAGCATACTGGAATACTGCGGCAAGACGGCACAGGACAGTATAAAAGGCTACATAGGCCACATGTACGACATCGACACCGAGCTGGCCAAAACAGACCTTAATCGCAACTACCAGCTGTTGAGCTGGGCGCTGTCGATTGCCGTCTATCATATCTTCCTGCGCCTTCCGGACGTGGATATGCCCGAGAAAGTGAAGACCGATTACGACGAGTGCCTGGGCGACCTGGAGAGTATCTCCAAAGGCAAGTTCACCATCAACCTGCCGGCGCTTGCAGATGAAGAACCCGAAGGAGAGGGCGAAGGCCTTCGCCGGATGGGCAGTGTTGCACCGCGCAGCCACCGTATTTAGAAACCTGTCGAATAACCGTATAAGATAAGCCATAATGAAACTCTTTTCCTTTACGATACCAAAGCTCAGCCTAACAAAAAAAACAAAGCCCGAGGCTGTGAAAACGGTCAACAAGCTGGTCGAAACCAAGACCCGTGCAAGCTATGCCGTAAAACCGCCGCCGGTCAGGTCGATCAGCTACGAGATAGGCGATATCAAAACAGCTTTGACGATGGCCTTATACTACGACAGGCCCGACAGGGCAAAGCTGCTGGCCATCTACGACTATATCATGCAGGACTCCCACCTGTCAAGCCAGGTGATGATCGCCATCAACAAGGTGATCTGTGAGCAGTTCGGTCTTTATAAAGGTGAGACACTGGATAAAGAAGCCACGCGGTTCATTAATAGCGCCTGGTTCGAGCAGGTGGTTACCTGGTTGCTTGAAGCCGAGTTTTACGGTTACAGCCTGGTGGAGTTTGACCTGGATCCCGGGAACAAGCAAGTAGAATCACTGCTGATCTGGCGCAACTGCGTGCAGCCTGACCTGAAGCTGCTGCTTCTGGATGGAACGATGCACGGTGCATCAATCCCTTATGGCGACTATATGGAGGATTTGAACCTGCTGCAGTTCGGAATGAAAAACGATCTGGGCTTGCTACAGAAAGCTGCCTACAACGTGCTGTGGAAGTTCTACGCCAGGAGCGACTGGAGCCGGGCATCGGAAAAGTTCGGCATGCCGGTGCTTCATATCAAAGCCAACACGAACGTGGAATCAGAGCTTGACCGTATCGAGCAGAAAGCGGCTAACTTCGGAAGCGACGGGTACATCGTCACCCAGGCCGGCGACGAGGTGGAAATAAAAGAGCGTACCGGCCAGGACATTCATAAGATTTACCTGGAGAATATCAATTACTGCGATGGTCAGATCTCCAAGCTGATCAACGGCCAGACGTCCACCTCCGACGAGAAAGCCTGGACCGGAGCAGCCAACGTCCAGGAAAGGGTGATGGAAGATATCTCCTTTGCCCGTATGCGCAGGGTAAAATATGCCGTAAACAATCAGCTCATTCCTTACCTGGTGGACAAAGGGTTTACCTTCCTGAACGGCCTTGAGTTCGACTATGTGGCCATCAAGGAGCCCAAAGCAGCCACCGCACCGACACCAGAACCGCCGAAGCCCCCAGAGCCGCCGGCAAAAAAAAAACTCAACCGCGGTCTGACGCCTGGTGATTTCACCACTTCAGTACTCCATGACCTGTATTTCGGACGGCATTCGCAGGAATGCGACTGCCATCAGCACCACACTGCAGCCTTCCGCCTTACCTTAAACCGTAAAGCGACCGTCGACAAAGCTATCGCGGCCATTACCTCCGGAGATAAGGCAGATGTGAACGCCGACCTGTTCAATCTTTATTTTAAAGGTTATGAGAAAGCCGTCAACCAGGTATTCCCGGAAGGGATAAATCCTGAACTGGCCAACAGGTTCAAACTGAACGTGGCCAAATTTGCCGCGCATAAGACCTACCAGGTTACCAGCCTGATCAAAGAGGCAGGCCAGGATAAGAAAGCGGCACAGGATCACGTGGCCAGGTATAACCGTTACCACCAGGCAGAACTGACCAGCATAACCGCCAGGGCACGGAGCGCCAGGCAGTGGGAACGGTTCGAACAAGAGAAGCACCTGTTCCCGAACCTGACCTGGATCAGGACCCGGTCAGCTTCACCCAGGGAACTGCATCTGGGCTACGTGGGTATCACCCTTCCCATGAATCATGAGTTCTGGAATAACAACCAGCCGGGCAACCTGTGGAACTGCAAGTGCGACTGGAAAACAACCGATGCACCGGCGAGCGCGGAACCAGGAAAAATTGTACCGCCGGCAAAGGGACTGGATGGTAACCCGTATTATACCGGAGAGCTGGTGACACAGAAGCACCCGTATTTTAACATCTCAAAAAATAAAGAGAATACGGTTAAAAAGTTTGTCACCAAATATATACGAGATACTTCAATTAAAAAAGCGTTGGAAGAATTAAGAGATGTTACTATATCAAAAGTTATCCAAATTCAAGGTAATGAAAAGACTGTTAATGTAGGATTTAACCGTGTTGGCATTATTCATTTTGCAAGAGATTTTCATTATAATCAAGATTATAAAAACCTTCTGGTAACTGAACTTGATACATTAATGGAATCATCCGTGTATGTATTAAGTGCAGAGAATATTGATAAATCCAATCCAATGGTTATTAATTATCACTATTTCCGGGTATTAATATTAGAAAAACCATGGTTTCTGAATGTGCGGGAGATGTTTGATGGGAAGTGTTTTCTTTATGCTTTGACAGAAAAACTAAAATAGCGTTTAGGCCATCACACAAAGCTTACCAGGCAGAGGCTGATCCCAAACGCTATTTCAATTGCAAATATACAACAAAAAAACACAAATGCAACAAAATCAACAAAAATATTTAACCAATAACCAATAACCAATAACCAATACCCAACATGAAAACTAAAACAAAAGAATTATTCCAGTACCTGATCGGCGCGCTGATCGTGGCAGGCACCTTTGTTTTGATCGCCATGCTTATAGTAACAGTCATAAAGCATCCGGAGTCGCCGTTGAAAGATGTTCTTGTGCTGTCCGTCGGCACGCTTTTAGCCGCGTTCGGGTCTGTGGTAGGTTACTTCTACGGAAGCTCCAAAGGCAGCGCCGATAAAGGCGACATCATCAACCAGAATCAAAAAAAACCAAATGACCAATAACCATTGACCATTGACCATTGACCATTGACCAGTACCCAATAACCAATAACCAATACCCACCATGACCCCCGAACAATTCTCCATCCTGCTCAAATCCCAGCAAGCCAAACTTGCCCAGGCCATCAACACCGATCTGCCTATGGCCATCGGCAAAAAGGCCGTGGATCTGTTTACCGAGAACTTCCAGAAAGAAGGCTTCCAGGATAACGGCCCCAAGCCCTGGAAGGAAGTTCAGCGCCGTACCAGGAATGTACGTGGAGCTGCCGGCAGCAGGAAGATTCTTACCGGCAAGACCGGCGACCTGGGCCGGAGCATCAAATATGAAGTTTCACCAGGCAAAGTGACCATCTATAGCGACGTGATCTATGCCGATGTGCACAACGAGGGACTCAAGGCTGGCCGCGGAGCCGGCTTCACCATGCCCAAACGCCAGTTCATCGGCGACTCGGCCGATCTGGACAAGATCATTGACGACGAGATCGAAAAGACATTGAACAACATCTTAAAATAAATCATAATGGATACCTACAACATTTATAAACTGCTCAAAGAGGAGTTGAAGAGTATTACAACAGTATTTTACTACACCGGCCAGTACCTCAGGGATAAGAACAAGACCGTTTATAAGGTCCCGGTGATCTACATCGAAATGCCGGCCGATATCCCCATCGATTACTATGGCCGCGTGCGTTGTGGCCGGCACGCGATCATCCGCCTCCATTATCTCAGCCAGGCGCCATTCGGCAGTGTGGAGAACGCGGTACAGGACTCGGCCGTAAAAGCCCATGCCTCGCAGGTGATGGAGATCATCAACACCATCCAGGGCGCCGAGCTGAAGGATGAAGCCGGCCGGCTGATCTGCGGGCAGTGTATCGTTACCGGCATCGAGTCGGTTACCTATACCGAAACGTTTGCCCGCTCGGTTATCCGCGTGATGGCTGACCTGTATGATTATTCGGGGGTGACCAGAGTGATGGCGGCCGTGCAGGGAGATTAAACAAAAAAGGCCGTCATTTCTGGCGGTCTTTGCATTTGAAAGAAAGGAGTGGGCATTTATCAACACCCATGAACGTTTTTTACTATCAACTCATAAGCGGCCACCTCCCTGCTTCAGCATTTCAACTACTTCCTGGACTCTCTGGGGGTTACCTTTAAAATTGTTAACCTCAGTGATGACGCGGTATACTTCCTCCAGGGTAAAGTGGTGAGTGAACACCGCCCCCTGGTGTGACGCTTCAAAAAGGCTCACGCCCCATATATCCATGGCCACCTCGTTGCATAACCTGAAATCAGGCTTGGATAAAGCTTTGGATAAATAGTTCTTGAACGCCTGGAAATTTCCATACTGGATAGGCTGCTTATTAGTGGTTACCTCGATGAAATTCTCTTCGCCGAGCTTTTCACGTAAATTCCTTGACATCCCGCTCTGGCTTCCAAGATATGTCAATAACAGTGAAAACTGGGTATAAACCACCCCGCCGGTATAGTAGCAGTTGGTCATCTTGCTGCCCATTTTACACGGGTAAACCATTTTTTCAACCTTACCGGCATGCTGTGGAAGCGCCTTCAGGTCACGCTCACGTATTTCACCCTCCATCTCATTGAACCGTTTTATATACATTTCCTTAAACTTCATTGCCTTTTCGCCGATATAGCCAAAGGCAAGCATCGTAAAGCCGTCTTTTGTGACGTGATATTCAGGTCGTGGCTTACCTTGCCGGTCATAAAATTCGGCCAATCCAAAGTTGGATTGGCTAAATTCATCGGAACATCCTAAGTTTTGGAGATCTCTTAAAACATGCGCATGTTGTTTCCCGAATGTTTTGGCTATTAGCCTGGAAGTTGTGATTGGCCTGTCATTTTCGATTACGACTAGTTGCTCAGTTTTAGCCGTAGCTTGGCTTTCGTTGAATTTAGTTAATGTATTCATTGTTTACTCCTTTCCATTTGATAAATTTCAATTCTTTTGATGTGTTCACGTAATTCCACATAAGTGGTAATGATCCCGTTTTTGAAGTCGGGTGCAATGCTATCGTAATCCCGCACGAAGGATAGGAACATCTCGTGAAGGTTCTCGGAGAAATAGGCCATTTCGGCCACAGACAGTAAATCTTTGATGATCAGTTCAGCCGTGATCGGCCGGTGCTCGCATAGAGCGCATTTGTCCATTGGTTCAAGCATAGTTTTAATGGATTTGAAATTAAACAAATAGGGACGGTCACCGCTTGAACCATCAAAGCAAGGCTTTGTAAGGACTGCCGGACTTTCACCGGTTTGCCGCCCCGTAACTGTTTCAGTCTTAGTGTTTGTGATAGATGCCTCACAATAATAATTTGATGATTCAAGCACCACAAACGTATAAAGAAAAATCATAATACCCGTGATTTTTTTGGATTATTTTTTCCGTTTTCTTCTTATCTTCCTGAAAATCTGATGATATCCGGCCAAGAATATGAGAATGCCGATAATAAAGGACCAGATCCAGCAAATTATGGTCATAGCATCTATAGTGTACATCATATTACCCGATCTTCATAGCTTGAATGCCCGTTACCTTCTTCACCAGGGTTTCGTCAGTAACATCGGCGCAAACCACCGCGGTCTGGTAATTGATGCCTGATACTTTGGCGTAAACGGTCACCGGTTGCTCTGTAGCGATGCCTGCGAAACAATGTAGCGTTATCCCGTTGTAACCATTATCCGCGTTAAGCAGCAATCTTCCAATGGCAAGCGTTCCACCCGCGGTGGCAATTTTAACCGCACAGGCCAGCGAGTAGGTTATGATTTCCCGCAATTGAACCCGGGCAGTTATTGAATACACCCCGGGTTGAAGTGTCAGTGCAATCACGTGAAACCACACCCCATTCAGCGAGTTGGTAATATCCTCCTGCAGCCAGCTTTCATACCTGGGCAGAACCGGGCTTACAGAAACCTGCACGGTTACATTCTCGACTATTTCTGTTACGTTTACCGTTATCTGGTCCATAGTCTTAGCGTGTTATGTCGTTAATAATACTCCACTGACCCGAAATCCAGGTCTTAACATAGCCGTCTTTTGAGAATTCAATGTCATAAAAATACGTGCCTGGTTTCAGGGTTATGACTTGTGGGATGATGTTGAACCGGCCGGCAGGGCCATCGGTGACATTAATGTCTTCTTCCGTGGAAAGAGTAAGTGCCGCACCGGATACCTGCGATTTTTTTACCTCCATCTTGATGGTGAAACCGGTGAGGTCCTTCGGTTCACCGTTCACGTTCACCTGGAATTCTATACCGTTGAACGTGTCGCCTGAAACGTGATCTGGAAAATTGTAATTCATCGTGTTAAAGTTTAATTTATTAAAATAGTCTCATTTGCTTTTTGTCGTAACCAAACCTGGTATTCGGCCTCCAGTTCCATTCCGGATACGCCATAGAAAGTTGCGTTATTGTTACCTTGTTGCGGATCAGTTCCTGGAGGAATTCATCATGATGTAACAACTCACGCATGATCGTGGCCTCGGTGATGAAAAATTCCTGTTTCGACAGAATATCTAAAACACTGTCAAACCTACGTTCACAGATTACGCTCCAATAATAGTATCTTGCTAAAAGAGCCTCATTTCTTAAGGCTACAAGACCGGCGTTGCGTCCTTTTTTTGCCATAGGTTCAGCCGTATTTTAGTTATTCCACGTTTCAGCGTTTAAGTAAGTTTCCGCGTATTTCTTGGCCACTCCTGCCGGACGGGTGGCCTCGTACGTCGAAATATGCCGGAAGGACTTCACCCGGTTGGCCGTGGTCATCCGGTCCCAGATCCGCTGCGCCTTCTTCCGGGAAGAACGCACCTTGTCGTCGTAGCGGTTCCAGAAGGTCTCGAAAGTGATCTCCTCTTTGATCTCGGTAAGCTTCGCCGTCTGCGTTTTGGCAATCAGCGCCTTCAACTCTGCCAGCTCTACCGGCATCCGTTTTAAAAACCACAGATGCTGCTGCTCGCTTAGTACCGCTCTGGAAAGATCGCAGGTGATCAGCAGATCGGATTCATTAAAATGGATCTCGATCTCGCCCTGCCATGCCGTGGATGTCAACAGGAATACCTTCATGATTTTTGGGATTTATTTTCGTACAGGCTGCGCATCATATTTTCCACCTGGGTGACCAGCGTGGGAAGCTCCAGATAAGTGTAATCGTCCAGCGGTTTGTGCAGGTAGCCATATTTCAGCAGCCAGGCCTCCAGCCTTTCATAATCGGCCACATGCCTGTGCAATGCCGGATCAAACAGTGTCCAGCCCATAGAATAACACATGCTCAGGATCCGCTTGCGCATGCGGTCGGCGCTTTGAATACTTTTCTTGTGCGGTGCAACATCCCTCCTGGCGCCTTTTAGCTTTTCTTCAAGATGGTTGATAAGATCACCGTATTCTTTTCGCCTGAGCTCTCTTACGCTTTCCGTTCTGCCGGCAGATGCATCGGCCACCAGATCATTTTTCAGTGAACGGATGCCCAGTGAGTCCAGCAAAAGATACATATAGCGTATCTGCCCATTGCTTACTTCCTGTTGAATTTCCATATCGAGTTGATTTAGCCAGTTAATGTAAAATGCAATGACGTGGATATCCAGCCTGCATGAGTGGTATAATTGATGCCACCCCTCAATTGTTTTGCGCGAGTTACTGACGGTTGCATGATCTTTCCCGGTGAAATCACCAATAGCATTCATGGAAAGCGATTCATTCAATGTCAGAAAGTAGTGAACAAAATGCCTGGCCTGTACAATTTCCTTCTTTCTGGTAACATTTCCGATTACATCAACCGGTCTCTGGTCAAAATAAAAGCACACCGCTTCTAATACTATTTCCGGGAGGCATTTCCCGGTGTCCAGGTCTAAGCCTGTTGGTCTTATTGTTGGTCTTCTTTCTACAGTGAACATGACTATGATATTTCTATGCTGCCCGGCCGGGAATCGAACCCGGCTTTAACCGCAGATGTGAGACATGCGCTACCCATGAGCTTACAATCTTTCTCAGCGCCATCCCGGGCATGCCAGCCTTACGGCCTTTGGGCAAATTCTTCTTTCTTCAGCTCCACGAAAAAGGTCTCGTCCTGGACGACTTCGCAGCCCACCCCTTCGCGGTTGAAGTACTTTTTCACCTCTTCCTTTTCCCGGTCGGCCAGCAGCTTATCTTTGGCCGGCTCGTCAACCGTGCGCACGTACTCCGGAAGGAACTGTTTCAATAAGTTGGTAATGGCCGGCCAGGTGAATCCCTTGATGGTCTTCAGCTTCGGCGTACCGGTGCGGAAACCGATCACACCGTGGGCCATCTCTATCGACTTTTTCTTGTCGAAGAGCTGCTTGTTGGTCTCGGCGAACAGCTGAAGCTGCGTGAGCCTCTCGGTGCGCTTATCCCCCAGGCTTTGCAGTGCCTCGGCGTGAAGTTCCCTGATCTCGGTGATCTTCTGATCCATCTTCGAGGTGATCTCGCTCACCCGGGCGTCCAGCATCGCATAGTCGCTCATGATCTGCTCGGCCTGTTCTAAACTCACCGGCGAAATGACCGGCTTTTTTTCTCTTTTTGCCATTGTGTCGTTTTTAGGTTGTTATTGATTTGTAAGGTTCTATTTTTACTGAAATCTCTTTGCGTATGAACACCCGGCCTGATCCGTCGCATACAGGGCAGGTCAGCAGGGCCCCGGAATGGGTATAACAGCTTAAGTTATCCACCGTGCCCACGCCCCTGCAGTTGCGGCATACGTCTACGTATTGCGTTACGTACCGGCCGTCTCCCAGCCTTTCTGTCTTATTCATACTCATGGCCTGTAGGTATTTCCGTTCGGTTCTTCGCGATAACCTCCTGGCTCATCCGCTGGTAAGCCGAGTGGATCTTGTCCCAGACCACCGCGTCGGGATACACGTCGATATCCTCGTGAAACCGCCTGTAAACCTTGCGCCGGTCTTCATGGGTCAGGTGGCCGGTCATGTTGATGAACACCTCGTCCATCAAATGCCATTGCTGTCGCCACCAGGCCCAGTACAGCGGCTCCCGCAGGAAGGCTTTGGAGATGCTCTCCCCGCCCGCGATATGCTCGATATATTGAGCGCCCATTTCGAACATCAGGGCCGTCACCTGTTCACGGGTCAATCCGGTTACCGCGGCGACCTGGTCGGTCATATCCTTGTGCATGGCCCGCATGGCCTGTATTAAAGTTTCTTTGCTCATACATTTTTTCCTTTCCAGTATTTTTCAGCCCCTTCCTCCCAGATCATGTAAGGCGCTCCGCCGCCATACCTGGACATCGGGAAAGCCTTGTAACCTTCAACCCAGATCTTGATGAACGAGTCGAAATGGATCTGTTTGGCTATCCTGCCTTCAGGACGTTTTCCATCCGAGTGACTTACCAGGATGAAAAGTTTATTTTTGAATTTTTCTATTAGTTTGGTGTACTGAGAATAATTCAATCCCATGTACTGTAGTGAATCGATGATAATAATATCGGGGGAGCGGCGCTTTTCAAGCAGGGCCATCAGGTCGTTATAACGCAATTTGTCCAGGATGATCATCCTACCGTCAACCTCCTGCATGTTTTCGGCCTTGAAGGCCCGTTGAAGGCTCAGCCCGATCCCTTCTTCAAGGCTGTTATATGCAACCCTTCCGAATTGTGTCAGGTATTTGGAAAGCTGTATGGCAAAGCGGCTTTTACCGTTTCCGGGAGCTCCCCATATAATCCAGCTTCCGGTAAGAAAAGGATGTCCCAGGGATGCTTCCCAGCTATCCTCGAAAGGCAAACCTTCTATGCTCATATTTATCATGTTTCCCACGGATATATTCTTCCTTTTTACCTTCATATAATACCTTTTAAAAGCCTTTTAAGCTGCTTTTAAAGCGTGGATTCTGCGACGAACTCTTCTAAGATCTCCTTCAGCGTCTTCAATGACCTGTTTGATATCCCCCTTGTCAGCAACTCCGTTGGCTATGCAGATGGCCGTGATGTCGCTCGGGGAAGCGCCATGCAGCTCGATGAACCGGCGGGCGATACGGGAATAGATCTCCTTGTATCCTTTCCTGTTCAGCTTCAGACCGCGCCTGATCCGCTTGGCCAGGTGATCGGTGGCCAGCAGCACGATCCCGCAGTGATCCTCCAGGTGGTTGTAAAGGGTGATGAAGAAGTAAAGCACCTGGTCGGTCAGCTTGTCGGCCTCATCCAGGATGATCAGCGGCCGATCCTGCACTTTCAGCGCGCGCACCACCTCGTACATCATCTCGGCCACGTTAAACCCGGAATAGTCGCGCCCCATGGCTGTGAGTAACTCTTGCAGGAATACCTTCCGGTTCCAGAACTCGGCGCACTGCAGGGTGTATACCCTTTTATTGCTTTCCGTGTAGCCTTTTACGGTGAATGACTTCCCGGTGCCGGCCTCGCCGACCACGGCAAAGACGTTGCTGTTGGTCTGGGCATCCGAGAGCAGCTTGATCAGCAGCTTGTAATCCCTGGTTTCCACGGCCGTCCATTCAATGGATGAATAACCGGTTTGGGCCGCGATGCTGCGCCACATCTCGTCGGCAATGAGCTCCCAGTTGTTATTCAGGATCTGACTGACGGTTGACGTGGAGACCTTCAGGGCGTTGGCCGCTTTGTTCTGGCTGCCGATGCGCTCGACGTAGTCTTTGAGCCGCTCGGTGATCTGTGTTTTTTGAGTTTCCGTGATCATGTGATTTTGAATTTTTGTGGATTATTACATTAAGTCATAGATATTTTTTTCCTCATCGTCGTCATCAAAGGGGGTCAGGTTGGAGATGGCCTTTTGAACGCGGCCGATGCCGGAGGCCTTTCCTTTGGTTTTCGTAATTCCCGGAATACCAGGCATGCGGTGACCCCACTTTTCGGGATGCATATCGAACTCCCGGAACACCTCTTCAATCGTGTCGACCGATTTGATGATCTCGATCTTGTTCGCTTTGTCAGTAGATGCGATCAGGGCAGCTTCGATTTTGGTTTGTTCCTGCTTGCCGCGGCTTACGGTCACCTTAATCATGGCTTCCGTCACGAAGCGAAGCCTGCCGGAAGAGTCCTGGTCATAAAGCATGATCAGGCTCATGTCTTCCGGATCGAATTTGATCCAGAATTTCTTGTCGATGTTCTTGCGGTGCCATTCCACATCCGGCATCCCGTCGCGGTAAACCAGGTAATCATATTTAACCTTCTTTTCGGTAAAGCTGAGCCCGTAAGCAGAAAGCATGACCGGATCAGGGCGCTGAATCCAGAAGATATCGACCAGATCCCACGTGTTGACTTTAACGGCTCGCGGGTTTTTGCTTTCCTGGTACATCTCGATCCTGGGTTTGCCTGTGGCCGGGTGCGCACCGTGGTTCCACTGATCGCGCCGGGTGGCGTAAACGCGTTTTACTTCCTCCAGGTTGGGAAGCCGGCCTTTATTGGCCTGGATATATTCGCGGTTCGGGTGGCTTTCCAGCGTTTTAGCGGTGATATTCTGACCGGTGAAGAACCAGTCCTGTTTCATGACCTGCGACTGGAACCGGCCGAAAGCGCTCTCAATAGACTTGGATTTACCGTTATAAGGCTGTGCCTTGATAGACAGGTGGGCTATCTTATTGAGGAAATTGCCATTCTCAAGCTTCTTATGCCCTCCCTGGTTGTCATAACCGATCTGGTATGGCTTGTGACCGGCAATCTGGATGGCCATCTTGTAAGCCTGGTATTGCGCCTGGTAATCTTCGGTCTTCGAAATGTGATATCCCAGGAGAACTTCGCTGTATGCGTCCATCACCTCGTACACCGAGCATGTCTCGGTTTTGCCCTCGTCGTTCAGGTAGAAATAGTTCAGCTTGGTACCGTCGGAGTACCACAACGAGTCGCGCATGGAGGGCAGGCGGGTTGAGTTCTGAAGGGCAAACTTGTTTTTAGCGTTGATCTGGCCATACCGGATTCCCCACCACAAGTGCTTCACCTGGGGATCGAACAGGAAGTTGCGGATCGTCGATACGCTATGGAGCTGCTTCCACTCCCGGGCGATGGCCTCACGGTTATAAAGCTCGAACAGGTGCTCCACCGAGGTGGCTTTCTCCACCATGTTCGACCAGCGGGCCAGCAGCCACCGGCGCGATTCATCAGACAGCTTTTCAGCCACCCGGTTTCCATAACCGCGGTGGATCAGGCTCTGTGGCCCCCCTTTCAGGTAGTGGTTCAGTTTCTCGCGCAGGCGGACTGGATTAGTCGGAAGGCTATGGGGATATTGCGACCGGTCGAGGGTGGTAAGTTCCCGGGCCAGTTCATCCCACATACCGTGGGTATTGCCTCCCCGCGCGCGCCTGGTACCGCGGATGCGGTTGGCCATCTCATGCAGGGTGTTTAAAAGGTCGGCATTGGTGCTGTACTCCTCGATGGCTCCAAAGGGAAGGCTCTCCCCGTTGGGAAGCCGGCAGGAATTGTAAAACTCCCGGGCCTTGTCGTCGCGCTCCAGGGAAGATGAAATACAGTTCTCCTGGATTTTCTCCCGGGGGTCATGCCCCAGGCGGTCGATGATCTGCTCCCGGTACCTCGCCGGCAGGCTGTCGAATTCGATCAGGGCTGGGGTGTTGCGGCAGCCGCGGCGAAGTACCTTTATTTTATTCCTCTTTTGTAATAACTTGTAATAAGCCTGTGTCATGAACCCGTCCGGGTTTTCCGGGCCCTGGATCAATTCGCTCCCGCTGATGCACCATTTGCCTTTGTAGAGTTCCATCAGCGTATCATTAGCAGTTTGTAATAATCTGAAAACATCATCCCTGCCATAGTGGGATCCCAGCAGTCGGAATTCTTTTTATCCCTGCCCGTCATCAACTGCTTCCACTCCCTCTTCAGCATCATTTTGTCGATCTCAACAACACGTTTTGCAAGCGGGTATTCAAACCCGAATTTTTTGGCGATGATCTGCATGAGCCTGTCTTCCATTTCCTGGTAAACCGGCAAAAATTGCTTGATCGGCGAGGGAACGTCCACCAGGTAAGCTTCCGAGGCATCGTGCAGAAGCGCGGTGAGCTTCAGCGGTTCGGGGGCATGGGTGGCGCACAGGAAAGAATGCTGGGCTACCGAGTAAAAACGGCGTGTGTGTCCGCCAAACCGGCACAGGTTGCTCAGCGCGTGGGCAATGTCCTCGATACAGATCAGATCCGGGTCCGGATTGAGCACGTCGAATATCTTCCCGGTATAGGTGCGTATGCATGTTATTGGATAGAGCAGTGGCATGGCCGGAGGGGTTAGTAGATTCTTCTTCTTTTTGAATTTTTGAAATTGAAAAGGTCTTCCAGGTGCTGCAGGTAGTCTTTATGCGACGACCTGTTCTCGATCACCAGGCTATGCAGCTTCAGCTTGTCCAGCATTTCCTGGTGACGGTATTCCGGGCTGTCGAGCAACACCTCCACCGCCTGTATGAAGTTGCGGCTGTTGTAGCCTTCGCAGTAACCGGAAAAGTCGGCCACCTTATCCATCAGCCTGACCGCCTGGTCATAATAGTTCACCTTGAACAGGCCATCGCGGAAATTATCTCTTCCGCCCCCGCCTCTTACCTTGCCGTAATCCAGAAGACTGGAGGCGATGCCGATGTTCACCTGGTAAGTTTCGATGAATCCGGCCAGAACTTTGTAATGCTCGATGCCCACGTCGATATAGCAGTTCAGGTAGTCCTTATCTTTCCACTTGCTCGCGTTGTTGTTCATCTCGGCAACCTGGCGCAGGGTGAAGTCGGGCACGATCACGTAATAGACATTCAGGCCGAGCTTCTTGCACACGTAGAACCGGTGCTGGCCGTCGATCACAAAGGCGTCCTTACTGACCATGATCGGGCAGTACCTGAAAAACTCCAGTCCATCCTCCACCGAGCGCATGATGCGTTTGATCTTTCCCTCGTTCAGGTCGCGGTTGCCCTTGAGGAACCGGAACATGCCGTAGTCCTTCGTCCAGAAGATCTGTACCGAGGCCGGCGTTCCGTTAGCTAATGTGTTTTGTTCTTCCATACTTGTAATTATTACTATCTGCTCCCGGAGGCCGATTCGATCCAGCCGCTCACGCTTTTCTCCGGGAATTCGCTACCTTTGTTCTCAACCAAAAAACATGTAGCTATGAAAAAAGATTTTTTACAATGGCTCCGGGAACGGACTGGCCGGGAATTCATGTTAAATGAATTTTTTAACGCTTGCCTGGATGAAGTAATTGAAGAAACCATCGGTTCGCAAAAGATTAATGATCGGAATCTTGCTGATCTATCTCATGAAGAGCTAATGCTGTCGCTTCATAAGCGACTTTCAACAACCGTTGAATACTTTTTGACGCTAAAGCCTCAGCCAACTCAATTTGTTTTTCGAGGGATTCCTTTGAGGTATTACCTTCTTCACCGGGAAGAACAGTTATCTCTATTTTCCCGACTAACTTCTCCAGGTGAAGGTTGATTTCTATTTTATGTTCCATATTTTAGGTATTTAAGGGTTTGCTCCCGGAGGCCGATTCGATCCAGCCGCTCACGCTTGACTCCGGGAATTCGCTACCTTTGTTCTCAACCAAAAAACATGTAGCTATGAATGAAAAAGAAAGAAAGATGCTTGACATCGCTTTTGAAAATGCAATACAGGCACACCTGTTCACACAGGCATTAGTTGATTTGCTTACGCCTGAGCAGAAAAAGCAATTTAATATCCTATTGGAGAAACACGTTGTCATCCTTGCTGAGAGCATAAAGCCGCCGCTTGGCGACGGGCATCTTCAAGTGATTTATGAACGAGTTCTCGAGTCCTACAGAAAGATATAAGTTCCTCCAAGGCCTTCAGATGTTCAAGTCGCTTTTCCTCTTCAGCCTTTCGCTGATCGAGGATCTGGTTGACCTCCTTCGCGAGATCTTCCCTGGTGATGTAATTTTTTCTTTTTAGCCGCATATTATAAGGTATTAAGGTTTATTCATTTCCAACCACTTCATTCAGCTGGCGCCTCAGCGCCTCTTTCTCCTTCACAAACTCCAGGAGCTCCTTCTGAAATTCCGTCGTGGCCCGGCAGCGACCCGAAATAATCATGTAAACTGATGAAACAGTACGACCGCCAATCTCTGCCAGCCTCTTAACGTCTCCCCGCTTAATGACCTTCCTAAATCTCTGATTTTCCGGGTATTTTACATTCGTCTCTTGACTTTTCCGCATGATGTTGTATATTTGTTTTATATTTAATGCAAATATAAATACTATTTTACGAAAGTCAAGTAAAAAATGGAATATTTTACGAAGTCCATACAAAGATTAGCTTATTTTATTGAAACAAAAGGACTTAGTCTGAACAAATTATCAATGCAGATAGGTGTTTCAAACAGTTATTTTAGTAAAATGGTAAGAAATAATGCCTCTATTGGATCAGATATACTTGAGAAAATATTACGAACTTTTCCTGACTTAAATGCCGAATGGCTTTTAACCGGTGCCGGTGAAATGACTAATGATCTTTTAAAGGTTGGCGAAATAGATCAGAAATTACTGAAAGTCACAAAAGAGGAGCTTCCACGAGGGCCATGCCAGCAATGTGAAGTTAAAGATCGGATGATTGATGCGCTTCGGGATACTATTGAAGCATTAAAAGAAACCAACCGGTTGCTCAAGTCTCGTGAAACCCAGGAGTCTGCCGGGCAAAAAAGAAAGAAGGCAGGTTGATACAATTTTACATACCGGTATAGGCCCGTTGTCTGCGGGACTGATCATTGTTTCCGGCATAAAATCCTTTAAACAAAACGAATTGTAAAAAAAACACACACGTTTTGAGCGTGTTTTTTCATTATAGAATGGTGTAAGCTATTGATATCTGATAACTTAAACACTTATTTAGACCGTTTCCAACTGTACACTTTTATGCCATATGGGGGGGGTATAACGTCATTTTTTGCCAGTTACGGTTATTTTTTATGCCAAAACAACCGTTTTCAGCCCCTTTTTTTGCCATGATTTGACCACCCAATTGACCACCCAATTGACCACCCAATCAAAAACCTCATCATTTTAGACAAATAGTGACTTGTCCAGGATAATCAAACATCCAGGGCAAAAAGCGGCATTTTAAAGCCACGTTCAATCTCCGGAGGTCTTAGAACACCGCAAGAAGCATAATATTGCCTTAAAATGAACCTTATATAGTAATTAATGGTAGAAAAGAAGTAATTTTAAGCTTTTAATGCCGGCAAAATGGTAGTTAAATAGTAGAAAAGTAGTAGAAAAAGCACAATTCGTTTTGTGGAAGAAAAACCGCTAAACCTCCGTAAACCCGCAATATTAAAGGAAAACCCGGCTTTTTTGGTTTTAATCAATAAGATACAATTCGTTTTACGCCCCCTATATGTTATCCTTAGGTTAATCCGATTCGTTCACTGATAAATGCATACACTGGATAAATTTACAATTCTTTGGCGGAATGTTAAATCCACATTATATGCTTGAGAATGAATCTAATAAATCTACTAATCATAATTAACACTGGGTGGTCAGAAAATCCAGTCTGTACGAAATAAGGCCGATTTATAATTTGTGGAAGGAATTAAATTACCCAAACTTCGGTAGCAATTACCACCAATTTTCCTCAAAACCTGGCGTAAACTTGGCGTAAAACAAAAAACCACTTACAT
>Ga0247842_10001733_pt1 | contig 34846 bp, 35 predicted proteins | sample LaCruzMarch2015__3_FD_192411 | JGI IMG/M metagenome (GOLD analysis project Ga0247842, IMG submission 192411) | Freshwater microbial communities from meromictic Lake La Cruz, Castile-La Mancha, Spain - LaCruzMarch2015_19m | ecosystem: Environmental > Aquatic > Freshwater > Lake | place: Spain...
TACCCCCTGAAATACGCCAAGATCGCTCGAATATACCAAAATAGCTATATGCGCCACCCGGGAATTGAACCCGGCTCTCCTCGTTGGCAACGAGACGTACGAACCGATATACTAGCAGCGCGCTATGGTTTATTTAGAAAAGCCCAATTTAAAAATCTAATCAATACGCAATATGACCTTCTGTTTATATCTCTCCTTTTATTTCCCTATTTATCCTCTTAAAAAAATCTTCCATATATTCATGCCTTTCTTCAGCTATCTTTTTCCCCTCTTCAGTAAAAAGCCTGTCTTTTATTTTGCTTAATTTAATTAAAAACTCCCTATATGGCGTGTCTTCTTTGCTATAAGCTTCTGTTTTATCTACATCTACGTTTTCATCATGCAGTCTTGCACCAGCTTCTCCTGCAAATAAGAATGCTCTCCCAACCCCTATGGCACCGATAGAATCCAGCTTATCTGCATCAAATAAAACTTTTGCTTCTTTTGATTCAGGAACTCTATTCTTCCTAAAACGATGGCATAGAATACAATGAATAATTTTGTCTATGTCATCTTTATTAAAATTTTTCTTTTCAAGTATTTTTCTAGCTATTTTTGAACCATGTTCTGCATGGCATATCTCTCCTTTTGTTTTTGTCTCTTCTTCTCGTCCTATGTCATGAAGCAATGCGGCTATTCCTAGAATTTCAAGATTAGCATTTTCTTTTTTACCTATATGCATACATAAATTGTAAACTCTTTCAGTATGATGAAAGTCATGACACCCATTTGATTTTTCAAAGAATTTTTTTGCTTCCTCTTTTATGTCGTTCAATTTAGGATTATCCATGAAAAGATAGTGAAACGAAATCTTTTAATACTTTCGAATTGAAGTTTTCTTATCCGGACCCATAAGCTATAGAAAATTTTAAATTTTCTATCTGTCCATAAACTTAAAACTTCTTATTTAGTACATTGAAATAGGTTGAAGATTTAAGTTTTGGATCATCCAGAAAACCCGAATCAAACTATGTCTTTCAAGAGGCGGTAAGTCAAGGTTTTCTTGATGTCCAACTCCTCGGCTTTCTGAAGGAGTTGTACATAGCGGTAAACTGACTCTTCTACAAACCTTTAAAAATCCTTTTCGTTTAAAATTAATAATAGCATCCGGACCCATAAGCTAGCGGTAAACTGACTCGTTTACAAGAACAATAGATTAAATGTCAAAGGTTCTAAAAGCCGAGTATTCCGAGGTTCAACTCCTCGTGGGTCCATCGAGCGTTTGCATTTAAGTTTCATTCAGAATATTCTAGAAATGCTGACGCGAGTTTTAGTAATTGATTGATTTTATATCTCTAAATGAACCCGCTCGCCTCGTGGGTCCATTGCCTAAACAACCTAACGGTTTTTTCAGGCTTCAATTTCCCTAAATTTTGGAAAATGAACCTGCTCGTCTCTTGCACAAATAAAGTGGGTGGGCTTGCTAGTTAACAAAAGGTTTATAACAATTCTCGCTCTACAAAAGTATGACAGAAAGAAAGAAGGTAGGACTTGCTTTGGGTGGCGGTGGAGCAAAAGGTTTTGCACATATAGGCGTTTTAAAGATATTAGAAAAATATAACATCCCAATAGATTACATATCTGGCACGAGTGTTGGGGCCTTGATAGGTGCATTATACTCTGCAGAACCCAATGCAAAAAAACTAGAAAAAAATTCACTTGAAACTGATTGGAATGAATTTTTCGATTATACTCTTCCAAGTAAGGGCTTAATAAAAGGAGAAAAAATAGAAGCTTTCTTAAAGAAAAAACTGGATGATTTAAAATTTAAGGACCTGAAAATTCCACTATTCATAACTACATTCGATATTAAAAATAAACAGGAAGTCATTTTTCATAAAGGGGATGTTGCCAGGGCAGTAAGAGCCAGTATTTCTATTCCCGGAATTTTTGTTCCTGTAGAAAATAATGGAAGAATACTTGTTGATGGTGGCCTAACTGATTTAATTCCTACTGAAATACTAAAAAAAGAGGGAGCAGATATAATCATCGCCGTAAATGTTGATTCAATTAAAGAAAAAAAGCCAAATTTTGATGAAGAAGCTTCTTCTGTTAATGAAAAAAAGAATGTCCCGGGAATTGTTTCTACAATAAGTAAGTCTTTTCAAATAATGGAGGCAGAAGCTTCAAAAGCTGAGCTTAATCGAGATAAAGCAGACTGGGTTATAGATATAGATTTAGAAGATATCACTACTTTGGATTTTTCAAAAATAAAAGAAGCAATAAAAAAAGGAGAGGGAAAAGCAAAAAAGTCTATAGATAAACTAAAAAAAATGGTAGAGCCACATCCGATTAAAGAATTATTAGCGGAAATAAATCATCTGCCTATTGTAAGTCCTGTTGTAAGGGGTATTAAAAAGAATATCCATGAAGTAACAAAAGACATAAAAGAACTTGGAAAATAAACTAGTAATTGATAATTGTGAATGAATTTAGATGTATTTTGGGCTGGATAAGAAGGCTTTAAAAATACTTAAAACATACCATATTATAAAAGTTCTAAAATGACAAAAGAAAAATCACCACCCAATTCTGATTCTAACTCAACTCCAGATATAGTTGGAATGACAAATAATGATTATGATTTAAATAAAAAAATGCCTGTTGCAGGCCAGGATATCCCTGAAGAAGTAAAAAAAGAGATGGAAGAAACAAGAAAAAAGCTTGATAACTTCAAAAAAGACATTCTTAAAAAATACCCATTTACTCTTGCTCTAGGCATTATTCCTCCACAAGCAGCAGAAAAGTTTGATGAAGAAAACGGATTAACAGAAGAAGAAAGAAAAGCAAAGCCCATGCATATCTTGATGGTTATTCCTGAAGAGAATTTTAAAGAAATAGGCAAGATAAAAACAGAAATTCTTAAGGAAATAAAAGACATGAAGCCTAAAATGTGGATGAATATATTCACGCCAGTAGATCTTGCCAACTTTTGTTTAGATAGCAAATTTGATCTTATTGAAGCAATAGGTATGTCTTATCCCTTACATGATAAAGGAATATTGGGAACATTTAGAATAAGTTCTATACACAAGAGTCTTGTTTTAAGAAAATTTGAAAAATATATCTATAGTTACGTAATTGTTGGAAGCATGGTCAGAGGAGAGGGAAAAGCTACTAGCGATATAGATGCTTTTGTTCTTATTGATGATACAGATGTAAAGAGAATGTCTCGTTTAGAACTTAAAGAAAGATTAAGAGGTATTATTTATCAGTATGTTGCTGAAGCTGCAGAACTTTCAGGTGTAAAAACACCCTTGCATGTTCAAGTTTATCTTTTAACAGAATTTTGGGAAGATGTAAAAGATGCTGCCCCAGTTATATTCGGAATGATAAGGGACGGCATACCTCTTTATGATCGGGGTGGATTTTTGCCATGGAAACTTTTGCTTAAAATGGGTAAAATAAAACCAAGCCCAGAATCCATAGATAAATTCATGTCTATGGGAGATAAAACAAAGGAAATTGTTAACCAAAAATTATTAGACATTGTTATTAATGATTTATTTTGGAGTATTCTTTCTCCAAGTCAGGCATTGTTGATGCTTTATGGAATTCCACCTACAAATGTACCAGAAACGATAAAAGAAATGAAAAGAATTTTTGTTGAAAAAGAAAAAATTCTTGAACAAAAATATATAGACATACTTGAAAAGGTAACTATAAAATATTATAAGGGATTTGAGCATAAAAAAATAAAAGAAGTATCTGGCAAGGAAGTTGATGAACTATTGAAAGAAGTAGAAGATTATATGAATCGTCTTAAGGAATTAAGAGGACAGATTGAAAAAAAAGCAGAAGAAAGAACTCTGAATGAAACCTATGATAATGTTTTCAAATTGCTTAAAAATATCTTGGGAAACAAAGGTGAAGCAGAACTAATTAAGCAGTTTGAATCAGAATTAGTAAAAAAAGGCAAGATGGACCCAAAAGGCTTGACCGTCATAAAAGAATTAATTGATGCCAGAAAAAAATATAAAAGCAAAAAAAAGCCAACCAAATATGAAATAGAAGATGTAAGAAAAAATACAACTTTCTTGATAAACCATCTTATTGAGTATAGTCAGAGACGTGACCTTGTTGATATAAGAAAAGTCCAGGTTGTTGTTGCATATGGCAAGAACAAGGAAAAACATCTAGATATGTTTTTGACAAATCCCATATTTATTATTGATGATGGAAAGCTAAAGAAAATTGAAGAAGATAATATTGTTGATGGAGTGCAGGAAGAGTTTGATAAAGTTCTCGGAGAACAAAAAGGAAATCCTATTGCAATTAGCGATAAAATTTTGTCTTTAATAAAGCGGGATTATGGTGAATTCAGCTTAGGGATATAATTAGTTATTTCTTTAAAGTAGTTACAATAGTAAGGTTTATATATGTTGGAAGTTCTGTTTTGTTTATAAAAAATGATAAATCTAGAAAATTTTAGGCGCATAATCGGGGCCGAATGTGCTAAGGAAGAAAAGACAAAAGAAAAAGATATAGCTTTGCTCAAGAAAAAAATGGAGCATGAAATAGAAAGAGCGACGAAAGGATATGAAATGGAGAAAGCAAAAAGAGAGGATGCATTTAACCATTGTATTAAAAAAGTGAATGAAGTTTATCACCGACCGATGGCTGCAGATGTGTTAAGCTCACTAGAAGTAGATTACAATCTTATGTCTGTCAGAAGTATCATACTGGATATTACTAAAAAAGATCTTGACTGGGCGATTAAATATAGGGGAAATCTTAATCGATTGAAAGATGAAGAGTCAAGAAAGATTTTATTGGAAACAATATCCGATTTTAATCCTTCAATCAAGGAAGCAATTGAAAGCCTTTCAGAAGATTTTAATAAAACGAGGGCTGTGACTTCATTTACTGCAATTTCTTCTAGTGGGGTATATCTGCTTTCACCAGTTATAAATAACCCAGATAAGAAACTTGCAATCAATCTTGAGGCAAAGCTTTTTGATGTAGTCAGCCAAGGAAACGTAGATATGAGAGATTTGCGTGGTTTAATAAACAGAAATTCATCCGGCAATGGCGAAGTAATAGAATTTACTCCCGATTATCAAGTAGTAAATGGATTCTTAGTTTATTTTCTTAAGCCGAATATAAGTAACGGTTCCGTAAATTTAGAGAAGGGGATTGCTAGAAAACTTTGTGATGAAAATATTCAGCCAGAAGGATTTAAACAAGCTAACCTTAAACATAATATTCAGACAATTCCATCAGAAGGTATTAATTATTTTATAAGTCATAATCCGGAAGAGATAATATGCCGAGAAACAAGAATAAGAAAAGTTGCTACGGGCAGTGATTTTCTTTCTTATGAAGAAGCCGCAAAACTCGCTGAAACAGAGCCAAGATATATCAGGAAATTGGCAACACAAGGATTTTTTAAGAAGACTGAATCGGGCATTGATGAATCTTCTTTTATGAGTTACTTAGAAAAAAAACATCATTCATAAATTTATATAATTCTAACATCAATACGTTCAATTAGAGTATCTTTTTACCTGGTAGAGATATAACAAATCTTAATAAAAATTAAATATAATGTCTACATAAGTTTTAAAAACCTCTTTTTATACCTCTCTTTATCACAATGAAAGCAAAAGTTATTCAGTTCAGAAGAAGCTTGAAACATGTTCATGAAAGACACTTCATAATAGATGCTGGTTCAAAAAATAAAGAAGATGCAGCAAAACTTATAGGAAAAGAAGTAGCATGGAAAAGTCCTGCAGGAAAAATAATCAAAGGCAAGGTTTCAGGTTCTCATGGAAATAAAGGAATGATCAGAGCAATATTTGAGAGAGGTCTTCCAGGTCAAGCATTAAACACAGAAGTGGAGATAAAGTAAGATGGCAGTAAGAAGAGCAAAAGCATATTCTAAGAAAAAAGTAACACACTTTACTAGAAAATCTCAGAAAGTAAAGCATTTGAATTATATTAAAGCAGTACCTGCACAAAAAATAAGCAAATTCAATATGGGTAATATTCCAAGATACAATAAAGGAGAATTCAAGAATGTTATTGAAATTATTTCAATGATGAATGTTCAGATACGTGACTTGGCTTTAGAAGCATCAAGACAATTTTTGCACAATAAGATTGAAAAAACAATACCTGTTGAAAACTATTACATGTCATGCAGAGGTTATCCTCATCAGGTTATAAGAAATAATAAGATTTATTCTGGTGGAAGTAAGGGTGAAAGAGTCCAGAGTGGTATGGCTCACAGCTATGGAACTGCTGAAGGAAGGTCTGCTGTATTCAAGGTAGGTCAGACAATTTTTATTATTGCATTCGAGAATAAAAAAGACACTGCATTCTTGAGAGAACTTTGCAGAAGTGCTGTTCCTAAGTTGCCTGGAGCAGTTAAGATTCTTTATACAGAGATTAAGTAAAAAGTTTTCTAAAAAATAACACGCTTAGTCTCAATATTTTTCTGCAGAAAAATTCACTTATTTCCCAGTATAAGCAACTTCTGAAATACTTCGGCCGCTCTTCCTTGCAATTGCCTTTTCGTAACGGGCCTTTAAGTCTTCATTTCTAGCGTCTAAAGATTTTTGCATATCTTCAGCACGTTTTTGCAGATCGCACATTGACTTTCTTGTTTCAATAACCTTGAGCTGGATGTCCATATAGGCAAGTTTGCTTTCAAGTTGCTTTAATGTTAAATCTTTGATTTGATAATCCTTAAATGCAAGCTCAGCTTTTCTTTGATTAATCTCTTTTTGCCTCTGTTCTTTGGATATCACAACCGGTATATAAGGCTCTAATGCCTTGAATCCAAGAACTGAACCAATACCTAGGAATGCGCCGATTCCCAAAGCTGCCGCAGTCCTGTAAGCCATTTTTCTTGGTTTGTATGTCATATAAAATTGTAACTTAATAGTAGTATATAAATCTATTCTTTCTGGTTCAGAGGGTAATTTATAAGCCAGGATGCAGAATGTGATCACGCCCAATCGCCACTAAATTAGTATCTAATCACAACCTTTAAAAAATTCGAATAATAAACCTTATTAACTTCTTTCGCAACCTTTTTATTATGAACCTCGTAATCATTCTCTTATTACTCGGCGGTATTATCCTTACTATTGGAGATATTTTCATGAAAAAATGGGTAAACACCAATCTTCACATTTTTTATTTTGTAGGACTAGCCATATATCTTATTGGGCTAAATTTTCTTGCTCAAAGCTTTAAGTTTAAAAATATTGCAGTTGCTTCTATGATATTTATTATTTTTAATATTATTACACTATCAATTGTAAGCTGGTTTTATTTTAAAGAAACCCTCTCCCCCCTCCAGATAACTGGAATGATTTTTGGAATAATCGCAGTCATTATTCTAGAATTAGCATAAGCAAAATTTGTTCTTTTTCTGCTCATCACAACCTTTAAAAAAACCCCGTACCTAACCTTACTATGGTAAAAAAAGAGGTAGACGTTTCTGAACAATATGTTAAATGGCTCTCAGAGTTATCTGCAAAATCGGGAAGTGTCGCAGGAGGCAAGGGTGCAAATCTTGCAGAGATGTTTAATTCTGGCTTTCCTGTTCCGCCTGCTTTCTGCATAACAGCGCAGGCGTTTGATGCATTTATTACATTAGCTGGACTAAAGGAGAAAATAAAAGAAATTATAAAAAATACTAATGTTGACAAAACAAAAGAACTCGAAGAAAATTCTAAAAAAATTCGGGAACTAATAATCAATTCACAAATTCCTGAAGAGATGAATGAAGAAATAAGAGAAGCATATGCCCTCTTAAGCTCTGAAAAAAAGCATAAAACCAAAGATGCAGTGGATATGCTTAATGAAAAGAACGAAGTTTTTGTTGCTGTTCGTTCAAGTGCCACTACAGAAGATTTAGCCGGCGCAAGTTTTGCAGGACAGCAAGAAACATTCACTAATATCCTTGGTGAAAAATCGCTTTTGGAAGCAGTAAAAAAATGTTTTGCTTCTCTCTTTACAGCAAGAGCAGTTTATTACAGGCATAAAAAGGGTTTTGATAAAGCAAATGCTCTCCTTTCTGTTGTAGTTCAGAGAATGATAAACTCTGAAAAATCAGGAGTCATGTTCACAAAAAATCCTATGACGCATGATAACGAGATAGTCATAGAATCTGTTTTTGGTTTAGGTGAAGGAATTGTTTCCGGTAAGATTCTTCCAGACCATTATCTTATCTCTCCAGACATAGAAATCACAGAGAAAACTATCTCAAATAAGAAAATGAAGATGATAAAAGAAGAAAACGGAAATGGAAAAGAAATAAAATTATCTAATGAGGAATCAAAGGCGCAGGTATTGACTGATTCTGAAATAAAAATTCTTGCTAATTTGGCAATAAGAATAGAAGAGCATTACAAAAAACCGCAGGATATAGAGTTTGCTATTGAAAAAGGAAAAATCTACATTGTTCAATCAAGACCAATAACAACACTGGAAAATAAAAAAGATACTAGAAAAGTTGAAGGTAAGATTTTACTTTCTGGTCTTGCAGCTTCTCCAGGTATAGCAACAGGCAGGGTAAAAATTGTTCGTTCAATGAATGATTTAGGAAAAGTTGGAAAAGGAGATATGCTTGTAACAAAGATGACAAATCCAGACATGGTTGTCACAATGCAGAGAGCATTAGCAATTATAACTGATGAGGGTGGAGCAACATCACATGCAGCCATTGTTTCTCGTGAAATGGGCATTCCTTGCGTTGTAGGAACAGAAGAAGCAACATCAAAACTTAAGGATGGAATGATTGTAACAGTTGATGGAACAAGCGGGAAAGTCTATGAAGGAAAAGCCTTAGAAATTACAGAAAATAAGAAAAAAGAAATTTTACCAATAGTTAAAGGAACAAGAACAAAGATAAAAGTTATGGTTGACTTGCCGGATTTTGCAGAAAGAGCAGCAAAATCTGAATCCGATTCTATTGGACTTCTTCGTCTTGAAGGAATAATTGCAAGTTCTGGAAAACACCCATTGGCGTTCATGAAAGAAGATAAAATGAAAGAATATTCCCAGATTATTGAAGAAGGAATTCAGAAAATATCTAAACACTTTAAAACAATTTGGATAAGAACAAGCGATATAAGAAGTGATGAATACAGAAATCTTCCGGGTGCGTCAAAGGAAATCGAATTAAACCCTATGCTTGGCTTTCATGGAATAAGATTTAGTTTGAAAAATCTCCCCATTTTTGAAGCAGAATTAAGCGCAATAAAAAGAGTTGCTGAAAAACACACTGATAAAAAGTTTGGAATAATGTTTCCTCAGATTATTTCAGAAAGTGAGATGGAACAAGCATTTAAGATTTTCCATGAAAAATACAAGAGGCACAATATCGTCGTTGGTGCAATGATAGAAACGCCCGCTGCTGTTCAGATTATACGAGAAATATGTAAATATGCTAAGTTCATAAGTTTTGGAACAAATGATTTAACGCAATATACTCTTGCAATTGATAGAGGAAATTCAGAGGTTCAATATCTCTATGACGAGATGCATCCCGCAGTTCTTTCACAGATTAAAAGAGTAATAAGAATATGTAAAGAGTATAAAGTTGAATCAAGTATATGCGGACAGGCAGGGAGTAAGAAAGAGATGGTTGAATTCTTAGTAAAAAATGGTATTGATTCAATAAGTGTTAATGCTGACATGGCTCATGATATTAGTGTTTTAGTCTCAGAATTAGAAGCAAGCGAAAGAAATAAAAACCAGTCAGATAATAATGAAAATATGAAAAAATCAAAAATACTACCGGTAGATGATGTAAAACATTTAGAAGAAAAAGGAAACCAAAAACAAGAGAAAGTTTTAAAGGAAAAAATAAAAAAAGAAAATCAGGATAAAAGCACGACAGAAATAACAAATGAAGATTTAAGAGGAAAAACAGAGGAGAAAAGTGAAGAATTTCCAGATATTGAAATTGGTTTTGATCCATTTAAGGATCAGGGCGTCAGATAGTTTTCAGCATCAGAGTAAAAATAGGACTTCTAAACTATATCATTCAGAAGAATAAAATATTTAAACAATTTTTAAGAATAGTTTTTACTAAAAAATGTTATTAAATAATCTCTATAAAAAAGAATTATCTCTTCAGAAAAATCAAAACACCTGTGGAATTGCTTCTATCAGAAATTATTTTTGTCTTTCATTTGATTATGCCCCAACTGAAGAAGAATTATGGCAACCAGCCCAAAGAATTTATGATCGGGCAGGAACAAAAAGAAAAATTTTACAGGATGGAATAGGACCAATGGCTATGGCTCAATTAATTAAAAATATTGGAAAGGAAAAAATAAAAAAAGAATTCAAAGTCTTCATGACCGCTCAGGGGAAGATTAAACAATTAGAGTATTTTCTCAAAGAAGGTATCACTCCAATAATTCATAGACCATTTTGGGAGGGGGATAGGGACGGACATTATGAGATAGTAATAGGGACAGATAATAATTATATTTACTTATTTAATTCTGCAAGGTGGTTAGAAACAAGTGGCATCCATAGAAAAACATTAGAAGATTTTGAAAAAAAATGGTGGGTGTTTGAAGATGAAAAATGGTTCTTGGCAGGTTATCCTTCAAATATTATTTTGCCTAGAGAAAAGTTTAATGGAAGATATGGATAAATTAAAAGGTTATAGCTAAATGAGTAAATATTTGTTTTGTCACCCCTCTCTAGATACAACATAAGAAAGGTTTAAATACTTCTAATAGCTTTTGATAATATCAATATGGCAAAACTAAACTTAGAAAAAATTGTGCAAATAGGAGAATTATATGACGATGCATCAAACATAGCTAAGTCTTTCTCTTCAGATGTTTCAAATTACAAAACCATCAATGAATATGTTATGAAGTATATGGGTGGAAGAACAGAAGAAGAGAAAAAAAGGATTTACGGTGAAATGAAAAAAGCTTCTCCAGCAATGGTTAGAGAAAGCATGGATACTAATACTAAAAATATCGAGGGAGAACTTGTTAAATCAGTTTCTGAATCATATGCTGATTTAGTTAATAGTGAAAATCCTCAAATTCTTGAAACAATTGCTCTGGCAATATCTGGTTTAGGAGAAAAATTATCTAAAGTTGAAGAAGCAGTTAGAAAAGGAGATGTTAAAGCTATACAAGAGATATATGCTTCCCAGTATAAGGGAGATCCTGTTATGGAACATTTTGCATATAGAATAGCAGGAAAAGAATTCTACCTGGGGATTTATCCAGAAGTATTAGAGATGGAAAAAGGAAAACTTTTATCTCCATTTATTAATACTAAAACTGAGAATGGAAAAGAGATTAATTATCTTGATACAGCTAAATTAAAACCTTATTTACTTTCAGAGATGGAAAAACTTGAAGATAAAGATAAAAATAAAGCTTACTTAAGAGTTGGAAAAGAAATATTTGGTTTAGCTAAACAAGCTAAAGAACAAGAAGAAAAAGCCAAGAAGAAAGAAGCTAAAAATAAAAAGAAGAAATAATCCTAAATAATTTTATTAATAGTTTCAGCCATGACTCCGATGAATCGTTCTGTCTTTTTTTGAAGTTCGTCTAGATTCTGACCGCCGATATCTCTTATTGAACCATGCATAACTCCCTTGTGAAGATTGAGTACCTCATTATACCAAACAACATATTTTGAATCTAGAAGTTTTTTATCAACAAATGTTTCTTTAAGTAGTTGAGGAATATGCTCTGGACTTGGTGGAGTTATTTTTGCAGTCATAAGTAAAGCATGAGCAGAATCAACCATTGCCCAGTATAAACCTTCAACAGATCCCATCTCCGCTCTTTTGCTGTTTGCAAGATGTAATGGTGCTCTTTGCAAACAAGTATAAATTGCTTCAGGAGTTGAATTTATTTTTCCATTTTGAAGAAGTATTCTTAATGGTCTAAAAAATCCCCCAAAATCAATAAGTTCTTCCCCATAACGAATTATATTTATAACAGTTGGATCTCCCTTAAGTAAATCATTCCACCAGGTTGTTAATTTTACTGTGTTTATATGGAGCTCTTGTTTGTAGGGATTTTCTTGTATTATTTTTCCTAGCTCTTCTCTATACCATGCAGTAAGTTCTGTATCAAATTTGACAGAAGCGTCATCAATAATAATTATAATATCAATATCTGATCCAGAAGTATTATTCTTTTTAACTGTTGAACCAAATAAAATTATTGATTTTACTAATTTATCAAACTTTTGATATGTTTTTTTTGCAAAGTCTGAAGCAATATCTGTTTCATTTATGAGATTTAATGTAGGGAAGTCTTTAGCACTAGGTTTTTTTGATTTGGTGATTTTTCGTTTCATCTTAAAATTTTTATTTGTTTTTATTTTAAATTTTAATGAGCCAGAAAAATAAGATTTTTCTGGATGTTCATAAATTATCTTCCTGTTTTAATTTTGAATATATTTCTTTCCTCTTTTTTTACTGATTATTATAAGTTTTAGGTATTTTTAAAGTCTTCTTTTGGTTTAGCTCATCGGCGTCCCAGAGAATCTTGAATCTTTTCCTGAAATCTGACCACCGAGCTCCATTGGAAGATTTGAAAATCCTGTCCCATAAAGTGAAAAATGTTGTTCAGGAAGCATTGTTCCATATCCTGTAAAATATCCGCCAGGGATTCCATAAATTTGATTTCCCCCCATTCCACCAGAATACATTGGCACGCCCATTCCCTGCATTGTTGGAATAATAGCATGATTTGCCCCCTGTTCTGAAAAATGCTGCCACCAGGATAATGCTTCAACAACTTTTTTACCCTTAAATCCTTCTTGATCTAATCTGGCCATTATCTCTTTTATCGGGACATTTCCCATGCCCATTGGAAGTTCTGTATGCTCAAAACCAAAATTATCTGAAAGATGAACATGTTTTACAAATGGGGCAACCTTTTCACTTTGTTTGATAATATCCTTATCTTTATATCCATATCTTTTAAGCATGTTTATATGCCCTACATCCCATGTTGCGCCAATTAATTTTTCTGCTTGTTTTTCTGCTTCATTTTCGGATAACCCCCTTTTTTTAATTGCTTGACTTACAAACATTTCTCTTGCTTTAGTTACTACATCTCTTAAATCTTCTCCGGTTGTAAGAATTGAGGCTTGTGCAGGATGATTTTCCAAGCTTATTATCGGAGCAGTATTCCCAAATTTTTTATAAGCTTCAAATGCCAGGTTTGAAGCTGTTTCAGCGGTTTTATCTATTGCAAATTCTCTTAATGATTGGAGCATTTTTGGTTGAGTTGTTACTTTTCTGAGAACATTTACCCCTTCCTGAACTAATTTTGAAAAATCTTCAAGTTGTTCTGCTTTCTCAATCGGGTTTTCAAAAGACTTTACATTAGGTGCAATTTTATTTGCAAATTTATCTAGATTCTCTTTTTCTTCTTCAGAAGCATTCTTATAAATCATCTCAAAATTCCTTTTCATAAGTTGATATGCGTTTTTTAAATACAAATCTGCATGAGGTAAATTTTTATCTATCCCTTCGCTTAATCGTTCTTTAAGCTCCTTAACACCCTGCCCATTTTTTTCCATTTCAGAAGTAATTTTTTTAAGTTCGAGATTTTTTCCTATAATTTCTTCAGCAGTATTTTGTCCCATATTTGCATAATAGTTCATTTGTCCCATGTCTTCTACCCATTTTTCTTTATTTCTTCTTGCGATTTCTTTTTCGGGATTAAATTCTTTTGAAGGTTTTACTCCTTCCTCTGTAGGAAAAAACTTTTCTTCGTATTTTAGTTGACCTATTTTTCCTTGGGGATCAATAACAAGTGCAGATTTTGTCTGTATTTTTCCGTCTTCCATATAGGTCATATTCGCGGCAGGAAGTTGAGCAGTAGAAGCATGCATTGTTACAACAACATTTCCATCAGGGTTTAAATCATGACTTCTTTTAACAACTGCCCATAATTGCTTTTCAGCAGAATTTTGAACCATTTTATCCCATCCTTCCTGGCTTATCCCGCTTGGGTCAATCATTGGAGCATGGATTGTTGCTTCTGTGCCAGTTATTTTTGTAAGACGATTAATCTCTTTAAGGTGGTCTCTGGGCATAGATTCAAAGACTCCAGGATCCATTCCAGCAATTTCAACATTTCTTATTCCACTATTAAGCTGTTTAGAAATTTCTTTTATTTGATTTGCAGTTCTTGCATCAAGAGATGTTCCCAAATCAGCAAAAGAAGAATTATATCCGCTAAAAACTCCAGCAGGATTGGCTTCAGTCATAAGATTATATTTAGGATCATTGCTATATGTTTTCCCGCCGTAAAGATATTCATTTCCTGCCATGTTTATTTTTCCTTGAAAAATGAACAATCAGAAATTTTCAATTTCTGAGTTTCAAAAATCTTAGATGTTGAACCCGAAGGGCCAGTAGATTTTTGAATTGTCATTTTCCTCTTTTTTCTATATTTGTTAAAGGTTGAACGTATTTAAAAAATCTCCTCTCTCCTCCTTTTTTGCATAAATGGGAGTTTTTCACTTTCTTCTCTTTCTATTCTTCTTTGCTCTTCTAGTCTTGAAAAATTTTCTAACTCGCTTCTTTGAATTTCTTCAGGTCTTATAAATGGATTTGTCAAATCGGTTCTTCTATGTTCATTTCCTAGACCCATAGTCTGTCTTACTTCTTCTCCTGTTCTTCCCGATTCATAGCTTGTTTTACCTTCATAATTAGAAGAAATCCTATAAGCAGAAGATTCGGATTTTGATGCTGAAGAATAATTTATCCCTGTTTCTTTTATATTCTTGTCTCCTTGATTTTGTACAGGCGATTCTTCTGCTGTTCTTTCAAGAGAAGTAGGTTCTGCTTCTGAACGTGTTATAGATGGAGCGACAAAGCTTTTCGTTTGCCAGATAGAATTATCCACAAAAGTTGAGCCAGTTAAATTTTCTTCAGGGGCTTTTTCCTCTTTTGGTGTTTCCAAGGCTTTCGACTTTGCTAATGTTTTAATACTTCCATCAAAGTTGGAAGCCGAGTCAGCTTTTTCTTTTTTTTCAACCTTATTCTTCTTTACTAGCTCTATTGGCTTTAATTTTTTAAGAACTTCTTCATTTATTTTCTTTCCTTTTACCATAATAGATTAAATAAGAATAAAGTTATAAATCTTGCCCATTAAACCATATTTTGTGTAGAAGCCATTCCATGAGCCTTCTTGTAAATATCATATATCTTGTAACAGAAATCAACTGCATTTTTTTCTGCAAGTTTTCTTATCACACTTTCAGCATAACTATCTTTTTTTATCCCATCTTTTAATAATTTTTCAGCTTTTTCCTTTTTCTCTTTATCTGAATCCTTCTTTTTCTCCTCTTTTTTTTGAAAAAACTTTAACTTATCTAATCCTAAAAGTGCTGTAAACGGATTTACATCATCATTTCTTGTTTCTTCCTTTATTTTCTTATCTTTTGTTTTTTCATCATCACTTTTTAAAAAATAATCAATATCTTCTTGTATTTCTTTTAATGAACCTTCTGTTGCACCCTCAACCAAATTTAATGCTTCTTTTAAATCAGATTTATCCAGTTCATAATTAAATAAATCCAGTTCATCTTCATTAAGAGCATATGCTTTGAAAGAAACATCAACTCTTCCGCCGAAAGTATAGTGTTGTTCCATCTTTTGAGGAATTCCTCTGAAGTTAAACTCAACAATAGAACAGGAATAATATTTTCTTGCGTTCTTTAGATTAAGAAAATTTTTTGGCAAATTTTTAGCGTAAGTTTCCTCTTCAACTTTTATTGGATTTTTTTTCATTAAAGTAACATTCATGTTTATTGTATTAAATGCAGTAACAAGAGCAGGATTTGATTTATCATTCATTCTTAACTGTTCTGCTGCTTTAAGATAGGGTTTTGCCCATCTTGAATAAAGTTTTAATGATTCCACCTGGCTTTTAAGATATGCTTTTTCTATACTATATCTTTTTTGCATTTCTTTCTCGCTTAATTCTCTCCACTTTTCAAATTCCAATAATCTCTGTTCTAATATTCTTATTACTCTTTCGTTAAGATCTGGTTTGTTTTCTTGAAGATTCTTTAATGATTTGATAAAAAAGAAAGAATCAAGAAGAGTAGCGAAAGATGCCTGTGAAAAAGTCATTCCTTTTATGCTGGTATTTCCTCTTTTAATATCAACATTATCCAGCCACCTTTGTTTTAGCGCAATAAGACCTGCCTCTGCATTAGTTTTATTTTCTGAATTTGCTGCCTTGTAATCATTAAGAACTATTTCAAACTGCCTTAGATCATAAATAATATTCACAATGCTTTTAACAAGAACACCGATTGTTTGCATAACTTTCATAGACTCTTCCTGCATTCTTGTTGCTTTCCCCATGAGCTCTGAAAAGTGCCCCGAACCTGGAGAAGATGCAAAATTATCCACAATTTTATCGACCCCATTTGGATAACCCATAAAGTCAAGAATCCAGAAATAAATCGGCTCAAGTGTTTCAAAAGGAGAGTTGTATATTAGTTTCCATTCTCGCGAAGAACCCTTTTTATGGAATTTGCTTATCTTTTTTATGATATCATCAGGACTATCTGCCATCTTTTTTACATTATATGAAGATAAAAGAAGTTTTTAAATTTTGGGTATACCTAAATCGGGGATAAAAACAATATCTTTAAAACCCCCGACTACTATTAAAATCTATAAAAAGGAGTAATAAAAGAAAAATGGCATTCAACTTTTTCAGCAAGAAAAAACCGCAAGATATTGACCTTACAGGAAACGTGTCGGGTGGCATTCCTCTTCCTAAACATCTTCAGAAAAAAGTAGTTCCGATTAAATCTAGTGATGGCATAATAACTCTTTCAGATACTTCTTCTGCTTCTCCTACAACAGGCACCGAAATACCACAAACACCTGCAGCAAGCTCTGGTGGAGGGTTCTTTAATTTCTTTGGAAATGACTCTTCTTCATATGCTTCAACTCCAGCCTCAACAACAGACTCTTCTTATTCTGATAATTCACAAACAACGCAAACAACCAATAAATTAAGTGAAATTTCTGATAGATTATCTAGGCTTATTGATAGGGTTGAGCTTATTGAAAGAAAGATGGATAGACTCGAAAGAAAGAGTTCTTAACAAATATCATGGCACTAAAAATAACTGATGAAAAGATTTTTGCATACGCCCTGAAAAATGCAGTAGAACATGAAGGAAAAGCAATAGCGGGAAGCGTTCTATCTCCTCTTTTCTTTGAGGGACTAAAGAAAGAAGAAGTAAAAGCAATTATGCCAAAAATAAACGAGATTATTAAAAAAGTTAATTCTCTTTCATTTGAAGAACAGAAGAAGGAGATAGACAAGCATGAGAAATCTATTTGCCATAGGGAAGTAAGAGACACGACTGAAATGCCGGATTTAGAAGATGTTCCTAAGACAGGAATAATCACCAGATTTTCTCCTTCATCCAGTGCTTCTGCTTTTCACATCGGTCATATTCTTACAGGCATGCCCTCTTGCCTTTATGTTAAAAAATATGGTGGCAAATTATACCTAAGAATAGAAGATACTAATCCTGAAAAAACAGTACCAGAATGTTATGAATCTTTTCCTAAAGAAGCAGAATGGATTTTTGGAAATGTAAGTGAATGGTATGCTCAATCAGACAGAATGCAGAGATATTATGACTTTTCAGAAGAGTTAATTAAGAAAGGATTGGCCTTCGTTTGTACTTGCAAAAAAGAAGATGAGGAAGAATCTGAAGTTCCAAAAATTAGGGAGCCATGCAAATGCAGAGATAACTCCATCAAAGATAATTCAGAAAAATGGAAAAAAATGCTGGATAAAAAAGGCTTCAAAGAAGGAGATGCTGTTTTGAGATTCAAGTCAAAAGATCTTGATGTATCAAATCCTGCTCTTGTAGATTTTCCATTAGCAAGAATTAATCTAACAAATCATCCAAAACAAGGAAAAAAATACAGAGTATGGCCTTTGATGAATCTTTGTGTTACTTATGATGATATTGAACAAAAATGTACGCACATAATTAGAGCAAAAGAGCATCAAGATAATGCAAAAAGGCAAGAAATGATTTTTGATGCATTAAAAATTAAAAAGCCGCATAATTACTTTCTCGGTAGATATAAATTTACAGATCTTGAAATATCAAAAACAAAAATAACAGAAAGGATAAAAAAAGGAGAATTTTCGGGCTGGGATGATATCCGGCTTCCTTTAGCCAGGAATTTTAAGAGAAGAGGGTATCAGCCAGAAGCATTTGCAAGAATGGTTGCACAAAGGGGATTAAGCAATGTGGATAAGGTCATGGTGAGGGGAGATTTATTCCAAATATTGGATAATTTTAACAGAGAAATAATAAAAGATATCGCCATAAAAGCGAGTTTTGAAGAAAACAAAAAAGGGAAGATAAAGATATTAATGCCTGATGCAAAAGTAATCTCTGGGGAAAGCGATGTTCAGTTGAGCAAATTAAAAGAAGGGACAATTGTTTATTTTTCAGGTCTTGGATACGGTAGATATAATGTTAACGAGAAGATTAATTTTTGGTTTGGACATAAATAGTAAAAAAATATTATTCTCTTTCACTAGTAAAACCTTCTTCTTGTGACTCATCTTCGAATCGTCTTATTAATTTTTCCTTACCCATCTTTTTTCTCTTTATGCCCCTAAAAATCCTTGCGCCCGCAATAGGATTTCTGATTGTTATATTAACAATATTCAGCATTTTATTAAGAACTTCATTGTAAGTTTCCATTTTATACTCTTTCAGCTGGTCAATCCTTTTCTTTGTGTTTTCTTCTATTTTTATCGTCGTTATCTTGTTTTTTGCCATTTTACGCTAATAAAGTATACCTCGGTATAATCCGGTATACTATTTAAACCTTCTGTCTTTTGTCTTAACTACGTAGTTAATACAATATAGAAACCTTTAAATAGCCAAAAAGATATGAAATATTAATTAAATTTTTAAACCTCTTTAAATGAAAACAAAAAAATCATTGTGTTTTTTTGTAGCAGTATTGGTTGCTTTATTCGCAATCAGTCTTGTTGCAGCTGAACTGAACGTTACTATAAGTGATGTTCAAATTGATGGCACATCTGTTTCAGATGTAGATTCAATAGCAGCTTCTCCAGGAGATACTATTTCTGTAAAGGTTAAATTCATATCCTCAGAAGATTTGAATGATGTAAAACTTAGTGTCTATATAGATGGATACAAAAGTGAAGTTTATGCCTCAACACCAAGATTCAATGTCTTGGCTGATAAGACATATACAAAAACATTAACTGTCAAACTTCCTTCTGTATATGACATGGACAATTCAGAATATAGTGATCTTGAAGAGACTCTAACTCTTACAGTTAGATTAGCAGACAAGGATGACGATATAGAAGCTACACGCCAAATAACATTGCAAAAAGAGTCATATGTGTTTGATTTACTTTCTGTTGATGCTCCATTAGAAGCATTAGCTGGAGATATAATCGCATTAGATGTTGTTCTTACAAATGAAGGAACAGACAAACTTGACAACTCTTTTGTTACAGCGGTAATACCTGAATTAGGCGTTCAAAAGAAAGCTTATTTCGGAGACATATACCCTGAAGATTATGCACTTTTCGAAGATGGCCATTCTGATGCAAGAGAAAGAAGAATATACTTAAGTATACCTTCAAATACTCCAACAGGAGTATACCAAATAGAAGTTTCTGCTTCTAACTACGACGCATCTGAAACCGTTAAGAAAAACATTGTTATAACTGGATTAGCTATAAGCAACAATAGCACATCAATAGAGACAGAAAACGAAGATAATGGCGGAATTCCAAATTCCATAATTATTCTTACAGTTATTCTTGTCGTTATATTTGTTGTTTTGCTTGTTGTTTTGATAATATTGCTAACGAAAAAACCCTCTGAGAAGATAAACGATTTCGGAGAAACAAGTTATTATTAATTTTTTTTATTTTTTTATTTTTTTATTTTATTTTTTTATGCTCTTAAATTGAAAACCAATAATAAAAAATAGGCGATAAACAATCGGAAGTTTGCTTTGGGGATATTTTATATCCTCTAAAACCTTAGTTAAACATGCCAAAAGAAACAGAATACGGGAAATGTGAATGCAAAATCAGTCTAGCACATTCTTTTCCAGATAGTATGACTGCGGGCATTGTTAGAAAGATATTGTTAAACAAGGGGAGAGAGGTTTCAGAAAAGGATAGATTCTTGCAAATATTGTCTCCAACTAACTGCAGAGATTGCATTTCATACATCAATCAGTATTTCTGCTGCAATCAAGAGAGAGTTAAAATCTATATAGAAGAGAAGAGATAAGGCAATAATAAATTTAAACTTCTAAACTAACAACCTTGCTTATCTTATCCTGCATGCTTACCCCATAAAGTACTGGTGCTTCAGTTATAAGAGAATCATTATGGGTAATAATCAAATATTGCCCCTTATTCATATATCTTTTTAATAACATGGCAAGACGTTCACTATTATGCCTGTCAAGAGCAGCATCAATCTCATCAAAGATATAGAAACAATATGGTCTATACTCTTGTATTGCAAATATCAATGAAAGGGAAATTAATGATTGTTCTCCTCCTGAAAGAGAGTGAGTGTCAAAATATTTGCCTTTGCCAACCTTAATCAGCATTTCTATTCCGCCAGCGAAAATATCTTCTCTGTTTGTTGGTTCAAGTGTAGCTGTACCTTTGCTGCTTAATTGTGAAAAATTCCTTGAAAACAACTCATTTATTTTTTCAAGCGTCATAAAAAAAGCTTTCTTTTTCTTTTTATCTATGTCTTCTATAACTTTCATTATTTCTTCTTTTTCTTCAAGAATCTTATTTGCTTTTTCTTGAACTTTTTCATACTCTCTTTTTATCTCTTCATAAACTTCAATCGCCCTAAGATTTACAGAACCTATCCCGCCCAGAGCCTGTTGTGTTTCTTCAATTTTCTTTTTTAGTGTATCATTATTCATACGTAATGTTTCTGCTCCGACAAATTCTTTAATTTCCTCTTCAACAGCACTTTTTTCAGCTAAAAATCTCGCCCTTTCTATCTTAAAATTATTTACTCTTTCTTCTATTAATTGCTTGTCATTTTGCTTTCTCATAGAATCATTTTCAAAAAAACGTATTTTTTCCTGATATTTGTTTTTGTCATCAAGAATTCTCTTAAATCTTTCCTTAAGCATCATATCACTTTTATTCTTTTCATCCAAGGACTCTTGTTTTCCATCAATTTTTTCACATATCTCCTTAAGTTCATTAGAACTTTCTTCAACTTCTCTTGTTATTTCTTTAAGAGATATTCTCATTCTTTCAAGCTCTCTTTGCTTCATGATAATATCCATGTCCATATTTTTTTCTTCATGTCTTTCAAGCTCTTGTACCTCTACTCTTAGGATATCATAATTTTCTTCGCTTGTCTTTACAGATATAATTTGTTTTTCAAGTCCGCCTTTTTTAGTTATAAGCTCAGAATATTCTGCCTCAAAATTTTTCAATTCATCTGAAAATTTTCTTAAATCATTTTTTTTCTCATTTATAAGTTCAAGTTTAAGCACATCTTGGCTTCTTATTCCTACTTCATTTTCCGCTTTTTTTATCTCCTCATTTATTTTTCTCAAGTTTTCGCTTATTTCTCTTATTGTTTTCTCCCCATTTTCTTTTGTAGTTTTGTATTTTTCTTTCTCTTTCTCTTGTTCTTCAACCACATGATTAACATGCTCTTTCGTTATTTTTGTTTTGCATAGGGGGCAAATATCTAAAGATGAAACTTTACTATTTATTTTTTCTACATCTTCTATCTGTTTTTCAGAAATCGCAATGATTCTTTCATTAGATCCTCTTTCTTTTATTAAATTATCAAACTCTTTTTTTGATTTTTCAATTTCCACTCTCAATAGAGCTATTCTTTCTTTTTGTCCATCTATATTTTCTTTTGATTTTAATTCAGACTCCAGTTGGCGTATTCTACTAAAAATATTATCAGATTCTATTTTTGTTCTTTGAATCTGAATTTGTTTGTCATCTATTTTGGTGTTAAACGAGGACAATTTTGATTTTAAGATATAAAGATTTCTTCTTTGCTCATCTATATGCTCCAGCTCTTTCTTTTTATCAATAAGTTCTTTTTTTAGGCTTTTTCCACCTGATTTTTTTATATTCGTTATTTCAACTTCAGAATCACGAATCTTTGTCTCAATCTCTTCTGCCCTTTTCTTCATTTCATTAACTTTATTTTCATCATTGCGTTTCTGAGTTTCAAGTCCAGCTAATTCTGCTCTCAAATCAGAAATTTCTGCATTAACCCTATCCTGTTCAAGCCCAGATGATTTTTGGATATTTAATGAGATATTATTTACTTTTTCAGATAATACTGCTATTTCTTGGCTATTTTTTTCAAGAAATTGGTTTATTTTTCCTATCGCACCTTGTTCTTTTTCTATTCCATTGTTTATTTCTTCTATTTTTCCCTCTTTATCTTTTATGTTATTTTGACATACAGATGCCTTGAAGTTTCTTAATTCTTCTTGAAGTTTTTTAAATTTCAGCGCATTTCTTCTTTCGTCTTCAAGATTTTTTAAATAAATATTTCTCTCTCGTAATATGGCTGAAACCTCTTTGAGTTTACTCTCAGTTTTTTCAAGTTCATTAATAGAATTTTTTTTCCTCATCTCATAAACAGAAATTCCTGCTACTTCTTCTATAACTCCTCTTCTTTCATCAGGAGACATTTTTACAAAACTATCAATCTCGCCCTGAAGAACAATATTAAATCCGCCCGGGTCTATATTTGCCTGGCTTAGAAGTTCTAAAACATCCTGTCTTGTTTTTACCTCATTATTTATTTTGTATATTCCCTGTCCATTTCTTCTTAATATTCTTTTTATGCTAATATCTGGCTGATCAAGTGAAAATCCCTTATCACTATTGTCAAAGATAAGTTCTACACTTGCTTCACTTGCTGGTTTGTATTGATGAGTTCCAGCGAAAATAAGATTAGAAAGCCTTTTTGCTCTCATGCTTTTGCTTCCCATTCTTCCAAGAACAAAACAAATAGCATCAGTTACATTAGATTTTCCGCTTCCATTGGCCCCAATAATGACATTCATTTCACCCTTGAATGGAATTTTGGTTTCTCTTGCAAAACTTTTGAAGCCACGAATTACCAGCTCTTTTATAAATGGCATAAAAAGGGTTAGGAAAAAGGATATTTAAAGATTATTAGAATAACGATTATAACAAGAATTGGGATTAATCAAATAATTTGGCTTGTTTATTCTCTTTTCCCTTAACTCCCAACACCTTATCTCTTGCTGCTCTCCATGTTGCCCAGCTCTCTCTGAATATTCTTTCTTTCTTAAAATCATTAACATGTTCCTTAAGAAAGGCTTTGGTGTAAGGATCGCTTGGATATCCGCTTCCAAAATCAGTTCCTATTTGTTTTTTTATTTTTTCTATTTCTTCATCTCGCGTAACCTTTGCAATAATACTGGCAGCAGAAACAACAGGATGATTAAAATCTGCCTTATGTTCACAATGTATTTCCAACTTTTTGTCTTTTACATATTCAAGTAGCTGGTTTTTCCAGCCAGAAGTGTTTATGGATGGGCAATCAAGAATTATTTTAGTATTTTCTTTTTCTTCTTTAGTAAGATGTTCTGTTATTTCGTTAATAATCGTCCCACATGCAAGAGCTTCAACAAGGTTGAGGTTTAATCCAATTCCCATACCTGTATCGATTTCAGAAGGAGTGATTATCTTTGTTCTAAACATCTTAACTTCTTTCTTTATTATTTCAGCAAGATTTTCTCTTTGAGTCGGCGTAAGAAGCTTAGAATCTTTTGCACCAATATCTTTGAAGTGTTCTTCTTCTTTTGCTTCAATAAGAACCCCGCATAAAAGCATTGGGCCAATAACAGGACCACGTCCAGCATCATCAACGCCGAGAAGATAATTTATTTTTCCCATATTTCTTTTTAAGTTTACAAGGGAATACTAATTTTCAGCTAAATAAACTTTTCCAATTAAATTTAGAATAATTCGGGCAAGACTTCCTTGTAATTCTGCCAAGTAATTCTTCTTTTTCCTTGAATATGCCTGTTCCAAGGATGATCATAAATAACATGCTCCCAAGAAGGTTTTCTAAAACCGACTATTTCAGGCTTATCATCTATAAGAATATCTCCTTCAATAATAGTCTTATCTTTTGTCGCTATAAGTTTCTTTTGCCATTTTTCTCCAAGCTTTTCTCCAATTGAATCATATTTTTCCTGAATACAATATGGCGACATTGCAGGAGAACTGCAAATAAAGACTTCATTTTTTTTACTTATCTCAGTAAGCGCTTCCAATGCTCCAGGCATTAATGAAAAATTTCTAAAAAGACCTTTTTCAAACCATATGTTTTTTATTGCCTCTCTTTGATTTTCAGGATAGAGATTTTCCATATAAAATTCAGCTGTTTGTTCATAGGGGACAGGTTTTATTTCAGGATGTTTTTTCTTTAACATTTCTATAAATCCGTCTTGAGTCCAAAATAATACTTCATCCATATCCATTAAAACTAGTTTCATAGAACATTAAAATAAAAATGGTTTAAAAGAATTTATACAGTTTGATTATAGCAATGAATCGTTTACTACACCCAAACATTTTTTCTGATTATCATAAGTAATAACCTTTCTTGCACTTGTAAAATCAAGCCACTTGAAACCCGAATGCTCTCTTTTATCAATTTTTACTTTTCCTTCTCTCACCCCTACAGAATAAAGTGAGTATGTTTGTCCAATAAAACCAGGTCTTTTTTTGAACAATTGAGGATATTTGTATCTGCCCCGGATTTTGTACTTTTTAATTTTGAGTATTTTTAGTCTACATTCTTCCTTTACTTCTCTAAGGAGTGTTTGCTTTTCTGTCTCCCCTTTTTCTACACCGCCTTTTGTGAATTCCCAGCCTTTCCAGTGCTTTTTTCGTTTAAGAATAAGGTAAAGTGGCTTGTTGGAGCTAGAGTCTATGCAATAGATTACTATGAATATGGCTGGCCGATAACCCCTACTTTTTAGGTTATTTCCCATATCTTCCCTCCTTTTATGTCCCATAATCCATCTAAATTTCAATAACTTTAAATAGATTGCCCTCTTTGAAAATTACTAGAGGAGATAGTCCAAAAAGAGAGAAAATGAGATGGGATATAGTTTTTGGTGGAAAAGCAGGCCAGGGCCCTAATATTCTAACAGAAGTAGTTTCAGAAGGACTCATAAAGAAGGGTTTTTATGTGTTTTATAGCAGGGATTATCAGTCTCTTATAAGGGGGGGACACAATTTTAATATATTGAGCTTCTCTGATGGACCATTATACAGTAATTCATCAAAAATCGATATTCTCGTTTGTCTTGATGTAAACACATTGGAGATACATAAAAAAGACATGAAAAAGAAAGGAATAATCTTAAAAGGAGAAGAAGAAAATATGTTCTTTGCAGGAGCAGTCTATAAAATACTTGGGATTGATTTAAAAATTCTTGAAGATGAACTAAGAAAAATAAAAAATTATGAAGAAAATATAAAACATGCAAGAAAAGGCTATGAAAAAGAGAAGAGAAAATTAAAATTACCAGAAATAAAAGAATCAATACAAAATTTAAGTTTTATGAACGGAAGCCAAGCCATATCTTTCGGGGCAGTAGCTTCTGGTTTAGATTATTACTATGCTTATCCTATGACTCCAGCAACACCTGTTTTAACAGAGCTTAGTCAGATGCAACTTGAGAAAAATATGAAGCATAAGACAGTAGAATTAGAAAATGAAATTGCAGTAATGATTGCAGGATTAGGAAGTTCTATTACTGGAAAAAAAGTCATGGTTGGAACTTCTGGTGGCGGTTTTGATTTGATGACAGAGGGATTAAGCATGGCAGGCCAAGCTGAAATCCCAATAGTAATTTACCTTTCATCAAGGCCAGGTCCAGGTACAGGTTTAGCGACTTACACAAGTCAGGGAGAATTGAATTTGGCATTATACTCGGGACATGGTGAATTTTCTAGAGTTGTTTTAGCTCCAGGAGATCCAAAAGAATCTACAGAATTAATAAATCAAGCATTCTATTTTTCACAAAAGTATAAGGTCCCTTCTCTAGTTTTGACAGATAAGCATTTAGCAGAAGCAAAATATCTCCTAGAAAAAAGTCAGAAAATTCTACCCGTTGAAAATTCAATAATCCGCATGGAAAGATATAACTCTTATGAGCATGATGAAAACGAAAAATCAGTAGCAACAGAAGAGAAAAAAGTAATAAAGAAGAATTTTGAAAGAAGAATGAAAAAACAAGAGGAAATAAATAAAGAAGCTGAAAATTTTGAAATGTTCAAAATTTATGGAAAACAAAATAGTAAAAATATCATAATCGGCTGGGGCTCAACAAAAGGAGCAATACTTGATGCAATAAGCGAAGGAAAAATTGATACAAAGTTTATTCAAATCTTGTATATGGATCCATTTTCAAGAAAAATAAAACCAATTTTGGAAGAAGCAAAAAATATTATTATTGTAGAAAACAATTCTACTAGCCAGTTAGCAAGCCTCATAACCCAGAAAACAGGCATAATCCTAAATGATAAAAATAAAATTCTGCGTTATGATGGCAGACCCTTTTTCAGCGACGAGCTGGCAAAAGAGATAAAGGAGAGGCTGAGATGAAACACAAAAAAGCAAAGAAGCAGAAGAAAGTAAAGAAACAGAAAATCTCGCGCCCGCATTTCAAGAATATTAAAAAAAGAGATATAAATGCAAACGCTCGCCAAAAAATAAAAGTCAACATTCGCACGCAAACACCTTCAACCTGGTGTCCAGGTTGCTTCAACTTCCAGATTCTTGCAGGAGTGCAAAAATATATTGAAAGCCAGATAATTCTTGGAAAGAAAAGGGAAGATTTTGCAATTGTAACAGGAATTGGTTGTCATGCAAAGATATTTGATTATCTTGACTTGCCAGGAATAAATAGCCTGCATGGAAGAGTTCTTCCAACATGTCTTGGAATAAAAATAGCAAAGCCAGAGCTTAATGTGTTTGGATTTTCAGGAGACGGAGACGCCTATGCAGAGGGAATGGAACATCTTGTTCATAATGCAAGATATAATTCAAATATAAAATATATTGTCCATAACAATCAGGTTTTTGCTCTGACTGTAGCAGAACCAACACCTGTAACAGAAAAAGGTTATAGAGATAAAACAACGCCAAGAGGAGTAAAACTTGCACCACTAAATCCCATAAAAATAATGTTAGCGGCAGGAGCAAGTTTTGTTGCAAGAGTTTTTGCAGATTCAGAGCAAGTCAATAAAGTTTTAGAAGAAGCATCCAAACATAAAGGTTTTGCTTTTATAGAAATAATCCAACCATGTATAATTTTTCATGATGACAAGGGATACAAAGAAAGAACTTACAATATTCAGGAAACAGGGCATGATAAGACAAATATGATTGCAGCAATGCAAAAAGCAGAAGAGTTTGATTATAATTCTAAGGTTGGAAAAATTCCTCTGGGAATTTTTTATCAGAAAGAGCGCGACGTTTTTGAAGAAGTTTTGAGAAAGTAAAAGAAGGACTTAAAAAAAGAATCTTTCTGATAATATAATAAGAACCCAATTATTCTTCTTTAGCAAGGAACGCCCAGAATGGCTTATGTGTGCTTGTAACATTTCCTGTTTCAGCATCAACTTCGGCTGTAACATCCATATGTGTTTTTATAAATCCGAAAAGTTTTGCTTCTTTTTTTGCTTTAACTTCATAAGTGGCTTTTGTTTCATTTCCACTTCCAGTCTCCTTAAGAACAATTGTGCATCCTTCACTTTCATTGCAGTTCTTTATTCCAAGCCTTGCGATTGCTGTTGCTGAAGCAGTAGATGGCATGATTTTGACATTTGTGCAGTTCTCTTCCCAAGAACGTATACATTTACTCTTCTTATCACAATAAGTATATCCTGCACTAGCTTTGCATCCGTGTTCATCACTATCATTTCCAACCATCATTCCTAAATTTGATTGATTTTGTTCTTGATTTTCTACTCCGTTTGTTTGATTATCATTGCTTTGCCCATTATTGCCATTTTCATTATCTTGACCAGAATTAACAACATAAGCGGTAATCTTTCCCATTTCCGCACTTACTATTCCAACTAGGCTGAATAGAAGGATAGTTGCAAGGATAAAGAGTAGTGCCTTTTTCATCATATTAGTTGTCTTTTGTTGCTTAAATATCTTCCTAGTGATAATTTTTAGCTAATATTAATTTGAACTTTATTAGAAAGATTCCATCCAGCTATATCTAATTCTGTTGTAACATACCATTTTATAAAAGATAAATTATCAAAAAATACCTGCCCGGCAGATTTAATTAGATTATCTGCAATAGCGTTCCCTGTAGAATTTGTAACAGCATTTTCAGGAACTTTTATGCTAAAATCATACTCTGTTTGTCCTGCGGAATAAGTTTTTTCTCCGTCTATTGGCTGAATAAAATCAAATAAAATATGCTTCTGAGAATGAGTGTGTTTTGAATTGCCAAGAGTTGTTCTTTTATTAGAAGAAGACTCTGCTACTAATCTAACATTAAGAGACTTTGCTTGAATTGGCTTTTTAAGATTTAATATAATCTTTCCATTTATGCTATCCCCTGGGGAAAAATTAAAATTATTGAGACTTATTTCAATCTTGCCTTTCATCATTGAAACAATTTTGAGAATAATCAATACTAGAATTAGTGCACTAATTATAGACAGAACGATAATAGTTGTTGTATCCATTTTTTATATTTAGTGGCTATTTATTTTTAAATCTTTAGTTTTAATGAGATTTATAAAACCAGTTTAACACTCATTTTTATATGCCCACCTCGCATAACGGTATTGCATCAGCCTGGAAAGCTGAACCTCGCAAGGGGTGCCCCGGTTCGACTCCGGGGGTGGGCGTAAACTTTTTTGTCTTTTATCATTATTGGGTGTAGACAGATGTAGACCCAAGTTAAGCAAACATTTAAATATGTAGACACCCATTATACTATTAGGGGAGAGAGAAAAAAATAAAAAATGTACCTCGAAAAACGCAAAACAAAAAAAGGAGTGAAATATTACCTCTCACACTCTTTCCGCGAAGGAGGAAAGGTGCAAAAAATAAGAGTTTATCTTGGAAGCAATCTTGACAAAAAAATACTGGAACAACGGCAAGAGAAGGCTAGTGAATTACTGAAACAACAGCTGAATAGTTTTAAGATTGTAAGAAGCCCCATAAATTATAAACTTTCTAAAAGAGAAAAAGACCTTATAGAACATCTCAAAAGAAAGGCAAAGTTAAAGGTCATTCATCTTTCTGAAAAAGACTGGGAATTATTCACAGAATTATTCACTTATAATACTAATGCTATTGAGGGATCTACAATTACTCAAGAGGAAGTTTTTGATATCCTTCAAGATGGAAAATGGCCATTCTCAAAGCCAAAGGAGGATATTTCTGAAGCATATGGTGTTTCTGAAGCAATAAAATACATAAGAAAGATAAAAACAGCTTTATCTCTCAAGTTGATGACTGATTTACATGATATTATTTTCAAAAACTCAAAAGAGTTTGCAGGACAGTTCAGGCATAAAGGTGTTGAAGTGGGAGTAAGAGACGGATTAGGAAATATTATCCATCTAGGCGCCCCATCTTCACGTGTTGTTGGCTTGCTTAATGAGCTTGTGAAGTGGTATGAATCAAATAAGAAAAATTATCCGCCGATTGTTCTTGCAGCAGTTATTCATAATCAATTTGAATATATTCATCCATTTGAAGATGGTAATGGGAGGGTTGGCAGGCTCCTTCTGAATAATATACTCCTAAAAAATAAACTTCCTCCAGTAAATATTTCTATGGAATGCAGAAAAGAGTATTATGAAACCCTTCGGGTATTCCAAAAAACAGGAGATATTCGGCCTACAATTGAACTTATACTAAAAGAGTACAAAAATCTTGAAAAGAAGCTAAAATCGTCGGGAAAAAAGAAAAGATAGAAATAAGTTATACTCTTAATTCATCTAAATACTTAAGAATATCCCTTTCTTTGAAGATTTATGAATTTAATTAAGAAACTTACTGAACTTGCCCCCAAGGAGAAGATTATGAGTTTGATATTAGAAGTAAATAGTGTGCCAGGACCATTAAATAACTGGTTGATTCATACCCGGTTTAGTTGCGGAATAAAATATGAGTTTAAGACTATAACTGAGACAGTAACAGGCAATATTCATTATGGTTTGTTAAACACCTATGATGATTACTTAGAAGCGAGTGCTATAGCCTGTGCTTATTTTTCCGCTAGAAATATTGATGCAACTTTAATAGATTCAAGAGCAGAAGGAAAAATGTTTGTCCCAAGGATAGAAAATAGTTAATTGAATTTTTAGTATGTAGACAGATGTAGACACCACAATTAATATTTATAATAATTGTAGACACCCATTATCATAATAACTTTTAAAAATCCCTTCATACATTACTTTTTATGAAAAAGAGCATAGTAATATTTATAACCCTTGCAATTTTGATTATTTTAATAGCAGGAATAATAACTTATAACATGGTAAAGAAAAGTGAAAAAACAAAAGTCGTTCTTGAAACAAATTACGGAAATATAACTATAGAACTGCGAAACGATATGCCGATTACAGCAGGAAACTTTGAAAATCTTACAAAAAGTGGAATCTATAATGGAATCATATTTCACAGAGTCATGGATAAATTCATGATTCAGGGTGGAGATCCAACAGGAACAGGTTATGGCGATAGAAAAATTCCAATGATTAAAGATGAATTCAATGGTGAGCAAAAGAATAATCGGGGAACAATTGCAATGGCAAACGCAGGCCCTAATACTGGAAGCAGTCAATTTTTCATAAACCTTGTTGATAATAATTTTCTTGATGGAAAACATCCTGTTTTCGGTAACGTCGTAGAAGGCATGGATGTGGTTGATAAGATTGCGAAAGTAAAAACAGATTCAGATGATAGACCATTAAGTGAAGTTAAGATTATTAGTGCGAGCATTTTAGTTTAAGTAAAATTAGTATATTCTAAAAACTGAAATGCGAGGAAGAGAGTTTTGTGATTGTTTCTGTAGAATATAAAAATTTATAAACGCGCCTTCTTATTAAAAATTATGATAATAAAAGAGATAATGGAGTTTTAATATGAGTATATTAAGAGCTAACGAAAAGACAATACCTGAAATTGAGGCAAAGCTGAAAACTGTTGGAGGAGATATGGTAAAAATAGAATATCTCGAAAATTGTATTAAACAGCCTCTTCCTAATGATGTAAAAAGGTCATGCTTTCTTAAACTTTCTGAACTCTATGCTTCTAAACTTATGTTTAAGCCTGCTGCAAAAAATATGGATTTTGCAGGAGAATGTGCTACAACTTACAAAGACAAGGTAAGCTATTTCATGAAAGAGATCGACTACCTCATGAAAGATGAAGACTACTTATTTATAGAAAAAGCATTCAAAAAAGCACTTGCATGCACTACAACTTCTGAAAAAAAACTTCTTGAAGCACAATTAAAGAAAGCTTTCATAAATAGGGCAGAAGAATATGAAAAAAAAGGGAAGAGAAATGCTGCAATAAAGGTTTATGAAAAATTCTGTGAAATGCATTATACTACACAAGACGAAAGAAAAGAAATAATGATCCGGCTTGCAGATTTATATTCAAAGACAGGAAAAATTAGAGAAGCTATGAAAACAGAAGCATGGATAAAAAATCCTCCTGCACCGCAAAGAAGAACAGACGAGGGACAGGATATAAAAGTAGTTTCTTTTGAAGAGTTAGGTATAGGCAGTTTAGATTAATTCTAGAGAGTTTTTAAAAATTATAAAAATATTTGGTAAAATATTATTTTATTCTAATAGTACTGCAGTCGCAATAACTGTAGTCCACATGCCATCTTTATTCCCCTCTGCAGATTGCCAGATATTTGTTGTTTTGAAAATATGGCCGCTTGCCTTGTATATTTGTTCTCTTTCTTCCCACGCCTTGTGTGAATCGAATTCAACACCGAGTGTTGTTGCAAGCATTGTTGCTGCTAAATCTTCTGCATATTCTCCTGAAATTTCTCCTTTTTCTCCGAAGGTATGGTGTTCAGAAAGATATCCATAGTTATTTGTATCTTTTGGAACAGCAACGCCAATTGCAGAAGAGATTAATCTGTTTGGTTCATTAGTTTCATTTCTTGCCATTACGCAATAAACTATCTGACCTGCTTTTAGTAATTGAAGCCCCTCGTCTTTTGGGATAATCTTGCAGTTTGGAGGAAGAATACTTGAAACATAAACCATATTACATTTTTCTATCCCTGCATTTCTTAGTGCCAGCTCAAAGGAAGCAAGCTTATCTTTATGAATTCCTACTCCTTTTGTAAAAAACATTTTTGTTGGAACAAACATCAGGAAAACCCTCCATGCTTATTTGGTGCTATCACTAGAGTATATTCCCGGGGTTTTCTGGATGCTCCAAAATTTGGAGACAAATAAATAAAAAAATTTATGGACATATTGAAAAATTTATACAACAAATCTTTTTAAACTTATTCCTTTTTTCACTTTTATGCATTATCACATAATTATGACAGAATTGTGTAATTCTCAATGTAGATATTGCTATGAAAAGTCAATGAAGGAGTTTGATAATAAACTTGACAAGAAGTTTAAGTTTGATTTTTCTGCTCCAGATGTTTCCCAGGTTAGCGAGGATAAATTAAAGAAATTTTTAAGCAAAGATAAAAATCCAGTTCTTATTTTTTATGGTGGAGAACCACTTCTTGAAGCAGAAAGAATAATGAAAATAATAGATTCGTTAAAAAATATTCCTGTAAAATTTAGGATACAGACAAATGGAAAACTTTTTGATAAACTTCCCATAGAATATTTTAAAAAAATAGAAAAAATTTTGGTTTCCATAGATGGAGATAAAGAAAGAACAGATCTTAATCGTGGAGAAGGAACATATGAAAAAGTTATGAAAAATATTAAGCTGATAAAAAAAGAGGGCTATCCTGGAGAGATCATAGCAAGAATGACTATCTCCCTGCCAGATATTTATGAACAGGTTAAACACCTAATTGACTCAGGGTTTACTTCTATTCATTGGCAGCTAGATGCTGGTTTTTTCAAATTTGATTTTGAGAAGGAAAAATTTGAAAAATTTGTTGAAGAGTATAATCAGAATATAACCAAACTGATTGATTTTTGGGTAAAAGACATGAAAAAAAACAAAAGAATTCTTATGCTCTATCCTTTTGTGGCCATAGTTGAAAGTTTGTTAAAGGGAGAGAAAACAAAATTAAGATGTGGTGCAGGCCATTCAGGTTATGCGATAGGAACAGATGGAAAAATTGTGGCCTGTCCTATCATGAATAATATTAAAGATTTTGAAGCAGGAAATCTAGATATTGAGCCAGAAAAACTCAAAAAGTTTGATATTGGCGGGGGGTGTATTAAATGTGATATAAAAGATTTATGCGGTGGAAGATGCCTTTATTGGAATAAAGCAGAATTATGGCCTGAAGAAGGAAACAAACTGATATGCAAGACAATAAGGCACCTAATATCAGAATTAGAGAAAAATCTTCCGAAGATTAGAAAACTTATAGAAGAAGGCGCAATAAAAGAAAAAGATTTTGATTATGAAAAGTATTTTGGTCCAGAGATTATACCCTAACGTTATATTTTTTTCCTGACAACATAAAACGTTTCATTATCGAAATCTAGTATATTAAACTCAAAACCTATTCGTTCTAACATTCTTTCAATCCACCCGCGATAAGGAAAATTCATCATTTTCCCCGCAAGAGTTTTCTTTGAAAAACTAATTACAATCCATTTGGCATTAAGATTGTTTATTATTTTCTCGCTTTGTTTATGATCTTTTCTATCAAGCACATCAACAAGCTTAAACATAAAACAAACATCTGCTTTTGGAAGTTTTTTGATTTCTTCTTCGTCAATTGTCGCAAGATTTATTGTTTCTGCTTTTCCAGACATTTTGCCTTTCATAGTGTAAAAATAGTCATTAAGGAGAGAGATATCTGCATTGTCTATATCATAGGCCCAATAGTTGATTTTTTCAAGATTCATAAAAGGAAAAGAAAGAGGATTAAGGCCACAACCCAAATCCAGTATAGAATTCGGCTTTTCTGTTATTTTGAATATTTGTTGATATACTTCTTCATAATCTTCAAGTCTTTCTTTTGTTGAGCTATTTGTAAGAAGTATCTTTTTTATTATTTCAGCATTATCTGAATTTAGTTTTAGTTCTTCAAGATACTTTTCTCTTTTTCCCCTAGAACTTGTTTGAAAGCTCCCATAGATCTTATGCAGTTCTGTTTTAATATCCTTTAGTATTTTTTTGTCTTTATATCGTTCATAATGGGGATTTCTTTTAAGATATTTTTGTATTTCTTCATTTATTACTTCTTCAGAAAGAGTTTTGTACTTCTTGCTTTGTTTTATTTCTTTTAATATTTCTTCAGGGTTCATCAATAATATAAGAAGGGGATGATTTTAAGGCTTTTCTTTCATAGCGGACAAAAGAATAGCTTAAATCATTACAAACATTATCTTGTCTTTCTTTTTCTTCCCAGATATTCATATTTATCTCTGGAAAAAAAGTATCTCCTTCGTAAGAAGCATGAACCTGGGTTGTTTCTAAAATATCTGCCCTATACATCGTCTGTTCATAAATAGACTGCCCCCCAACAACATAATAATCTGAGTTA
>Ga0247842_10001735_pt1 | contig 34828 bp, 25 predicted proteins | sample LaCruzMarch2015__3_FD_192411 | JGI IMG/M metagenome (GOLD analysis project Ga0247842, IMG submission 192411) | Freshwater microbial communities from meromictic Lake La Cruz, Castile-La Mancha, Spain - LaCruzMarch2015_19m | ecosystem: Environmental > Aquatic > Freshwater > Lake | place: Spain...
TGTTTAAAGATTTATTAAAGAATTATTAAAGATTTATTAAAGAATTGTTTAAAGATTTATTAAAGGATTGTTTAAAAGATTTATTAAAGGATTGTTTAAAAGATTTATTAAAGAATTATTAAAGGATTGTTTAAAGGATTGTTTAAAGGATTGTTTAAAGAATTATTAAAGATTTATTAAAGAATTGTTTAAAGATTTATTAAAGGATTGTTTAAAAGATTTATTAAAGGATTGTTTAAAAGATTTATTAAAGAATTGATTAAAGAATTGATTAAAGAATTGTTTAAAGAATTGATTAAAGAATTGTTTAAAGAATTGTTTAAAGAATTGTTTAAAGTTTAATGAAATATAATTTAATTTAATTATTAAGATCAGTTCGAAATTAACATTTCATTAAGACTTCATAATTAAATGGATTGCCGAAGACTTGTATCAGGCAACAATTCTCAAATTAGTATTTATAATCAAATACATTATAAATATTATAAAATGAAATGAATATCAATTGTATTTATTATAAGTTTATAATGTGAATATTCTATTTTATAAAGTTAATTTTCAATAAAAATATTTGATAAATATAATGAATATTGAGAATAAATTACTTAATGAAGTTATAGAAGAATTACCAATTGAATTTATTAGACAATCAAAGATTTCTTATGATGCTAAATTTATTTCAATTATTTTCAAAAATGCTCTTAAAGATATTCTCAATAATAAAAGAATTGTTCTTAATCAATTAAAATATGATAATTATGAAATGAAGGATATTTATTATCTTATTTCAAAAGTTGTTGATTTAATGAAATATGATTATGATATTAAATTTTATCCTAATTATAAAAAAGATGGATATAATATTTTCATTCATCCAAATATTATGTATGTATTATTCAAAGATATTGATGATTTAATCCTTGAATATTTTTAGATTTTTATTTATATAACTATCATAAATCTCTAAAAATTTATATCCCTTCTCAACCGTCACTTCGCTTACTTGACAAACATCCGAAAATTGTTTTTTCGTTATTCCTAAATTCTTCTTCTTGGAATAATAATAAAGAATTGAAGCACAACTCGAAGTTGGTGAATTATCACTCATTATCTCACTCTCATCCAAAAATCTTGCCAATAATTTACAATTCTCTATATCCTCCATTTTCATATCCAAATTAGAACAATATCTACTTATGAAATCTAATGGAGATGACGATGATACATTTATTTGCAATAATGTTTGAAATCGTGAATTTCCTTTGTTTAATACAACAGGATCTATATCAAACATTTTTGCTATTTCTTTCGAACTCCTTGGAAGATTATTCATCAAACAAGCGTGATATATACAAGATGCTATTAATCCTTGCTTATTATTCCCTCGACTTATCTTTTTCTCACTCGCTCTTTTATATAAAACCTTCGCATCATCTATTATCTTCTGTGGAATTCCATTACTTAATGAAACACCTGTTAATTTATCAAATACATTCCATAAAGTCCTCTCATTATAAGGCATAGCATTCCACATTTGATATTTACGAATTAAACGAATATCATAATTACTCCCAAATTTATTTCCACCTATCATAGTCCCTAATGAAGATTTCGGTAATAAGATATTCGATGGTAATCCACATCTCGAAGGATCATCACCCTTATTATCATTTCCATAAAATCGCCATTCAGCAGTATTATCAATCTCCTTTCCTAATATCGAACTACAATCTCCACATATTTGCATACTATCTGTAATTATAATCTTCTTCGAACCACACGAACAAATAATCTCAATATCCTTCTTTCCCTCCTCCTCCTCCAATATCATCTCCTTCATATCAGTCATTATATCCCAAATATCATCAGTATTTAAGGACGCTGACATAAAACAATTTAAGGATTACATCTATTCTTTAAATAATTATTCATTTTTTATTTTTATGGAAAAAAAAGATTTATGTAAGAAAATTAAGGATAATATTAATTTTCTAAATCAAAATGAACTTGAAGAAGTTTTTAAAATTATTCACAAATCCAATAATATTTATAATAAAAATGTTAATGGAATTACCATCAATATCTCTAATTTAGATGAAAATATTCTTATTAATATTGATAATTATATTAAATTCTGTATCAAATCTCATAATGAAATTAATAAATATGAAAATATTTGTAATTCTTATATTGATGTTATTAATAAAGATAAACCAGAAGAAATTTCAACCGAATTAATTGAAACTGCTGTTAAAAATAAACAAAAGATTTCTTCATATATGAAATTCTATCTTCTTAAAAAAAAATTTGCAAAACAAATAACTTCCACAAATAAAATTGATAAATATCTAACACACGAAGAATATCTTATTTAATCATTATCTCCATTTTATTTTTATCCTTATTATAAAGATATGATTTATCTTTATAAATTACATTCGCATCCAACAGAAATGATAAGAATAATGCTGTTGATTGGTTCCAACTATCCCTCAATATTGCACTAACAATCTCTCCTGCTTTCTTCGCTCCAAATGCTTTCGAAAACTCTGGTTCCGTTATAAAATCAATTAATCTCTGTTTAACCTCATTCTTCATCACATTCGCCGTAAATGTTTGATTTATTATTATATTTATCGGCGTCTGTTTCATTTCATTTGTTTTCGTTTCACTTGTTTTCGTTTCGTTTTTCATTTCACTTGTTTTCGTTTCACTTATTTTCGTTTCGTTTTTGATTTCCTTTGCCTGCTTCGTTTCACTTTTGATAGTTTCAAATTGATTATATTTTTCGTAGAGAGGTATATTATCTTCATAAACCCATAATGTCTTATTTTCTTTATAATCATCTGGAAGTTTATTAAGAATAATATCCATATTTCTCTATAAATATTTATATTATAATAAATCATTTTTTTTAAATAGGTTTATATTCAGGTAATAAAATCATCCTATTCTTTTTATATAATTCACACGCTATTTTATAACAATATGTATCCTTATTTCCCTTATCATCTTTCAATCCTAATTCTTTAAACATCTTTAAATGGTCTGTTTTCTTAAATGATTGACAAACCATTCCAGTCTTTTCACCTGTTATTATTCCAGAACTTAATATCTTGAATACATTCATCTTATTTGTCTTTTCTTTATCAATAAATTTCGGTAATATCATCCCAAATGGCATAATCTCATTTTTCAAATCCAAAGGTTTTTGAATTAATCTCCTATTCTTCTTCAATTGTTCCAAATGTTTTGCATTTAAATTCTTATGATTTATTCCATCTTCATTAAATATGAGTGGTTCAAATGTTTCATTAAATATATTTATAAAACCTATATATTTATTTATCACAGGAATTCCATTTATCTCCTTCCCAGTTATTAATACACCTTCTTTCACAAAACAATTCTCAATAAAAATATCAATCTTATCCAATTTCTTCTCCATAAATATCTTATTTATAAGTATCTTAAATGTAATCTCATCTAATCCTAAATAAAGACCTATGACAGCATTATTATAATTCTCATTCCTTATATTATTCATCTTCTCATAAAAATCATCATTTAATTCTTCATCTTTTTTCACATCTTCCTCCACTATCTTCTCTAATGATATTTTCAAAGGCGTATCTTCAACAACATCTATTATATGTATTCCGTCTTTATGAGGAATTATTAAGATATTATCTATTATAATATTTGGATATATACTCATCTTCAAAGCATACATCAATATCTTCTCATCAACAAATTCAAAAACCTCCTTCAATTCTTCAATCGATATAAATCGTTGTCTATATTTATTCACCTTCATTAAAATATATTCCCTTATTTTATTCCTTATATTCAAGCTTAAATGTTTATAAGTCTCCTCCCTAAAACCCACCGAATTTTCCTTGATTTTATCTAAATCCACTTTGCATTTTGGTTCAACTGATTTATCATCTCCTAATTGATATTTGATTTTAACACCTTGCGAAGTTATTATATCCAATTCACCTAATTTAAATAAATCCTTATCAAAATAATTAATATTCTTAAATAAACTACAATCAATAGAACTATTTCTAATTAACTCATCTATAACCTTCGTTTGATATAATTTCCTCGTTGCTATTCTATACGCATTTATATCCGCAGTTTCCCTCTCATAACCATCAATAGAAGCGTGGAGAAATACAGAAACATTCCTCTCTTCTATTGGAAGATTTCTATGACTACAATTGCGAATACCTCGTCCTATAATCTGGTCTATACGATTGAAATGAAACCAAGCATCTATTAAATGCATTTCACGAATATTATAAAAATTAAGACCCTCACTCGCAACTTGTGTTATTAATATCGCCTTCACTACTGAACCATCTTTATTATCAGGATGATTAATTCTCGCCATCAATCCATTTATAGTCGTATTACCCATTATCTCTGGATCACTTGAAGATAATATACAATATTTAGGATATTTGATATTTGGATAAGTTGTATTATGAGTTATATTAGGTTCAGTTAAGATATTATTCGTTCCTTCTCTTGAAAATCCCATATGTTCCAAAGTAATTGCTAATGGAATTATTCCAGACCAAACAAATCTCGAATATATGACAATTACTCCATTCGTATTCTTTATAATATCTGCGATTTTAGATAATTTCGATGAATATAATCCTAATTTATCTGGTGAAGGACTTAAAGCATTTTTATATTTTGAATTATATTTCACGAATAATTGGTCTTTATCACCAGTTTTTATAAAGAAATTATTGAAACCCTCACTACCTATATAACTATCATAAACAATATTCATAACTTGTAATGCCTCAAAATTATTCTTAACTATATCAACCGTCTTCCTATTCTCTAAATATGTCTTTTGTTTTTGTGTTAATGGTGTCGTTATTATCCCATCTTCCATATTCGAAATCCAATTCTCCTCCGTCTTATCAATCGGTTTCCCATTTTCCATATATGGAATTACCTTATCCAATATCTTAAAACCACTCAACTTTGGTGATAATTTAAAAGCAAAATTAAATGGATTTTTCCCTCTTAAATATGATATATAATTAGATGACATCTTAATTATAAAATCACGAGCAGATGGATTTAAATTATTATCATTATCAAATATCTTACTATCATCAAATAATTCTCCTCGTTTATCATTCAATAATAAAAGATAAAATAATGTATATATATCCGTCGGTTCATTATACATAGGTGTAGCAGTTAAGAAAATTAGACGATTATTAATTCCATCTCTACATACCTCAATCAACGCCGAATAAACTCGTTTATTCTCTTCTTCTTCTTTATCACTTCGAATATTATGTGCTTCATCAACTATTATAACTTTATCACTAACAACCTTTCCTTTCGATGTATAATTACTATCAATATAATTAGCAAATCCTTCATAAGTAAAGAAAGAATATCGAGATTTAATTAATTTCTTTATCCTCTTTTCAGCTATTTTCGTATCTAATTCCTTGGATATATTTGCCAATTTCACATAAGTATCTCCGGTGCATTGTCTTGCGATTGATGAAAAATCTGTTAATTTAATTGTTTCGAAAATTTGATTTTTAAAACCTCCTTCAATCGCCGATGGAAGAATAACCCATATCATAGGTTCATCAAAACTATTATGATTTATTAATAAACTTTCGGCAATTGTTATGGCAGTACAAGTTTTTCCAACGCCTACTGAATAATATAAAAGCATACTTCTATATGGTGTTCTAAATGATAAATAATGAGACATTAGATATTGGAATGAAGATTTCTCAAATATACATAATTCTTTCGATTTTTTCTCAAAATCTTCTAATGAATTTATATCATCATATCTTCTTATCTTATGAACTTGAACTTCTTTTAATGACATTAGTTTTTCATTAAAATCTTCGTCATCCAAATCAGGATAATATTTATCATCTAAATTATCTTCTTTAATAATTCTTCGTTCCTTCTTCTTAATCTTAATATCCTTTATAGGTGATATGACCCTTTTTTCTTCAATTATAGGTGATAATGATTTAGGTTTTGATGGTGTTCCTTTACATATCTTCTCCAATTCTTTATAAATCTCACCATCTTTCGTAATTCGAATATTTGTTAAAGGATTTCTTAATTTATTCTTTCGCCATTTATCACATTCTTCCTCCGTAGGTTCCCTTTTTAATTTCCTTATGGGATTTTTCGTCTCCTTATTTTCCTTCTTCATATCCACCTTTTTATCAAGTGGTTTCAATAATTTCCCCTTATTATCAATCAATCCTAATTTAAAACACGCATTTTTAAAGATTTTATAAGTTCCTTTATTCTCTTGAATTATGGTATTTGTAAAAGGATTTATTAAAGGATTTTTTAACCAAATATAACAAATATTTTTATCAATTATTTTATCTTTATAAGGAATTTCTTTGGGAATTTTTGGAGGAGAATGAGGAGGCGTTTGAACTCCTTCACATTCTTTTTTAAGTTTCTTATAAACTTTTCCACTTTTACTCTTAATTTTATATCCTGTTATTGGATTAATTGATTTATCTATTTTCCATTTTTCACATTCTTCTTTTGTCGGTATTTCACGCATTTATTCTATTAGATAAATTTTAAAAAAATAAATAAATTATAACTTCTCATATTCAAGAATTTTTTTATGAGCGAATTTGAATAATTCAATTCTTTCCGCATTATAAATCTTAATATGAGATATAACATCGTTATAATTATACCATCTAATCGCCCTTATCTCTCTTATTTGCTCCAAACATTCATTATCAATCTCTATCTTGATATTCATATTCGATAATTTAGCAATATAATAAAGATGTTTATACATTATCCCATTTGTTCCAAAAAACATCTCCTCAAATGGATTAATCTCCTTTATGACACTTATCTCATCATCTTTAATCCTCGTTTCCTCATAAAATTCTCGAATAGCACAATCCATATCATTCTCCCTCATCTTCCTCCTTCCTTTTGGAAATCCCCATTCTTGTTCGTTATAAATACCTTTAATAGATGTTATATAATTTTTAAGAAAATTATTCTCATTTAAAGATGTGAATTTAAATTTGGAATTCATAAATTCTTTATTATTTTTATTCGAATTATTATCCGTTTGAAACCAAACATAATTCCAAATATCCTCGAAAGAATATGTTAAAATCATATTCCTCTCATTTATCGTCATATTTATCAATAATTTCTTAATATATTCAATATTCGTAATTTCATATTTTCCTCTAACAAATTCCATAAATGAAAGACTATCCTTCCGTTGTATCATAAGATATTTAATCTCATTATTCCTATCAATTTTATAACAAATAATTCCAAAACTTATAATTGGATGAGGACAATTTTTATAAATATGTCCGTTAAGACCACAATTTCTACAATTTTGCGTTTTAAATTTCATAACATTAAATTATCTATAATAATAATTTCTTAAATGTTTAATTATAAATATGAATATGAGAAATTTGTGAAAGGTTCCACATCATCTATAACCTCTTTTGAATTAAATTTCTCTTGTGGAGGAGTTGAAGGAGGAGGAGTTGATGAAGTTGTAATAGGGGGTAATGGTGGAGGAGGAGGGGACATATTTGATGTTTCAAGAGGAAGAGAAGTTATTTCATTTTTAGGATTAGTGAATTCTTGAATAAATGAATTTTCATTTGATAGTTGATTTTTAACTTCTTCTTCTTCTTCTTGGTTCATAAATTTCTCAATCGCCTCCTTCGTATTCGTATTAATCATCATTTTAGCATAATTATTAGAATTTTCAGGAGACATCTTATTATTCTGTTCGCTCATATCAACTTTACTTATAGCATTATTATATGTGAAGAGAGAGGTTAGAGATATTATTACCACAAATACACAATAAATTATTACGAATATGGCAATTACCCACGAATATAACCAACACCACCATCTATCATTTTTATTTCCACCTGTAACCATACAGGTTATTTGTAATAACATAAGGAAGACAGATGGAATAATAGCAAGGATTACGAAGAAGATTAAAAGGAAACGATTTCCAATAGTCATATCTGTTCCAGTAAGAATGATTGATATACAAATGGAAATAACGGCAGCTAAAATGGCATAAGCAGTGAATTGGGATTGTATTGAACCAAAGAAAGCATCAAAAAAACTCATCTCTAATCTTATTTATTGTTCTAAAAGAAAATAAGAAATAAAAAATTATTTAAAAAATGATTATTAATTTTAATTAATCTTATTATTTAAAATGGGTATTCCTTATTATTTCTACAATCTAACCAAAAAATATAAAAATATTTGTATTGATAAAATTCCTATCGCAATTTCTATCTATGCTATTGATTTTAATGGAATAATTCATCCACAAGCACATAAAGAAACGAGAGAATGTCAATTATTTATAAATCTCTGGAATAAAATTTGTTCTTATAAAGATGTTTATAAACCTGAAAAGATGTTGATATGTGTTGATGGTGTCGCACCTGTTGCTAAAATCATTCAACAAAGAAAAAGAAGATATTTAACAATCTTTAAAAATAAAATTGATAAAATTAAATCTTCTTGGGATACAAATGCTATTTCCGCTGGAACCGATTTTATGAATAATCTCGATGAATTTATTTTTAACAAAATAAATGATAATTCATTTATATTTGATGGAAGTAAAAATGAAGGGGAAGGAGAACATAAGATATTTAAATATCTAAAAACAATCGATTTTGATAGAAATAAAGGAATTATTATTAATGGTCTTGACGCAGATTTAATTATATTATCCTTATTATCAAATATTCCTCATATCTATCTTATGCGTGAGAATAATGATGACATCATTTATCTTGATATTGATGAATTACGAAAATCTTTATTAAATGAATTGAAAGATATCTGGAAGAATTTAGATGATATTGAAATTATCGAAAGTTATTGTGTTATGTGTTCCATTTTAGGAAATGACTTCGTCCCTAATATCATAAGTTTAAATATGAAAAATAATGGATTAATGCGAATTATTGATTTCACCACTAAATCTATTGAAAAATATGGTTCATTAGTGAATGATGGAAAAATTAATAAAGATTGTTTAAAAGAAATATTCTTTCAAATCTCCAATAGCGAAGATTTAGATATATTTAATGATGTTTCAAATATCATCCAAAAGAAACCAAGAGATTTCACATTAGCAAGTCAAGAATACGGAATTAAACATAAAGATAATCTCCTCAAAGATATTTATTCAAATCAAAAAAAATGGCGTTATTATTATTATAAATCCTTATTTAATATCAATATTAATTATGATACTTCTATGATTTCGGTGGTTGTTGATTGTTATATCACAGGTATTCTATGGACTTATAATTATTATAAAGGTTTTGATTTGAATTATGATTGGTATTATCCCTATAATTATTCTCCAACCGCAAAAGATGTCTTCAATTATTTAAATGTTAAAGATTTGAAAGTTATTGAAAAAAATAATTCATTTCTATCCCCAAAAATTCAATTATTCCTCATCTTACCCATCCAAAGTAATCATCTTTTAATTGAAAATTTCAAGATTTTAACCGAAGATATTAAAAAAGGTTTCAAACATCTCTTCCCAATTGAATTCAAAATTCAAACATTTCTCAAAAATCATCTTCACGAATGTTCTCCTGTATTACCTATATTGGATATAAAGGAAATTAGAAAAATAAATAATATGATATAGACCCTTGATAATTTCTTTAAAAATTATCAGGTTTCCACTATCATATATGACTTTTTTATAATTAATGAAGTTCTATAAACTAATATAAAACTTATTTTTTCTTATTTAAGAATTCCTTAAATCCTTTTTTTATAAATTAATGAGAATTCGATTATAAAGATAATCAATCATATTTTCCCATTTATAATTTGTTAAGATATGTTGTCTTCCTCTATATCCGTGTTTCTCAACTAATTCAGGACTACTTAAATATTTCCAAAATGCTTCGGCGTATTCGTGTGGATCTGTTAATTCAGCAACACCTCCAATTCCATTTGATTTATTATCCAAATAAATATTCATCTTCGGTTTTATGAGGATTGATATATTCTCATTCAAAAATTCTCGCATTCCTCCTACATATGCCGATACTTGTGCCTTTCCTAATGCAAGTCCCTCAAAACCACATAAACCAAATCCTTCACCATCCGCAGAATTAACACCAACATCACAAGCATTATATAAGATATTTATATCTCGATCGGATAGTGCCTGTGGTGCTTGAATGGTGATAATAGTCTTTAAAACATAATCAAGCGGAACATTACGGAATTTCACCTCGTTTTCTATGACATTTGATAAATTCCAATATCCATCCACCATCGTTCCTATAACTAATTTAATGGGTCTTGATGTATATTTATTAATCTTACAATCATTCTTCGTGAGTTTCTTCGTGATATTTGCGTGATAATGTCTTTCGACGAATTCAATCCACGCAATTATCGTCGTATCCCATCTCTTCCTCGGTTGATTTCTATTTAAATTAAGAACCATAAAATCTCCTTCATCATATCCATAATAAAGTCGTGCTATATTTTGATTTATAGGATAATAGAGATTATGGTCAAATCCGTGTGGAAAGATGTAAATAGGCATCGTCTTTTTAATCCCTAGTTTATAAGCAATATCCTTCCAATAAGGTGTGAAAGCAATTATCGCATCATAATAAGTATTTAGAAGTTGAATATATTCGTTCTTTTGATATTTATAAACCTGATCCATATATGAAATTAATTTGAAATTCTTCTTTTCACTTCCACATTCATTCATAATTGTCGCCGTTAAACTCGTCGTTATTATAGCATCATTAAAAATGATGATTATATCTTGGGGATGTTCTTTTATATATCCTCCAATTTCCTTTTCACCAAATCCAGACCTTTTTGGATCTTCATTTGCGAAAGCGTCATAGATGATTACATTTTTAGGAATGTCGCCTCGTAAAACTTCTTGACCGCCTACATTATTGAAATTTTGAAATCCATAAATAGTTAATTCAATCTCTTTATATTTACCTAAATATTTGGATATGTAATACATCACACGACTATATCCGTTTGATTGAATTGGATGTGTTCCACACCACATAATCCTCTTCTTCTCATTTTTACTGGGAAACCACCAACTTTCTTCTGTCATTATTTATTTTTTCATTCATTTCCTTTAAATATAATTTTTATTTAAAGAAAGATGTTTATTTAAATTTAGATGGAAAAACAATTAGTTTTATTAGATACAAAAAAAGAATATATAGAACATTTATTAGATGTTTTTACTATTCTTATAGCTAAACGAATTTATAAGATATTTAATGAAAATGAAATGAATGTTAAGAAATTTCAAGAAGAATTAGTTTTAATTAAAATATGGAATAATAATAAAGTTGTTGATGAATATAATGAAATTATTAAAAAAAGTAAATGTAATTATCTTGAAAAACTTCTTAATAAAATCGTCTATTTAGATATTAAAATAAAATTGGATTTTAATGTTAAATTAGATAATATTTCTATCATAAAACCTTGCGATTTTATTCATAAATGTTTAATTAATTCTGCCGTATTTTGTTGGAAAAATGTTTATCTATTTTCTTCTAAAAATCTAAAACCATCCGAAAAACAATATCATCTAAATATAATCGAAAAAAATATTCGAAAAAATATTAAAAATACCATTAGAAATATTATCCCATATGAAACCATTTTGAATTTATATGAAGAACAAAAAGAAAAAGAACGTCTAAATGCTGAAAAGAAATTAGGTGGCAACAAAGAAACCGATCAAGAAGAAGAAACCGATGAAGATGAAGAAGAAACCGATGAAAGCGATGAAGAAGAAACCGATGAAAGTGATGAAGAAGAAACCGATGAAAGTGATGAAACAGATGAAGAAATTCAAACAGGTATTCCTATAAATGTTGAAGTTAATAAAAACGAAGTTCTTTATTTACAAGAATTAATTGAAACAAAAGAAGCAGAAGCAAATGAAGTGGAAGCGAAAGAAGTGGAAACGAAAGAAGCAGAAGCAATTGAAGTGAAAGCAAAAGAAGCAGAAGCAAAAGAAGTGGAAGCGAAAGAAGCAGAAGCAAATGAAGTGGAAGCGAAAGAAGTGGAAACGGAAGCGAAAGATGATTTAGAAAGTTTATTAGAAGATGATAATGATTTTATAGATACTTCTATTTTTAAAAAGAAGAAAAAAGAAAAATCAAAAAAAGTTGTTAGTAGTGATGAAGAAGACGATGAAGAAAGTGATTTAGATATTGAAATAGAAAATAATGAAGATATTAAAAAGATTAATATATCAAGTATTAATAAGAAGAATAGACATTAAACTCTTGTATATTTTTTATTATTATAATAAATTCCCAATTTTATTATAATTCTTGTAATATTTGATTTATTTATTTTTTGATTATCTTTATCATAAACACTAATATTAAATCGTCTTAATTGAGGTTCTATTGGATTTAAATAATAAATATTATCACTCGTATTATAATCATTTTTAATTGTTGTTCTTGCTGATATTACATTTTCAACGATTATTGAATCAAAATAATAAAGATTATTTCCATCATTTTTTTTAGCAATTAATCGATGATAATCATTTAAATTTATATATATAGGGTCTAATGGACTAAATAAAGAAGAAGATGATGAAGGAATATCAACTAATATAGTTATTATATTTATTTTATAAACATTTCTTAAAGGTTCATCCAAATTCATATAAAAATCATAAGCATTTGCAATATTATAATTAACATTTGAACTATCAATAGTTATTATTTTATAATCTTCTTCCATTTTTTTAAACTTATTTATTAATAGATAAATATTTATGTCATTTAATCCAGATATTATTCAAATGAACATTGAAGGACAAGAAAAAGAAATTAAAAAAAGAGCACTTGCAAATAAACAATTATTAAGAAATTTTCTTGAAGGTTTTATTATTGATGACGGAAAATCGATTAATGATTATATTATATATCATATGTTAAGTAATATTGAAAATGATGAAAAAGATAATTATACTTATTGGATTGATGGAGGATTATCTTGGTTATTATGGTATGATGATAAATTTAAAAAATTAAGTGATGAAGAAAAAATGAGTTTAACAACAGGATATTTAAAATTTCATTATATAATTAATAAAGATTATAAAACAAAAATTAATGAAATTTATGAATTTGTTAAAGAATTAAAAACAAAAATTAATCTTGGATTAACTGATTTTGGTTTTGAAGTTGATATCGCTTTTCATAATCTTACTCTTAATCCTAATAATACATTAGATTTCATTTATGACATTAAAACTTTATTTAAAGAACCTACATTTAATATTCGTTTAATCATTAAAAAGAAATTAGTTGGAGGAGCAAAACCACCAAGAAAAAAAATAAGAAAAGAACAACAAGGAATATATAAAAAATTAGCAGATACTATTGGAATATTAAGACAAGAGGAATTTAGAATTGATGAAAGTTTATTTGAGAAATTAAAAGAAGATGTTTTTAATGGTAAAATCATTTTAGATTTTCGTTTTGAATATTTTCATCAAAACGAAAAAAGAGAATTTAAAATGAATGAATTTAAAATTGATTATTTAATTAGAAGTGAAAATAAAACTTATGAAGATAATAAATTAAAATTATCAAATAGACAAAAATTAAATAGATTAAATGAAATGGGAATGATTACATATTGTCTATTAAATCTTTCAGTAATAGATGATGAATTTGGATTAAATGTTGATAAATATCGCCAACAATTATTTTTTAAAAATAAACAAAATATTCCTGATTTTTTAATAAAATTATTGAGACTTTATGATTATTATTTTGAAAATTTTAAAAGTCATAATGCATTTTTTATTGATAAAATAAATGAAATTATTGAAAAATATAAAAGTCCACATTTCGAAAGTTTTAAAGATTTTGTTGATAAATGGTTTATGTCTATGTTTAGACCATCTATAAATTCATTTATTCTTGAAATTAATCAAGAACTTTTAAGAGAATTTAATGTTAAATTATTTATCGCTGGTGGTGATGCTATGAGAAGATATGAAAATGATATATCATTCACCAAAGATATTGATACTAAATTATATATTGGAAATATTAGAAAAACAGGAAAAACAGATGAAGAAATTAAAGCAGAAATCGTCGGTATTATTGTTAAACATATCGTTAAATTGAGGAATTATTTAGAACAAAATATTCAAACTATTTTTCAACCTCTTTTAAAATATGATAAAAGAAAAATTAATAAAGGAACAAGAGTTTTAACATTTCGAACAAGTGATAATCGTATTTTTGGCGTTGATATTCTTTTAGATGATGTTAATAAGAAAAAATTTCAACAATTTCGCACAAGAGAGAATAAAAAAAGAATTGATTTTCCTGTTGATTTATATTCAATAGATTATAGAACTTTTATTGGTGAATATGATGATAATGGAAATCTTATTGGAAAAAAGAAATCACACGATATTTCTCTTCTTGATGTTGTTCTTCAAGATAAAGATAATTATTATGATTGGTATTTTACGGAAGTTGATGGAATTCCTGTCGCAAGTTTAGAATTCTTATTAGAAGATTTTTATAAAACTTATCATATGGACGATAGAGCACTTGCACGAATTTCATCAGGAAAAGTAAAAAAAGATATTCAAAGATTTAATAAAATTAAGGAATTATATGAAAAAAGAACAATACCTAATAAAGATAATAGAGGTATATTAGAAATTCCTAATATAGATAAAGTAATCGAATTATTAAAAAAAAATAGAGATATAATAGAACCTGATATTTTCAAATTATTTAATGATTTTTTAATGAAAATTAAAAATAAACAAACAATCACTATTTTAGATATAGTTGGAATTATAAGTATTTTTCAAGATAGAAATATTCAATTTATTTTATCGAGATTTCCTGAATTAAAAATAGCAATTGAAGATATGATTTTTTTTAGAAAAAATATTTATAATGAAGAATTAAGTTTATTAACACCTGATTATAATGGATATAAAGAAGATGATGATGAATTTAGACAAGGATATTATGAATTATTTTCTCATTTATGTTCTATAAAAGATGGATTAGTAAGACATGTCTTGATGTTTGCGAATAGTAAATTAAAAGCAGATTTAAATAAATTAATACCATCTTTTAAAAAACGAGAAAGAAAAACTATAAAATCATCATCTTTATCACCTTCTAAAAAACGAGGAAGAAAAACTAATAAATCATCATCTTCATCACCTCTTCAACAACCACAACCTTCTATAACAACTAGAAGCGGAAGAGTAAGCAAACCTGTTATACCTCTTCCTCGACCTCCTAAATCTCTTCCTCGACCTCCTAAATCTCTTCCTCAACCTCCTAAATCTCTTCCTCAACTTCCTCCACCACTTCCACCTTCTTCTCCTCCTCATTAAAAATTAGGATTTAAGGAATTTTATTAATTATTTTTATAAGAAATGAGTGATATAACTATTGTTTCTGCTTTTTTTTCATTCAAAAAGAATAAATATAATAGTTTAAATATTTATAAATTTTGGGGAAGTAATCTTCTCCCATTTTTAAATAAAAATCTCGTCATTTTCACAGATGAAGATAATTATGATTTTATTATTTCATTACGACCTAATGAATTAAGAGAAAAAACAAGAATTATTAAAATGAATATCCAAGATTTTTATATGATGAATTATATCGATTATCTTAAAAAAGATTTGGAAAGAGACCACGAAAGTTCATATCATAATCTAGATTTATATATGATTTGGAACGAAAAACTCAATTTTATCAAAAAAGCAATTAATCTCAATTTCTTCAACTCATCTCATTATGCTTGGTGCGATTTTGGTTGTGTTCGTAATAGCAAATATCCAGAATTATATCTCAAAAACTTCCCAAATCTCGCAAAAATTACCGAAAATAAGATTTATCTATTTAAAGCAGATTGCGAATTCAATCAAGAAGATTTTAATAATCCTTATGATGATAAATATAGATATTGGAATGGTGCTATTTGTGGTTCTTTCTTCATCGGTAGAAAAGATTTATTATTAAAAATGAATGACCTATTTTATAATGAAATTATGAAAAATTTCATAAATCAAAATAAATTCATAGGTAAAGACCAGAATTTATATATATGTCTATATCTATCTCATCCAGAATTATTTCAACTTATTAATGGCGAAAATGACGATTATTCTATCCAATTCTCACAATTAAAATGGTTCTATTTCCTTAAATACCTTTCATAAAAAAAATGATTTAAAATTGATATAAAATCTAAAAAACAAATTATAATATGCTTAAAGACGACTTCTGTTGGGATATTCTTGATAGTTATTATCTAAAAACGAATTCCAGCGAAGCAGTCAATCCATTAATTAAACATCAAATAGATAGTTATAATAAATTTATAAATACAACTCTTCCTCAAATTATCGCAGGTTTTAATCCCATCAAAATTAATACAAATAATAAAAATAATGAAATTGATAGTAATATTCAAAAGATTTCTATTAATGTTCTTCAACCATCCCTAACAAAACCTACTTATCAATTAGGCGATGGCACACAAACTATTATGACACCTCATATCGCAAGAATGAATAATTTAACTTATTCTAGTTCTTTATATGTTAAAGTTCATATCATTATTGAAATGATTAATGAAGATGGAATTATCTCTAAAATTGATAAATATGTTAATAATGTAGCTATTGGAAAAATTCCTATTATGGTTCGGTCGAATGCTTGTATCTTAAACCAAATTCCAGCAATCGCCGATGGAAATAATAATGAATGTAGATATGATTTCGGTGGTTATTTCATCGTTAATGGAAATGAAAAAGTTCTAATAATGCAAGATAGAATTAATGAAAATGATACTCTTATTTTCAGTCCTAATAATAACACGGATGGAATTTATGCAGAAATTAGGTCTATGAGTGATGCTTCTTATCTTCCACCCAAGACCACGAGTTTAAATATGACAGGAAAATCTAATCATATGGGAAGAACCATCAAATTAAATACTTCTTTCTTACGAACAGAAATCCCTGTTTTCATTATGTTTAGAGCATTAGGTATTATAAGTGATAAAGAAATCTTGGAACATATCGTTTATGATATTTCTAATGAAGATAATAAAAAAATTATTTCACAACTTATGGCATGTTGTGAAGATGCTTGTGATATTCACACCCAAGAACAAGCAGAAGAATATATCCTTAAAAATATGAATGGTGTTAATAAAAATTCACCTAACGCCATCAAATTTCTTAAAGATACTATCACAAATGATTTCTTACCTCATACAAGTAAGAATTATAGAAGAAAAGCATTATATCTCGGTTTTATGGTTAATAAAATGATTAGAATTTATCTTAAATATGATGATTATGATAATCGTGATAGTTATATCAATAAAAGAATTGACACTCCTGGCGTGCTTATGAGTAATCTCTTTCGTCAATGTTACGGAAAGATGACAAAGGAGATTAAAGCGTTGATTGAAAGAGAGATGAATTTATGGCGTTCAAGTCATTCATCTTTAACAACAGATATTATTAGTGATACAAATATTCATAGATATTTCAAACATTCTCTATTAGAAAGTTGGTTAAAATATTCCTTATCTACTGGAAATTGGGGTATTAAAAGTATTGGAAGTTTTCAAAATATTCGTCAAGGTGTTTCACAAGTCCTTAATAGAATGTCTTATGCCTCGACTTTATCTCATCTCCGTCGTATTAATACTGCTATGGAGAAGAATGGAAAACTCGTTCAACCAAGAAAATTAGATAATTCACAAATTAATATGATTTGTCCTGCGGAAACTCCGGAAGGTGCTTCCGTTGGTTTAGTTAAAAATATGGCATTAAGCACAAATGTATCAATTGCTATGAATTCTACTCATATTCGCCAGATTTTAATCGATTTGGGAACAAATATTTATGATGATAGTTATAATATTGATAAAGAAAAATCAAGTTCTTATTTAAATGATTTAGGAAATCCTTCAAATGTCTTCGTTCAAATCAACGGAGATATTATCGGTTTCCATTCTAATCCTGTGGAATTATATAAAATTCTCAAACATTATAAAAGATGTGGTATTATCTATCCTATGACTTCGGTCGTTTGGAATATTATGAAAAGAGGTATTATCGTCAGCACCGAAGCAGGTCGTATGTATAGACCTATTTTAATTGTTGATTATAATGAAAAAACAGGTGAAAGTGAATTGAGAATTAATAAGATTTTAAGAGAAAAGAATTTGAAATGGAAACAATTTATTAGAAATAAAACCTTTGATAATTTCATCGTTCCTAATAATGATGAAGAAGAAGGTTTTATGGAATATCTCGATTGTAATGAAGTTAATAATTCTATGATTATTATGGATTGGAAAGATTTGGGAAAAAATAAATATATTAAATATACTAATTGTGAAATTCATCCAAGTTTAATGAATGGCATTCTCGGTGTCAATATTCCTTTCAGCGACCATAATCAATCTCCTCGAAATTGCTATCAATGTCTAGGAGAATTAGAAAAAGTCCTTTTAAGTAATGGAAATTATAAATTCATTCGTGATATTAAAATCGGTGATGAAATTATTTGTTTCAATCCTATTAATATGAAAACAACCATCTCCAAAGTCGTTCATCATTATAATAGAATTACTAATAAATTAGTTTATAATATTAAAATTATTTCTGGAAGAAGTATTACCGCAACCTATGACCATAAATTTATTACCAATCAAGGTTGGATGGAAGTTAGGAACCTTGATAAAACGATGAAATTAGGTATTCATATTCATCCTGAATATATTGATAATACTCCCAAAGAAGTTGTTAAGATTTTAGATAATCTCAAAAATGATAATTATTATATGCCTGTAATTGCTCGTTTAGTTGGTTATTATCAATCAAATAATTTAGTCTTCCCTTCCAAAGAAGACGAAGAATGTTATGATAATGATGCTATTATGATTGGATTTAAAAATTTATATGATATTAAATTTCGCTTGTTTATGGATGAAATAATCGCCAAATTAGATGAATGGATTATGAAATCATCTTTATTAGTTAAGAGAGAATATCTTGCCGGTTATTTAAGTAATAATTATCTTAAAAATAAATTTATTCATCAATTATTAGACGAATTTCAATTACCAAATCCAACGGACTTCTATAATCAAATTGGAGTTCGTTATAATCATAAGAAACTTGAATTATATGCTATAAAATATGAATATTCTAAATATCTATTAGAAACTTATAGAAATGATGAAGTTATGAAGAAATTATCATTTGAAGAATTCTCCAAAATCGTTGAATGTAAAGGAAATATGATATTTATCCCTTTCTCTTCAAAATTTCTAAATACCAATAATCATATTAGCGATTTAACTATTGAAAATACCGATTATCATAGTTTCATCGGTGGTGCTGGTTTCGCCGTTAGTAATTGTGCTATGGGAAAACAGGCACTAGGAATTTATATGAGTAATTTCAATAATAGAACGGATACTATGGGAAATATTATCAATTATCCACAGCGTCATATCGTTTCTACCAAATTATCTAAATATACATATTCAAATGAATTACCATCAGGCGTTAATGCTATTGTAGCAATTATGGCACATTCAGGATTTAATCAAGAAGATAGTATTATAATTAATAAATCGGCATTAGATAGAGGATTATTCACAAGCACTTATTATAAAATCATTAGAGACCAATGCACAAAGAACCATAGTTCAGGAGAAGAAGAAATCTTCACTAATCCTAAACAAATGTGTAATGTTAAGAATTTATCTTATGAGAAATTAGAAGAGGATGGTTTCTGTTCCAAAAATACTTATGTAGAAAATGGAGATGTTATAGTTGGAAAAGTTATGCCTCGTAAAGCAAATGGTAAAACTACTTATCAAGATAATAGTATCTCTATGAAAGCGAATGATGATGGTTATGTTGATATGAATTATATTGGAACGAATAGCGAAGGTTATAAATTCTGTAAAATTCGCATCAGGAAAAATAGAAAACCAGAAATTGGTGATAAACTCGCTTGTTATTCACCAGACCACGAATATTTAACAACGGAAGGATGGGTAAATGTCGCTGACTTAACTCTTAATCATAAAGTAGCATCTATCGTTGATAATAAATTAATTTATCAAAATCCTATTGAATTACATAAATTTAATTATGAAGGTAAAATGTATAAAGTTAAAAATAATCATATTGATTTATTAGTCACTCCAAATCATCGTATTCTTTATAGAGGAAATAATATTAATAAGGAATTTAAAATTAAAAGAGCAGATGAAATCTATCATAATAAATATAAAATGAAGAAGAATGTTGATGAATGGTCTCCTGATTATTCAGGTAAAATTCCTGATTATCTTATCTTAAATGATGATAAAACTCAAATTACTCATATTAAATTTGCTGGAACAAATGAATTAGATGAAATGATTATTGATATTGATAGTTGGATTACTATCTATGGAATTTATGTAGCAGAAGGAACTATTAATCAATATTCAATTTCAACTAATAAACCAAGAGTTCAAGAAGCATTAGATAAAGTTGTAGAAAAAACTGGAATTAGAATTTCTAAATCATTATGTAAAGGTGAAAGAACTAGTTGGACTATAAATCATACACAAATGGCGAATTTTATTGGAATGGGACATATAGCAATTACCAAATCTCTTCAAGAATGGGTTTGGTTATTAAATAGAAAACAATCACAAGATTTAGTATATTCTATGTGTCTTGGTGATGGAGGTTTAATGGAAAATGGAACTTGGCGATATTATACTTCTTCAACTAATTTAGCAAATGATTATCAGCGATTATGTCTTCACGCTGGTTATTCGTGTAATAAATTACTTAAAACTCCAAAAGGAACTAGAAACATTTCATTAGAAATATTAAATAAAACTGATAAAGAAAGTTATACAAATGCGGATTATTGGGTATTAACTATTATTAAATATCAAAATGAACCAATCGTTAATAAAAATAAAGTAAGTGAAAAACATCCTAAATTTAATGAATTCAAATTCCAAGATGAATGGGTTGATTATAATGGTGAAGTATATTGTTGTAGTCTAAAATACGGCGATGGAATAGTTTATGTAAGACGAAATGGAAAACCTATTTGGAGTTGTAACAGTAAAGCGGCTCAAAAGGGTTCAATAGGAATGATTTACGACCATAAGGATATGCCTTTCACAAAAGAAGGAATTGTTCCAGATATTATAATTAATCCTCACGCCATTCCTTCAAGAATGACGATGGCACAATTAATGGAATGTATTATGGGAAAGGTTGGATGTAAAATAGGAGCATATGGAGATGCTACACCATTCTCAAAATGTTCGGTAGATGATATTTCAAAACATTTGGAAGATAATGGATTGGAGAAATATGGAAATGAGATTATGTATAATGGAAGAACAGGCGAACAAATTAAGACGGAGATATTTATTGGCCCAACTTATTATCAAAGATTAAAACATATGGTTACTGATAAAATTCATTCAAGAGGTAGTAATGGCCCAATTGTAATGCTTACCAGACAATGTAGCGAAGGGCGTGCGAGAGGTGGTGGATTACGATTAGGAGAAATGGAGAGAGATTGTTTCATAGGTCATGGTTCCGCATTATTCTTGAAAGAAAAGATGTTGGATTGTGCTGATAATTATCGTGTGTTTATATGTAAAGAATGTGGAATGATTGCTTCGGTGAATATTGAAAAGAATATATATAAATGTCATAATTGTAAAAATTCAAATGATATAGTTCAAGTAAGAATTCCATATGCTTTCAAATTATTAACACAAGAATTGCAAACTATGAATGTAGTTATGAGGTATATTTGCGAATAAAATTTAACCACATATTATAAAAAAGATATGTTGATTGTTTATGAATTTCAGGATGAAATTGAATTCCAATATGTTTATTATTAAAACCCATATAAATCATCTTTTTATATTCAATACCTATTTTCCAATTTTTAGGAAGTTTGCTAATATAATCGTGATGATTAAATCTATATTTTGTTTTTTTAATTTTAAAAGGTTTATCTATTTTAAAAGTTTTATCATATTTCTTATTTTCATTTGAAGGAAATGATTTAATATTCTTTAATGATGAATAATAATAAACTAAATATTGAAATCCATAACATAATCCTAAAATTGGAATATTCGATTTAAATACTTCTTCTGGAATAATCCCCTTATTCGTTTTCTTAATTCTAAAATCTGAACCAGATAAAATAATCCCATTTATCTTCTTTGATTTAATTTCTTTGATAATCCCTTTCTTATCTTTCCAATTCTTAACAATCAATTTATTTTTGAAAATTTCTTTGAAAACTTTCAAATTCTTAAACTTCTCTGGTTTTGAATAAAGATTTATTAAAAGAATATTCTTCTTTCCTCCTCCTATTGATACGTGTTGTGATATGGAAACAACTTGTGCTGAATTTCTACTACTAACACGATTTAAAAGTTTTTTAAATAAAGATGGTTCTCGATGAGCTCTTAAATCACATAAAATAACTATTTTTTCTAAACATAATCTTAAAAATAATGATATTATATATTTTGTTTGTGTGTATATAGCATATGAATAATCTATTAAAGTTTGTTTTATTGATTCATCAATAGTATCAATATATAATTTATATTGATCATCTCTACTTATTAATTCTTCTTTTGTTTCTATTAATGATTTTGAATAATATACATCTTTAATATAATTTAATAATTTTAAAATATCAACACATCTTATTTCACTTGTTTCACTTATTTTATTTAAATAATTTAAAAATTCATTTAACAAATAAAAAAATACAATATTTTCAAGAATTATTAAAGGAATATTTGAATAATCATTTAATACTTCTTGAATATTTTTCAAAAAACCATCTAAAAGTGTATTATTTTGTGCTCTATATTCACTAAAAACAATATCTAAAACTTGTTCTGAACTATTATGATCTGCTTTCTCAAAATTTTGTTCTTTTAAATATTTACTATATGTTAATAATATTCTTATATTTTCATTAATATCTTTTTTTAAATCTCGTTCAGCAAATTCAAAACCACGAACACTAGTTAAATTATATGATGATAAGTTTTTTCTTCTAATAAAAGAAGATAATTCTTCAACAATACCTCTTAATTTTGCTTTGGATAGTGATTTTCTTTGTGAAAATGTTGTCTGCATTTCTATTTATATCATAAATAAAAAAATGATTTTGTATTAATTGAGAATTTTAAATAAATGTCTAAACAAGATATTAAATATATTTCAGTAGAAATTTATGATATTATTAGATTGATATTAAAAAAATCTTATTTTAATAAACATCAATATTTCTATGATTATATTAATCTTTCGAAATTAGATGTCATCATTAGTAATATTATTCCATCTTTATTAGATTTATCAAATGGAGAACATATTCAATATAATATAAATTCATTTAAATTCATTTCAAATAAAAGAAATATTTGTATATCTTATAAATTATATAATAATATAATTAAATTTGATGTATTGATTTCATAATTTTTGTATTAAAATTAATCAAAACTCTAAAAAAATGATTGAATTTAAAATCTAAAACTTTCACGGATTACAACGAAATTTGTAGTCCGTCCACCGCGAAAAATGAACCAACAATCACTTTCGCAACGCACCGCATACGCTATTCGCTCCGTTTTCGATCGCAGAGACGACGATTATTGTGTAGGTTTCCCAACTCGCTACATCGACCTCGATGATGGTGAATTTGACACGAACAACATCTACGATTTCGCTGTTGAGGTTTGCAGTCTCCTTTCCGCTTCGCTTCACGGCGTTGGGTTTGAGGATTTCAAAATTCACTTCAACGGTGTCCTCGTGCGTGTCCTCTTTCAACGTATAGAGGAGATTGGGTTGGAGGAATTGAAAATCGATGTCGATGAATGAGAATTTGGAGTGGGGGGAACAGAGACGAGTTGAGTTTTTGTTCCTTTATGATTTTAATAATAATGTATTAAAATTAATGAAAACTCTAAAAAAATGATTGAATTTAAAATCTAAAACTTTCACGGATTACAACGAAATTTGTAGTCCGTCCCCCTCGAAATGAGTTTTGCCGAAGAAGATTGTCGTGAAGTCGTCGAGTTGATTGAGAGTATGTCGCAGGAGAACCAGAACAAAGCATCCATTATGCTTTGGACTATCTGCTGTTCGACTATTCCTATCTTCATCTCCACGGTTAAGCGAATGTTGGAAGGCGGTGATGCTTATGGCGAGGTTTTCACACACAAAGGCAAGTTCGTTCATATCGATTATTCTGTTGGAGGTGCTCCAAATGATCTTGATATGTTTGTGGAGATTTGTTTGAAGGACGAGTGATTTGGTGATAGTTTGGGAATGAAAGACGTGTTGAGTTTTTTGTTCCTTTTTTGATTTTATTTGATTTGTATTAAACATTAAAGAAATTAATAGAAAATGATTTCTTTTGTTGATTTAAATATTCAACATAAGTTCCAAATGACTTTTGTCGAAATCCTCGTGGAGAAGATTAAGAAAGTTTATGCGATTGCTGACGAATTTGCTGTTGGTTCATATATTTATATCGAACCGATGGACAAATCTAATCTCGCTGAATTTGCTTGTTCTGTTTCCTCGAAACTCGGTATGGAAAATTGGTTCTTATGTGCGGAGAAAAATCATTTCGTTTTAGAAATTGACGAGTGTTTTATGGTCGTTTATTTCGCAGATGATAGACTTGATAATGCGACGGAATTCGTGGTTCGTCGTTGTAATACCGAAGAGGAATATCAAGTTGTTTTAGATGCCATTTGATTTTTTTTATTGTTTAATTCAAAAATGTATTGAATTATATAAAAAAAATTAATAAATGATTTATTTGAATGATAAAATTATCACGCATAAGTCCAAATATGTCGTCCATTCAAATCCTCGTTGATGAAATCAAGAAGGTTTATGCGATTGCCGATGATTACGCCACAGGTTCTTATGTTTTCTATGAACCTCTGGATGTTTCAACCATCGACATCGCCAAATTTGCCTCTGCTGTCTCTGCGAAACTTGAAATGGGAAATTGGTTCTTATGCGCGGACAGAAATTACTTCGTGTTGGAGATTGATGATAAGTTCGTCGTCGTCTATATTACTGACGATAGATATGACGATGCAACTGAATTCATTATTCGCCGTTGTAATAACGATCAGGAGTTCGCTGATATGATGTTGGAGATTGCTTGATTTTTTGTTTTTTTATCGAATTCGAATATCTTGATATTCTTTATAAATAAATTTAGGCATAATGCTTCCAACTTGTGTTTCGTCAAATGCTTTATCTATTTCCGTTCCTTCTTTATTTATATAAATTGGTTGTTCTAATGATTTTTGTCCTAATGAAGTGCAAATAGGTGGTTTAAAACGAGCATCACCAACATAAGAAGATTGTTTATATTCTATGGGATTATAAACACGAACATAAACTTCACTATTCTCTGGTAATTCATTTGTAATTCTTCTTATCTCATTTGTTTTTTCTGGTGGTGAAATTTGTTCTTCCATTTTTTCCTCTTTCGAATTTAATAAAAATTTCATATTAGGATTAGAAGCAATCGCATTATCTATATATCTTTTAATAGTTGAACTTATATCACCTTCATCTTGAAATTTTTCTTTGATATTCGCATTTGCATTATTATTATTAATATTATCATTTGAATTCATATAATTCTTAATTTCATTAATATCTGCGACATTTGAAGGAGGTGGAGGAGGAATTTTGGTAGGTTCTTGTGTTATTTTTGATAATTCTTTTTTAAGAGTTTCGACATCAATTCCTTCTTTTGTATCTTCAATTCCTCCTTTAGAATTTTTAATAATTTCTTCTGCTTTTAATTTTAATTCAAGAAGATTATAATATTTATTGAAGATTTCAAGAAGATTTTTCTTTGTGATAGTGATAGTTGTTAAAACCTCATTTTCGAAATTAACGAAATTATCTGCTTCTAAAAATGCCTTAAATAAAAATGGATTATTTCTTAAATGAATATAACAATCTCTTAATGGCATTAGAATTTTATCATTTGGGTCTTTTTTATATTTCTTTTTATATAAATCAATAATTTTTTTCAATAGATTTCTTTTCGCAATTGAACTTTCTATTCCACCTTCGGCGAGATTATCTTGAACTTTGGTTAATTTCTCATATTCATATGAATTATATAATTCTTCGGTTAATTCTTCTTTTGTTTGAAAAACTTTTAATTTCAATTCTTCAACATTAGGCGAACGGTCTAATATTTTTTTATAAACATCAATAATTTCATATTCCGTTAATTCTTCTTTCAAAAATGGATTAGATGGAATATAAACCATAGGTATTAAATCTTCTATTGTATTTTGATCATAACTACCTGTGAAATCTTCGGTGAAATATAATTTCCTATTAATTATTAAAATTGAAAAAAAGATAATTATCAAGATTATTAATATAGGAATAATTATATTCATATTCTACTTTTAAATAATTATAATTATTCTAATTAGAAAATGAACGATTATGATAATTATATGAAAGATTGTTTTAAATTATCACCCATAGAAAGATTTATTTTTGGAAAAAGAGATAAAGAAACTCTTTCTCATATTGATAATTATTTAAGTGATGAATATCTAGAAGCAGAAAGAAAAATAATCGAGAAATACAAAAATACAACTGATTTAGAATTGAGTTTATTAATTTCTATTAATAAATTATCAAATGATTATCAACTTTATTATTTCCTATTTTCTTCATATAATAACTTCATTTTAGATTTTGAAAATGATAATAAAAATCTTTATCCTAAAAACGAAGTTTATAAAAAATCAAGAGAAAAAGATTTTAATCAATTATTAAAAAGTCATATTCAACGAGCAAAAGAAGGTTTGAAATTGAAAATTACATATCCAAAGATGATTATCAAGATTTTTTTAGAACAAATTAAAAATAAACATAAATATTCGACGATTTATAATTTCATTAAAAATCATTATTATCCTTATTGTAGAAATGAGATTGGTTTATATTATATTAAAAATGGACGAGATATTTATAAGAATTTATTAAGAGAAAGTATAGGATGTTTAGATATTAGTCCAGAAGAAATTCATCAAATAGGTTTAGATTTATTAAAAAACTCGAAAAAGAAAACTTCTAAACAATCTTATAAATCTCGTAAAGAAATGTTTGAAGATTGTTTGAAATATGGAAAATTTGTTTATGATGAAGTTTTATCCAAATATTTTCATTTTAAACCTAAAACACCTTTTAAAATAATCGCTATGGATGAAGAAGAAGAAAGAAATTCTCCATTAGGTTATTATAAACCACTCGAAAAAAAAGTATTTATCAATTTATCTTATTATAATGAAATTAGCAAAAATGAAATACATTCTTTAATAATGCACGAGTGTTTTCATAGTTTCCATTATGATTTTATGAAATTCCATAAAATTCCTAAATATAAATATTATAAATATTTTAATACAGCATTAGTCGAAGGTTTCGCATTTTATATGGAAATCTATTGTGATAATTATGATGATGATAATGAAATGACATTAATGAGAAAATTGCGATTAGTTGTTGATACAGGTATTAATTATTATGGATGGACTTATAAAAAATCATTTAATTTTATGAAATCATATATGCCTACTAAAATAAGTGATATTAAAAATGAAATTGAGAGATATATTTGTATGCCTACCCAAGCAATTAGTTATATGATAGGTAAAATACATATTCTCAAATTAAGAGATAAATATAAAGGAGATATTAGAGATTTTCACGAAAAGATTTTAATCGAAGGTTTGGCATCTTTTAAAACCATCGATAAAATCTTTGAAGAAAAATGATTTTAATTATCTTAAAGATTTTATGGAAGACTTATTATATATTCAAACAAATTCGAATGAATGGTTTATTATGATTTTAATTAATATCTTCTATATTAATCCTTTATTAATTGATTTTAAGAAAATTTATAATAAGAATTTAATTAAAATTATTAATAATATCAAAAAGATTATTCAAGAACTTCCAATTGAATTATTATTAATTAAATTTTTGAGGATGGACGATAAAAATGAAATGATTAAAATGATGATTATTAAGAAAGATTTCACAATTTCAATAAGATATATATCGAATATATATAAATTATTGAAAATTAAACATTTGAATTTATATAAAATTGATGATAAATTTTATAAGAATTTAAATCATTATTATCAATATTATTATAATAATTATAAAGGATGTGTTGATATTTATAAAACTTGGAAATATCAAATCGGTAATATTGATGAAATAGATGATATTCCTCAAACCATTTTAATCCATATGAATTTAAATAAAGATGAATTAGATATTATGAGAGATATTATTCATCCAAATTTAGAAATGGATTTTGACGAATTTAAAGATTATATTTATCTAAATGACATTTATTATAAATTAGAAACGATGATTTATATGAAAGATAATCATTTTCTAATCCTATTTAATCATAATAAAAAAGGATATTCTTATGATAATTATAAAAAAGAATTGAAGATATTTGATTGGAATTCTAGAGTTATATTATTCAATCATCAAAAGATTATGATGGTTTATTCTAATTCATAAATAATTAAATATGCCGTATTATTTTTTTCCAATTCTTTAATTATATCATTTGTATTATATGACTTAACAATATTATCATTATATAAATTATATGTATTATCTTTCATATCACATAAAGCGATATAATGACCTCCCATTAAATTCCCATAATGAAGTCCTAAACCTTGAAGGTTATAGATTTGATTAATGGAAACGAAGTTGAGATTTTTGTTAATGAAGATGAGGGAATTATCTTTATTATAAATATCTTTGAAACGATTGAGGGATATGAAAAGGATTTTAGGTAATTTCCAAATTCGTTTATATTTAGAATAAGGACATTTCTTTTCACATCTCTCACATTTCCAATCATCAGCATCTCTTATTTCTTGACCGAGATTTTTGATAATTAAATTGGCGATTGATTGATGTTCTGTAATATCAAGAGACATAGATATAAAGGGTTCAAATGAAATTGATTGATGATTACAATTCGAACATTCGATAATATTGGCAAATATTCCTTGAACGAGATTTGTTAAATGACTTGTTTTTTTTTCATTATGAAGATATGTATCATAATGAGGTTTATCATTTATAGACGGTGGTTCGATTTCGATGGAGGTTTCTTCAAATATTTTATTATAAATAAATAACCATAATTCATTAATATCAATTTCTTCATATCTTTTGAAGATATTCTTGAAAGTTTCGAAGAAGAAATTGATGAATTTATGAGGTGTAATAGATTTCTTTTCATTATAAATTAGATTAATAACTTCTTTTAATTCATTCGTTAATGTATTTGGAGGAGTTGAAGAATTTAAAATTGTTGAACGAAGATGATTATTTCTTATGATGATTTGAATAAGACTATTAATAGCACAAGTTCCACCTAGATTGTCTATTCCTTCCATTATAAATCTATTTTAATTAGATAATCATTTTTTTTAAATTATTAATATTAGAAATTATGAGTGATTTTTGTAATGATTTGAAAGTAATACCTCAATTCGTAGGTTCTTGTTGGTTTAATGCCTTTCTAATGGTGATGTTATATAGTCAAAATGCGAGAAAGGCGATGATAAAAGCGAGTAAGAAATGGGATAAGAAAGATAAATTTTTGAATATATTGAAAATAATTTTAAAGAAGAATTATAATGATCCTTCGATTGCTACTTATTATAATAAGATACAACCTCAATTGATTTTATTTAAATTTTTGAAGAAATATAATCCTGAAATGGAAAAATTTATGAAAGAAAAATTGAAAAATGATGGAAGTTTTGGTTGGAACCAAAATTATATTGCCGATTTTCTTCATTTTATAAATCCAAAAACTATCAATTTAGCTTATTTTGATAAAACAAATGATATTTTTATTAATTTTTTAGATAATTTTAAATTTAGTTATGATAAATCATTAAAAATTAAATTTAAAATGCCTGATATTACAGAAGAAGATTATATAAAACAAAATAAAAAGAAATTAAGTGATATTCCTGATTTCATTTGTTTATATCATACGAAACTTAATAATATATTCAATTTCAGTCAAAATGTAGCATTTAAAACAGATGTTTTTCATAAAAGACATAATTTATCATATAATTATAAAGATGTTAAAATTAATAAAGATGATATTAAAAATTTTAAAGATGAGTTTTTTATGAATGGTATTAAATATAGATTAGACAGTTGTATATTAGCAGATTTTAATGCCAAATTTAGTAGACATTCAATCGCAGGAATTACTTGTAATAATAAAAAATATGTTTATAATGGTTGGATTAAAAGAACATTAGACCCTGCTATGCGTAATCAATTAGAAGGAATAAATGAATTTCCTTGTTCTTTAATGAGACACGATTGGAATATTAAAAAAGATAAAGATTTTTGTTTAAATTCGCAAACTTGTAAATTAGATTTTGTTAATAAAAATGATTTATGTTTTAATTTTAGTAAAGGTAATAATAGAATTCTAATATATGTTCGTGTTTATGATGAAAAAACTTCTGAAATAAGTTCCATTAATACAAGCAAAGCAGATTTAAGCAATATTGAAGATTTACTCAAAGATATTTATCAAATAAATAAACTTAAAATAGGTGAAGTTAAAAAACATCTTAAAGATTTTAATTATACCGATTTTAATAATAAATCTGTTAAAGATTTACAACAAATTTTATTAGATATTCTTACTAAAAATATTGATTTAAAGAAAAAAGATGTCAAGAAGAAGGATGTTAAGAAGAAGGATGTTATAGATATGAAAAGTAAAAAATTAGAAGATAAATTATTATATATAATAAAATCTTTAATAAAAAATGCGAAAGCAAATACGATTAAATTAAGAGTTCCAAAAAAACTTGCTATTAGTATAAAAGAATTAGGAACAAAATTTAAGGAATTTATGCCTGATTTATATGAAGATTTTAAAATGATAGAAAGTAATATTGATTATATTTGGTTTCAAATAGGGGATTATAGATTTGTTATTGTAAGTTTTAAAGAAGATAATAATATTATTTATAATATATCTTTTGATATTCTTCCATTAGAAAAAGATAATAAATTTTTAGTTTCTCGTAAAGATATTTATAAAAAATTCAAATCTTTTAAAGATTATAAAGGTAAATTATTAAAACAACAAGTATTTTTAGCAGATTATATCACAAAAGAATATTCATCAATCGATAAAATGCTTCTTTTTCACGGAATAGGGACTGGTAAAACTTGCACTTCCATAACAATCGCCGAAAGTATAATGAATAAGGATAAAGATATGAAAGCACTTGTAATATTACCGGCAAGATTGAAAACGAATTTTATTGATGAATTAATTTCCGAAAATTGTGGAATGAATAGATATATATCAAGTGAAGATTTTAAGAAATATATTGATTTTAAAACATCTAAAAAAGATAAAGATGGAATTCGTAAGAAATTTATGGAGAAAATAAGTGAGAAATATCAAATATTATCTTATGAAAGTCTACGAATTAGTTTATTAAAATCGACAAATATTAAAGAAACAATTGATAGAATTACAAATAATAGAATTATTATTATTGATGAAGTTCATAATTTAATTACAACTAGAATTAATTCATATGTAATTGAAAATATTTTGATTGAAAATAAAATTTCTAAAAATACGAAAATGATTAATGGAATTATTATGAGATTAATGACTTTATTAGCAAATAAATCATCTAAATTCTTCTTATTAACCGCTACACCTGTTTTTGATAATTACGGACAATTTATAGAAATGGTTCTTAATCTATGTCCTGATATTAAAGAGACTGATTTAAATAGAAATGTTGATGATTTATCATTTTTAGTTGAGAAATTACGAGGAAAAGTTAGTTTTTATAAATTAAAAGATACAAATGCTTATCCTAAAACAATTGTCGATAATATTGAAATTCCTTTATCAAAAACCCAAGATAAAATGATTGTAGGTGAAAAACCTACTGAAAATGAAAATTCACCCTTATTCTGTATTACTGAAAGACAAATTTCTATATCCGCTTATAGTTTGAAAAAGAAGGATGAAGTTTTCGCAAATTTGAAAGAATATGCTCCAAAATTAAAAAAATTATTTGATTTATTAAAATTAGATGGAAAGCATGTCGTGTATTCCAATTTTATTCAATATTGTCTATATCTAATTGCAGTTTATTTGAAAAATAATGGATGGAATAATTTCATCGAAGATGGTATTAAGAATTATAAAACTTTTGTTATTTGGGATGCTTCTCTCGATGATGTTAATAAACAATCCGTTAAAAATGTTCTCAATTCTGTTTCTAATATGGATGGAAAGGATATTCGTCTTGTTTTAGGTTCTCCATCAATTAAAGAAGGAATATCTTTCTTACATATTCAACATCTTCATCAAATAGATCCTGTTTGGAATTCTTCCGCAAAAACACAAGTCGAAGGAAGATGTATTCGCTATAAATCTCACGATGATATTCCTCTAAATCATCCAAAATTAAAAAGAGAAGTTGTTATTCATAATTATATATCTGTTCCAAGAAAGAATGGATTAGTTGAAACAACTTGCGATACTAAAATTTATTATGAAATTATCAAGAAAAAAGCAAAGATTATTTCTATTATTGAAGGATTGTTAAAGAAAGTTTCAATTGATTATTATCTATGGACTGAGGATAATTCACCCTCATCTAATTCATCGAGAATTTCTTTATCAAGAGAAAAAGAAGAATTAGATGAATTAATCAAAAAGAAAAAAAAAAGAGAAAGAGAAACTGAAGAAAGAGATAAAAAGATTAAAAATACTTGTCCTGTGAAAAGAAGACCTACAGGCGAAGGCAATTGTCCTCCTGATTTTCCATTTATGAGGAAAAATCCAAAAGGTTTCGAATGTTGTTATAAAAAGAAAAAATAGATATTCACCGCTTTTCAGCACGAAGATTTGTTTCTTCTGGTTAAGAAACACCCATCTTCAATATCTTTTTTTCTTTGAATATTTAAATGAAGAAAGAAATCATTTTTTATTTATTTTTGTTTATTTTAATACAAATCTTTCAAAAGATAATTGATATGAATTATCTTGAATATCTGTTTTAAAATCTCTGGATTGATTATAGAATTTATAATTATCGTGAATATATATATTTAAATTATAATCAGTTGTTAAATCACTTAAAAAACTATCTAATTGTTGATTAATTGGAAAACATTTATCTAATATCTTATTAATTCCTTTCTTATTTATGATATAAGCATTTGTTAAGAAAAATCGATGAACTTTTGTTTTAGATTTTTTATATACTTGTTTAGGATTACTTAAAAGATATATATCCCAATCATCAGGAAGAATAGAAAGACGATAGTTAATATCATATAAAGAAATTGAATTAAATAAGGTGTCATCTTCAAAGATTAAGAAATTATCTCCTTTGGTATTTAAAATTTGTTTCCATAAATAATAATGACTTAAAAAACAACCAACCGCATTAAGATTAGTTAATTCATAATGATATATTCTTTTTTTATTTTCAATACTTTTTATTCCAGTTTCACCGATGATATTATTTGAAATTAATTTTGATAAATTTAATAGAGAACCATCAATCGCATTAAAAACTTCAAAAGGAATTTTAAGATTATAATTAGATGTAAAAAATGCTAATCTCTCTGTTCTTTTTATGAGATTAATGACAAAAACATTCGAAATCTTATTCTCTATTTTACTAAATTTATTTATTAATAAAGCAATTATTATTATAGATGTTATGATTATAATTTCCAAATACATTTAAAATTTATTTAGATATTTATTAAAGATTATTTGTTAATAAATTGAATTAGGAATTGATTAAGGAATTTATTCGTTAATAAATTAACTTATTAAAGAATTATTTAAAAAAATATTAAGAAATTTATTAAGGAATATATTAAGGAATATATTAAGGAATATATTAAGGAATTTATTAAGGAATGTTTAAGGAATTTATTAAGGAATGTTTAAGGATTGTTTAAGGATTGTTTAAGGAATATATTAAGGAAATTATTAAGGAATATGTTAAGGAATATATTAAGGAATGTTTAAGGAATGTTTAAGGAATATATTAAGGAATGTTTAAGGAATGTTTAAGGAATGTTTAAGGAATGTTTAAGGAATGTTTAAGGAATGTTTAAGGAATGTTTAAGGAAATTATTAAGGAATATATTAAGGAATATTTAAGGAATTGTTTAAGGATTGTTTAAAGGAATGTTTAAGGATTGTTTAAGGATTGTTTAAGGAATATATTAAGGAATGTTTAAGGAATTTATTAAGGAATGTTTAAGGATTGTTTAAGGATTGTTTAAGGAATATATTAAGGAAATTATTAAGGAATATGTTAAGGAAATTATTAAGGAATATGTTAAGGAATATATTAAGGAATGTTTAAGGAATGTTTAAGGAATATATTAAGGAATGTTTAAGGAATGTTTAAGGAATGTTTAAGGAATGTTTAAGGAATGTTT
>Ga0247842_10001736_pt1 | contig 34811 bp, 34 predicted proteins | sample LaCruzMarch2015__3_FD_192411 | JGI IMG/M metagenome (GOLD analysis project Ga0247842, IMG submission 192411) | Freshwater microbial communities from meromictic Lake La Cruz, Castile-La Mancha, Spain - LaCruzMarch2015_19m | ecosystem: Environmental > Aquatic > Freshwater > Lake | place: Spain...
GGGGGTTTCTATCAAAGGTTTTTCTAGTGTGAATACCTTGTCTATCGTTGGCATTAGCACTGGAGTATCTTTTTTTAATGGTGGCAATGTTGGAATTGGCACCACTAACCCTCAACAAGCACTGAGTGTCGTTGGTCAAGTTTGGGCGAGCGGCGGTTACTTAAGTGGCGCCGATGTTCGTTGGCAAAAAAATCCGGCTCCTCTAAGCGGTACTTTAAATAAAGTTCTAAAATTAAAACCAGTTACTTTCTCTTGGCGAACGACAGAATTTCCGAGTATGAAATTTAGTGATCAGCGTCAGCTTGGTCTTGTGGCTCAAGAAGTAGAACTTATTTTTCCGGAAGCGGTTTTCACCAATGAAAATGGCTATAAATCAATTGATTATGATAAATTAATTCCGGTTCTGATCCAAGCCATTAAAGACCAACAAAAACGAATTGATTATCTAGAAACGGCCGTTAAAGCGCCCGCTAATTTTAAATAATTAAAATATTAAAAAATTTCCCTTTTCGGGAATTTTTTATTGTTCTTTTTCAATTAAATAAATAATGGAGGTTAACTTTGGGAACCAAAAAACTTTCTTTACCCCCGATTGTAAAGGGAGAGAAACATCAGTATGTTCCAGAAACCACCTATCTAATAACTGATGGTGGAAATACCGGACAAATTCTGGAATCGTTAATTTTTTCTAATTCCGAGATTTTGTTTTATCTACAAAATTGTCGTGATGGCTGCAGCGAAAGTTTGCAGGCGCACTGGGATTTTATCCTGGCGGCTGATCAAAAAATCAAAGCGGTTTCTACTTGTCCTTCTTGTAGTTTTCATAACAATCATCATCACCGCCCGATTAATCATTTTGCTGTTAGTCCCGCCGGGTCTGTTAATTGTGTTTTCTGCTGTTGTGAGGACATTAACTGCTTTACAAGTTTTTCTAATTTTTGTAAAAGTACGTCTTGCCAAATTTATCCGGTTAAAATATTAACTTTAACCAATAAATTTTCTAGCCCGACTCGCCGCGAAATCGAAAATTTTTTAAGAAAAGCCTTTGGTTTACCGGATTTTGCTGATGCGCAGACGGTGTTTGATTTTTTGAAAAAAACCTATTTATCGGAAGAATAGGATTGCCTTATTTTTTGTTCTTTCTAGTCTCTGGTCGTGCCCGTCTTTTAGTCCCCGTTTTAAAACAACGGGGATTTTTTATTGACCGCCATTTTAAAAATTGCTATAATATAATTGTTAATAAGATTTTTAAATAAGTCTGAGGCGTTGTAATTTTAAATTAAACGCTGATGGCCTTAAACCAAATATGAAAAAAGACCTAATCGGCCCGATAATTACCGTAATTGTGGTAATTTTATTAACGGCCATGTTTGTTTATTTCTACATCTCGCTGAACCGTTTAGATAAACAGACGGTTGCTTTACGCGATACAACCGTTACTCAATCTAACCAAGTAACGGCGATCATTAACTTTTTTAATGCTAACGCCAATGCCCAGTCTGCTCAAAACTAATTTAAAAAATAATATAATCAACCGAGTGGCTCGGATTAATCCCCGTCGCGACTTGGATAATAAAACTATGAAAAGAGAATTTGTATTTCCATTAGTGGTCGGCGTTATCTTAGGTGCCATGATCATGATTTTATGGCAGTTTAACGCTCGTCTAAATAATGTCGGCAGTGTTCTAACTCAACTTGAGACAATGTCTACTAATAATGCTACTCAACTTCAGCAGGTAACCGCCTTTATTCAACAAGTAACCCAGCAGAATCAGGGTGCCGCTCCAACCACGCCAACTACTCCCGCTAATTAATATTTCTAAGGTCTCTAAAAACCCTGCCAATGGCAGGGTTTTTATGTTATACTGGTATTAATATGACCCACTCTGAAGCGCAAAATAGAATTAAAAAACTAAGAACGGAGATTGATTATCACCGTTATTATTATCATGTTTTAGATCAAGAAACGATATCGGCCGCCGCCCTAGATAGTTTAAAAAATGAATTATTTCTTCTGGAAAATGAATTCCCTGATTTAATAACGCCGGACTCGCCGACACAACGAGTCGCCGGCACTGTTTTAGATAAATTTAAAAAAGTAACTCATTCTCAGCCAATGATCTCGCTCTTTGATGCTTTTAGTGAAGCGGAAATGCGCGCTTGGCAGGAACGGAATCAAAATTATTTAAAACAACCACTAGACACCCTTGGTTTTCCTTATTATTGCGAACTGAAACTGGACGGGCTCGCGATAAATTTGCGTTATCAAAACGGTTTATTAATTCAAGGGGCAACGCGTGGCGACGGAAAAATTGGCGAAGAGGTAACCGGTAATATCCGAACGATCAGCAGTATTCCGCTTAAACTTCGTCGGCCAAGCTCTCAAGAATTAGTTGATTTAGGTTTAACCGACACTAGCCTTGAAAAAATATATAAATTACTGGATTTCGGAGTAATTGAATTGCGCGGTGAGGCGATTATGTCTAAAAAAACTTTTAGTAATTTAAATAAAAAATATATCTCTAGCGGTAAGGCACCGCTAGCCAATACTCGTAATGGCGTGGCCGGTTCAATTCGTCAGTTAGATTCAAAAATTACGGCCGAACGTCATTTAGAATTTTATGCCTATGACCTATTGTTGGCGGATTTTGAGCGCGGCGAATTAATTAGTCGGCGTGATCAGGCCGATGGCCTCGCTAAACTTTTAGGATTTAAAGTTTTAAAACAGAATCAGGTCGCTAAAAATTTAGAAGAAGTTTTTAGTTTTTATGAGGAAGTTGCTAAAAAACGTGCAGCCCTACCTTTTGAAATTGATGGCGTGGTGGTTAAATTTAATGATTTAAAAATGTGGAATATTTTAGGTATCGTTGGCAAAGCCCCGCGCTACATGATGGCTTATAAATTTTCAGCCGAACAAGCAACCACTAAAATTAAGGAGATTGTTTGGCAGGTTGGGCGCACCGGCGCACTGACGCCGACCGCGATTTTAGAGCCAGTTAAAGTCGGTGGCGTCGTTGTCGGCCGCTCAACTTTACATAATTTTGATGAAATTGAACGTTTGGATTTGCGTCTGGGCGACACAATAATTATTGAACGCTCCGGCGATGTAATTCCGAAAGTCATTAAGGTTTTAAAAAATTTACGAAGTGGGAAAGAAAAAAAAATAGCCGCGCCGCTTAACTGCCCGATTTGTGGGGGACAGGTAAGAAAAATTGACGGCGAGGTTGCTTATCGTTGCTTTAATAAGCGCTGTTATGCGGTTAATTTACGTCAGATTATTCATTTCGTTTCTAAAGGAGCGGCGAACATTGAAGGGCTTGGACCAAAATTAATTGAGCAGTTTATTATTACTGGTTTAATTAAAGATGCCGCCGATTTATATTCTTTAAAAAAATCTGATTTATTAAGTTTGGAGCGCTATGGCGAAAAAAAAGCGGATAATGTTATTAAAATTATCGCAGCGCGACGACAGCTAGCGCTTAGTCGCTTTATTTATGGGTTAGGTATTAGACACGTGGGTGAGGAGACGGCCGGTTTACTAGCTGAAAAAATCGGCGAAAAAATTGAAGCAGATGATAAAAAAATATTAACTAATCAGGCAGACGCTTTAAAAGATAAAAGAGAAAATTTAAGCATCTCCAAGTTAATTAAATATTTTCAGAAGTTTGAGTTAACAGATTTAGAAAAGATGTCCGACGTTGGACCAATCGTCGCGCGCAGTATTTATGATTTTTGGCGCGCGGAGACTAATTTAAAAAGGTTGGTAAAATTTAGCTCAAACGGAGTATCTTTAAAAATAGATAAAGCGGGCGCCCTGGCCAGCGCGGGTTTTGGTAAATTTTCTGGTAAAAGCTTTGTCTTAACGGGATCCTTAGCTAGTTTGACAAGGAGTGCCGCGAAAGATAAAATTAAAATGTTCGGCGGGAAAGTTAAGGATAGTGTCGGCCGAGATACGGATTATGTGATTGCCGGCGCCGAGCCGGGCACAAAATACGAAAAAGCGCGGCAGCTCGGGATTAAAATATTAAGCGAAGAAGATTTTTTGCAGTTCCTTAATTGGTAATTTAATTGTTTTAAAATAAAAACCCCCTTAAAAGGGGGAATTTATCGGCTTCACGCCGGTCGCTGTTTTGAGCCAAAAGTTGACGTTGAATTCATTATATCAAAATAAAACTTTCAGGTCAACGGCTTGTTCTTGCTCGCGATATAGTTGATATTGTGCAGAAATGAATATAAAAAAATAAACACGACCTCGGTTGTGGACCGACGGGGTGTCGAACCCCGGAAGCCAAAGCGTCAACTTTTGGTTCGCGACCAGCGCCCGGCCCACAACACAAGTATTATAACAAAAACCTTATTATTAATTTCTAAAGTAAAGATAAAATATATTTATATGGCCATTAGTCTTCAAGAAATAGAGCATATCGCCGAACTCGCTCGGCTCGATTTAACTCAGGCGGAAAAAGAAAAATTTGCGCCGCAACTCGAGGCGATTTTAAAACATATTGACCAATTAAATGAGGTTGACACTAGCGGCGTCGAGATTACCGCCCAAGTCAGCGATCTAAGTGATATTTGGCGCGCAGATAATGTTTTAGAATGGAATGCCGAAGAGGTGCAAAATGCCTTAAATCAAGGTGAACGCGAAGCGGGTAAAATTAAAGTTAAACGAGTATTGTAAATTAGCAAACTTTATAAAATTTTTTTTAGCCTATGAAATTAAATGAATTAACTATTAAAGAAGCGCGCCAGCTTTTAGATAGCGGCCAGTTAAGTGCGCTAAAGTTAACCGAGGCTTGTTTAGATCAAATTAAGGCGGTTGATGGCGAAATTCACGCTTGTTTAACGGTTTGTGAAGAAGCGGCTTTAAACGACGCTCGTGCTGCTGATAAGCGCTTACAAGCGGGTGAGCGTGGTGGTTTACTGGGTATTCCTTATCTCTGCAAAGATATCATCATGACCAAGGGCCTCAAAACAACGGCGGCGAGTCGAATAATTGCTGATTACGTAGCGCCTTATGATGCGACGGTTATTAAAAAATTAAAAGAAGCGGGTGCAATTTTATTAGGTAAAACTAATTTAGATGAGTTTGCTCACGGCGCTTCCACTGAAAATTCAGCTTATGGACCAACTAAAAATCCACATGATTTAACTCGCGTTCCGGGCGGATCGTCCGGGGGAAGCGCGGCAGCCGTTGCTGCTAATTTATGCTTGTTTGCTCTAGGCTCAGACACGGGCGGCTCAATTCGTCAGCCGGCCAGTTTTTGTGGGGTCTATGGTTTAAAGCCTAGCTATGGGCGTGTTTCCCGTTTCGGTTTATTATCCATGACTTCTTCAACGGATGTTATTGGTGTTTTTGCGCGATGTGTTTATGATACGGCGTTAGTTTTAAAATATTTAGCTGGCGATGATGATCTAGATGCCACAACGGCGCCCGAAGCGTCTTCAGAATATCAAGAAATGACTGAAGAAAAAAAGAGTCTTCAGGGTTTAAAAGTTGGTTGGCCAAAAGAATATTTTCCGGCCGAACTTGATCCAGAAATTAAAAAATTAATTGAAGCACAGGCCGCTAAATTAAAAGAGGCGGGTGCTGAAATAGTTGAAGTTAGTTTGCCCTACACTAAATACGGAATTCCAGTTTATTATATTGTGACGCCCTCAGAGATTAGTTCAAACCTGGCTCGTTTTGATGGGGTTGGTTGGGGTAGTTTTGCTTTAGAAACCGGAACGCTTCAAGAATTTTATAAAATTAGTCGTGGTCAAGGATTTGGTCAAGAAGTAAAACGCCGAATTATGCTCGGCACTTATGCCTTAAGCTCGGGGTATTATGATGCCTATTATAAAAAAGCTCAGGCGGTTCGTACTTTAATTATTAAAGATTTTAATCAGGTTTTTAATAAAGTTGATTGTCTACTAACACCCACAACGCCACACCCCGCTTTTAAAATCGGTGCCCAAGTTGATGATCCGCTAGCAATGTATTTAGAGGATATTTTTGTAACTAGCGCCTCTTTAGCCGGATTACCGGCAATTTCTGTGCCGGCTGGGACCGTTCAGCGAGAAAATAAAAATTTGCCGATTGGGGCGCAATTAATTACGCCGCGTCTTGAAGAAGCGCGGTTACTGATGATCGCCAAGGTTCTGAGCGAGAAATAAATTAATTTATTAAGCATATTTTTTATATGAGCACTACTAAAAAATATATCATTGGTGTAATTATAATTCTAATGGTTACCGCCTTTGTTTATTTGAAAATTAGTCAGATGACTGACGGGTCGGCTGTAGACAATAATTTTAATGAGTCAACGGGCGCGGTGGAGTTAGGGGCTGATAGTTATGCCGTTCCAAAGGAGCTGGCGTATGTTGATGGCGATTGGTTAATTGGTAATTTAGAAGCTGGATTAAAAATTTTTATTTACGAAGATTACGCTAGTTCTTTTAGTGCAGATTTAGCTAAAACGCTCAGTCGTTTACAAACTGATTTTGCTAGTCGCGTTGCGGTTATTGTTCGTCCCTATTTAGGTAATTCGGAGAAAGCCGCTGAGAATACACGTTTAATGATTTGTGCATCTGATCAGGGGAAGTGGTTAAAGATGAGAGAATTATTATTTTTATTAATTAGTGGTGAGGCACTAAATAATTCAGAAAATAATAATTTAGAAAAAATCGGATTAGACGAGGTTAAATTAACAGATTGCTTGACTAATTTAAAGAAATCGGGAAAAATGGAGCAGTTGTCTCAGTTGACACAAGCACAGGGAGTCCAGGGAGCGCCAACAATTTTTGTCGGCTCAGAAATGATTATTGGTGCTCGGCCCTATGAAGATTTTTTTGACTCCAATGGTGATAAAATTGAGGGCTTAAAGACCGTAGTTGAAAAAGCCTTACAGCCGTAGTTTAATTATTAATTGAGAAAATTTTATCAGCAGATATTTTTACTCGAATAATATTTTGTCTTAGTGCCCAGAATTATTTTTAATAATATTTTTGTTTTTTTGGAGCTTAGGCTGAATTGATAATTCCAGTTTAGCTTGGTGTTGTTAAGGAGAGTTCGCATAGTTGGTCTAGTGCGCAGACCTGGAAAGTCTGTATGTCGCAAGGCATCGAGGGTTCGAATCCCTCACTCTCCGCAGGAGATAAAATAAAAACCGAAACTTTATGTTTCGGTTTTTATTTTAGCTTCTGAAAGAAGCCGGGATTCGAACTAGGCAGAAGTGAGGCAAATACGAGCCGCTTTTTTGAGCGGCGAGTATGTAGTCGAGCGTCGCTGAGCCCGAGCTGGCGCAGGGCTCAGCGCTGCCTCTGGACAACTGAGCTTTTCGGAAGAAAAGCGAAGGCGGAAATCCCTCACTCTCCGCAAGCAAATTTCTGTAAAAAACAGCCGCATAACGTGCGGCTGTTTTATTGACAAAATTTAAATTAGTTTGAAGTAATTCTGATTTTTTTAACGGCTAGAGCTGTAATACATTTCTTCTAGGGTCGGTTTTAAATCAATAGTTCTTTTAATTTTGTTTGCCTCCCAAAGATCACCCTGTTTTATTAGTCTATAGGCTTCAGCGTATGTTGTAAAATTATCGCTAGTAACCTTTGATTCAGCGTCCGAGCCGACGATTGCTCGCCAGGCATTATAATCATTAGCATTAATAGCATTATCAATTTCTTGGCTTTTTACCGCGACCGCGACAAAATTTTGTTTTAAAGCTAATTGTTTTTTTATTAAATCAGCTTCTTCAACTTTTCCTTGTTGTAACAGCTGATAAGCGGTGGTATATTGAGAAAAATTACTAGCGTTAACCTTGGTTTTTAATTTTTCATCGCTCACTAAACTGCTCCAGGTAGCATAGTCATTGTTTAAAATTGCTGCAGCGATAACATTATTTTTTTGTTGAATTTCTAGATTACGCTGTGCGCTCATTGTCAACATGGCGTCTACAAGGATGGGAACAGCAATTAAAAGACAAAAAAATAAAAAAACAGCGCCAATTACAAAAAATTTTCGATTGGTTTTTAAAAAGATGTTAATTTTTTCAAGCATACATTTTTGTTTTAATTAAGATTTTTGTTTAATTTTCTGTTAAAATTATATCATTTTTATAAAATAGTGTCAAAAAAATGCCCCCATTTTCTCCTTAAATCTATTAAAGTGAATCTTTAATAATTTGATAGTTGTAATAAAAAGAAGCCAGAAATTTTTCTAAAATTTTAGGATCATTACTAACCATTACCGACTCATCATTTGAGTAAGCTCCTCCCTTGCTCCAATTATTAGTTCCAAACAAGATTTTTTGGTCATCAATGATTAGGATATGATGATGGAGAAACGGGTCTAGAGACTCCTCCTTAATGGTTGCGCTGGTTGTCGCTATTAATGGAGTATTTAGAGTGTGGTCATTTAAAATTTCCAGGTTAGTTAAATTTTCTTCCGTTTTTGTCTTATTAAGAAGTTGAAAAACAGAACTCGAACTATAAAAGTTAAAATTATCAGCAAGAATAGTTATTTTAATTCCAGCGCGCGCTTGATGCAGTATTTCTTCAGCTAAATAAGTATCAGTAAAATCCCAAATCATTATTTTTATGTTATTTTTGGCCCCTTGTAATAAGCTAATAATTCGGTTGTTAAAACTATTTGATGACCATCCAGGACCAAACCAAACCTCATAACTATAGCCGTTCGCCTTTAGACTTAAATCCCAGGGATAATAGTTTTTGTTATTTAATTTATTTTTTTCGCCTTCACCCCGAGCTAATCGCTCAAATTCACGACCAAAACTCGTAATTATTTCATGGTTGCCAGTTATTAAAACAAAGCTGCGGTCATACACAGCCTGTAGATCGGTCCAATTAAAAGAACCAAAAATAAGTTTTTCTTTTAAGGTCTCGCGATCAATAATGGCAAATTTATGGTGCATGAGAGCGGTTTGGTCAAAACCATCAAAGCCCAGATCTAAACGTTTTATATTTGAAGGTAGATCGGTAAAAATTTTATCATGAATTTTTGATTTGCGAAGATCTAAAATTAAAGTTACGTTAACTCCCCGGTTAGCCGCGCGATAAACCGCTTCTTTTAGCGCTGATGACTTAAATGAATACATAGCAATTTCGAGAGTTTTTTCGGCCTGGTCGATTTCTTTAATTATTAATTGAGAAAATTCAGCACTAGTCATTTGTGGGTTTGAGTCGTTTGGTTCGTTACTAAAAAAAATATCAGCGATGACCGGCTCTTTAGTTTCAACAACTTGACTCGGTTGGCTGGACGGAATAATAAAAGTAGAAAACGGCTTAAAAATTTTTTTAGCTAAAATGGCAATTACAAAAAGAGTAATTAAAATTATTAAAATATAAAAACAATGGTGCCAGATTTTTTTATATTTAAATTTCATAATATTCATCGTAAGCCAACAAGTCTCTTTTAACGCTAGAGAAAAAGATTAAAATACTGTCAGGTAGCGCTTGTGCCAAAAGACGTAATAACTGATCAATTTCTGGATCTCGTCGGTCCAGCCAGTAATTATCAATCGTGATTAAAGAGGGCTTTTTTTCTAAACAGTAAAGAACTTGAATTAGTAGAATATTTTTAGCATTAGTTGTAAATTTACTAGTTTTAAGACGCCAATCTTGGCGTTCAAAAAATATTCCCCGTAATTCATCACAACTATTAACTCGTTCTGATAGACGCAAAAAATCCTCATCTTTAATTCTGGTCTTTTCTTTTCCAAGGGCAACTTCAAGGATTGTTCGGTTGCTAGTAAAATTAGGATCAAAATAATAAAAACCGGAAAAAGCACCAAAAAAATCATTATAAAAATATCTTTTTTTGTCTACCTTAATTATCCAGGCTCGTCTAGCATATTGACCTAGACCCACAAAAAGTCGAGCGAGAATAGTTTTTCCCTGGCGTGCCGGGGCGCTAACTAAATAACGACCGCCGGCCCGAAAACAAAAATGGAGATCTTTGTAGCAAGGAGAGTTTTTAAAAATTTTTGCTTTAACGAGTTGAAAAATTATTTCTTGGAATTTTAGTTTTAAGTGATGAGATCTTTCATCGATTTTTTTTGTTGGTATAGATAGGGCGAGACCCAAGGCGAAGGGAACAGAATAAAGTCCAATGCGCAGGCTTTCATACAGGAGGCGAGAAAGATAGATAAAAAATATTATTAAAATAAAGCCGCCGCCGCTACTGGAAAAAAAATTAGTCAGTGAGGAGCCGAAAGAACTGGCTAGCCAACTTAAAAATATTAAAATTACAAAAATTAAACTAGGAGAAAAACGTAGCCATAAGTCGCGTCGAACCCGAAAATAAGAATCAAGCTCCACTAATTCATTAAAATCACTGAGAACCGCTTGTTCTCGTTCAAATGATTTTGTAAAATGCCAATCTGATAAAGAAAGATCAACTAATTTTATAATTCGAGAATAAAAAGTTGTTTCTCTAGTTACATAATTTCTAGAAACATAAAAAGCTCCTAGAGCGATTAATAAGCTGCCAATAATAGCGGCTAGAGCTAAGTAAAAAAAGTTTAAACCAAAAATAAAACTTAAAAAAATAAAAATTAAAATCAAAAGTAACCAGTGGATTAAGCCCACTAGACTATTAGTTAGTCCAGTAGACAAAAGGGGTAAATGATAGGATATTTTAGCTAATAATGAGCCCTTTTCTTCTATGTTTGGCTCCCCCTTTGGTCGCGATAATGATAATTTAAACCATCTTTGGCGTAATTCATTAATTAGTCTAATGACCAGTGTTCGTTCAGATTTTATGGCAGTAAAAGAAGCTAACAAATACAGCAAAATTCCTAAAAAAATAAATAAAAATAAATTTCGACTATTTATTGAATTATAAAATTGAGCACTATTTTTTAAATATTGATGACTTATAAATATTAAACCAATTTCCGCTAACCCCTGAATAAATAAAGAAAAGACCGAGGTGAGGGTTAGGGTTTTTTGTTGTTGTAGAAAAAATTTTTTTAAGTAATTAAAATTTTCTCTAGTTGGAAAAAGTTTAGTATTGTTCCAGCGGGCTTCATAACGGCGCCGTAATAATTTAATTTGTTCTTTTCTAGGAATCATAGTTCGAGCGCAAAAAATGTTTATAAATTGAAGTTAACTTTAGTTCCTGTAAATTATTTTTTAAAAGGCGACGATTTTTTGGTGAGTAAACTCTAAAAATATAACGAGTTAAAATCCTAAAAAAAGATTCGGAAAGATTTTTAATTTGTGCCGTGTCCGTAACGAGTTTTTTTTGTTCAGCGATTTGGCGAAAGTCGTTATTAAGGTTATTGCCTTGCTTTTTAAGGGCTTGACGGAGTCGAGATAATTTATGGTGTTTATTTTGAGAATCAGAGAAATTGAATTGTGCCCGCCAGCGTTTTTGGGTATAATTTATAAAACTTTTTCCCAATCTTATTTGACCATTATTAAAATTATAGCCGAGATAATCAAAGGATTCGGTGGCTTTTAAATATTTAGTTTTTTGAATATTTAATTTTAGGCCCAAACGCTCGACCTCTTCAAGCAAGTAGTTATAGATTAATTGTAGGCGTTTTTTTTTGATCAAAAATTATAAAATCATCACCGACTCTTCGGTAAAAATCAATTCGTGGTCCGCAATATTTGTCCAGATCATTAAGGTAGAGATTGGCTAAAATAGGAATAAGAGGTGTACCGGCAATCAAGCCTTTAGCGGGCTGAATTATTTTACCGTCTTGAATTTTTTGGTTGGTTATAAATAAATTTAAAAGTTTTAAAACGGGCTCTGAAAAATTAAGAAAGAGTAATTTCTTCTTGAGGATAGCAACATCAATATGGTTAAAATAATCGGCCACGTCAGCGACTAAAACAAAATCTCGTTTAAAATATCGTTTATAGTGTCGGACCGTGCTTCTGGCTGCAAAATAATTTGGATGAGAAGTGCGATAAGAGAAAAGCCAAGGAGAAAAATAAGCATCTAAATGGGGTTCTATTATTTGATAAATTGCTTGCGCCTTTATTCTATCTTTAAGATTATAGATATGAATTTCTCGTGATTTTTGAGGTTTATTTTTCTTAGGAATTTTAATTAAGGCCGCTGGTGATAGCGGCTTAAAATCAATCATTTCTTGCTGTGCTTCTTTTATTATTTGGGCTGAATTAATTTCTAAATCTCCGAGCTTTAGGCTATCCCAACCACGGTAACGTCTAACTCGACCATCTTCTTCCATTTGCTCAGCTATTTTAAGATAGGCGGTTTCGAGATTTTTTTTAGCAATAATCCTTTCAAACATAAATAAAATATCCTAGTAACTGCTTCTAATTTGGCCGGACCTTAACGGACGACCATTGTTTATTAATTAAGAGTTAGTGCCTCCTCGAGGAGCTTGCGAGTCGAGGAGGCACTAACCAGTAATCAACCCATCTAAACACCACCGGCATTAGCGGTTTTTTTAGTGTTGACCAGTTGATTGTTAATGCCTCCAAAGAGTTTTAGAAGCAGTCGCCAGGATATTCAAGGCGTTGATTGTAAATTAACTTTTATTTTATCTTTTATTAGCATATCTTATTAATGAGCAAATAGTCAATATCTTGCACCGGTTCAGGTTATAATGGACATTATACAAAAGCGAATATGGAAAAACATATACGAAAGCTTTGCGCAGATTTAATGTTTTAGAAGAATTGGTTTATAATATCTGTAAGGCTATCTATCAATATGGCAATAATATAATAAACATTATAAGATACCTTAAATTAAAAATACCGCCTGTTTTATGCAGCCGGGAATGTTAACTAATCTATGAGCAATATGTTTAAGGAAAAGGGCGATGATAGGCGGAGCGTTAAGATTGAGGCACAGTGGCTAGCAGTTTTAGGTGATTATTTTAAAACAGATGAGTTTGGGCGGCTCGCCGCCGCAGTTCGCGAGGAATATTTGCATAATAAAATTTATCCGAAGCCGGAAAATATTTTCCAAGCCTTTTCCTTAACTCCTTTTTCTCAAGTCAAGGTAGTAATTTTAGGTCAAGACCCCTATCATAATCCCGGTCAAGCACATGGTTTATGTTTTTCTGTGCCGGCCAACGTACAAGTACCGCCATCTTTAAAAAATATTTATCAGGAAATAGAAAGTGATGGCGGTTATAAAAAGGAAGGTCGCGGCGGCGATCTCAGTCCTTGGGCGCAGCAGGGAGTTTTTTTATTGAACGCGATTTTAAGTGTTGTCGCCCACCAACCCGCCTCTCATCGTCATCTTGGTTGGGAAGAATTTACCGATGAAGTTATTAAGATTTTATCTGATAAAAAAGATCATTTAGTTTTTATTTTGTGGGGGAATTACGCTAGAAGCAAGAAACATTTGATTCAATCTGAAAAACATTTGATTCTAGAAGCCCCTCATCCCTCGCCTTTGTCAGCTTATCAAGGTTTTTTTGGTTGCCGTCATTTTTCTAAAACCAATCACTGGCTTAGAGAACATGGAGAAAAAGAGATCGTTTGGTAAAACGGTAACTGCTATAGTCTAAGATTATTAGAGTGAAAAAATTAAGAAAAGTTTTTATTAGTCAAGATGCCGAGGTGGGTTAAAATAATAATCAATAAGCTTATTAAACAAGCCGCCACCCTTCCTTGCCGAGCGCAGTTTTGGGAAAAGCGGCACATGAGCGGATATTTTTTTTCAAGGCTTTGTAACCAAGCACCGTTAACCAGCTTATCAATAATTTGGAAATAAATTTGAATAATAAAGTTTTTAATTCTTTTTTGATATTTTCGGCCCAGCCAATAAATTATGATGATTAAGAGGGTGGTGGTAAGTAATGGGATAAATAGTTGAGGATAACGATTAATTAAAGAGTTGACTAGATTACCGGAAAAATAACCAAGCAGGGCGTTAAAAGTTGCCCAGACGATGGCGCCAATGGTGTTCCAAAACATAAATGGCCAAGGTTTCATTTGAGAAACTCCGATAACAAAAGGAACAATCGCGCGCGTTGCGGCGATAAAACGACCCAGTAAAATACTGCTGTGGCCATAACGCGCAAAAAACTGTTCGCCCTTAACTAATAATTTTTCATTAATTATTCGTCCGACTAAACGTCGTCCGCTGCGTCGCCCTAAAGAATAGGCCAAATAATCGCCAACAATCGCTCCAGCCGCCGAGAAAGCAATTAAGTAATAAATGTTAAAATAGCCTTGAGCCGCCAAAAAGCCGCCCGCGTAGACGATGGTGCCACCTGGGAAAAAACTGCCGAAAAACGGCAGGCACTCCAAAGAGGCTAACAAGAAAAACAGCCAGTTGCCGAACCAGCCGAATTTATTGAATAACGATAATAAGAGGTTAATAGCCTGATCCATAATAATTATAATCTGCTTGCATTATAGCAAATTATTGAAGTTTTAGATATTGCCCCAATTTATTTAGAAGACGTCTGAAGATAAAAAAATTAGGAATAGCTAAATTATTAATGGTCCAAGCTTTTTTTAGTTCTTGCCAACCCCTAATTCTTTGCTTAAGATTTTTGCTGCTGCTGCCCCCGGTGCGCATATAAACTAAAGTTTCCGGTAAATAAAAAACATTAACTCGTTCAGCGTTAAATAGTCGTAAAATAAATTCATAATCACTGGCCAGGGAAAGGTCTGTTCGAAAAACTCCGTATTTTTGATAAAGCTCTTTTTTTAGAAACAGGGTCGGATGTGGTATCGTCCAGCCGTAAGCTAATTTTTTTTTGTTATATTTACCGGCGCGCCAGTAGCGGACAATTTTTTGACAATTAGTCGTCTCAACAAAGGCTAAGTCGCCGTAGCAAGCATCAATTTCTGAGTGAGCGCTAAAAGTAGCAATAATTTTTTTTAGAATTAGACCATTTTTATAAAAATCATCGGAATTGATAATGCCGATAATATCGCCGGTAGCTAGTTCGATACCCTTATTCATCGCATCATAAAGACCATGATCTGATTCAGAAATTAGCTTTATCTTTAAACGTTCTTGGTATTCTTCAATAATTTGCAGAGTGTTGTCAGAAGAAGCGCCGTCTATAATAATATACTCAAGATCGGAGATTTGTTGGCTTAAAACGCTCTCGAGGGTATCGCGAACGGTAGCAGCACTATTATAGGTTGGCGTGATTATGGATATTTTCATAGGTTAATTAAAGAAAGCTTTTATTTTACTAATAATCAGATCTTGTTCGCTTGTCTCTAAAAACGGATAACATGGCAGGGAAATAATTTCAGTTTGCAAGAGGTCAGTATTAGTTAGTTTTAAATTAGGATAATCATTTAAATAACAAGGTTGCTTGGGGATGGTGGTTGGATAATGAATTAAGGTGTCGATATTATTTTCAGCGAGGTAGGTCTTAAGAGCGTCGCGTTTATTATTTAAAACTCTGATAACAAATAAATGGTAGGAAGAATTATTATCGTATTCGTTTATTTTTAAATCTTTTAAGCCGGCTAGCTCGGTAATATATTTTTTAGCAATTAATCGTCTCGTTTCAATAAAGTTCTCTAACTTTTTTAATTTTAAATCAAGCAAAAGACATTGTAAGGCGCTCATGCGATTATTATTACCACGCATAACATGGTGATAGCGTCCCATTTGTCCGTAGTCGCGATAGGAAGCGGCGAAGTCTCTAATTTCTTTGTCGTTAGTTAGTATTAAGCCACCTTCGCCGAGCGCACCTAGATTTTTAGTCGGGTAAAAACTAAAAGCCTTGGTGTTGATAAGCGCGTCGCCAGTAAAATTAGCGCCGTGCGCCTGGCAAGCATCTTCAATTACAGTTAACTTATATTTTTTAGCAATTTCATTTATTGCGGTCGTGTTGCAAATTAAACCGAATAAATGGACGGGCACAATCGCCTTAGTTTTAGGGGTGATTAAAGCGCTTATTTTCTCCTCATCAATTAAATAGTTATCTTTAATATCACAAAAAATTGGTTTAGCACCAGTATTAGAAATAGCTAGACTAGTAGCCACCGCACTATTAGGCACGGTAATAACTTCGTCGCCCGCTTTTATTCCGTGGGCTAATAGGGATATTTCTAGAGCCGCCAAGCCAGTGGCGACGCTGATGCCGTATTTATATTGATGATAAGTAGCAAAGTTAGTTTCAAATTTTTCGGTATCAGGCCCAAGAACGTATATTCCAGCACGACCGAATTTTTCAAAGGCTTTTAAAAAATCTGCTTCAAAGTAAGACCATTCTCGCTTAAGATCAATAAAAGCTAGTTTATTTGATTGAGAATTGCTTAACATATTTTTTAAATTGTTTATAATTTTTGAGATAGTCGCTTTCTTTATAATAATCACTAGCTAGAACTAAAATAACACAATCGTAAGAAAAATCATTCATACTATGCCATAATCGTGGACCCAGGCGAACCCCATAGTAGGGACTATCCATTTTAAAGCTTTGCTTATTTTTTCCGTCGTCGAGACTTAAGCGGAAGGAACCATTAATACAAAAAATAATTTGTTCTAGTTTTTTATGAGCATGAAGGCCGCGCGTCGCCTCAGCGTTAAATAAATGGTTAATAAAATAGACACGCTTCATGGTAAAAGGAATATTGTGTAAGGCTTCAGCAATAAATAAATTACCATCCGGAAAATCATTATAAAACTTGAGATTAACTAAGCCAGACTGGATTACTTTAATTTTAGGATACTTTATTTTAGGTAATTTGTTTTTCGTTGTGATCATATTTTTTGTGAGAAAAATAAATAGCGACTAAAAAACGTTTAAATTTTTGTTTTAATTTAGCGCGTAAATTTTCACCTAAGGAAAATTCGAATTTAAAATCAGGAGCAATTTTTTTAATTTGAGTGATGATATTAGTTAGTTCGGTGGTATAGGGAGTATAGATTAAATGTTCTAAGGTTGGTTTTATTTTATAGAATGAAGAGTGTAATTGAAAAGCTTTTGGTGAGAGTATTTTTAAGGTGTGCATGTGATAAAAAATCAAAGGATTATCGCCGATGAAAATTCGGCCGTTATCAGAAATTATTTTATATTGGTTTATGTTCCAGGGGGCGACATCAGCCGCTGGATTTTGGAGAACCCAGACTCCAGCGTATTTATCTGGCCAGTTGTCTAGGTACATTTGATCGCCAAATTTTCCATTTTCCAGACGATTATAACACCATTTTAAACAAGCTTGACTCCATTTCTCTAAAACCGCTAAACCCAGTTCGTCGTTTTTGAAAATAGTCATGGCGACGTTATAGATGCCCGATTTTTGTTCTAGATATTTCAAACTTTTTTCGTAATTATGACGCATAATCAAGACGGAGTTTTTGCTCATTTCGTCGTAAATTGGTTGAGGCGAAGAATAGAAATAAAGATCACTATCAAGATAGGCAATCATTTCAATGGCTGGATTGTCTTTGAGCAGGTGGTGTGTGTAGACTGAGCCCAGAGTCCAGCAGTATTCGCCATGAGAGCGAGTTTGTTTAGCCATTAAAAGATCGGGTCCTTCAATATCTTTGAGGTCAGTTAGGCGAACATTTTCTAGAGCTAGTTTTTCTAAAACATCAAAAGTTTCTCGATCGAGACAGAGAATATAAAGAGTAAATTTAGGGCAATGAGTAACCAAAGAACGATAAAGCGCCAAGCCCTGAAAAAGATAATTTTTATCAAAGAGAGTACAAAAGTTATAGTTCATGGAGTTATTTTTTAGCAATAATAACGTAGTCTAAAGTTAACCAATGATTTTTAAAAATGAGATCTAAAATTATGAAAAATAATTGAATTGGGAAACAAAGAATAATAGCTGTTAGAAGTTTGAGTGGTTTATTTTTTAAAAATAACCTTTCAAAAATAAAGGCGGAAATTAATTGACCACAAGTTCTAAAAACGCCAGTAGTTTCTTCAATCTTTTCAATTTTTAAATTATATTTCTCGAAAATCCGCTTGTGTTCATAGCGGGTGTAGCGTCTAAAATCATAAGGGATTTCATGTTCGTTCCACACAAATGGCATGGTTAAGAAAATCTTTCCATTTAGTTTTAAAACACGATGTATTTCATTTAAAAGTTTTTCTGGATCAGCGACATGCTCCATTACTTCAGTACAAATAACTATATCAAAGTTATTGTCAGGAAAAGGAATGTCTGTGCCGTTATAAAATTTATCGACTATTTTTGCTTGATCAAAATGTCCGCCACCTTCGATATCAATTCCGATATAAAAGGCCCCTTTAAATAAGCTTTGATAGGGTTTTTTGCCACAACCGACATCTAAGATATTATAACCTGAAAAATCAGATTTAGTAAAATTAGTAATTTTTTTTAATAACTCGCGGCGGGCGATAAAGTAGGGATTAATAATAATCGAGTACCAACTTGGTCGAAAAAAATGTTTTTGGCTCAGCTCCTTTAAGTTGGGCATAAATTTATTTTATTTGACTATATTTTTTATAATATTTATAAAAAACTTTAACCTAATAACCGTGGTTATCAGTTTTAATTTTGGCGCGTTAAAGTATTTTTTAATTACTTGAAGTGCGGCCTGATTTTCTACGGCTGTTTGTTTTTCTATTATTATAGGTCTATTACTTAGTGAATTGGTTGATACCGCGGCGCTCCGAGAACTGCTATGCGTTCCGCTGTTGTCAAAACCAATATTTATTATCAATGGTCGACCCGGATACAAGGTGAGTTTGTCTTTTATAAAAGCTGAGGCGTGCCAGCGAATTGCCCAAGAATTATTAAAGCCCTTTATTTGTCCCCTTAACATTTGGGTAAAGGGATAGGCATTATCCCAATTAAAGTCACGTTCCAATTTTTTATTTTTTAACTCTGTTAATAATTTTTGACCATCGGCTTCAAATAAATTCCAGCCCCTTTCCCAGGTTGCCCAACCCCAACAATCAGCTCCACGCAAAAAGAAAGTTTCTGGTAGGCTATTTTTAACGGGATAAATATAGCCGTGTATACTGATGACCCTTTCTGTTGATTCGTAAAGATCTAGGGCCTGATTCATGTATTGTAAAAAATAGGGAGAGCTGATCAAATCGTCTTCTAGAACAATAATTTTTCCGTAACGGCTAACAACGTCAGTCACCCCGTTAATTATAGATTGAGCTAGACCGAAATTCTTCTCCCTTTCAATAAGTGAGACGCTTTTAAAACCATTAACTGTTTTTAAATAGTCTCTAACTTTATTAACCTCATCTTTAGTCGAGTCATTCTTTGGCCCATCGGAAAAAATAATTAAGTCGCTTTCCGTGGCTAATTTATTTTTTTGCAAAGCTTCAATTGTTTTCTTCGTATGATCAAAGCGATTATAGACGAAGAGCGTGACGGGAGCAAGAGACATATTATTTAATATTTCTTAATATTTTAGCAATTTTTTGGCTACTTAGACCATTGCCGTAAGGATTTTGAGCCTTAGACATCTTGATATAAACGGATTGCTTGGTAAGTAATTTTTTGGCGTATTTTATTATTTTTTTGCGGTCGTGTCCGACCAAAAGGGCGGTACCCGCGTTTATTCCTTCTGGTCTTTCAGTTGTTTTTCTAGTAATCAATACTGGTTTTCCTAAGTAGGGTGCTTCTTCTTGAATTCCACCAGAGTCAGTAATAATAAAATAACATTTATTCATTAGCCAGATTAACTGTTGATACTTAAGGGGCTCAATGAGATGAATATTTTTTATAGATTTTAATTCTTGATGAACAATTATTTTAACACTAGGATTAAGATGAACGGGGTATACTAATTCGATGTGAGGAAATTGTAGGGCTAGTTCTTTGTAAGCGGAGCAAATACTTTTTAATGGATCGCCAAAGTTTTCACGGCGATGCCCAGTGATAAGAATTATTTTTTTATTAAAATCAATATTTGTAAATTTATTGCTAAAATTAAGACTGTCTTTTTTTATTATATTTAGCCCTAGTTTTAAGGCATCAATAACGGTGTTGCCAACTAAATAAACATGATCCTTAAAACCCTCTTTTTTTAAATTATTTAAAGCTTTAACTGTTGGCGTGAAATGATAGTCTGCTAATTGACTGATTAATCGTCGATTAATTTCTTCAGGAAATGGAGAAAATTTTTCATTTGTTCTAAGACCAGCTTCAATGTGAGCTACTTTAATTTTTAAATAGTGTCCCGCTAGTGCACCAATGAAAGCAGTCGTTGTATCGCCCTGGACAATAATCAGGTCCGGTTTAAAGGATTTTAAACTTCGTTCTATACCCCTTAAACCATCAGCCGTTGTGTCAAATAATGATTGTCCTGGTTTCATTAGATTTAAATCAAAGTTCGGTTTAATTTTAAAGAAAGTTAAGACTTGATCAAGCATTTCTCGGTGTTGAGCAGTGATAACTACGGACACTTTAAAATGTTTCTTATCTTTTTTTAATTCTATAACAAGAGGAGCGAGCTTAATCGCTTCGGGGCGGGTTCCTATAATAACTAAGATTTTTTTCATATTTTATTTATGTAGAAGTTTTTAATTAAAGGCCATAGCCAAGAAAAGGGTTTGTAAATAATAGGAAATTGACGATATAGTTTAGTCCTAAGATTTGATCTTTTTTTTTCGTATTCCTTTATATTTTTAATTATTAATTTTTTATCTTCGCTACTTGCTTTTAGTTTAGTAAATATTTCTATTAATTGTTGGTTATTATTTTTCCAATTTAATTTATTTTCGGCATAGATTCTAGCTATTTTTTTGTGATCCTCTGCTATTTTTGGATTGTCTATATAATATTGTAATTGTTGAGATAAATCACCTTGCTCCGGTTCACACATTGGCCAATAGTAGTCGTCAGTTCGTTTTTGAAATGAAGCTATTTTAATTAAGCGACCAAAAGAAGGTGAGATAAATTCATTCATTGGCGGGTTGTCGCTTGTTATTATAGCCAGCCCGCAACTAATAGCTTCGGCAAGCGTTAATCCAATTCCATCTAATCGAGATGGATAAACATAAACATCTCCTAAGTGGTAAAGCCCTGGTGCGGTAATTGTTTTGTTATAGATAATTAATCTTTTTTGTTTTAGTAAGTTGTTAATAGTATTGGTTAAAGCAGGATAGGCGGCGGTTAAATCGGTTTGGGTATGGATAATTAACTTGGCATTTCCTCTGATTTTACAGAAAGATTGTAGGAGGATATCTGTTCCTTTTCGTTCTGGGCTTAGCCCAGCTGAGTGAAAAAAGGTTACCGTCTTAGGACTTACCAACCCATTTATTTTTGGTTTAAATAAATTGATGTCGGTTCCCCAAGGAAGGTAGACCGCTCCGGGATGCCAATTAAAAACGCTAAAATGCCTCTGGGTATTACAAATTAAAAAATCGTATATTTTAAAGAAGGGAATCGTTTCTTTTGTATAGTAGTCAATATAGGCGCCAGTTATTATTCCCATTTTTTGGCATAATAAAACAGGATCCCACCATTGTTGTTCGTTGAAAAAAACTAGCGCTATATGATAACTAAGTAACCAATCCTTAAAATCAACTAGATCTATTGCCATCGGCATGTGAATTGGTATTTTTTTGCCCCAAGTAACCTTAGCATCATCCCAGCGCTTATCGCCGATAGCATAGTTTTCACCACCTCGAGCATAAATAAAAACTTCGTGGCCTTCTTTTAATAGGTCGCGATATTGACGCGAGACATAGGCCGCGCCGCGTTCTTGCCAAGTTGTAACAATACCAATGCGCATTTTATTCTTTAGCTATTAGATTTTTAAAATCATCAAGCATGTTGTAAAGTGAGGCTGGAAAATATTTTTTATCTATTTTCAAGTCTAAAATTTTTATTTTAAAATTGACCGATGGATCAAAGGGATATGTTTTATTTTTAATAGCGTCTTCGAGAATATCTTTATTAGCTAAGTGTCCATAATCTTGATTGTGCGCATAAGAGTGAAGTTTGGTTATCATTTCTTCTGTTGTAAGACACCATGAAAAATGAGCTCCCACTAAAGATTTAAATTTTTTTCCCTTTCCCCTCCATTGAGCTGGATATTTTTTAAGAAAATATTCGGCTCGACAAGCAACCGGTCCGTAATCAATTATTAAATTTTCCCATAAATAATTTATCTTGTAAAAAAATTGTTGTAATGGCAATAACCAAGATTTTGTTTGCCATGGCCATTTAGCATTTTGTAGGGCTTTTATTATAGGATTATAAAATTGTTTATATATAATTTCGTCTGCGTCAACAGAAAAAATTATATCATTATTTTGTAAAGGAACTTCTTTAACAAAATATCCACGCATTAGGCGTTCGTTTTTGTGCGCCGTTTTGCTGTCATTGATAGCTAATTTTGTTTGATCGGACAAATCAGCGCCGATATATATGATTTTAGATTTTTCTTGTTCAGAGAAATTATTTAAATAATTTTTAAATATTAAATTTCTTGGTTGTCCGGTATGAGTACGATTAAATTCGCAAATTATCATTTTGTCTATATAATTACTCGCTTCCCGCAGATTAAGTTTTAAGTATTTTATTTCATTTGGAGCAGAAAAAATTGTTTTTAGGTATATCATATATATTTATATGCTTTTCCAAAGAGAGTAGTAAGGGTTGTTGGTTTCTTTAAAATCAACCCAAAATTTGTCGTTTTGAGATATGGCATAATTAAGCCACTCCTCACTATGGATGATTTTTTTTTGTTTGCCTAAACAAGCGGCAAAAATGGCAAAAGTACTGGGCGAAGAGATCAGCACATCGCATTGTGATATTTGGTAGAAATCACAAATTGGAGAATTTAAATTATTGCTAACGTAGAATTCTAATTTAGTATCTCTTAAATATTTGATTGTTTCTAAATATGTTTTGAAATTAAGATCATCTGTAAAAATAATAAAAATTAGTTTTTTTTCTTGAAAATAGTTATTACAATATTCAATAGCTTCTTTGTAGTAAGAAAATTTTAAAGAAGCTTGGCTATTCCAATTGGCGAAATCGGTGCCGCGAAAATGAAGACCAATAATTATTTTATTTATTGTTTCAAATTCAAATTTTTTTTGATATTCTTTTTTTATTTTAATAATATTATTAGGTGAACAAAAAAGATAATCAAAAAAAGCTTCACCAAGTATCGGTGGCTTGAAGATAATGTCGTAATTGAGATTATTTTTTTCAATTATCAGGTTTAGTAATTGTTCTGGTTTAAATTTTTTGATTGCTTGAGAGTTTATTTTCATTTGTTTTCTAAATAAATGAAATGGCCTTTTTATTCTATTTAGATTTTCAAAATATTTTTCTTCTGGAAATTTAATATTAAAATAACCGATACCGGTTTTAGCGGAAATTTGTCTCAGAAAATGATAATGAAATAGTCGATTACCCATTCGACCGGGGGATAGTTTGTTTATGCCTAGCATATTAAATTTTAGTTGCTGAAATAAAATAATCAGCGTTTGGCCGATAATCTTTTATTTTTATGTCCGTGAATCCTCCGGCCGCCTCGAAAAATTCGGTTATCATTAGGGGGTTAATATAAACTGTATGAGTTGGGTCCTTAGTATTAATATCATCAGAATAACCAATTGGCACAAAAATAATTAATTTTCCGTTTGACTTTAGCATTTTTCCCGTTTGTTTAAGTGCTTTTATTGGTTGTATGGCGTGCTCATAGGAATGGGAGCCAACTATTAAATCAAATTGACCAACCAGATCAGATAGAGGGAAAATTTCACTTAAATTTTCAAAGCTACCATTAAATATTTTATCCTTTGGATATTTGTTTATTGCCCAATTATTTTCTTTAAATTCTATAGAGTTATTAAAAAAATATTTATCAACTCCAATCCAATTAGGGTAATCTTTGAATAGAAAAATAGGATTATCACCAGGACCAACTTCTAATATCTTGGAATTATTATTAATTTGCGGGTTATCATCTAATATAAAATTAAGCATAAATTTTTGTGGTGGGGTATTAGCCTGAAAGTAGTATAAGCCCAATAGTCTATCTCGGTATAATTTTTTTCTGATGCGAGCACATTTTTTTATAGATAAATTAGTTATTTTGGCGCACGCGGTAAGCGATCTGTAGTCCTGGTAGTTATTGTAAAAATTAAACACAGCCCGGATCTCTTCCGTCGTTGCTCTGGTTGGACTAATTAAATTTAGTTCTTTATTAATTTTATTAATTAGACGGCTTAATATTTTCATATATATTTATTTGATTTTTTGGATTGTTGTATGAAAAATGTAGGGGTTATATCTTTTTTAAAACAGCTCTAAAGCAGTATAATTTTTTTGTTGAATTATAGATTGCGTTATTGGGTAAATTAAAATTATTTTCATCAGCAAATTTTAATGAACATTTTTTTATAATTTTTTTAAAGTAATCTAAATTTATGTTTGGATAGTCAAATGTTAGAATTATAAGCCCATCATCTTTTAGCACTCTATTAAATTCAGTTAATGTTTTATAAAAAGAATCCGGTTTAAGGTTTTTTGTTATGGGGAATCTATTAAGAGGCGCTAATTTTCCGTTCCAGTCATTTATATGTTCGAGCACAGAAAGACAATAAATTTTATCAAACTTTTTTGCAGTGCATGGAATTTTTGTTAAAGGTGATTTTAGATATTTAATTGATTCGAAATATTTATTATTATTAATTTTTTCTAATTCCTTTTCTCCAAATGCGTTTATTATATCCTTTTTTATTTCACTCCTGTTTAATATTCGATCATCTAAATCAAGTGCGTAAACATCTAAACAGTTATCTGCCAAATAAAATTTAAATGGATGGTTTATTCCACAAGCCGCGTCAAGGCAGGTGTCATTTTTGGAAGCAAAATTAGCCGCCCACGGGTATTCATAAAATCGACTCCACCAAGAGGGGTTTAGTTTAAAGAAAAAAGTTTCACTTTTTTCGTCTTCTGTGGTGAAAAATCTTGATGTTATATTTTGCATATTTATTTTTTTAATATTTATACATTATCCTTATACATCGCTATTGATTTAATAGCTAATAAAATTTGTGGTCTAGTTTTTTTAAAAAGTATTAATGATAATGGCGGTAGCCAGTAAGATATTAGCGTGGCATAGGCACTACCAATAACTCCATACCGAGGAATAAAAATTAAATTTAAGATAATATTAGATACGGCTCCAGTGATTGTGGCAAATAGATAAATTTTTGTATAATTTTCGTTTAGTAAATACGTCCAAAAACCGGTCATTAAAAATACAGAAATTCCCGACCAAGCGTAAATTTTTGATATTTTTATAGATAGCAAATAGGCTGGACCAAAGACTAATCCGATAACTGGTTCGCTTAGAAAAAATATTATAATTGATAGCGCCAGACCAAGATATATTAGTAGAGAATAGAGAGCAATTATTCTTTTTTTGTAAGATCTTGGGTCTGTTTTTTTAGCGTTTACTATGGCCGGGAAAAGCGAGGTGCAAATTAAGCCCGGTATGAAATACCAGATTTCTGAAATTTTTACAGCGACCGCATAAACACCGACAGCTGTTTCGTCTAGCATTTTCTTTATAATTACTTGGTCTATTTTCCCGTAGATAGTTAGAGCAATAACAGAAAACATTATTGGAGCGGAATTTTTTAGAAGAGATATTAAAATAGTTTTATTTATTTTTATTTTTAAAAATATTTTTTCTTTTTTATAGTAAATAAAAATAAAACCAAGGGCTAAAGTAATGCTATCAAAAATATAAATAGACATGATCCAGATTACCCCCAAGTTTAAATAAATAAAGATAAGTTTGATGACCGCGGATAGTAAGCTGGTGACTATTTGAGCTTTAACTACTTTTTTAGAGATTACTTGAGATTGAAAAAAACTACCGATAACATTAAAGCTCTGGAAGATAAAAGTAAAAGAAAATATTAGTATTAGTGTTTTTGTTAAAAAATCTGAGTTAGTAAAAAAAGAAATTGTGTTAACAGTAATAATCAGTAGTAGTCCACCGACTAGTTTCATCCAAAAGCTAGTTCCTAGCAACTCGTCTTTTTTTTCTGGGCACTTAACCAACTCTCTATTTAAAATACTATCCACCCCAAATCCAGCTAAAAATCCAAACAGACTGACAAAGCTAATAGCATAGCTCATTGAACCGAAGTTTTTTGGTCCTAAGTAACGAGCCACGTAAGCGCCGACAAAGAAAGCTATCACTAAACTAAAAAATTGCCCAAAAAACACCCAACCGGTATTTTTAAAATAACGTTGGAAGCCGGGGTGGGCAATTTTTTCTTTTAAGTTTTGTAAATTTATTTTTTCCATTATTCTATTTTCTTATCTCTCCTTCATTTTCTAAAAACCACCAGTAAGCCAGCTTAAGGCCTTTACCCAAATTAATCTCTACCTGATGGTTTAACACTATCTACCGCCGTGACTAATAATCGTTGCCAGTGTTTTTAAAGCAATAGTAAAATCTAAATACAGGGAACGGTTTTTTAAATAAAATAAATCGTGTTGAAGTTTTTCTAAAGTGTCCGTAGTCGACGGTGAATGGTACTGGCCAGAAATTTGATCCCAACCCGTTAGGCCTGGTTTAATTAAAAGCCGGGTTTTATAAAAGGGAATAGCTTGTTCTAAAGTACTAGCGATTTCCGGCCGCTCCGGTCGGGGACCGATAAAGCTCATTTCATTTTTTAAAATATTAATGATTTGAGGTAGTTCATCAAGACGAGTTTTTCGTAAAAACGAGCCGATTTTAGTAATGCGTTCATCGTTAGCCGTCGTTGGAGTTGAGTCATTATTATTAATTCGCATACTGCGAAATTTAATAATGTTAAAGTTTTTCCCATTTTTTCCCAGACGAACTTGTTGAAAAAAAATTGGTCCACGGCTATTAAGTTTTATAAAAATAGCAATAAGTGGCCAAAGTGGTAAAGAAATAATAAAAATCAGAAAGGCCAGAAGCCAATCATAGACTTGTTTAATAAAATTAAAATAATTTTTTCCACCGCCCTGAGCATTTTCTAAAAACCAACTTTGATTAATCGACTCTAAGGCGATCTTACCACTTAAATTTTCGTAAAAATCTGAATAATTAAAAAGTAAAATCGGAGAGTCCAGACAGTCGAATAGGGCGCGCCGGAGTCGAGGGTCGTCGTTAAAATTATCGCAGATTACGATTGTTTGAATTTTTTTGTCAGTAATTAGTTTTTTTAATAAATCGATTTCGGTAATACTTTTTAAAACAAAAGTAATTTGATAACCGGCACCGGGGTGTTTAGATAATTCTGTTAATAATTTAGCGCTACGACTATTATCGCCGATAATCGCTAAGTTATTTTTAGGTAGACGTTCACTGAGTAGACGCCCGAGACCACGCCAAAGAATAAACAATATTCCAAAAGTAAATAGAAAAATTAATAAACTGGTTTTAGGACTGATATTACTATTGTTATTCAAATAAAAATAAATAATTGCGACTAGTCCGCTGCCGCCCAATACTCCCAGTAAACGGTTTAAAAAGCGACGGCTAAGAGCAACTAAATTAATATTATAAAGATCATTGATATATAAAAACAGCAGAACAGCCCAAAAAACTGGCCAAAAATAAAGCCAATGATTAAACCATTGAGTTATCGGAGATTGCTGGGGGTAGCGGATAACTAGGGTTAACCAGAGCGCTAGATGCAAAAAAGCCAGATCACCAAGAGCTAGAATAATTTTTTTAAGACGACGACTAGACATAAATAATGATTGATGTTCTTTAATATAGCAGTTTCTCGACCAAAAATCAATTAAAATATAGTTTTAATTTAGCCTTGACAATTTAAGATTTTAAGCTGTCTCTGATTTAAAAATATGCTATAATAATAAAGAAGCTAGGAGCGACTATCGCCGCTGCTTTTGTTAAATAATAATCTTAATATTATGTCGATTTTAAAACGAATTTATTTTTGGTCATTCTTTGCTCTACTACTTGTTAGTGCTCTAATGATTGGTCAAAGAGCACAGGCCGCGGATGAAACTTGCAAGTTTAATACTAAAATAAATTTTACCGCGCGCGATCCAAATGGCGCCTATATTACTAACGCCAAGATTGAAGTTTATAAACAAATTCAAGATGCTGATGGTAATTCTAAACCAGGGACGCGGGTCGCCGGTGCGAGTGTCAATGCGGTTACCGGAATTGCGGCGCTTAGTTGGCGGGACGCGGCCATGAGTAATATTTACGCGGTGCGCGTTCAAACAATTAGTCATGATGATGCCAGTTTTTGGTTTTATGATTTAAACTGGTCGTGTGGCGAAGAAACGGCGCTTGAAAAAACATTGAGCGGTCTGACGATTGACTTGCGTGATTCAGCTAGTAGAGTTTTAACTAACACTTCTTTTAAAATTTATACTCAACTTTATGACGAAGACGGTTCACTGCTATCGGAAAAAAATAAATTATTAGGTAGTTTTAATTCCGGAGTAAGCGGTAAGTTGTCGCTGTCTTTACCACAGGGGAGTGTGCGTGGTGTGGCACGCGCCGTTAATGATTATTATGTTTTAGAAGTTATTAGCGGCGGCAAAAGTTTTTATTTATATAATATTTCAGTAACCGATGGTCAAATTAATGACATCCAATACGCGCTAAGCGCGATTAAGTTAAGCGTTAAAGAGGCATCAGGCCGAAATGCGGTTGGTAAAAAAGTAGAAATTTATAAGCAATTATCCGATGCTAATTATAATCACAGCAAGGGAACAAGAATGGGAGAAATTACGATTGGTGATAATGGTTATGGAACAATGAATTTGCCAGCCGGAGAATATGTTTTATCTTTTAAAGATGGTGCCGGCGTACTGCATGATTTTTGGGATCGGGGCATAATTAACGGCCAAACTAATAATCAAACCCTAACTCTAGCAGAGGGCGAGTCGGTGGGTACTTGTGCCAAGGAATTAAAATTTACGTTAATTACTAAAAATAATGCCGGTAATTTAGCGACGGGCTTAAAATTTGAGATTTATGAGCAAATAATTGATGCTAGTGGTTTACCTTTGTCAGGAACAAAGTTGGGCGGTGCGACAATTGGAACAAATGGGAAGGCGGAGATTAACGTTAAACCGGATTCTAAAAAAAATTATGCCTTAAAGATTTGGGATAAGCGCGCGGATTTAGGTGAATTTTGGTTTTTTGATGCGCTTAAATTTGTTTGCGGTTATAATCGTCAGGTGATTAAAAAATTACCAGTTTTAAAAGTAATTATTCGCGATGCTCAGGGAAATTTAAAAAGAAATCAATCTTTTTCTGTTTTAGCTCAAGAGTACGATGTTGATAGTAATCCGATCGCGGCCGACAATGGTTTAATTGCTGATTTAAAGACAGACGGTAAGGGTCAGGCCTTGATTTACGTGTCCCCTAATAATCCGTATAAATCAAATCAAACCGGCTCTTATATTGTTCGCACTAAAGACGGTAGTGGTGCTATTGCTAATTTCTTTAATATAAATATTTCTACCGGTAAAGATTATTTACTGAATGCTAATTTAAGCGGTTTAAGCGGAATTTTGCAGGATGCTAGCGGGAAGCGCTTAACTAATAAGAATTTAAATTTGTATAAATTTACTGGATCAGGCGAAGATCGTAGTTTGGGTCCGGTGTTGTTTACCGGAAAAACCGATAAGGATGGTAATTTTAATTTTGAATATCCGGCCGGAACTTATGCGATCGGCGTTCAAGATGAGTTTAAACAAGAAAATATTTTTTGGGATGTGGTCGTTAAGCCAAAAGCCGAGGCGCAAAAATTATCTTTTAATTTAACCAGTTTTTCAGTTACGGGCTTGGCCACAGACGCTAAAACAGCGACGATTAAATTATCTACGCTAACGGCCAGTAATACTAATACTTATGTGCGCGGGCGAGAAATAGGTTCAATGGCCGCTAGCAATAGTTTAGTCGTCAGTAAATATTTGGCGTCCGGTCAATATTTAGCTTCTTATTTGGGGCCCGATAATAAAGAATATGGCTCGCCTTTTTATGTAACAAATGGCACTAAATTAAAGATTAGTTTCGGGTTAAATGCTAAATATTTAATTAGTCCCGATCAGTCTTTTCGTTTAACCTTGCCCTCAAGTTCAAGTGGTAGTAATCCATCGACCAACTCTAGTTTAAAGGGGCGTATTTTGCTTCAAGTTGAAGATAAGGGTCAGGCTTGGTATGTTAATCCGGATAATAATCGCCGTTATTATTTAGGTCGACCGACCGATGCCTTTAATTTAATGAAACGAGTAGGCATCGGCATTTCTAATCAGGATTTTTCGGCGCTAGAAAGTAGTCCGACCGCCTGGCGTCGCTTAGCTGGCAAAATTTTATTGAAAGTTGAAGACAGTGGTCGTGCTTATTATTTTGATCCGGTAACTTTAAAATTACATTATTTAGGTCGTCCGACCGACGCTTATAATATTATTAGGAGTTTAGGTTTAGGAATCAGTAATCACAACTTAACAACTATTGGTGTGAGCGAATAATTTTGCTTTATGGTAAAGACTGTTTATAATTGGCCGGAAATTGGTAATGATCGAGCGATTAAATTTCTGGACGAGAGTTTAAAAAGTGGTCGCGTAGCGCAGACCTATGTTTTTATCGGTTCAGATGATTTAGGAAAATCAACCGTTGCCTTAGCTTTAGCCCAAAATTTGCAAGGCGAGAAAGAGGGATTTAATAGTGATCTTTATATCTTACAACCAGAAAGCGATAAAAAAAATATTTCAATTGAGGCGACACGCGATTTTATTAAAATGTTAAGCTTAAGTTCTTTTCTTAATTCATATAAGGTTGGGATAATTAAGGAGGCCGACGCTTTAAGCCTAGAAGCAAAAAATGCTCTCCTTAAAACCCTGGAAGAACCGGCTAGTAGTGTCGTAATTATTTTATTAGTTAGAGAGGCTAGTAATTTACCGGATACAATTTTATCGCGTGCCCAAATTCTTCATTTTTATCCGGTGGCGTCTAATGTCATTTATGAATATTTAGTGAGCCAACATGGGGCGGAGCGTTCACTTGCTCAAAATTTAGCTCAAATTGTTTTAGGGCGTCCGCTTTTGGCCGTTAAATTATTAGAAGATCCAATTGCTTATAAACTTTATTTAGAAAAGGCGGAACAATGGTTGGGGTTTTATACGGTTGATTTAAATGAAAGATTACCAGGTTTAAATAATATTTTTTCGGATAAGTCTTGGGGTCGGCAATCGGTTTTAGCGGCTTCAGAAATTATTTCTTTGGCGGAGAGTTTGGCGCGCGATTTACTGCTTTTAAGTCTAGGCCAAGACGACCGGGTTCAATATCGACCCCTGATTAATTCCTTGCGCCAGACGCTGATAACTTTAAACACTCGTGGTGAGGCGGAGGTTTTTAGCTTATTAATTAACCAATTAAAATTAATTAATCAGGCCCGCGAGTATTTGGCGACCAACGTTAACCCGCGTTTAGTTTTAGAGCAACTTTTAATTAATTTAGTTTGAAACCGGTAGATGGTATGCTATTATATAATTAATTATAGTTTTAAATATTTATAATAATTATTAAAAATATGAAGGTAAAAACTTTTAAATTACTAATTGCCTTATGGCTAGTTGTGCCAGTTTTATCGGCTTGCACCGTTAAATCGCCGGTTTCCATTAGTACTTCAAGTAGTAAAAATTTTAGTATGTTTGTCACGACTGATAAGGGTGATAATTGGCAGTCGGCCGTTAATATGCCGACCGTTGGTGGCAAAATTCAGACTTTACCGAATTTTGATGTAAAAAAAATCACGCTTGATCCGCAAGATAGTCTGGCGGTTTATTTAGCCAGCATTGGTAACGGCTTGTATTATACCTATAATGCTGCGCGCGGTTGGAATCAGGTGCCGGGACTACCGAAAGAAACAGTTAATGATGTTCAGGTTGACCCAAAAAATAAATGTTTAATTTATGTAGCTATTTTAAACCGTTTATATAGTTCCAGTGATTGCGCGCGCACCTGGAAGGAAATATATGTTGATAATAACCAGGGCGTTCAGGTAACCGCGATTACGATTGATCATTATAATCCCCACAATCTTTATATTGGTACTTCGCGTGGAGATATTATCAAAAGTATCGATGCGGGGGCCTATTGGCGAACGATTAAGCGCCTAGACAAAGGAATTGCTTATTTAGCGATGTCGCCCAGTGATAGTCGTCTACTTTATCTAGCTACAGTCGAAAATAAAATTTTTAGTTTTACTTCCAATGTTAACACTAACGCCGATAATTCAGCCGATATTGAAAAGAATTTCGCCGTGGATAATTGGACTGACCTTAATTTAGTTTTAAAAGACTTTAAGCTTAGTAATAATTTTAAAGATCTAATCGTTAGCCCGAGCGATGATAAAATATTTTTAGCAACCGATAAAATGATTTTACGGTCGGCGGATAAAGGAATTACCTGGGAAAATATTAAATTAATTCAGCCCGAAAAAGATGCCGTGATTAATGCTCTGGCGGTTAATCCTAAAAATTCTCAGGAAATTTATTATGTGACTAATACGACTTTTTTTCGATCAGAAGACGGGGGTGTCTCCTGGAAAACTAAAGATTTATCAACTGAACGCGCGGGGCGTGATTTAGTGATTGATTTTAATAATCCATCAGTGCTATATTTAGGAACCTTTGAAATTAAAAAATAATTAAAATATATGAATCAGTATTTACAAGAAAAACAGACGGATTTTTTAAGTGCCCTGGAATTTTTTAAGAAAGAAATTTCGGCATTGAGAACCGGGCGAGTTAATCCGTCCGCGCTCGATATTGTTCAAGTAGAAGCTTACGGAGTAATGAACCCGCTTAATGCGGTTGGTAATATTTCTGTGGCTGATGCGCGTTGTATTTTAGTAGCCCCTTGGGATAAAAGTGTTTTAAAAAGTATTGAAAAGGGAATTATTGAAGCCAACTTAGGGCTGGGAGTAACTAATGAAGGTGACAAAATTCGTTTGACGGTACCGCCTTTAACTGAGGAAAATCGTCGCGATTTAGTCAAAAAATTAAATGAGCGCATTGAAAAAGCGCGGATTTCCCTGCGCGGTTTACGGGATCACGTTAAAAATGCTATTGAAAAAGCTGAAGCCGATAAAGCAATCAGTGAAGATGATAAATTCCGGTTTATTAAAGAGCTTGATGAATTTTCGGCTAAAAAAAATGAAGAGTTGAAAAATATTCGAGATCATAAAGAAAAGGATATTATGGAAATTTAAAATTAACGTAGCTTATTTAGTTTCTGGCCGCTGGTCAGAAAAGACGGATTTAATTAATTTTTTATTATGTTAATCACGATTATAATTTTTATCGCTGTATTATCGGTTTTAGTTTCTGCGCATGAGTGGGGACATTTTTTTACAGCTCGTCGTTTTGGTGTTAAGGCGGAAGAATTTGGTTTCGGTTTTCCGCCGCGCGCAATTGGTCTTTATAAAAATCGCTTTAATCGTTGGCGCCTGGTTAAGGGGACTCGCGATTGGGATAATTTAGACAGTGAAGTTGATGAGACTTTGCGTCCAGCCGCCAAAGCGACCATTTATTCTTTAAATTGGTTACCGATTGGTGGGTTTGTAAAAATTAAAGGAGAAAACGGCGATGACCGTCAGGCGCCCGATAGTTTTGCGGCTAAAAAAATTTGGCAACGGATAATTATTTTAGTGGCTGGGGTCGTAATGAATTTTGTGTTGGCTTGGATTTTGTTTTCAGTCGCCTATCTTATAGGTTCACCTCAAACGACCAGTGATTTAGGAAAAAATGCGCGCGTCCTGGAACAACAGGTGATTATTGCGGCAGTTTTACCGGATTCGGTGGCCGAAAAAGCCGGTTTGCAATCTGGAGATATTGTTTTAAAAATTAATGAGCAAATAATTAAGACCGAAAGTGATCTGCAAAGTTTAATTGGGGCGGCGGCGGGGCAAGAAACTAATTTAATAATTGAGCGTAGTGGTGAACAATTACCAGTAGTAGTTGTTCCTTCAGCTAAAGATAAAGAGCGGGCGACGATTGGAATTAATATTTTCTCTTCGGGTTTAGTTAGTTATCCTTTTTGGTCCGCCTTGCGTGAGGGAGCCCTTACGATTGTTTGGGTCGTTCAAGAGATTTTTAGGGCTTTAGGAACTTTAATTGCTTCAGTTTTTAAAGGAATCCCGGTTGGTGATCAGTTTGCTGGTCCGATTGGAATTGCTAATTTAACCGGTCAGGCGGCGGACTTGGGTCTATCTTATCTTTTGCAATTTATGGCGTTATTGTCGGTTAATTTAGCGGTAATTAATATTTTACCATTTCCGGCGCTTGATGGTGGTCGGATAATTTTTTTGCTATTTGAAAAAATTTACGGTCGACCAATTAAAAAAGAAGTAGAAAATATGGTTCATAATATCGGCTTTCTTCTGTTAATGTTACTCGTTGTTTTTATTACCTATAGTGATATTTTAAAATTATTTTAAAATTATAAAAATATGCAAATCAAAATTAAAGCCAGCAAATTAGAGTTAACGCCAGCCATTCGCGATTATTTTCAGATTAAAATGGATATGGTGGAGAAATATTTAGGAGAGGTGCCGGTTATTAATTGCGACGTAGAAATAGAAAAAACAGTTGGCGGCCAGAATAAAGGAGAAATTTTTCGAGCCGAGGTTAATCTAGAAGTACCGCGCCAACTCTTGCGTGTTGAAAAGACCGCTAGAGATTTATATAAGGCAATTGATAAGGTTAAAGATCATTTAACGTTAGTGATTAAAAAATATAAAGAAAAAATAATTGATAAAAAAAGAGGAAAATAGTCGCAATGGTTCAGCACCTTGGAAACACCTAGCCAATAAAGTGGTATAATCAGGGGTTAATAATCAAACATATGGCATATACGATTAATCCCAAGATTCCTCGTCTCCGTATGGAGGCAGTTAAGA